>Ga0187769_10001093_pt1 | contig 15181 bp, 15 predicted proteins | sample 0116_SJ02_MP02_1_FD_133140 | JGI IMG/M metagenome (GOLD analysis project Ga0187769, IMG submission 133140) | Tropical peat soil microbial communities from peatlands in Department of Meta, Colombia - 0116_SJ02_MP02_10_MG | ecosystem: Environmental > Terrestrial > Soil > Wetlands > Peat | place... | reverse complement strand
TCGCTTAACCGCCGACTGACCGCACCAGTCCACGGGATGGGCGCGGGATGACCACCAACTGGCGCGCACAACGTCGGTACGTTGTCCCAGGTGTAAATTTCACCGTGGTCGGCCACAGCAACAGCAGCAGCCAACGGCAAACATCAGCGGTCGGCCACGCTCAAAGACCCATGCACGTTTGCATGTCAACTTGGGGGTTATTTCCAGGCTGAAAAACGGGGCGGTTGAGGGTCACGCCGCGACCACCGCGGTCGCTGCCAAAGGGAGGAGTCTCTCACAGATTTCTCACGGACTGGACGGACGGTGCGGGACTATGGCGTCCAATCTGGACACCCAGCAGGACGCTGGCCTGCGATTCTGGATGGTGGAGCACTGGCCGGACATGCCCCATTTTTCTACGGATCAGAAGGCTGGGGGTTCGAGTCCCTCCGAGCGCGCCACCAATGATTAGTTCGGATCTCCACCCTGAACTGCGTTTTCCTCTGCACCTAGCGACCGTGTTGGCGTGCCCCGCGAGGATCTTGGCGCCACCTTTGCCAATAAACCTGCCAATGGACTGAGTCTGGTTCCCATGAGGACACCCCGAGGGCACATCCGCCGGCACGGGAACCGGTACGAGATCTCCGTCCCGCTCGGCCGGGACCCGATCACGAAGCGTTACCGATATGTCTATGACTCCGCCAGCACCGAGGAGGAGGCCGAGCGCCGCCGGGCGGCCCTGATCGAGCAGATCACCCAGGGCCGCGCCCCGCAGGCCCGGGCCACCGTCGGCGACCTGATCGACCGCTGGCTGAGTGTCGCCGAGCTCGAGCTGATCACCACGGTCAACTACCAGAGCTACATCGAGCGGGTCATCCGCCCGGTGCTCGGCGGATGCAGCTGCGCGAGATCCAGGACCGCGTCGAGGTGCTCGACGAGCTCTACGCCCAGCTGCGCCGGTGCCGCAGGCTGTGCGGGGGCCGGCCGGGCCTGGTGGACCACCGGTCGGCTGGCCAGGGCAGGCGCCGGCCCGGCGGGGAGCCGGACCACGAGTGCGACCGATGCCACGCTCCAGCCAAGCTACAGCCATGACCCGCTGCCTGATCGTGACCTATCGTCGCTGGCAGCATCCTAAGTAAGTGACTTACCATGGGTGCATGGCCCAGCAGTTTCAAGACCTCGAACTGACACCGAAGATGGCCGATGCCATCATGCCCTTCGTCGAGGACCCAGCTAAGGAGTGGTACGGTGCCGAGCTGATGCGCCACACCCGCCAGTCGAGCGGGTACCTGTATCCCACCCTCGCGAAGTTCCAGAAGCACGGCTGGCTCACATCGGGCCGGGAGAACATCGACCCGCGGGCCGCGGGCCGGCCGCCCCGCCGGTACTACAAGATCACGGATGCGGGCCTCGCGGCCGCCCGCACCCAGCTGGCCCTCTTCAGTCAGCGGTACGCCCTGCCCGCCCCGGCCGCCCGGCCGCGCCTCGCTCCCGGCGCAGGTGCGCTATGAGCGGCCTCTGGTGGGTGATGTGCCTAGTGGCCATGTTCGTATTCGCAGCCATCGGCGCCATGGTCAGCGACGAGATCCGCGGCTGGCTGGACCGCCTTCCGCGCGGTGTCCTGAAGCTCGCCACCTTGCGGCTCGACCCAGCCGACCGCGAAACCACCTACCAGGAAGTCTGGGGTCCCGACCTGGACTACTACCTGAAGGGAGACGAGTCCAGGCCGATCACGCGACTGATCCGGGGCATGGCCTTCGCGGTGAGCCTCGCCTGGCGGGTGCGCTCGGCCGACGCGCCACCACCTGAGCCGGCCGAAGTGACAGTAAGACCGGCCGCAGCAACAGCAGCACTCTCAGGCAGCGGGACCCTCGGCGGCACCTCGGTCTTGCGAGCGTTCGGGGACATAGGGGCCGGGAGCGACACCCTCGCCATCTCCAGGGCCGACGATCCCATGACGCCTGACCACTGACATTCAGATGACGCCGCCCAGCGAGTTCCCGGTGCCGAACCTTCAGTCAGGGTGAACTAATTGGTAACCCATCGTATTCGGGTGTGACGAGTTTGCCGACTGTGTATGTCGTGGAGTGTGGCGCCCATCAGAACCTGCGGTCCGCGAAGATGACGCATGTTAGCTGAGAGCCTGCGGCCCTAGGTTGGGAGTTCGTGCTCAGCGGTAACGTTCCCGGAACGGTCCGGGCGTACCGTGGGCTGCGTGGGTCGGGCCCAGCAAGCACCAGGGCATGCGCCGACGGGACCGGAGGTCACGGCGCGCCGCCTTCGCGCGGCGCTGCCGGCGCTGGCGTGGGTCCTGGGTGCCGCGGTGCTGGTGCTGGCGGCGGCTGCCGTCATGCTGTCGGCCCTCGCCGGTCAGCTGTCGATCGACATCACCGCTGGCGTGATCATCGTCCTGACCTTCGCCGGGGTGGGACTGGTGATCGCGCGGCGCCAGCCAGGTAATCCCATCGGCTGGATCCTGGTCGTGTTCACGCTGGTGTACGTTCTCGGCGCCGCCGCCAATTACTATGCGGTGCTGTATTACCGCCTCGGCCACCGCGGGCTTCCGCTGGCTCCGCTGGCCCTGCTGCTGAGTGCGGTGCAGGCGCCGTCGTTCGCGATGTTCCCGGTTGCCATCCTGCTGTTCCCGGCCGGCGACCTGCCGGGGCGCGGGTGGCGGTGGGCGGTGCGGGCCTATGCCGGACTGGTGGCGTTCGTGCTGGCCGTCATCCTGGCTGCGCCAGCCGCCGCGCTGGCCGGTCACGACGTGCACCTCGACTCTCGCGGCAATCTGACCGGCAGCGGTCACCTGGGCGGGTGGCTGGCCAATCCACCGGGCTGGCTGATCGTCCCGGTCATCGCCGCGATCGTGATCCTCGGCCTGTCCTTCGTCGGGCACCAGGTGCTCTCCTGGCGAAGATCCGAAGGTGACCGCCGCCAGCAGCTGAAGTGGCTGGCCTGCGGCGGCGCGGTCGCCGCCGCATCGCTGATCCTGGCCGCGGTCCTCGGCGTGGCCTGGCTGCTGGCCGGGCTGGCCGCCCTCCCGGTCAGCATCGGTGTCGGGATCCTGAAGTACCGGCTGTACGACATCGACCGCATCATCAGCCGCACCCTGGCCTACACGCTGGTGACTGGCATGCTGGTCGCGGTCTACGCCGGTCTGGTGCTGCTGGCCACCCGGGTCCTGTCGTTGCACACCCCGGTGGCCGTAGCGGCGGCCACGCTCGCTGCGGCGGCGCTGTTCAGCCCGCTCCGCCGGCGGGTCCAGCATGCGGTGGACCGCCGGTTCAACCGGGCCAGGTACGACGCGGACCAGACCGTGGCCGCCTTCGCGGCCCGGCTCAAAGACGCCGTCGACCTCGACTCGATCCGGGATGACCTGGCCGGTGTCGTCTACCAGGCCCTGGAACCGTCGCACGTGTCGGTGTGGATCAGCCGCGACGGCTGAGGCCGGGCTCTCTACCGCCGCCGCACCATTACGTCTAACGTCTCGTCGCTTGAGGTATGCCCATGTCGGCGAGCAGCGTAGGCGGACCAGTCGGCGCCGCCGAGGAACGCGTGGCGCATTGCTGTGCCCGGCGAGACGCCCAGCGCGTCGGCGAGGACGGCGGGTGGTGCTTGCCGGGCGAGTTCGCGCCAGGCGGCCAGCCGGCTCGCCCGGGCGGGGATGCCGAGCTGGTGAAGCATGCGGACGAGCCGGCGGTAGCTGCGGTGTTCGTCGGCGAGCTGCCCGGGAAACAGCCACGATGAGGCCGGGTTGGCGGCCGTGGTCATGTTGGCGCGGTTGCGCAGGTGCTGCCGGAGCAGGGCGGCAAAGGGTTCGCGCAGGTCGAGCCAGTCCGCGCCGAGCTTGAGCCGGGTGGCGTCGCCGGTGCAGGAGGCGTCTGTCGTGCGCAGCACGGCGATCGTGCTGACCTGCTGGCCGTAGAGCGTGACGAGGCAGCCGGCGATGCGGTCGCCGGGTGCGAGGGTCTGGTCGAGCAGCAGCCGCCGGATCGCCGCGAGCCGGGCTTCAGATCCGGGCGGGCAGGCCTCCGCCCCGCGGTGCTGGTCACCGGGAGCTCGACGTCGCGGATGATGCGCTGCTGGCCGGCCCAGGACAAGAAGGTGATGACGTGCCGCCGGGTGGTGGGCCCGGTGGCGAACCACTGGTCTAGATCGTGCTGGGTGCATTCACCCAGGTGCCGTCCGCGGCCGTCCAGCCAGGCCAGGAACGCGATCGCTACGGTGAGGCGCTGCTTGGCCCGCTGGTAGGGGCCGTGGCCGAGCGGCGCCGCGGTACCGCTGCAGGATCGCAGGTGGCGCAGGAGGCGCCAGCGGAGGAACCGTTCGAGCAGCTGGCGGTGCCCTTCATTGCCGATGGCGTCGAGCTTGGCGGCGGCCCAGCGCTGGAAGTCGGCCAGCCGCCGGTCGCGGGGCGGCAGGACACCGTACCGGACCAGCAGCAGGCGCAGGTATTCCACGGCGCGATCCGCCCCGAGGGCATCCAGGGCGGCGTGGCTGCAAGGGATGCGGTCCCAGGCCAGGTCCCGCAAGGCCTCGCCCGCTATCGCGCTGCGGCGCAGCCACGCCACGCCGCTTTGCGGGCGGCGCATGGACACCAGCCCGTCGGCCAGCGGCCGCAAGTGGGCGGGCACCTGCCCAGCCGGGTCCGGTCAGGAGGCCGGTGACCAGCTCGGCCAGAACGCACCACCAGCAGCGCCCGTGGTCGCCGGCGGTGACCTCGCGTCCGCAGCCGCAGCGGAACCGGGCGGGGATGCCGCTGCAACGGATGCAGGCCGGCTGCCCGGCGGCGGTCAGACCCGGCAGCGAGGTCAGGGCGCCGCAGCCGGCGCAGGTGCCGGTGCGCAGCCGGCCTGCAGGTAGCAGTACTTGCAGACCCGCCCCTCCGGCCAGGTATCGGTGCCGCCGGGATAGCACTGGCCGCAGCGCGCACACGGCGGGAACCGGGCCGGATCGGGCTGGCCCCGGCGCGGCCGCGGCATACCGGGTGTTAGTCCTCGTCCAGGATGCGGGCCCGCTCCGGCCGCGGGCCGGGCTTGAGTTCCACCACCGGCGCGGTCGGCTCGCCCGCGGCCTTGCGGCGGGCGGCCGATTCGGCATAGGGGTCGATCAGGTCGGCGGGGGTGCAGTCCAGGACGTCGCACAGCGCGATGAGCACCTTCATCGACAGCCGCTCCGGCTTGTCGGTGACCAGGCGATACACTTGCGAGGCCGACAGCACCACGCCCCGCTCGCGCAGCAGCGGGATCAGCTCGGTGGTCTTCCACATCTGGTGGGCGGCCATCAGCCGTCGCAGGTTCCAGTGGAAATCCAGCCTCCGCCGCGCCATCACCGGCCTCCCGTCCCGCCCGCGGCATCCCCGCCGAGGGCGGCCTGGATGGACTTATCCAGCGCCGCCCGCAGCACCCGGTTGCGGAAGTCCGACGACACCGACGTGTACAGTGCGGTGGTCGAGGCATAGGAGTGGCCTACCTGCTGCTGCACGAACAGCGGGTCGTAGCCGTCCTCGATCAGGTGCGTGATATAGGAGTGGCGCAGGCTGTGCAGCGACACGCCGTCCGGCAGCCCGAGCGCCTCGCGGTACTCGGCGAACCGGGCACTGATCTTCTCCAGCGACACCCGTGCTGAGCGTTCGCTGGGCCACAGCGCCCCGCCACCGGCGGCGGCCTGGTCGAACAGGCCGCGGAACTGCCCAGCCCACTGGCGGAGCACCCGCGCTGACCACGGGAACACCGTCAGCACGCTGCGCCGCTTCGGCGGGCTGCCCTTGCTGGCCTTGCCCCACCGCACATACAGCACCCCGTAGTCGCCGAACTCCGGCGCATGCGGGTTGGCGCCGAAGTCCGCCAGGTCGAGCATCACCAGCTCGCGGCGGCGCAACCCGAACGCGTACGCGGTTTTCAGCGCGGCGGCGTCCCGCAGTGCTGTCAGCCAGCCCTTGCGGCCGCGTTCCCGCGCCTGGGCGGCGCGCTCGTCGGCGTGGTCGAACAGCTCCTGCAGCTCCCGCTTGGCCAGCGCCCGCCGGCCGGGCTCGCCCACGTACTCCGCGGCGTGCACCGCGGTGTTCCACTCAAAGCAGATCTGCGCCGGGTGCGTGCCGAACAGCCGCTCGCACACCGCGGTCCACTCATAGCGCGGGTCCGCGGCGTAATCGCAGAACAGGCGCAGATCACCGTGGTAGGACCGGATCGTCGACCGCGCCCGCCGTTCACCGCGCAGCTGCGCGGTGAACTCCTCCCGATCCACCGGCCGCCAGCGCCACGGCCAGTCGTTGGTGAACCGCTGGAACCGGCGCACCCCCTCCAGCCGGCGCCGTGCCGTCGCCTCGCCGAGGTTACGGCTGAGCTGCTGATCACGCCAGCCCGCCAGCATCGCCTCGAACACCTGCTCATCCGGCCGCAGCAGCCGCTGCCAGCCCAGCACGAACAGCCCCTGCGCCGCTCCCGGCATGTTCCACGAACCGCCCACGAACCGCCCCTCTGCCAGCCCACAGCACACGAATCGTGCATCTGATGCGGGAAACCTAGCAGAAGTGCAGGTCCGTACGCTCGCGACACACCGGTCGTGGCTCGACGAAGGCCCCGCGAGGGCCCGCGCAGTAATATCAACGAGGCAGATCGGGCAGCTGATACCCCGCCTACGACGAGTTCTCGCGCCCAATGCAACTGGTCATGCTTAACGGGTGATAACCCGCTGTATCACCCGGAGCCAATGTCGGTGCCCGGCGCTACCATCGGGGCCATGCCAGTGAGGTGACCTCGAACCACTGCCCACACCCGTCCCCTCCCCGGCCGTGCCCGGCGCGGGGCCCGGCGCTGCTGGCGGCCGAGCTGCTGGCCGGGTGCGAGCGGAGCTGCCGGTGATCGGCGAGATGGAGGAGCGGGAGCAGGTCCTGGTGGCCGCATGGCTGATCGGGCGGCGGTCGGCGCGCATCCGCCGCCCCTACGCCGGGGACGTGGCGGCCTGACTCGGCTGGCTCGCCGACCGGGATACCGGGGCGCTGGCCGCCGGGCGGGTGCACGTAGCTTCTCCTGCGCTGACCGTCTGCATGCCTCAGGCGCCTCGCATACGTGTGCGAGGCGCCTGAGGCCGGATCGCTTAATGGGGCTGGGCGGGTATCTGCGAGCCCGCGGCTGAATCTAGAGCCTCATCGTCCGGGCTGCCGCTCCCGGAGGGTTCGTCTTCCCAGCCGGCGCTTGAGTCCGTCAATGCTGACGCGTCGGGTGTTGTCGTGTACGGGGCGGGTACGCGGCCCGCTTCCATCTCGAACTGGTTACGGTCGGCGGGGTAGACGGTCACTGCGAACCGGATCGGCTTGCCGTCCTCGCCGTAGCTGGTGCGCTGGAACTCGAAGATGGCTACCGGTGCCTTGTCCGACAGGCCGAAGAAGCGCCTCTCCTGCCCGCGGGGGGGCCGGGTGATGATCATGTCGCGCCACCCGACCTGCCTGACGCCGAGGGTGGATTCGAGGTACTTGAGTGCCCCCTCTTTGGGCCCGCGGCTAAGGTCGTCGGGCACGAGCAGGTCGGTCGCGCCGCCCGCGGTCGCGAACTCCATCGGGTAGAAGATGGTCTGCAGAGACCACGGGGTCCCGTCGATCGACCGCTCCTGGTGGCGGCTGATGACCGGTGTTCCTTCCTCGAGGCCCAGCCGCAGGGCAACCAGGGCGGAGGCGGGCTGGACCTCGACCCGCGGGGGGGTCTCCTCCGGCTCCCGTCCCTGCCGGTGAACCTCTGATCTGTAAACCTCGTCTTCGAAGACGCCGGACTCCGGGTCCAGGGTCAGCCTCGTGAGGAACGGCTCCATCTTCTTATGACGAACGTGCCCTGGCCGGCGCGGGTCTCGACTAGCCCGCGGCCGGCTAGGAGCCTGATCGCGTCGCGGATGGTGTTCCGTGACGCCTTGCCGTCCTGGCCGTACTCGTCCATCAGCTCGGTCTCGCTCTTCAGCCGGTCGCCGGGGGCAAGCTTGCCGGCCGTGATCTGGCCGCGCAGATCCTCGGCGATCTTCCGGTACAGGGGCATGGGCTCACTCATACCAACCACCTAATCCGATCTGCTGATTCCACTTATCCCAGCATATCAGCATGCCAATCCTGCCTCAACAGCGTGTCTGGTTGGCCTCGGTAACCTGAGTCGGACTTGAGACTGAGTTAACTAAGATCTATCATAGGTATAAGAAGATCAGAACTCTAAGTGGTATGAGCTTATCGGATTAGACATACCAATGGGAGGTACCGGTCCGGTCAACTCAGGCAGGAGGTGAGAGTCATGATCGGAAGCACCGCGATCGCCCTGGCTGAGACACCAGTGACGACTCATCTCGGCCCCGAGCCGTCCTACTGCGTCGGCAAAACCCTGCTGAGCAAGCCACCGACCCCGTCCCAATGGGCAACCTGCTGGAACTACGCGATGCATCAGCCGGCGCCTGGATGGCTGACGCGAATCGGCTACGACTTCGGGCACAACGTGCTCCCGGCGCTAGCCGCCCTGGCACTCATCGTCATCGCAGGCATCTCCCTCGCGAGGAGGTGAACAGCCATGCACGACCCGCAAGTGCTCATACTCCTAGCGGCCGTCCTGGCTGTGCTCTGCTGGCGCGTGGTTCTCAAGCTCGTGATCGGGGTTATCGCGATCGGCCTGGCCGCCATACTGGTCTTCGCCGCGCTCGGGCTTGGGCACTACCTGCTGCACGTGCTCAGGTAGGGGGCTCGCCAGCCGCCGGGCGGCCACGCCCGGATTCCAGCCTGCGGACCCCCGGTGGTAGGCGAGTGCATGCGGCCTCGCCGCCCGCTGGAGGGCGGGGACGACGACCGACGTCCGGCACCGCATAGCCAGGGGAACTTCCGGGCCCGCCCGCAGCCCGGAGTCAGATCGCGCCGGGGTGCTGTCTGGTGCCCCACGTCGAGCGGGCGCTTACGCGAGGACATAGCGGCCAATATGGAGTAGTAGACGGGGGGTGCCTTGCCTCCCCCTGTCCGGGCATGAGCCGTTATCAGAACAGCGGCTCGCAACCGGCGGCGGGAGCATGTCGGCCCCGGCGCGGAGGCCAGGGAGGCGTGCCAGGCTTGAGCGCAGCCTGGACGGCGGCAGCGACGAGCTGCGCGGTTTCCGTGTCGATGACGATGTTCCGGCGGAGCAGAACGCGGCGGACGACCTGCCCGGCATGCGGCGGCGCGTCGTGCGGGCCGATGGCGGTCTCGGTCACCCGGGACTGTAGGAGAAATGGCGCCCACGGGATTGATAGACACGCCGACCTTGCAACGCGTTTTTCAACACCCTCCGGGCCCTGATCGGGGCGCCCGGCGGGCAGAAGTTGATCATGTCGGGAATCGTTCGTTATCTCGACACCGGGTGGCTCCTGTTCCTGCCGACAGCACCCTGCCCTGGGGGTTCTTCTCCCTAGCCGATCGCGGCGGACCCCATCACCCGCGAGTGCGGACAACGCAATCCAAGAAGTCACCGATTATTCACCTGGAAGTCACGGCACTGGACCGGGTAGCTATCCCCTCTTATCGCACCTTGTGAGCGTGGGTCGATCGAAGGTGGGCCGATCGGCTCGCCCGTAACAGGAGCCCACGAGGAAGGAAATATGCCGCGCAGGCGCAGCAAGCGGCGGCCTAAGCCGCACTCCGTAGGGCAGCGGGAGCCGCCCCACAATGTTGACCCGATCGCACAGAGAATCATCTGCGCGGCGGTCGACGCGGTAATCCGAGTGGCCCTGGACTGGCTGCTCGGTAGGGGAGGCCGCCTATGAGCTGACCTCCCCTACTCACTGCAAGCTGCCCCCGACTTGGTTGCCACCGGCGGGGGCAGCTTCGTTTGTAACAAGCCGCCGCTCCGCATGGCAACGCACCACGCGCAATCGCTCTGGGAACATTTGGTGTCGACGGCGAGCGCAGTCGTGGAACGGCTCACTGGATAGTCCCCAGCACGGCGAGTGCCATGAGCGCGATGTGCCGTGCCATCAGTGCAGCTGGTGCGCTCGGTGCACGCGGCCGTGCTTATGGCAAGGAAAGGCTAACTGCTCTTCGCCTCTTTGCGGCCGGGCAAGGGCTTCGATTTCGGCGGCCACGTCGGTGGCCTCGGCGGCCCCGATCCGCTGGAAGATCTCCAGCGCCCGTGTCAGGCTGGCCTCGGCGTCGGCTGGATGGCCGTCGGCCAGGGCGCAGCGGCCCAGGCCGGCCAGTGCGTGGGCTTCATGCCAGGGCGCGGGGAGCTTGCGTGCTATCGCCAGGGCCTGCCGGTGACAGTCCGCGGCCTGGTCCGGGCTGCCGCGGACCCGGTACAGCGTCCCGGCCTCGTTGAGTGCCTCTGCCTCGCCGGCAGGGTCACCGAGGTCCTGCCAGATGCGCAGCGCCCGCTCGGTGGCCTGGGCCGCGCCCGGGTAGTCGCCGGTCAGCCGGCGCACGATGCCCAGCTCGACAAGGGCCTCGGCCTGGCTACTGCGTTCGCCAAGGTCCGGGTAGATGCGCAGGGCCTGCTCGATGGCCCGGGTTGCGCCCGGGTAGTCGCCGCTCAGCCGCCGCACCCTCCCCAACGCGGTAAGGGCCCCGGCCTGGAGACTGCGTTCGCCGAAGTCCTGGGAGATGCGCAGCGCCTGCTCGATGGCCCGGGCAGCGCCCGGATAGTCGCCGGCCAGCCGTCGCGTGTCTGCCAGGCTGCACAGAGCGGCGCCCTGGCCGCGTGACTCGCCGAGATCCTGGAAGATGCGCAGGCCCTGCTCGATGGCGTGGGTGGCGCCCGGGTAGTCGCCGGTGTCCTGTCGCATGGTCCCTACGCTGATAAGGGTCCAGGCTTCCATGGTCCGGTCGCCGCGGTCCTGGTAGATGCGCAGCGCCTGCTCGGTGGCCTGAGTCGCGCCCGGGTAGTCGCCGGTCGATCGTCGCGCGAATCCTAGGTCGTAGAGGAGGTTGGCCTGGCCGAGCCGGTTGCCGAGATCCTGGTAGATCTGCAGCGCGTGCTCGAGGGTCCGAACTCCCTCTGGGCGGTCACCGGTCAGCCATTCTAGGAAGCCGAGATTTTCGAGGGCATTTGCCTCACCGAGCAGGTCGCCGAGGTCACGGGAGATGCTCAGGGCGGCCTGGCAGGCATCGGCCGCGGCTGGATAATCAGCGGTCCAAAGCTGTATGAAGCCCAGGTCGTTGCGGGCGCGCGCTTCGCCAGCCCGGTCGCCGACCTGCCGCGCCGCGTCGATGGCGGCGAGGTGGCGGGCGATGGCCTCGGACCACGGGCCGTCATGCCGCAGCAGGGCGGCCATGGCGGTGGTAAGGGCGACCACCCGCGGATGCTGGCCGGCTCGCCCGGCATAGTCGAGGCAGGCAAGCAGGTTCCCGCGTTCGGCCCGCGCCCAGGCCAGCGCGTGCTCCTGGTCGGGCAGGCCGGGGACCGCGGCAGGCGGGACCACGATGGCCGGGTCGGGCCCTGCCTTCGGCTGGAGGGTCAGCCGCCATTCGGTGATCGCGGCGGTGTGCGTGTAGTAGTCCAGAAGCCGGCCGACAGCAGCGTCGTTCTCGGCGGGATCATCTACGCCCGCGAGCGCACGAGCGTGCTCGCGGATCAGGTCATGGAGCCGGTACCGGCCGCGGGCGGGCTCGGCGATCAGGTGCTGGTCGTACAGGGCTTCCAGGTGGCGGCGGGCCGCGGCCAGGCCGGTGCCGTCCAGGGCGGCGGCGGCGTAGCCGTCAATGTCGGTGCCGGGGTGCAGGCCCAGGCGGCGGAACAGCCGCTGCTGGGCGGGGGTGAGCTCGACGTAGGACAGGTCGAACGCGGCGGCGACCGACAGGTTCTCGGCCTGCATCAGTTCCAGCCGGTCCCGGGTCGCGGCCAGGTCGGCGGCCAGGTCGGCGGCGGTCCACGCCGGGTGGTGGTGCAGCTGGCGGGCCAGCATCCCCACCGCCAGCGGCAGGTACCCGGACAACCGGGTGATCTGGGCCACTTCCGGGTCGCCGGGATCCAGGCCGGGCCGGGCCGCCAGCCGCACCAGCAGCTCGGCTGCCTCGCCCGCGGTGAGCGTGTCCAGGCTGACCGCCTGCGCGTCTTCCAGCGCGGTCAGGTGCCGGCGGCTGGTGACCAGTACCAGGCTCCCCGCCGACCCCGGGAGCAAGGGCCGGACCTGCTCGCTGCCGGCCGCGTCATCCAGCAGTAGCAGCAGCTGCTTGCCCGCCAGCCGGTCCCGCCACAGCGCGGTCCGCGCCTGCAGGCCCGGCGGGATCTGGGCGGCGGAGACCCCGGCGGTCAGCAGCAGGCTGGCCAGCGCGTCGGCCGGGTCCACCGGCCGCTGCCCCGGGGTATGCCCGTGCAGCGGCAAGAAGATCTGCCCGTCGGGGAACCGCGGCGCCAGCTGGTGGGCGGCGTGCACCGCCAGCGCGGTCTTGCCGATGCCGGCCATCCCGCCGATCGCGTGGATGCTCACCACCCCCGGGCGCGAGGACCCCGCGGCCACCCCGACCAGCTGCCGCAACTCCGGCTCCCGGCCGGTGAACGAGGCGATATCCCGCGGCAGCGCCCGTGTCGCGGCCGCCGCCCCGCCGGCCCCCGCCGCCCCGCCGCCCGGGGCCGGGGACACCCCCGCGGCGGCACGCCCCCGGGCGACCGCCTCAAACGACGCCCGGTCCGCCCCGGTCAGGCGCAGCGCATCAGCCAGCAGCCGGGCCGTATCCTTCCGCGCGGTCAGCGCCACCCCCCGCTCCAGGTCGCTGACCGTCCGCACCCCCACCCCCGCCGCCTCGGCCAGCTCCTCCTGCGACAGGCCAGCACTCACCCGGCACTGCCGCAACAGCCCGGCGAACGACACCACCGGCGGATCGACCGCGACCACCCCTCCGCGTCATCACCCACGGCACCGCCGGCATAAGAAGCCGGCCGGCGACAAGCCGTGGACAAATGGTAACTACAACCCTTGGCCGCCGTCACCTCTGGCATCGCCCAGGCCCTTCCGCGGCAGTCCGGGCCCCGGAACCGTGGGTTATCCCGTGGGTCTCCCGCATGGCCACCGCCCAATACCCCGCCTTACGTTGCCAGTACATCCACGCGAACAGCGGAATCGAGAAAGGAAAACACCATGGCTAATGCAAAACCCCGTTAGCTCTGGCTCATGAACTGGCAAGACAACGTCAGCATGCGCTAGACCCAGCGCTGGTGCTGGTAGTCGCGCTGGCAAGCCCGGCGGCCCACTAGCCCGGCGCACCAGGACAGATTTCATGAGCCAGCCCTACCGGGCAGGAGGCTGTTCCGGTAGCGCTGCTTAATTCGCAAAGGAGAATGGAACGTGAAACCATACCTAAGGAACATATCCGGGCTGCTTCTCATCTGCGCCGTCGGCGTGGGCGCTACGGCGCTGCCTGCTTCCGCGGCCACTGTGCAGCCCGCCCAGACAGCTGCGAGCGACTACCACCACCCCCGCCTCCACGGATACGGCGGCCCGCTTAGCCCGGCAGGCCTGCTGGCCTGCGCCGAGAACCTCGGCCTGCCGGATCCGCAGGGGCTGGTGGAGGAGGTGCTGCAGGCCGGCGTCGTGCATTTCAGCCTCGAGGTGCTGGGAGAAGCGCTCGCCGGGAATTACCTCCTCGTCGGAGAAGTCGCCTATCCGGTCTTCGACTTCTGGTTCAACTGCGTGGCACCCTACCTGCCGGTCTCGGCCGCCACCCCGCCACCGCCGACGCAGCCATCGACTCCCAGCAGCCCCGGGGCTCCCAGCAGCCCGGAGGCTCCCACGCCGCCCTTCTACACGCTGGGCGGCGGCGCCGGCTAGTTCGTAGTGCACGACCTTTGGGCGCCGTGACGAACACCCTTGTCACGGCGCCCTTTGCCGTGCGTGTAAACCGGCCGGACCCCAGCCCGGCCAGCGGCGCCTGCGGGTGCTGGCCCGGCGTGTGCCGGGCGGCCTCCCGAGGCAGAGCCCGGCGCGACGCGAGGTGACAACAGACCGAATAGCGGGCGAAGTCCGTCGTCCTGTGACGTAGCTGCAGGCAGGGCATGAATGGGCGCAGTCTGTGGGAGTTCCGCCGACCTTGCGCGGTTCTGCGCACCGGCACCTGGTTTCGCGTCAGCCACGCCTTGCCCGTCAGCCTGCCGAAGGGCTGGAGCGGACCACGGCCTGGGTGCAGCTACGCCTTACTTGGCGATCCTGCAAGCGCCGAACAAGTCCAGCGAGGACGGCAGGCTGATAAGGGTAAACGTGCCGAGTCGCGGTACCGCAGCAGGAGCTGCCATTGCTCTTCGGCTTCCTGCGGCCCAGCGAGTGCCGCGATTTCGGTGGCCACGTCGGTAGCCTCGGCTGCACCGATCCGCTGGAAGATCTCCAGCGCTTGGCTCAAGCTGGCCTGAGCGTCGGCCGGGCGGTCACTGGCTAGGGCACAGCGGGCCAGGCCGGCCAGTGCATGGGCTTAAATCCCGGGTGCGGCGAGCTTGCGGGCTATCGCCAGGGCTTGGCGGTGACAGGCCTCGGCCTGGTCTGGGCTACCGCGGACCCGGTACAGCGTCCCAGCTTCGTTGAGCGCCTCCGCTTCGCCGGGGGGTTCGCCAAGGTCCTGGAAGATGCGTAGCGCCTGCTCGGCGTCCCGGACCGCGCCCGGGTAGTCGCCGGTCTCCCGCCGCACCCTCGCCAACTCGTTAAGCGTCCCGGCCTCCTCCTCGCGGTCGCCAAGGTCTTGGAAGTTGCGTAGCGCCTGCTCGGCGTCCCGGACCGCGCCCGGGTAGTCGCCGGTCCCGCGCCGCGCCCTCGCCAGCACCATAAGGGCCTCGGCCTCCTCCTGGCGGTCGCCGAGATCCTGGGAGATCTGCAGCGCCTGCTCGGCGTCCCGGACCGCGCCCGCGTAGTCGCCGCGGATCAGCCGTGCCGATCCCAGGCGTATGAGGGCACTGCCTTCGCCGCGTGGTTCACCCAGGTTCTGGCAGATCCGCAGCGCCTCCTCGGTGGCCCGGATCGCGCCCGGATAATCACCGATCCGGTATTGCGCTTGCGATAGGTCAATGAGGGTCCAGGCTTCACCGAGCCGGTCGCCGAGATCCCGGAAGATACGTAGAGGGTTATTCACGCGGGGGTGCCAGGCTTGTGACAAATTTCCAGTTAGCGGTGCGCCTACGTGAAAGGCGGCCTGCTTCTCGAAAGGATTGGGTTACCACACTCAGTCCCACAGAAACAGGCCGCGCATGTATCATACCACCGGATTCGCCAAAGACGAGATCATCGACCTGTGCGC
>Ga0187769_10001092_pt1 | contig 15186 bp, 10 predicted proteins | sample 0116_SJ02_MP02_1_FD_133140 | JGI IMG/M metagenome (GOLD analysis project Ga0187769, IMG submission 133140) | Tropical peat soil microbial communities from peatlands in Department of Meta, Colombia - 0116_SJ02_MP02_10_MG | ecosystem: Environmental > Terrestrial > Soil > Wetlands > Peat | place... | reverse complement strand
TCACGCCGCCTCGCCTGCCACGGTGATGCCGTGCTGCCGCAGCAGCGCGCGCACGTCCGGTCGCCGGCCGCGAAACTCGATGAACGCCTCGAGCGCATCGCGGCTGCCGCCGCGGCTGAGGATAGCATCGAAGAAGCGCTGCGCCGTGGCGCGGTCGAACACGCCGCTCTCCTCGAAGGCGGCAAACGCATCCGCCGCCAGCACCTCGGCCCACTTGTAGCTGTAGTACCCGGCGGCATAGCCCCCGGCGAAGATATGCCCGAAGCTGTTGGGGAAGCGGTTCCACTCGGGCACCGGCACCACGGCCACCGCGCGCCGCACCTCGCGCAGGATCTCGAGGATGCGCCCGCCGTGCGCCGGCGAGTACTCGGTGTGGATGCGGAAATCGAACAGCGCGAACTCGAGCTGCCGCACCATCGACAGGCCCGCGTGGAAGCTGCGCGTGGCGATGAGGCGCTGCTGCTGGTCCGCCGGCAGCGGCGCGCCGCTCTCGAAGTGCCCGGAGATGCGCTCGAGGACCTCGGGGTGCCAGGCGTAGTTCTCGAAGAACTGGCTCGGCAGCTCGACCGCGTCCCAGGCGACGCCGTTGATCCCGGCGATGCTCGGGTAGTCGACCCGGGTCAGCAGGTGGTGCAGGCCGTGACCGAACTCGTGGAACAGGGTCACCACGTCGTCGTGGGTGAGCAGTGCCGGGCGGCCTTCGCCCGGGGGCAGGAAGTTGCACACCAGGTAGGCCACTGGGAGCGCCGCTCCGCATGACAGGCGCTTGCGGCCGACGCACTCGTCCATCCAGGCGCCGCTGCGCTTGTTGGGGCGGGCATAGGCATCGAGGTAGAAACCGCCGACCGGCGCGCCGCCGGCGGTCGTGATGTCGAAGAAGCGCACGTCCGCATGCCACACCCCCACACCGGCGCGCTCGCGGATACGCACCGTGAACAGCCGCTCGGCGACCTCGAACAGCCCGCCAAGCACCCCGGGGAGCGGGAAGTACGGGCGCAACTCTTCCTGCGATACGCGGAAGCGCTCGCGCTGCAGCCGTTCGGCGTAGAAGCCGACGTCCCATGCGGCGAGCTTGCGGCCGGCGAAGGCCTCCAGCTCGGCGAACTCCGCACTCGCGGCCGGCCGCGCGGCGGCGGCGAGCTCGTGCAGGAACGTGAGCACCTCCTCCACACTGTGCGCCATGCGCGTCGCCAGCGCGTATTGCGCGTAGTTCGGGAAATCGAGCAGCTGCGCGGCCGCGTGGCGGCGCGCCAGGATCTGCTCCATCACCATGGAGTTGTCCCAGCGGCCGGCATTCGGACCCTGGTCCGAGGCGCGCGTGGCCCATGCCTCGTAGAATGCGCGCCGCAGCTCGGGCGACTCGGCATCCGTCATCACCGCCACGTAGGTCGGCTGGTCGAGGGCCAGGATCCAGCCCGCGGCCTGACGCTCCTGCGCCCGCCGGCGCGCCTGCTCGATGAGCATGTCGTTGAGGCCGCGCAGCTCGGACGCATCCGTGACCGGCCGGTTCCAGTTGTTGGTGGCATCGAGCACGTTCTCCTCGAATTTGGCCTGCAGCTGCGCCAGCTCGAGCATCGCGGTCTTGAAGCTCTCCTTGCGCTCGGCCGGCAGCCCGACGCCCGCCAGACGAAAGTCCCGTACCGCATGCTCGATGACCGCGCGCTCCACCGGGGCGAGCGCGGCGCCTTCCTGCTCGGCAATGGTGCGGTAGGCCCGGTACAGCGGCTCGCTCTGCGCCAGGTCGGTCTGGTACGCCGACAGCAGCGGCAGGCAGGCGTTGTAGCCGGCGCGCAGACTCTCGGAATTGAGGACGGCGTTCAGATGGCTCACCGGCGACCAGGTGCGCGAGATGCGGTGGTGCAGCTCCTCGAGCGGCTCGACCACCGTGGCGAAAGTCGGGTGCTCGAGCGCGGCGAGCGCGCCGATGCGCGCCCGGTTGGCGCTCAGCAGCTCGCGCACCGCCGGTTCGACGTGCTCGGGGCGGATCGCGGGAAAAGCGGGCAGTGGTTCCTGCGCAAGTAAGGGGTTGTCCATGCTTCCTCGTATGGTGGAACGGGCGCCATTGTAACGGCCTGAAGCGGGCATCGCGTGCACGCTATGGAAGGCACCCGGGGTCCCCTCATATAACATCGCACCCCGTGGCCCGAGGTCACGCGGGCCGGAAGCCGAGGGTGTCATGGCGGAGCAGTTCGACCTGGTGGTCATCGGTGGCGGCAGCGGCGGGCTCGCCGCAGCCCAGCGGGCGGCCGAATACGGGGCGCGGGTGGCGCTGGCGGAGTCGGGCCCCCTCGGGGGCACCTGCGTGAACGTCGGCTGCGTGCCGAAGAAGGTCATGTGGAACGCCGCCGAGCTCGGCAGTGCGCTGCACGACGCCCGCGATTACGGCTTTGCGGTCGAGCCGGGCGGAGTCGACTGGGCGCTGCTCAAGCACAAGCGCGACGCGTACGTCGAGCGCCTGAACGGCATCTACGCCGCGAACCTCGCCAGGCACAACGTCACCCTGGTGCGGGCGCGCGCCACTTTCACCGCTGCGCACAGCGTGAGCGCCGGCGGGCGCACGCTGAGCGCCGAGCACGTCGTCATCGCCACCGGTGGCCGCCCGCTCCTGCCGGAGATTCCCGGTGCGCAGCTCGGCATCACCTCGGACGGCTTCTTCCAGCTCGGCATCCGCCCGCAGCGCATGGCCGTCGTGGGCAGCAGCTACATCGCGATCGAGCTCGCGGGCATCTTCGCCGGTCTCGGGTCGGCCACGACCCTGGTGCTGCGCACGCAAGCGGCGCTGCGGAACTTCGACCCCATGCTCGGGGAGACCATCCTCAAGATGCTGCGCGAGGAGGGCGTGGAGGTCGTCACGCGCGCCGAGCCCGCGGCGCTCATACGCGCCGCCCACGGAGCGCTCGAGCTCGAGGTGCGCGACGGCCGGCGCCTCGGCCCGTTCGACTGCCTGCTCTGGGCGATCGGCCGGGGCGCGCTGGTCGGGGATCTGGTGCTCGGACGGGCGGGCGTGAAGCAGGACCCCTCCGGCTTCATCGCGACCGACCTGTACCAGGCGACCAGCACGCCGGGCGTCTACGCCGTCGGCGATGTCACCGGGCGGGCGCAGCTCACGCCGGTGGCGATTGCCGCCGGCCGGCGGCTGTCCGACCGCCTGTTCGGCGGTCACAGCGGCCGGCACCTGGACTACGAGAACATTCCGACGGTGATCTTCGGCCGGCCGCCCATCGGCACCGTGGGGCTGAGCGAGCCCGCGGCGCGGGCGCGTTTCGGCGCCGAAAATGTCACGGTATTCCGCTCCGCTTTCGTGCCGCTCTATCACGCCCTCACCCGGGCAAAACCGCGCGCGGAGATGAAGCTGGTCACCGCGGGCTCCGAGCAGCGCATCGTCGGGCTGCACGTCGTGGGGCAGGGTGCCGACGAGATGCTGCAGGGGTTCGCGGTCGCGGTACGCATGGGTGCCACCAAGAAGGACTTCGACGATACCGTGGCGATCCATCCGACCTCGGCGGAGGAGCTCGTTACCATGCGTTAGGACCGGGGCGGGAGTTGGTCGGCCCGCCGTTCTCCCTCCAACGAGGGAACACATCGCTTCACCTCAGGGCGGTGTGACAACCGCAGCGGTGATCTGCAAAATACGCCGCTAACCGCGAGCGGCTCGCTTGGGGCGTGGGATCGCGGCCTGCAGTGACGCCGGGCGCGCGCAGCGAAGACGCCTTCCACGAGAAGGCGAGCGCGGCGGCCAACAGGGATACCGATGGAGGGCCGCGGATGCACACGCGCGTCGCCGACCGCCCGAGCTACGCCAAGCGCATGATCGTCATGATCCTGGGCGTGCTCGGCCTGATCGGCATCATCGCCGGTATCAAAGTGCTCTTGATCATGCGGATGATGCACGCCGCCAAGCCGCCGCCGCCCTCGGTGGTCAGCACGGCGAAGGCTGCTTATCAGGAGTGGCAACCGGAACTGCGCGCGGTCGGAACGCTGCGCGCGGCGCGCGGGGCGGATCTGGCACTCGATGTCGCCGGCCTGGTGACCCACGTCTACGTGAAGTCGGGCGATGACGTGAAGCAGGGGCAGCTGCTGCTGCAGCTGCGCGACACCGAGGACGTCGCCCAGCTGGTGCAGCTGCAGGCGCAGCTGGCGCTGTCGCAGGTGAGCTTCCAGCGCGCCACGGCGCAGCTGGCCGTGAAGGTGATCGCCCAGGCCGATTACGACCAGGCGGCCGCAGACCTGAAGGTGAAGGAAGCCTCGGTCGCGCAACAGCAGGTCAACGTCGCCAAGAAGCAGCTGCGCGCACCGTTTGCGGGGCATTGCGGCATCGTGACCATCAACCCGGGCAGCTACCTCAATTCCGGCACGGTGGTCGTGACACTGCAGCAGCTCGACCCGGCCTACGTCGACTTCTACGTGCCGCAGAGGACGCTCGCCGAGCTGAAAGTCGGACAGAAGGCGGTTCTCACGCTCGATGCCTTCCGCGGCCGCAGCTTCAACGGCACGCTGAATGCGATCAGCCCCAAGGTCGATACCGACACGCGCAACGTGCAGGTCGAGGCGGAAGTTCCGAATCCCGATCACGCGCTCTCGCCCGGCATGTTCGCCAACGTGAGCGTCGCCGTCGGCACGCAGCAACGCTACCTGACTCTTCCGCAGACCGCGGTGGTCTACAACCCGTACGGCGAGACCGTGTTCGTGGTCGAAGCGAAGCGTGACTACGACCGGCAGCAGGCCGCCGCCGCCGAGCAGATCACCAGCAAGGAACAACAGCAGGCGGCGAAGCAGGCGACCCAGGCGATGCAGCTGCCTGCCGATGCGCTGGTGGTGCGGCAGGCCTTCGTCACCAGCGGCCCGACACGCGGGGATCAGGTCGCGATCCTCACCGGCATCGGCGAGGGAACCGAGGTGGTGAGCAGCGGCCAGATCAAGCTGAAGAGCGGCGTGCCGATCCGGATCGACAACAGCGTAGCGCCGGCGAGCAATCCGCATCCCACCCCGCAGGAACAGTGAAGGCGCGATGAACTTCACCGACACCTTCATCAATCGACCGGTGCTCGCGATCGTGGTGAGCGCGCTGATCCTGGTGCTCGGGCTGCGCGCGCTCACCGCTCTGCAGGTGCGGCAGTACCCGAAGACCGAGAACGCGGTGGTCACTGTTACCACCACCTACTACGGCGCCGACGCCCAGACGGTCGCCGGCTTCATCACCCAGCCGCTCGAGCAGGCGGTCGCCCAGGCGCAGGGGATCGACTACCTGTCCTCCACCAGCGGGACCGGTGTGTCGACGATCACCGCGACGCTGCGGCTCAATTACGACGCCAACCGCGCGCTCACCGAGATCCAGACGCGGGTCACCTCGGTACGCAACCAGCTGCCGCCGCAGGCCCAGCAGCCGGTGCTCACGGTCGCCGTCGGCGAGACCATCGACGCCATGTACATGGGCTTCAGGAGCGATGCGCTCCCCGCCAACAGCATCACCGACTATCTGGCGCGCGTGGTGAAGCCGAAGCTCGATGCGCTGCAGGGCGTGCAGACGGCGGAAATCCTCGGCGGCCGCCAGTTCGCGCTGCGGGCCTGGCTCAATCCCGCGCAGCTCGCCGCCCACGGCGTCACCGCTTCCGATGTCTTCCAGGCGCTCGGCAGCAACAACTATCTGGCGGCGGTCGGCACCACCAAGGGGCAGATGGTGAGCGTCGACCTCACCGCGGCGACCGATCTTCATACGGTCGATGAATTCCGCCAGCTCGCCGTCAAGCAGAAGGACGGCGCCATCGTACGCCTGCAGGATGTCGCCACCGTGGTGCTCGGGGCGGAGGACTACGACGCCAACGTCTCCTTCAGCGGCAAGCTGGCGGTGTTCATCGGCATCAAGGCGGCGCCCGATGCCAACGTGCTCGAGGTGGCCAAGCGGGTGCGCAATACCATGCCGGAGATCGTGGCGCAGCTGCCGACCGGCCTGTCGGGCGAAATCGTCTACGACAGCACCCGCTTCGTCACCTCCTCGATCCGCGAGGTGGTGAAGACGCTCATCCAGGCGCTGCTGATCGTGACCGCGGTGATCTACCTGTTCCTGGGAAGTGCGCGGGCGGTGATCATTCCGGTGATTGCGATGCCGCTGTCGCTGATCGGGACCTTCTTCGTGATGCTGGCGCTCGGCTACTCGGTGAACCTGCTGACGCTGCTCGCGTTGGTGCTCGCCATCGGACTGGTGGTCGACGATGCGATCATCGTGGTCGAGAACGTCGACCGGCACATGAAGCAGGAAGGCAAGAGCCCGCTGGCCGCCGCGCTGCTGGCCGCCCGCGAGCTCGGCGGCCCGATCCTGGCGATGACGGCGGTACTGGTCGCCGTCTACGTGCCGATCGGCTTCCAGAGGGGCCTCACCGGGGCGCTGTTCACCGAGTTCGCCTTCACGCTCGCCGGCGCCGTCACGGTGTCGGCGGTGATCGCGCTCACGCTCTCGCCCATGATGTGCTCGCGCTTCTTCTCGAGCGAGCAGGAGAGCGGGCGCTTCGTGCTGTTCATCGACCGCCAGTTCTCAGCGGTGCGCAGCGCCTATCAGCGCCTGCTGCAGACGCTGCTCAGCACCTGGAGCGTCGTGGTGGTGATGGGCGTGCTGCTGTTCGGCGCCACCATCCTCCTCGGCGTGACTTCCAAGTCCGAGCTCACGCCGGAAGAGGACCAGGGGTTCCTGTTCTACAAGCTCCTGGCCTCCCCGGATGCCACCGCGCAGCAGATGCTCGGCTACTCGCAGCAGATGTTCGCGATCGGCACGCGCCTGCCCGAATACGAGATGCTGTTCCAGGTCACCAACCCCGGGCAGGGCTTCGGCGGCATGCTGTTCAAGCCCTGGGAGGAGCGTAAGCGCTCCGCCACTGAGCTGCAGCAGGTGCTGCAGGAGAAATGGAGCGCCGTCGCCGGCGGCCAGATCTTCGTGTTCTCGCTGCCGGCGCTGCCGGGGGCGCAGGGCGCCCCGGTGCAGGTGGTCATCAATACCACCGAGCCGTTCCAGAACCTCAACGAGGTCACCCAGGCGGTGCTCAACCGGGTGCGCGACAGCGGCAAGTTCTGGTTCATCGACAGCGATCTCAAGATCGACAAGCCGCAGTCGACCGTGGTGGTCGACCGCGACATGGTCGCGACGCTCGGGCTCACGCAGCAGGATGTCGGCAGCGCGCTCGGCGATGCGCTCGGTGGCGGCTACGTCAACTATTTCTCGATCGCCGGCCGCTCCTACAAGGTCATTCCGCAGGTGCTGCAGGCCGATCGGCTCGACCCCGACCAGGTGCTCGATTACTACGTGCGCGCGCCGAACGGCACGGTGATCCCGGCCGCCACCGTGGCGAGCCTCAAGAGTGCGGTCGTGCCGGAGTCCATCAACCGCTTCCAGCAGCTCAATTCCGCGACGCTGTCCGGTGCGACCGGCCTGTCGCAGGGCGAGGCGCTGCGATTCCTGCGCGACACGCTCGCTCAAGTCGCCCCGAGCGGCTATCAGCTCGACTACTCGGGGCAGTCGCGCCAGTTCGTGCAGGAGTCCGGCGGCTTCGCCACGACGCTGCTGTTCGCGGTGATCATGGTGTTCCTGGCACTGGCGGCGCAGTTCAACAGCCTGCGCGATCCGGTCGTCATCCTGGTGTCGGTGCCGATGGCCCTGTTCGGCGCGCTGATCTTCGTCAATCTGATCTCGAGCCTCAACATCTACACCCAGGTGGGGCTGGTCACGCTCATGGGCCTCATCTCCAAGCACGGCATCTTGATCGTGCAGTTCGCCAACGAATCGCAGCGCAGCGGCATGAGCAAACGCGAGGCCATCGAGCATGGTGCGGCCGTGCGGCTGCGTCCGATCCTGATGACCACCGCGGCGATGGTGCTCGGGGTGGTCCCGCTGGTCATTGCCTCGGGCGCCGGCGCCGCCGGGCGCTTCGCCATGGGCCTCGTCATCGCGGCGGGACTCTCGATCGGCACGCTGTTCACGCTGCTCGTGGTGCCGGCTTTCTACATGCTGCTCGCGGCCGACCACCATGCCGAGCGCGCACCCGGGAGTGATGCCGGAGCGCCCGCCACCGACACCCGGGCGCCGGCCGGCTGATCAGGGCACGGCGCTCCGCGCGGCTTGAGCGCTGAGCGCGCGCAGCGCGCTTCAGAGGCTGCCGGTGCGCTCGCGCAGTGCGGCGAGCACCTGCTCCGTTTCGGGCCGCACGCCGCGCCACAAGCGGAAGGACTCCGCGGCCTGCTCGACCAGCATGCCGAGCCCCTGCAGGGCGCGCGCGCAGCCGGCGCCCTGCGCCCACTTCACGAACGCGGTCGCCGAGCGTCCATAGGCGAGGTCGTAACAGACCGTTTCCGGGCCGATGGCGCCCGGTGGAATCGGCGGAATATCCCCGGACAGGCTCGCCGAAGTCGCGTTGATGATGAGGTCGAACGGGGCGTCGCCGATGTACTCGAAGGCGATCCCCTGCACGGCGCCGAGATCGGCGAACGCGGCGGCGAGCGCCTCGGCCCGCCCGGCGGTGCGATTGGCGATCACCACTGCCGCAGGCTCGAGACCGAGCAATGGTGCGAGTATGCCGCGCGTCGCACCGCCTGCCCCGAGGACGAGCAGCCGGCGGTTGGTGATCACGAGTCCCAGGTTGTCGCACAGGTCGCGGACCAGTCCCGGGCCGTCGGTATTGTCGCCGAGGATCTGCTCGCCCTGCAGCGCCAGCGTGTTCACCGCCGCGGCGTGTGCGGCACGCTCGGTGAGCTCGTGAGCCAGCTCCACGGCCGCGATCTTGTGCGGGAGCGTGATGTTCAGCCCGCGTCCGCCCTCGGCGAAGAACGCGCGCGCGCGCCCGGCAAACTCCTCCGGCGCCACGTCGTAGGGCCGGTAGGTCATGTTCTGGCCGGTCTCGCGCGCGAACATGCCGTGAATGAACGGCGAGAGGCTGTGCCCCACCGGATGGCCGAAGACGCCGTACCGGTCTGCCGTGCTGGTCATGGCGCGCGTCCAATCATGCTGCCGATTGTGGCAGCATCCGCGCGCTGCTGCCTCCACCTTCGCCCACCGCAAGGCAGGCCTGCAGCTCCGGGAGCCACACCAGCATGCGCTCCAGCGTGAGCCAAGGGGGGTTGGCGATGAGGAGCCCCGAGCCGTTGAGCCCGACGCGCGAGTCGCGCGGATACAGCCACAGCTCGCTCACCAGCAGCGCCGCGCGCAGGGCATGGCGGCAGGCCAGCAGCCACGCGCTGGTGACGCGCTCCTCTTTGATCGGATACCAGGCCGCAAACACCCCGGTCGGAAAGCGGCGCAGGCCCTCGGTCAGCGCCGCGGTCACGTGCGTGAAGTCCTGCTCCGTTTCCTCGTAAGGCGGGTCGAGGAAGGTCAGCCCGCGCCGTTCCTGCGGCGGCAGCCAGGCGCGCAGCCCTGCGAAGCCGTCGCCGCGCTCGATGCGCACGCGCGGGCCGTCTCCGCGCACCTCAGCGAGCGCCACCAGCGCCTGCTCGAGTGCGTGTGCCTCCGCGCCGAGCAGCTCGATGAGCACCGCGCGATCCTGCGGCCGCAGCTCGCTGACGGCGATCAGTGGGGAGCCGGGATACAGGTGTCGGCGCGCGGCGCGCGCGCGCAGCTGTCCGAGCAGTGCGGCATAGGCGCACAGCTCCGGCGCCTGGTGCTGCGCCTGGGTGAAGCGCACGATGCCCGCTGCGGCCTCGGCGGTCGGGCTCGACAGGTCGTAGCCGCCGCGGCCGGCGTGCGTGTCGAGATACAGGAACCCCTTGTCCTTCTTCTTCAGCGCTTCCACCAGCGCCAGCAGGGCCACGTGCTTGTGCACGTCCGCAAAGTTGCCGGCATGGAAAGCGTGGCGATACTTCATGGACGGGGGCGCGCGCGCCGCTCCGCCCGCTTGCCGGCCCTGGGCGCAGGACCGGCGCGTGCGCACAGCGCCCGAAAGCCGGCCGCCACGTAGGGGGCGAGCCGCTCATGCACGCTGTCGAGGTCCGAGGAGCGGCACAGCCCGCCGGAGAGCTTGTCGATGCGACCGGTCTCGGCGAAGGTGAGCGTCAGGGCGCCGGTGAGGAACTGGTACCCCCAGTAGATCTCCCGCGGCGGGCATCCGGGCAGCGCCTCGCGCAGCACGGCGATGAAGCGTTCGACCAGCGGGTCGAAGTGCTGCGTCATCATCACCGCGCCGAACTCCGGAGAGTTGTTGACCCAGGCGACCAGGGCGAAGTAGCTCTTCCACCCCGGTCCGCCACGCGCCGAGCGTTCCAGCAGCGGCTGGGTGAAGGCGTTGACGATGGCCTCGATCGTGGGAACCCCGGGGAGCGCGGCGCGGCGCACCTCCTCGAGCAGCTCGAGGCGCTCGCGGTTGAGCACCTCGGCGCGCCGCTCGAACACCGCCGTGAACAACTCGCGCTTGCCGCCGAAGTGGTAGCCGACCAGGGCGACATCGACGCCGGCCGCCTGGGTAATGTCGCGCAGCGACACCCCATGAAAGCCGCGCTGCGCGAACGCCTGCTCCGCCGCGTCCAGGATGCGCTCCTTGCCCGGGGTGCGCGCCTTGCCCGGGCGCCTAGGGGTTTTCTTCTTCATTTCTACTGCACTGCAAAAGGCCCAGCCCGCCACAGTGTCCGTTGAATCGCCCTCGCAGCGCAATCGGCCGACCCGCCGGCGCCGCCCGCCGGGCGGCGTCTTGACTGCTCCTCAACGATCGTTGAATATAAACTTCAACAAGTGTTGAGTGCATTTAGTCGAGGGGGTGACAGCTGAACCTCGACGTGGGGCTGCGCTGGAACGAGGATAAGGTGACCGCTCCGGTATTTCAGGAGGACTACGTCGGGGCCCCCTTGCCCCCCGGGTACATTTACAGCTATCCCTCGCAGGTTCCGCCGGGATTCATCCCCGATCCGGGCGTGGTGACCGACTACACGGGCAACCGCTCGTTCGTAAACACCACGCCGCGCGTGGGATTCGACTACCACTTCACGAAGAACGTCATGGCTTACATCATGTACAGCCGCGGGTTCAAGAGCGGCGGGTTCGACATGCGCGGCAACGCGCTACTCAATCCGAGTACCGAGAACGGTTACAACTCCGAAACCGCCAACAACTACGAGCTCGGCATCAAGACGACACTCCTCGACGACACGCTGTTGCTCAACGCGGACGTGTTCTACGATCCATACACCAACGCGCAGGTGGAGCTGGCGCTGACGACGCTGTACGCGGGCTCGGTGTCGAACGTCACGTACACCGACAACGCCGGCAAGCAGATCAACCAGGGCGCCGAGCTGCAGGCCGCGTGGAGGGCCACCCGGGCGCTGACGTTCGCAGCCAACGTCGGCTATCTCGATTCCTACTACGAAGACTTCATCGTTCCGTGCAACGTGTTCCCGCTCACGCCGACCCTCACACCGGGTTGCACACCGGGCGTCGTGTCGGTCAACGAAGCCTCCAGTAATTACCCGACGACGAGTGCAACATCATCTACAGCTCGGGGACCACGGGCCATCCCAAGGGCATCGTCCACAGCCACCGCTGTCGGCTCACCTGGGCGATGGAGCTCGCGCTGGTGCTGCGCTACCGCAGCGACTGCGTGACTCTCTGCTCGCTCGGGCTGTTCTCCAACATCAGCTGGGTGGCGATGCTGTGCACCGTGCTGGTCGGGGGCACGATGGTGGTGATGCCGTCATTCGAGGCGCGCGCCGCGGTGGCGCTGATCGAGTCCGAAGGCATCACGCACGGCACGTTCGTGCCGCTGCAGCTCGAGCGGCTGCTGGCTCTCGATGATCTCGGTCGCTATCGCCTCAGCAGCCTGGATACCATCATGTGCTGCGGATCGCCGCTGAAACCGCAGGTGAAGCGCGAGTTTCCCCACCGCACCGGCTGCACGCTCATCGAGCTTTACGGCCTGACCGAGGGCCTGTGCACCATTCTTTCCCCGGAGGACTTCGTTGCCAAGACGGATTCGGTCGGCAAGCCATTCCTCGGTACCGATCTGCGTATCCTCGGCGAGGACGACCGCGAGCTGCCCGCCGGCGCTACCGGTGAGATCGTGGGCTTCAGCCCCCTGCTGATGGCGGGTTATCACGGCCGTGACGATGCGAACCGCGAGGCGACCTGGACCGACCCGCGGGGCCGCCGCTGGCTGCGCACCGGTGACCTCGGCAAGCTCGACGCCGAGGGCTTCCTGTACGTCGTCGACCGCAAGAAGGACATGATCCTGTCGGGCGGCCAGAACGTCTATCCCGTCGACATCGAGCAGGTGATGCGCGGGCATCCCGACGTCGCCGAGGTCGCGGTGGTGGCGGCGCCGAGCCGCAAATGGGGCGAGACGCCGGTGGCTTTCGTGGTACTGAAGAGGGGCGGCACGGCGGATCGCGACGCGCTGCTGCGCTGGACCAATGCACGCGTCGGTAAACAGCAGCGCATCGCCGATGTGCTGTGGCGCGAGTCGCTGCCGCGCAATGCCAACGGTAAGATTCTCAAGCGCGAGCTGCGCGCCGCTCTCGCAGCTTGCGAGTATTGAGCGCACCGAGCGCCGCAGGGGGCCCATGTCCACCGCCGAATACTGGTTCGACAGTCACGATGGCCTGCGGCTGCACAGCCGCGTGTACGCCGGTCCCAGCGCCGATGCCCCGGTGGTGCTGTGCCTGCACGGCCTGATGCGCAACGGCCGCGACTTCGGGGAGCTGGCGCTGCACCTCGCCGCGCGCTGCCGGGTCATCGTGCCCGACGTGCGCGGGCGGGGGCTGTCGGCGCGCGATCCGGACCGCAACAACTACCGGATTCAGGTCTATCTCCAAGACGCGCTCGCCCTGCTCGCCGGCCTGGGTGCCGCACACGTCAGCATCATCGGCACCTCCATGGGCGGACTTCTGGCGATGCTGCTCGCCGCCACGCAGCCCGGACTCGTCACGAGCATCGTGCTGAACGATATCGGTCCGGAGGCCGACCCGGCCGGGATCGAGCGCATCCGCGGCTATGCCGGCCAAGCGCCCCCCGTGAGCAGCTGGCCCGAAGCGATCGCGCAGGTGCGCACCGTCTATGGTGCGGCCTGGCCCGGGCTGAGCGAGGCACGCTGGGAGCAGATCGCGCGCCTGAGCTACCGGGAGAACGCCCAGGGCGTGCCGCAGGCGGATGCCGATCCGCTGATCGGCGAGGTGGCGCGCAGCTCGACGGGCGTCGCGCCGGATCTGTGGCCGCTATGGGGTGCTCTCGCCCGCATGCCGGTACTGGCGATCCGCGGCGAGCACTCGGACATCCTCAGCGCGCCGATCCTGGCGCGCATGCAGCGCGAGAAGCCCGATCTGCGGGCGTTGACGATTGCGGACCGCGGCCACGCACCGCTGCTCGATGAGCCCGGCTGCGTGGCGGCGATCGATGAGTTTCTAAGGGGAGCTGGGCCCGGGACGGCTTCGCAATAGCTGTCTGCTGGGGTAACTGTTAGCGCAAAGGCCGCGCCGCGGCCGCGCGCCTCATTTCACCCAGCGCGCCCGGCGCGGCGCATCGGCCTGAGCCTTGGCGCGTGCCTTCCCGGAAACGCTCTTCCTTGCCGCTCTGGCGCCGCGGCTCGCCTTGCGTCCCTTGCGGGCGAGCGTCTGCGGCCTCACGTGCGCCGCCGGCGCCGCCCGCGCGGCAGGCTGACCGGCCGGCCCGGGCTTGGGTGGGACAACCGAGCGTCCGCGGGCTGTCTTGGCCGCCTTCTTTTTAGCCGCGCCTTTGCCGCCCGCCGCCGCCGGAGCTGCGGCGGCCGCGCGCGGCGCGCCCTCGGCAGCGCCGGCGGCGGCCGCAGCGGCAGTCGTCGCCCCGCGCCTGCCCTTTCCCCAGCGGCCGAAGCGTCCGCCGCGCTCGGGGGCCGCTGCCAGCAGCGCGCGGCACTCCTCGAGCGTGAGCGACTTCGGGTCGCGGTCCTTCGGGATCTTGGCGTTCTTCTTCTTGTCGGTGATGTACGGGCCGTAGCGGCCGTTGAGCACCTGGATCCCGGCGTCCGCGAAATCCTGGATGATGCGGTTGGCGTCGGCTTCCTTCTTGAGACGGATTACCTCGCGCGCCCGCTCGAGCGTCACGGTGTACGGGTCGTCCTCCTTGAGTGAGGCGTACTTGCTGCCGTATTTCAGGTACGGCCCGAAGCGCCCGACGTTGGCCACGATAGTCTCACCCTCGAGCGTCTCCCCGAGCGTGCGCGGCAGCTTGAACAGCTCCAGCGCATCGGCGAGCGTGACGGCGTCCATCTTCTGTCCGGGGCGCAGCCCCGCGAAGCGCGGCTTGTGCTCGTCGTCCTTGGTGCCGATCTGCACGAATGCGCCGTAGCGGCCCATGCGCACCGTGATCGGCTTGCCGGTGGCCGGGTCCTTGCCGAGCTCGCGCGCCTGTGCGACCTGCTCGCGCGTGACCGTCTTCTCGATCCTGTCCACCTGGCGGATGAACGGCTTCCAGAACTTCTCGAGCGGCGTGGTCCAGTCTTCCTCGCCGCGCGATACGGCGTCGAGCTCGTCTTCCATCGCCGCGGTGAAGCCGTACTCGACGTAGCGGTGGAAATGATGCGTCAGGAAGCGGTTGACGATCTTGCCGATGTCGGTGGGCACGAAGCGCCGGCTGTCCATCTCCACGTACTCGCGGTCCTGCAGCGTCGAGATGATGGTGGCGTAGGTCGACGGGCGGCCGATGCCGTGCTCCTCGAGCGCTTTCACCAGCGAGGCCTCGCTGTAGCGCGGCGGCGGCTCGGTGAAATGCTGGCTGGCGGCGAGCGCCGTGAGGCTCACGCTGTCGTTCACTTCCATCGGCGGCAGTACGTGATCCGTATCATCGATCTTGGCGTCATCGCTGCCTTCCTGGTACACGGCGATGTAGCCGGGTTTGACGAGCGTCGAGCCGTTGGCGCGCAGCAGGTGGCGCTGCGGCCCGTCGGCGCCGGCCAGCAGGTCGACGGCGACGGTGTCGAACAGCGCATGACTCATCTGCGAGGCGACCGCGCGTTTCCAGATGAGCGCGTACAGGCGGTACAGGTCATCGTCGATCTTGCCCTCGACGTCGGCGGGCGTGATGGCGGCCGAGGTCGGGCGGATAGCCTCGTGCGCTTCCTGGGCATTCTTCGACTTCGTGCGGTAGACGCGCGGCTCGTCGGCGACCTCGTGCCGGCCGTAGAGCCGGGCGGCGATTTCGCGGATCTCGCGCACCGCCTCCGCGGCGAGCGACACCGAGTCGGTGCGCATGTA
>Ga0187769_10001091_pt1 | contig 15195 bp, 12 predicted proteins | sample 0116_SJ02_MP02_1_FD_133140 | JGI IMG/M metagenome (GOLD analysis project Ga0187769, IMG submission 133140) | Tropical peat soil microbial communities from peatlands in Department of Meta, Colombia - 0116_SJ02_MP02_10_MG | ecosystem: Environmental > Terrestrial > Soil > Wetlands > Peat | place... | reverse complement strand
GCCGCTGCAATCATAGGGTTCTCGTTTGCGAAATAATTGATGCCGCCAGTGCTCACGTCCATCGGGGTCGATTCAGACGAGTAAATATGTGGAGCCCCCCTGCTTGCCGTCTGCGTGATCACGATGCTCGCGAGATTTTCCGCGTTCGCGTTCACAATCGTCCCACCGATCGTGATTGGCGAGGACATTCCGGAGAGAGACATGGACAGCGATACTACAGGTACTCCAGCCTTTGCAAATTCGACCTGTCCCTCTACAGCGTCCTTCTCAAATGATAGAGGCGCGATTGGGCAGCAGACCACCGATAGTATCGGGCGCTTCCTGAGTTCCTCCTCACCGCCTGAAACTAATGCTCCGATTCGGATCTGAGTTCTCGCATCCTCTGCGCTGACCGAGTCCCCCTGGACATGTTTAGTTCCGTTTTGTAGAGAAACCCAAAGCTCATGAATGGTATGTGCGTGCAGACTAACGTCCGAAGCTGTGACCTCTGGCCAGAAGAACCCTACTTCGTCAAGCGAGTCGGCGAGTTTCGCGAACATAGCGAGATCCTTGCGCGTCGTAGCTCTCTTCTTACCGGTTTCCAAGTCGGTCATGTAAACCGCCAACCCATTCGTCGCGACATTGGGATACTGCTTCGCGGGCAGGACTACATCTTTCTCGGGATTTCTAGCGCAGAGTCTGAACTCCTTGGGACAACTCTTCAGAGCATCAACTACGATGTCCATAGGGATCTTCGCAATCATCTTCTTCTCGTCTATTATCGCACCGGCCTCGTCAAGCATGTTGAGTACTGAGTCGCTTCGAACCAGCACTCCAAGTTCTTCTAGTACTCTGATACTCTGCGCATGGACTAACTCTTCTTCGCGACTATCTAAAAAATTCAATACAGATTTTGCCAAGTTCCCACCTCAGACATTTAGACATGTTCTGTCCGTGTTCCGTTCTGTCTGTGTAATGACGTTAGTGCTTCCTTAAGAGTAACCTTCTGCCGAGAACTGCGATTACGATAACTATTCCAAGAATTGTTGATATGCGCTTCTCCGAGTTGGTTGTTGGTGCTCAGTGCAAAAATAGATTCACGTTAAGACTTCTGATCAATTCTTGCCAAATTACACAAATCCGTGTTTCCAAACGAACAGTTTGCTTCGCACAAGGAAGCTGACATCGCTGACCCTTAGGGATGCAACGAATTTGATTTCCGTTTGAGATTTGAAAGCATTACAACTACACAGGCCAAATTTAGAATGGCAAACAAAGCAAATGAAGCGAGAAATGATGCCCTGTCAGCAATGTTGCCAAACAAGGCTGGGCCAAGAAGAGCCACTCCGTATCCGGTCGCGATCGACCAACCTGACACGGCGGGAAGCTTCGCATTAGAAACTAGTTGCGATGCAGAGACAAACAAAATCGGCGAAGTTGATGCTTGGAGGATACAGGTCAATACCAGTAGGGTCGTGATCGACAGCTTACCTTCCGAGAAGGGCAACAGTACTTGGACAACAGTCGTCAACATCAAGAATGTGACTGCGAGCCTAACCGGCTTGGTTCTACCGATCAAGGACCCTATTATGAACGGAGCGGGAACACTAAATACGACTCCGAGAGCGCACGCAAGTCCCGCCTCCTCGATACTGAACCCTCTTGTTACGAGGAAGGAAGGAGCGAAGGTCCAGATAGCATACCAATTCGTGAGAAACAGAGTAACCGGTAGCGCCATTAACCAAAAATCCAAACTCTTGAGAAATCCCAGTTCTTTCATCAATTCTGGGCTACCGGCGTCGGGTGTAGGAAGGTTAGTCTTGAAGGGTAGAAGCGCTAAGATAGGAAGGGAGAGAAGGAAGTAAGACCATCTCCATCCGAGAAGCAAGCCTAGGAATCCTCCACTGCTGAGCGCTAGAAGCCATCCTAGATTTCCGCAACTCTCAAAGGCTCCGTACGCCCTACTGCGATCACTCACCTTGACGTCAGCAATCAGGGCAACGAATCCAACGAAGAGAGCACCCTCAGCAAATCCCTGAATTGACTGAAAGACCGAGAGTTGGAATAAGCCTCCCGCCGAACTGCTCAAGGCGCCGGCTGCGACGACTAGCAGTAAGGAGATCTTGAAGGCTTTTGAAAGGTTGCTCTCACGTACAAAATAGCCGGCTGCAATATAGCCGATCGCCGCTGTGCCCAGAACGCAAGATTCAACGATCCCTATACCCGTGTATGTAAGTCCTAAATCTCGGATAAGCAGCGGGGCAAAGATTGAAAGCAGGTTCCTTTGAAACCAAAAATCAAACCATAGAACAGTAGGAAACCAAACTATGCGACCGGACAATTGGGGACGAATCTGCACGGAACGACTTCGACAAGCGCACATGATTCATCCCTGGGCAATAGACCGAGTCTTCCTCCCGCACAGAAAGCGGAATCCGTTGATTTACCTTCTGCCGGATAAGATCTTCTTCCTGATCTCCGCTGCTTTTTCCTCCATCTCTTTCAGTATATCTGAAGGTGGAGGTTCCGGCTCATGCTTTCCAAGGATTTCTTGAACTCTTTCCTTCGCTACGTGTGTTAGGGTTTTTGAGCCAGCTTTCTGCCAGGTGTCTCGTGTTGTTTTGTCGCTTATTCTTGGGATATATCGTTCTCTTGCGGCGTGTTCCAACGTGTGTTTCTCAGCCATGAAGTGGCCCCCCATCTTGGTCGCTGCCAGAGGCACGATCTTGTTGATGAGCGGGACAGCCATGGTCTCTTCGTCTACTTCTATTCCCTCGGCCATGCGCCTGGCCATGCCAAAGATCTCATCCTCAATCACAACGGACTCATAGCATGCCGAGTAATATGATTCGAGTGAGCCACAAACCATTCGATTTGCTCCAGCCAGAAGCGTTGGTAATAAGCCCAGAGTACTTTCGTAACCGGCCTGAACATCAAAGACCTTCGAGTCGCTTATACCACTCCAAATCATTGACGGCAAGCCGTAGAATCTAGCCATTTGTGTTGCGGCAACACAATGCAACGCCTCCTCCGGGCAACCGACCGAGGCTATCCCTGTTCGAAAATCCATGAAACAAGGTATGTCGCCGTAACTGACACCGAGGCCCGGATGGATTATCTGCATAAGACATATGCCAGCTAGGTTCGTGGCGTTTGTCTGCACGATTGTACCGGCAAGAGTTATCGGGGCGCTGGCGCCGGCATTGTCCATAGGCAAGAACCATACCGGGAGTCCATGCTTAGCGCACTCCATGACGCCTTCAGTCAGCTTATCGTCGAAAAGCAAGGGTGGGCTGGGACACATACCTGCATTCCATGCATTAGGTTTCCTTCTAAGTTCCTCTTCCCCACCCGCTGCCGTCGCTGCTAACTCAATGCAGTCTTTCGCTTTCTCTCTGTCCTCACAAAGAACCAGCATCGGTGCCGACGTATTCTTGTATTGGATCATCGAAAGCTCGACGTGTTGAAGGTCTTCCGGCACATCGTGTGGGTAGCGGATAACGGGGTATGGTTGAGGGGTATTCTCGAGAGCATCACTTAACCTGATGAAGTTCTCGCAATCCTTGAGCAAACCAAATCTGCGCTTACCAGTTTCCATGTCGATAACGTAGGAGCAATCACCAGCCAAATCTAGAAACTGTCTTTTCCCACCGCATTCTACGTTGCGTTCTGGATTTCTGCCGTAGAAAACGAATTTCTTTGGGGCCTTTCTAACCAGTTCCTCGACCACGTAGTTAGGTATCTTAACGCTAAACTTGCCATAATCAACCGTAGCGCCGTAATCGTCAAATAATTTCAAAGCCTCTCGAGAGCGGAAGGTGGCACCGGTATATTCTAGGACCTCCAGCGACGCTACGTGTATATCGTAAACCTCGTCTTTGCTCAAAACCTCAAATTTGCATTTCATTTTTCACTCGAACCTCATCGAACGCGCGCAACCCCTTCACCCTCACTGACTGGATTATCCACATTTCGCTTCAAAATTATCTACGCAATGACTTTGATAGCTGATGCTGTCACTGTTGTGATTGCTAGAAACCTTCACGCTTGACATTCGTTTTGCTGATTGCCACATGTAAGTCGGGCGTTTCATTCTCGTGAAGTTTACGAGTTCGGGGTCAGGTGAAACCGTCTCCTTGGCATCCTTGCTCGATAGTCAGAATGATCGAGTCGCATGAGGCTTCTTCGCTTTGATTCGAAAGTCGATGTAAATCTCTACTCGAAAGCAGGATGGGAAACTGTCTTGATTGATGGATAAGGATCCGAGATGTAATGATTACTTCCCAACCAAGAGCTTCGCTTTGTTTACGGCTTCAAGGGCGTCTTCGCCATAGGCATCCGCACCTATCTCATTAGCCCACGCCTTCGTGACTGGTGCGCCTCCCACGATTACCTTGACCTTGTCGCGCAGTCCGGCTTCTCGAAGTTCTTCCAAGACTTTTCTCTGTTCAAGCATAGAAGTGGTCAGCAAAGCGCTCATTCCCACAACCTGAGGGCCATGCTTCCTCACGGCATCAACGAACTTCTCCGGAGGCACGTCGACTCCAAGGTCTTGAACCTCGAAACCCGTGGCATTCAACATAGCAGCCACTATGGACTTGCCGATATCGTGGATATCACCTTGCACAGTTCCGATCACTACCTTGCCTATCGAGTCCATCTGCTTTCCTTTCTCAGTGAGCTTGGGCTGCAAGATATCAAGGCCAGCCTTGAAGGCATTAGCCGCCAACATTACCTCCGTTATGAAGGCCTCGCCCTTCGCCCATTTGCCGCCAATGTTGAGAAGCCCCCTCATCAATCCATCCTTGATGGCAAGAGCCGGATCAATATCCCTCCGGACGGCCTCTTCTGCCGTGGCTCTCGCAGCGTCCTCGTCATACTTCTCGACCGCAGCATCCAGTTTGTCAAGAATTTCTTCCTTAGACAACGAGGCACTTCCCGTCTGGGTTTGCTTGAAGACGATTATATATTGATTACATATTGATTTTCAAACGCCGAAGCGTTTTGCCGAATCTTAATCTCACTGACGGTAGGTCGCAAGTGCATAATGTTCACGATAGAGTTAAGAACGCTAAGCCGAACGCGTGTGTCCGCAGCATGAAAGAGGGAAATTCGTGCCAAAACTTCGTCTGGTCTCATACCCCAAAGACGAACTTGATGAAATTCATTCCGCCACTTTGAAGGTCCTCAGCAACGTCGGCGTGAAGTTCCCGGACAAGAATGCGCTTGACGCTTTGAAAGTTGCTGGCGCCGATGTGGACTACAAGAACGAGATCGCGCGTTTTCCAGAGAGCGTTGTTAAGGACGCGTTGAAACTCGCGCCCCATGCGGTGACTCTGTGCGGACGTGATCCGAGCCACAACATTCGCTTGGGGGAGAACCAGGGAACCCACTTCATGCCCTCGGGAATCGGCGTCTACATTTACGATTTGGATACTGGTCAGCGGAGGAATGGGAACAGGGACGACGCGGCTAACATCTCAAAGATCGTTGATGCCTTGCCGAACATCCACGTACTGCAAGTGATGGTCTCGCCTGGAGATGTTCCCGACAAGGTGGCGGACCATTTCAAGTTCGAGGCTGCATTCAACAATACCACGAAGCACGTGAGTAATTGCATAGGCCCTATAACATCCGACGATGGGGCGAGAGACATAGTTGAGATGGCTTCCGCGATAGTGGGCGGCAAGGACGAACTCAGGAATAAGCCGATTATTTCAGTTCACCAGTGTCCCATTAGCCCACTTCAATACGACGTCCACGGCTTACGGGCGATCATGGAATACGCCAAGAACAGTGTCCCCGTATGCATATACAGTATGGCAATGGGGGGCGGAACCGCCCCAGTTACAATTGCTGGAGAACTGGTTGTAATCAATGCCGAGTTCTTAGCGGGACTAGTCCTACTTCAAAATTTGAACCCTCGGTGCCCAGTGATATACGGAACAGTTGCTTCGGTAATGGATCTAAAGACCGGAGTACTCCCACTCGGAGCGCCTGAAAGACCGATCCTACAAATCGGGGTCGTAAGTCTCGCCCGTTACTACGGGGTGCCACACGGGATGATATCAGCGGGTCATACCGATGCGCAGATTCCTGGTTCCCAAGCTGGATTCGAGAAGGCAATAACTGCTTTGCCCGTGGTTCTCGCGGGTACAGAACTTATTCTGGGGGCGGGTGCCGTGGACTCCGCCAACACCTACAGTTACGAGCAACTTGTCATCGACGATGAAATTTGGGGAGCGCTTTTGAGGATTCAAAGAGGCTTCGAAGTAAACGATGACACTATCGCGGAGGAGTTAATCGAGAAAGTTGGAGTGGGCAAGCATTTCATTGGCGAAAAACACACTCTAACGCACATTCAGACAGAACAATGGTACCCGCGACTGTACTCCCGCATCAAGAGATCCGAGGATGTGTTCAATGAAGAGGCGCTAGGCAAGAGGGACCTTGCAATGATGGCGAGGCAAAAAGCCAAAGACATACTCAAATCCCACCAAGTCAAACCTCTCCAAAACGACATTCAACACAAAATCAGAACAATCGTCCGCGACGCGGAAAAACGTGTCCAGTCGTCCTAAGGAGGGACTGCGAAAATGGGACCTCCAAGCCTTAATTTGCTGACTCAGAACGAGCTCTACGAAATACACTCAACCACTATGGAGATTCTAGAAAAAATCGGCGTCAAAGTGTTTAGCGAAGACGCGCTGAAGCTCCTCTCCGACGCGGGGGCGATTGTCGATTCGAAGAGCAAGTTGGTCAAGATCCCAGAGAGCCTCATCGACGAGGTGATCAAGAAATCTCCAAAATGTACCACCCTGTATGGAAGAGATCCAAAGCATGATGTTGTCTTCGGAGACGGAAGATCCTGCGTGATGACCGACAGTACCGGCATCAAGACAATGGACATTGATACGGGCAATGTCAGAGCATCAACGAAACGTGATCTCGCTGACGCCAGCAGACTCGTTGACGGACTTGAGAACATCCAAGTCTTCTCCACAATGGTCGATGCGCTAGATTACCCAGAGGAAGTTATGCGCCTTGAGGAGTTCGAGGCTATGCTCTGCAACACAGGAAAGAACATCTGTCATGGTGCGAAAGGCAGAGATGAGGCCGAGAACCTCGTTCGTATGGCCTCGGTGGTTGCTGGAGGTTCGGAAGAACTTCGAAAGCGACCCATGTTCCATCTAATGCAAACACCAGTGTCCCCACTAGTACACGATGAAGACAATACCGACGGCGTTCTGCAAGCCGCGAAATACGGGATCCCCCTAGCGATAATGAATATGCCTCAAGGTGGGATGACATCACCCATGACGATGGCGGGAACAATCGCGTTGAGCAACGCCGAGGTATTAAGCGGGATGCTAATCGCCAGGCTGGCGAACCCGGAGGTCCCCCTGATCTACGGGAGCTGCGCAACCGTTGCCGAAGTCAGGATCAAAGATTACACGCTTGTATGTGGCCTAATCGAATCTGGACTCATCGCGGCCGCAAATTCACAGCTGGCACACTACTACGGTTATCCATGCGAAGTGGGACTAACCTTCGGCAGTATCCTCGACGATTGGATTAGCCCGCTTCGGATCATCACAGCCGTAATGATTGCTAACGCAAAGGCGGACATCCTTTTCGGAGTCGGACTAGTAAACAAATCAACAACTCTGTCGTTTGAAGAATTGGTGGTTGACAATGAGCTGGCTGGCGCCGTGCTCCGAGAAACCAGAGGCATAGAGGTAAACGACGAAACCCTCGCCTTAGACGTCATCTCAAGAGTCAAACCAGAAGGAAACTTCATGTCTCAGGAACATACGATCAAACACCTTGAGACGGAACTTTACATCCCAAGAATATTTGACAAGGTTGACCCGAAGAACATCCATATCGAGGCCAAGGAGCGAGCTAGACAGATACTGACCACGCACAAACCAGAATCATTAGATGAGGAAGTCAAACAGAAGCTTAGAACCATCATTCAAGACGTTAAACGAAAGTGAATCACACTCAATGAAGAATTGGGGCAAGACGATTGCATTGTTCTTGGTGTATCCCGTTTCCAGGTTCGCCAATCACCGTCTGAATGAGCGTGGAAGCGCTAAGGCCCTGATGCCCGCGATAGCTCTCATTGCTCTAATCGCCGCGGAGATGGATGGAGCCACTGGAAAACTTGTCTTTCTCTTTGAGGCGGGCCCCATTTATGGCCTCACCGCCCCAATGCTGCCTCCCCTGTTCATTCCGTACACATTTCTTGACACCGGGGTCCGGGTTCTTATCGGCTTAGTGTACGCGGTAGTTCTCACACAAGTCCTGATCGCGGTCGAAAAAGCGAATCTTCTCCAGTAGCCCCTAACATAATCAACCAGATCGTCATGTGTGGTCACAACGTGGATCTTCTCGATGTCGTACTTCGCACGCTGCGCTCTGTCGAAGGCATCATTGATGTGTGGCATGTCGAAGACCCTGACAAGAAAACTATTCTTGAATTAGAAAAAAACGCGAACGAGAACGCCGGCCTTGCGATTGGCGTTCAGATCGTGAATACGGGCGCAACCTCTGTTTTACAGAGGAGATTTGTTGTCTGCGTCAATCACTCTCCAGCCCTGCGGCATCCATTAAGGCCAATTCTAATTCTGGTCGCAGATGAAGACATCGTCGGGGAAGAGGTTTGGGAAGAGGACACGATAGCGAGGTTCCAGGTTGATTCCAACGCATTATTTCTCGGGAAGGGCTTCGTTATCTTCAAGGACAAAGTGAGCAGCATAGGGGATAGACGGCTTAGATTCGAGTACGGGCCTCAGGGTTTTCCTGAAATAGAGAGAATTCAGAGCGTTTGCGACGTGGTGTCAGCCACGATTTCTCCCGCGGTTGACATTTACGTCAAGAGGAGGGCGAAATGGGGAACCACCGACCCGGATACCGGCACGATTCTGATCGGGTTCAATGCATTAGCGTAACACTGAGTTTTGAAAAGCTCCTTCAGGATAGCTGTGAATAAGTTTGTCCATCGAATTCGCTAACTTCTCTTCCAGATGTCAGAGCTGGTTTCCAGGGCAAAGTCTAGACACTAACCCATATCAAGACGTCCCCTGTGTAACTGTTGCGCCAGACGAGTATTCCTTGAGGGGCTAGGACGTAACGTCAATGGTTCAAGGTACTCTCAAAGCCCACAGAAACTATGCAGAGGAGGAATACCCCGGGCAAACTAATCGACTGGCAGAATTTGAGATAAGGCGCATTCTCGACAAGGCACTTTGCGGAAGTCCCCCTAGCAAGCGAGAGGCGCTGCATCTCCTGCGTTGTCGTAGCATTGAAGATAATTTCTCTCTCTTTACTACTGCGTCAAGAGTGAACTCGATCCATTTCGCCAATCAAGTCTTTCTCTATGGATTTCTCTACTTCTCTACGCACTGTCGAAGAATGTGTTCGTTTTGCTTCTACAGGAAAGCTAACACCAAGTGTCCGCGATATCGCAAGGTCCCGGAAGAAGTGGCCGATATGGCGCGAAGACTTGAGAGCTCAGGCGTTCATTTGGTCGACTTGACAATGGGCGAAGACCCGATGATACATGATGGAAAGAAGTACGATCTGCTCGTTAAGCTGGTTAGAGCTGTTAGGGACAGCGTAGATATATCAATAATGATTTCGCCTGGCGTTCTGCCAAGGAAAGTATTGAAGTCTCTGAAGGAGGCAGGCGCCGATTGGTATGCGCTATACCAAGAAACCCACAACAAAACGCTCTTCTCGACCCTTAGGCTCGGCCAAGGCTACGACGAGAGAATGAAAGCGAAAATTGAGGCCAAAAGAGAAGGGCTGCTAATTGAGGATGGCATATTGTTGGGGGTGGGGGAAAGCGACGAGGATAGAGTAGATTCAATCTTCGGCATGAGTCGCCTTGGAGTCAGCCAGGTGAGAGCCATGGGCTTCATCCCGCAGAAAGGATCTCCCATGGAACAGCGGGAATCCCCGCCAATTATAGACGAGATGAGGACTATGGCCGTTATGAGACTGGTTCATCAGGACAAGTTGATGCCTGCTTCGCTCGACATTGATGGGCTCAAGGGTCTGGAATTACGGCTGGCATCAGGACCAAACGTTGTTACATCCATCATACCGTCAAATTCCGGCTTAGCCGGAGTTGCCCAAGCTCATCTCGGCGTTGATGAAGGACTAAGAAGCGTCGAAGGCGTCAAACCATTCATCGAGCGATTGGGGTTGCGAGTTGCTTCAACAAAATCCTACCTACGATGGGTTGATGATGAAAAAGAGGCTCAATCGGTACATTTTAGATCAGGCCGCTCTTGCTGAAACGAATCCCTCTTAGAACCGAAGTAACGCAGTGGACAATCACAAGTGGACGCTTCGGTTACCCGTCGTTCTTGCGCGCAACACGGATGGCATTATTTCATAAGAAGACACATTCATCATGTTCCGGAAGAGCATGCGTCGTAGAAGAAAAAGTAGGGTGGCGCCCACGTCGCCGCAATTTGCACGAGGAAGAGCTATGCCAATAAACCTCCTGGCGCGTGTTCAATCACGGTTGAAGCTTCTCGATGGCTCGCACACGCATCGCCATCGTCGGAGGGCGTCTTCAGGGAATTGAAGCAGCATATCTGTGTTCAAAGGCAGCTTTCACGACCGTCCTGATAGACAGAGATTCCAATCCTCCCGCGAAGGGCTTGAGTGACGAGTTCCATCAGATCGACATCGTCGCAAACTCTGAAAAGGAAAAGGAAAAGGCCAAACACGCACTGCGACGATGCGACGCAGTGCTCCCTGCAAATGAAAATCGAACGACGCTTGTCGTTCTGCAAAAACTCTGTCATAAGTTACAGATACCCTTCTTACAGGACAACGAAGCTTTCTGGATAACGTCCAACAAGAGAGAGTCAATGAAGTTTTTTCGCAAATCGCGGGTCTCCACTCCCGAAACTTGGCCCAAGTCAGGGTTCCCAGTCATTATCAAGCCCTCCAATAAGAGCGGGAGTGAGAGCGTTTATCGCGCCGATAACCGCCGCCAGCTGAAGAAGGCGCTGGCTATCGTGACAAAGGTTGATCGCAACCCGGTCGTCCAAGAGTACGTTGAGGGGCTGGCGTTGTCTGTCGAGGTGATGAGCAGGAGAGGAGTCGGCCAACCGCTGCAAATCACAGGCCTTGAATTCGACGAGGCATATGGTTGCAAGAGGGTGTACGCACCAGTCGAAGTTCACTCTAGTGTGGAAAAGAGAATGAAGAGGATTGGAATGGAAATCGCGTTGAATTTGAGATTGAATGGCTTAATCGATGTTCAAGCTTTGCTAAGAGGGTCGAGTCCGAGAGTGAACGACATCAATGCGAGACTTCCAAGTCAGACTCCCAGCGTTGTTTACCACTCGACCAAGATCAACATGGCCGAACTGCTGACCAGATTATTCTTAGATGACAGGCTATTGCCCGCAAGAATCCACGAGCGACGTGCGGTGCTGTACCAGCACGTGAAAGTTCTGGGTAAGGAACTTAGAGTGCAAGGTGAGCATGTAATGGCCGACGCTTCCGACCTTCGGCTCAAGAAAGACTTCCTCGGAGCAGACGAAGCCATTACTAACCTAGAGCTTGGCGTTGATGCGACGAATCGAGTTGCCACTCTGATGGTTAAAGGTAAAGATCTTGCGTCCGCGACAGAGAAGATGAAAGAGGCAGTCGGGAACGTTATGATTGAATACGGTCTCGACCACTACGCTGACCCCTCGCCGGGTAGAGGCTACGACTCTTGACTAGATTGAAACCCGCCGATATTGTCCATATCCCAAGAACACTAAGGCTATACGACAAAGAACTAAGGAGCAAGACAGGTTGCAATCTGCTCGAGCTAGCCGAAGATGCCGCCCATGCCAACACGACCGTTAGGAGAATCCTGAAGGAGACAGAAGCTTCTGTCGTGCCGATCACCTCCGGAGGCGGTGTGATACATGGGTTCTCTGAGGCGGTCGCGGCAATCCTCAACCACATAGGGGTCAAGACCATGATAACCCGGACAGGGGACATAGTCGGAATAGCGGAGACATATGAGCAAGGCTGTGACCTATTGTTTGTTGCGGACGACAAGAGATTCGTTGCGATAAACACGCATACCAGGCGTGTGGTCGATAATGCAGCATCTACAGGCAAAGCCTACGTCGCAGCTCTTAACAGAATGGCAAATGGCTTGACGGGAAAACCCGTCTTGGTGATTGGAGTTGGAAAGGTGGGAAGCGCAGCGATATCAGACCTCGTTCTGCGAAGGGCCAAACCGTTGGCAGTCGATGTTGACAGACCAAAACTCAAAGACTTGAAGGCAAGATTCGGACGCGAAGTCTCGGTTTTCAGCAGATCTACCGACGCGTTACGCAAAACAAGTCTGATTATCAACACAGCCCCGGGAAGGCGCATAATCAAAGCAGATATGGTCAAAGAGAACACCCTCATTTCGGCCCCGGCTATTCCGCTCGGGCTCACGCAGGCGGCTCTAAGAAAAGTAGGGCAGAATCTAGTTCATGATTCATTGCAACTTGGCGTTGCAACGATGGCTGTACAAGCGTGCGCCAACTAATTATCCTGTGTTCAAATTAGCAGTGTTCAAATTAGCATTTGGTGGGTTGGGGGCTTGGCCGAGAAGGTCGCAAGGGTCCTAAGCCCTTGTAGCCGGGTTTAACTCCCGGGGCCCCCGCTTAGGCTAAGTGATGTTCGGTCGTAAGGCTAAGTCTATATGGTGTCGACAGGAAACGCCCGCATTGAGGGACTGACTTGCCAATACACAAGCGTCCCTATCTCTTCGATCTAGTTAGCAAGATGAAACTCTGGCCATCGAAGAGCGGGATTCTCCATGGAGTCAGACAGACAGAGAACCTTGGGGGGTTGATCAGGATAACTACACACTGCGGGACAGTCATTGTTGTCAGATCGTCCAGACGAAGCCGAGCGTCCCGTTGGCTGAGAAACCGGTGGATGAAAGCCGCCTGCTCAGCATGCGCGATCCCTGAATGGAAGACAGAGAGGTTCAAAAGGAGTGTTTCATAAATGTTCGGAAACCCTGCCAGTTTAGAATTCACGGAAACACAGAAGCGGCGATTGACAGAACTTGGAGGCAAAAACTTTCTTGATTTACGATTCTTGAATGCCACTCAACGCGAGAAGAACTTCGACGAGACCGAACGCGTCTTAGTGAAAGAGAACAAGCAAGAATTATTGAAACTACTGAAGTCAACGAGAAGACCCATGATTAGACAGATTGAACGTGAACTAGCGCAAGCACTCATAGACGTCGGGTTCACTGAGGTTGTGACTCCCTCTATTATTTCCAAGGAATTCATAACTCGCATGGGAATAACTGAGAGTCACGATCTTTGGAAACAGATTTTCTGGTTAGACACCAGAAGATGCCTCAGGCCGATGCTAGCTCCGAATCTCTATCATGTGATGCGGGAGCTCCGGAAATTATCAGTGCCCATAAGCATCTTCGAGGTCGGATCTTGCTTTAGGAAAGGAAGCAAAGGACGCGAGCACGCGGAAGAGTTTACGATGTTGAACGCCGTGGAGCTGGCTCCACGAAAGGATGCCAGCGAACGGTTGAAGGAAATAGTCGATGTCAGCTTAAGGGCGGTTGGAATGATGAATTATAGATTGCAGAAAGTTGCATCCGAGGTTTATGGTGAAACACTTGACGTTGTCGTAAACAATATTGAAGTCGCGTCGGGCGCCACAGGACCTCATGCACTCGATAGTAACTGGCGTGTAATTGATCCTTGGGCAGGCGTAGGTTTTGGATTGGAACGTCTAGCCATGGTGAGAAAAACATGCACAAACATCGGACACTTAGGCAGATCTCTCAGCCACTTGGATGGCTCAAGCCTAAGCGTAATGTAGAACGCGTCTCCATAAGACTTCATTCAAAACAATCAAATTGGGTCTATCAACCGCTGCACCTAACGCCCATATGGCTACTTACTGCGAGTTTCCTACGTTTGGTTTCGCTGGTCCCTCCGACTCGTAACCCCTCCGACGCTCAAGCCGGAGTCGAACGAGTGTGAAGATTAGGTGTTTATTGGAGTCGAAGCTCTGCCGAAATCGTTAAAGCACGATAGAAAACATCTGCGCGGCTGCTGATTGTTGTTGTCTGAAGAAGAGATCGTTAACGCTGTGTTAAGCTTTGATGGAGACAAGGTCACGGAAGTAACCAAGAAAGCGCTGAAGGAAGGTCAGGATCCTGTCAAGATCGTTGACGAACTCACTAAGGCTTTGAGGATTGTTGGGAAGAAGTTTGAGGACGGAGAATTCTTCCTCATGCACTTGGTAGCCGCAGCCGAACCCGTACAGCGGGTCATCAAGGACATCCTCGAACCTGAGATGATGAAGAAGAAAGAGGCTAGGAAGAGCCTAGGGAAGGTTGTGTTAGGGACGGTTGCGGGCGACATTCACGATATTGGGAAGAATATTGTTGGTGCGATGCTCTTCGCGGCTGGGTTTGAGGTCTACGACATAGGCAAGGACATCCCACCCGAACAGTTCGTCTCTAAAGCGAAGGAGGTGAACGCGAACCTCGTCGGCGCCTCCGCGTTGTTAAGCACCTCGCTGCCCATGCAACGGGAGATCGTTGAAGGGATCGTAGCCGCAGGCCTAAGGGATAAGGTGAAGTTGATCTTCGGCGGCGTCCCCGTCACCGACGAATGGGTAAAAGAGATCGGAGGAGACGGCTACGCCGAGAACGCCATGGAAGCCGTCAACGTCGCCAAAAAACTACTCAAAGTAGCAGCTTAGGCGACCACAATGGTCCAACGGGGCCCCAAGAGCGGGCACCTTAGGTTCCTAACAAATGACGAAGCACGAGACATTCACGTCGCGTCGCTTGAAGTATTAGAATCAGTCGGCATGCATTGCCCCTCAACTAAAATCATGGAGATCTTCGACCGCGTAGGCGCTTGGGTAGACACAAAGGAGAAGCGAATCAGAATACCTCAATCCCTCGTGGAAGAATCCCTGAAGAAAGTTCCAAAAGAGATCGTCTTCTGTGGCAGAAATCCTGACAATGACATTTTGCTTGAGGATAGCAGAATTTACTTCGGCATGGGAGGGACACCGGTCCCATACATTAGAGATATTGAAAACGGCGAAATGAGGCGACCCACGAAGGAAGATATGAACCAGGCGACGAGGCTGGGCGACGCCCTACCCAACATCAAATTCCTCATGACCATCGCGGGC
>Ga0187769_10001090_pt1 | contig 15196 bp, 15 predicted proteins | sample 0116_SJ02_MP02_1_FD_133140 | JGI IMG/M metagenome (GOLD analysis project Ga0187769, IMG submission 133140) | Tropical peat soil microbial communities from peatlands in Department of Meta, Colombia - 0116_SJ02_MP02_10_MG | ecosystem: Environmental > Terrestrial > Soil > Wetlands > Peat | place... | reverse complement strand
TCGGGCACCAAGAGGAAAGATGCAGACCCCTGCGCATTGGAGGTGCCTGCAACTGTAATCCCTGCGAGGGAAGATGTTGAAGACAGCGAGATTCTCGCACCCGGAACTCCGACACCATTCATCTGGATAATCACGTTGACTCTGCCAAGAGCAACAGGCACCGAAACATCAGTATGCGAGTGAGTAATCAGCATTGAGATGTTCTCTGGCTTCGAGCCGGCGGACTCCACCGAGAGGACAACAGTGGTAGGAAGGTCCCTCAACTCAAGGAACGCCGTACCATTAACCACCGCAGACCGTGAGACATTAGGATTATCAAGAACAGAAACCCCCAATGCCCGCGGAAACGCGCCTCCCCAGCTACCAGTGGTCAGATAGATGGCAGTCAGGTTCAGCGGAATCGAAGAAAAGACCGCCCCTTCAACGCCGCCAACTGAGAGCATGGCGTAGATTCCAGAGGGCCAACTAGAAGAAGGCGTGGTTAATGGTGTGCTGTAATAGAATGAGCTCGCCAACTGCTCGAGGCCGACGCACCCTCCTAACCACACCCACGGACCGGTCCCAGACCAGAGAACCGAAGACTCCCGGGCTGTCAACCCGCTGCTATCTCGGAAGTAGGCCACCAGGTCAAACCTGCCTGTGCGAAGGTGGGAGTACTCTGACAGCTCAATGGTCGAGTTCGACGCCAATGAGGAATTCAGGAGGACCGGATCCGACCTTGCCACAAGAATGTTACGAGTCACAATAGCTCCTGAGGTAGCACTGAACGTGTAGGAGTATGGGTAATACAACTCTACCCAGAAATCCATTGAGTTCGACTGACCCGTGTGAATGCCAAGCGGAGCGGACAGCACGCTAATCGTGCTCCCGTTGGTCGTGAGAGTCACTTCTCCTTCTCCGTCCGATGAAGGGAACGAGAACGGAACCACTGAAGGGGTCACAGACCCCACGATGCAGCCCTCTCCGTTGTACCCCTCGCCGAGGCTCATGTTGAAGTTGGTCAGGAGCGTACCATTGGAAAGAAGGGAGCTGGAGGAGAGGGCAGGAGGGTTCAGGTCGGGGGGTCGTTCGAAATATACCTGGACCACTTGCAAGGGAAGTGTCCCGGACACAAGGACCAGGCTCCACACCCCAGATTGGTCAGATGGGCCAAAGGTGTAGACGAGTTCGACGCTTTTGTAGTTGATTGGTACGACGGAGACGGGAGTCGAGGAACCAGAGGGATAGAGAGCGGCGCTGAGGGAGAGATTGTAACCGGAGCTGAGCCAAAGCTGGTCTCCGACGGTATAGATAGGATTCCCCTGGCTCAGGGGAACGAGTGAGCTTGGACTGAACCCCAACTCGACGAGTGGGAGTCCCGACGATTGTGCAGCGCTGGCTACGGGAGCAGACGCGAGGAACAGTGCCGCAACCAGGAGAAGAGTTCTAATCTTCACGCGTGGCCCACCACAGTAGAGCACCCACGGCCGTCGTAGGAACCGAAAGGGAAAGAACGCTGTCGCCTGTCACAAACGATATTCCCGCCACCCACACAAGAGCCCCTACTATTCCCAGCAAGACTATGAGCAGGGGCCTAGCACGCACTACAACCTCGCTCCCCTTCACCAGCGTAGCGTAGAGTCCCATCGAAATGAAGGCCACGACTCCAGCCACAGCTACCATCGGCGATGACACCAGCTCAGTAGTGCCCTGCGAAATCCCGCCTAGGTAATTCCCAAGCAGGGAGCTGGCGCCCGCGTTGATGGCAGGCGTGGCTGAGATACCCTGAAGAGACCAAAGCCCCGCGAAGATGGCGGCCGAGGTCGGGAGCACCACAGAGAGCCTTGCCCCATCCAACAGGGCTCTTGAAAATCTAAAGAGCATTATGCTCGGCCCCATGACCAGAAGCGCAAAGGCCCAAGCGACGAAGATCTGGTCGCAAAGCGCACCATAGTAGCTGGATCCTGACATAAGACCTAGGAGTGATACAAAGGGAACGATGAGGATCTCGAGGGAGAGGATATCGAACATCAAAGCCGGATTGGACCGTCTCCAACTGGGCACTAGGAAGAGGGCTGAAATCCTGGCGAGCATTGTCGATAGAACGACCAGCTCAAGAATTGTGAAGGGAACCAGGTAAGCCGTGATCACAATCCAGACGAATCTGAGATAGAGGACAACCATCGATGTGGATGCGGCTGCAGCCAAGAGGTAGACCGCTCTTGAGATTCTCAACTCAATACCACAGCCTTGATGAAGGCATCAATGGAATCTGCCCCCTGGTTTAGGCCCTTGGCAGCGGCCTTGTCCCAGGGCGATCCGTCAGGGACCACGAAGGTGGAGATGCGATTCGTGAGGTCAGACATTGTCTGGTCCGACAGGGCGTTCGAGCCGATAAGGACAGGGCCCGGGGGGACCTGTGAGACCGAAGGTGCCACTCCGGCACTGACCTCCTTCCACATCTCCATCAGCAGGTCGGCGAGTTCATCTGAATTTGTAGCTCGGAGTGGTGCGTTATCTGAAGGTGGGACCACTACTTCGAGCGCTATCCCGAGCTCGATAAGCGTCACCCCTATCCTTCCCATGGCTTCTGTTGCGGCGTCCATCCACACTGACCTGTCAATCGGATTCGATTCCACAAGGGCGACTGTCACCGAGCCGGGTATGTTGGCCTCCCTCACTCTCGTCGAAATCGTCTGGTCGGGGGACCTGGCTACTCTCCTCCACATTATGTCCCTCGACTCCTGTGCACCAGTGTACGCCTCGAGACTGTAGAACTCCTGCCCTCCCCCCCTCGCTCCCGCCGGGGCTTCGCCATAGGCAACAGTCAACAAGTTGGGCCTCAAAGGAGGTTCCAGGAGGGACAGTGGCAGGACTTCAATGACGAATCTTTCGGGCCTGACGTCCTCGGTCTTCTCGAACAAGTCCAGGACGTCGACGAACTTCGCCCTGAGGCTGAGCCCTTCGTACCTTCCAGCGTACTTGGCGCTCACCGTGAACTTTCCCCTCTGGTCGCCCCCCTCGAAGGAGAACCCGGGCGCGGACGGTGCAAGGGCAGAGGACAGGGTAAGCCAGCCCGAGCTCCCCCTTCCTACTGTAAGCTCCACAGGTCCGTCCTGCCCCTTACGAAGCCTGAGGAGCTCCGGTTTCGCCTTCACTGGAAGCTTCGCCGGGTCTCGGCTAAGGAAGAGGAGCAAGGCAGAAGCGGCCGCGACGGAGAGAGCGAAAGAAAGAGCCAGAAAGATGAACTGGCTGGCTATGGTAGAAATCGCTGTTGCCAAGAGAGTTCCTATCAGGAAATCCTCGCCTCTGGTAGTGAGCTTCACCGTGGAGGCTTCACTTTGTCCAGCGTCTCTTTTAGGACCTCATAGGCGTCGGTTGCTCCCCCCTTGGCGATGGCAGCCCTGTCGAGCCTTAGGCGATGGACCAGAACATAGGGTGCGAGGTACTTAATGTCGTCAGGTATCACGAAGTCCCGCCCCTGGAGGAAGGCGTAGGCCCTGGCACAGTGAACAAGGTGGACTATGCTCCGAGGACTAGCGCCAAGGCGCACCCTGACGTCTAGCCTCGATGCCCTAGCGAACTCAGCGAGGTAATCTACTATCTCCTCCGACACCTTGACGTCAGCCACCTTGGCGAACGCTTCTTCCAGCTCGCTCCTGTCAATCACCGGCTGAGCGTCCATGAAGTCTATCTTGGACAGGTTGTGCCTGACGATGGCGTGTTCTACTGGCTTGGCTGGGTAGTCAAGGCCCACCCTCGCCATGAATCTGTCGACCTGGCCTTCAGGGAGAGGGTAGACCCCCTGAAACTCTATCGGGTTCTGAGTGGCGATTATCATGAAAGGCGATGGTAGCGCTTCGGTGTGGCCCTCTACCGTGACCTGGAGCTCCTGCATCGCCTCCAGGAGGGCACTCTGAACCTTCGGAGGAGCCCTGTTGATCTCATCGGCCAGCAGAATGTTCGTGAACACAGGACCCTTTTTGAAATCGAACTCCCTCGTCTTCATGTTGAAGATGAATCCTCCTATTATGTCGAGGGGGAGCATGTCCGGTGTGAACTGGACCCTGCCGTATCTTAGGTTCACACACCTCGAGAAGGTCTTGGCAAGAAGAGTCTTCGAGATTCCTGGAACCCCTTCGAGGAGCACATGCCCCTTGGCCAGCAGGCACATTAGAAGAAGCTCGGCCTCCTGTTCCCTACCGACGACGACCTTGGACACTTCCCGGAGCACTCGTTCCTTCAGGGTCTCTGCCATTTCGCTCCCCCCTGTGAAAGCCGCCTTGCCAACCTGACTACCTCAGCATTGACCTCCTCGGGCTTGACCGACTCGCCGTATCTCCATGCCTCGTACTGCCTGAGCGCCTTCTCTACCTCTGCGAGGTCTACGTCGAGATTGAGGGATTCCACCTTCTTCATTGCCTCCCGCCAAGTAAATCCCCGGGGCAGGCCGGGGAATGCCTTCTCAAGTGATTTTTCCAAGAGCGAGAATGCCTTCTCGGGGCTCGGAGGCCGGAAGGCCACCTGTCTCATCCTCAGGTAGCCCGCGAGTGCGGCGGCATAGATGGCTACGTCCATCGAGATGAGCGAGTTGAAGTTCAGTATCTCGTCAAGCAGCGTTCGTTATCACCTTGTAGGAAGAGGTTACACTTTCGACAGACACATCCTGAAGGGTTTGCACGCCCACAGGGTTCGGAATGGAGACCACGAGCCACGTGCCGTTGCTCCTTAGGTCAACCTGCAGAACTTTGGCCAACGCCGATGAGTAGGACACGAGGCAGGTTGAAGGACACCCAAGGGAGCTTGAGGTGCCGTAGACAATGAAGATGTTGCTCCCTGGGGCGGTTCCAAGAAGCCCGGGAACATGGACTGTTACCGGCTCCCACGGCTGGACCATGCCGAGGGAGTCGAGGTCCGCCGTCTGAGTAAACACAGCGGGGACGAGTGACTGGTTCAGGTTGACTTGCACGTTCGTTGTGGAATTCGGGAGGACCTGGGCGTAGAGCGACATGCTGTAGTACTCGTTCCTGGTGAAGACCTGGTACAGTCCGGGAGCGGTATCGGCGATAGCCTGACCGGGCTGGGTGACGTTCAAGTGTAATGGGGCCTGGGAGAGCCCGACCCCAATGGCTGTGAAGGTAACGGGCGGTAGAGGAGGGGGAATTACGACCGTGAAAGTAGTGGAATTGCCCGGCATCCCGGCAAGGAGTGCTGAGGAGTCTGACGAAACTGTCGTGCTGTTGAGATAATAGAGTGGCTCACCAGCGCTGACCGGCAGAACGGTGACCAGGTTCCCTGAGTTGACGACGGTTACCGAGATTTCCAGTATGCCTAGTGGGTTGTTCGCCGGGTTGGACGAGGTGGGCGGAGGCTTGGAACTCTGCTGAGCCTTGGGCGGGGAAGAGGCAAGCACAAGAACAGACGAAACGATCACTATCGCAATAAGCAAGGCGGCCTTCGCTCCTTTCTCTACTATCTTGTTCCTAGCTGTCTCGGTTTCGCTTGACAACGATATGTTCCCCCGGTAGGAATTCCGAACCCCTGGAACCGTTGTCCTCAACTTCGACTTAAACATAGTTAACTCGTGCTCCGCTAACTTGGATGGACATAGCTTAGCACCTCGATAGCACGTCGACCTTGATAGTACAATCAGACCCCAAATCTCCGCAACGACATCGCCCTAGCAACTCCTAAATCGATTCCCAGCCAAAGCAGGCCGCAATGACGTACTCAATCGTGGCCAGAGACGAGAAGACAGGTGAAATGGGGGTGGCAGTCCAGTCTCACTTCTTCTCTGTCGGATCTGTCGTGACCTGGGCCCGGGCAGGGGTGGGTGCGGTCGCCACTCAGGCAATGGTAGACATTAGGTATGGACCCCTGGGGCTCGAACTCATGGCAGGAGGGAAGAGCGCTGAGGATGCACTAGTCGCCCTCCTTAGGGCCGACCCTAACTCAGACTCAAGGCAAGTCGCAATGGTGGATTCAAGGGGGAAGGTCGCGGCTCACACTGGACGGAAATGCATTCCCCACGCCGGCCATGTCACCGGCCCGGGGTTCTCGTGCCAGGGGAACATAATGAGAAACGAGAAGGTATGGGGGGCCATGAAGAGAGCGTACGAAAAGAATCGAGCTCTTCCCCTCGCCGAAAGGATGGTTTCGGCCTTGGAAGCTGCAGAGGAAGCAGGTGGTGACGTCAGGGGTAAGCAGTCATCGGCAATCTTGGTTGTCTCTTCGGAGCCCAAACCCAACTACTGGGAGGGGAGACTCGTCGATCTGAGGGTCGAAGACCACTCTGAGCCTGTGCCGGAGCTCAGACGCCTATTGAGGTACCAGCGAGGGTACGATTGGGAAAACAAGGGAGACGACTTCCTGACCGCGAGAAACTACTCCAAGGCGCTGGAGGCCTACACGAAGGCCCTTTCGTTGGTCCCGGAGATTGACGAGCTGAAGTACTGGGTCGGTGTCGGCCTCCTCTCCGGCGGCGAAGCGGAGAAGGGGGAGAAGATGCTGAAGGAAGTCATCGCCAAGGACAGGAACTGGGCTCAGGTCACCAGAGGCATAGCCAAGGTGGGCTCACCCCCAATCGCTCCAGACGTGTTGGACAGGATACTGGGCAAGAAAGCACGTCCCAGCGCCCGGCAGAGTGCGGCGACTACCTGAGATCAAGCTGGTTGCGATACGCGTCCACGTTGTCAAGGAAGTCGCCGAAGGCAAACACAGGAACGACGGCACCCCCAGCTACGAACCTCGCCCCCTGGTCCACCAGCACCAAGATGACCGAAGCAATAGGGCCAATGCGGTCAAGGCTCTCGTGAAGGCGAGTTGCTCTTGCTTTCTGCGCTTCTACCTGCTTCGCCAGGCTGGAGTAGCCAGCGGCTCTTGTCCAGTGTTTGCAATCGACGGCGATCGAAATGCCGTCTGAAATCCCAAACACATCAATCTGGGCACGAGGCTTCTTCAAGTAAATGTTCCGCCTCACTCCGTACCCCCTCGCCCGCAATATCCCGGAGCAGAACCTTTCAAAGTCCCGCCACGTAAGGGACCTTGAAACGCGTTCTATGTCCTCCCCCCAGGCGCAGAGCGCCAGGCCAGCGAGCTGCTCGTCTGTCGAGACCGCGTTTGGCTCCCCCATCCTGAACGCCACATCGGAGATGGCAGACATCGCGTCTTCATTTGACCCCGTCCTCTTCACGAGCAACTGAAAGAGCAGCCCTACCACGTAATCCCTCCCCACAAGCTCGGGATTTGAACGTGAACGCCGGGCGAGCGCAAGCAAGGAGGGGGGTCCCCGTTAGTGGCGGTTTATTCTGTCGGGACAGGGGGCTGCACGGGACCCTGGGCAGCCTTGACAGACCTCCTCTTGGCAAGGATCGTGTAACCAAACCATACGTTGATTATGATGAGGATGTAGGCGAGCAGCTGCACCCAATCCAGGGTCGGCGGGCTCGTCAGACTCACTCCATTGCCGGACATGGTGAAGAACCGGATCAGGAAGTTGTACGAAAAGGACGGGGAGTAGCTGCAGAACTTGGGGAAACATGCTCCGTGAAGAGACGCTGCGTACCCCGTCCTCCACTCAAGATCCTGGAGGACGTAGAACTCGGCGATGAGCAGTATTGCATCGACGATGAGTACCTTGTAGACGGTCCTAACCAATATTTCTGGCCAAGAGTCAGGGCGATAAAAAGGAATCAGGGTTCAAAGCGTTTAACCGCTTGCCATCCGAGAGGCCCCCAGGATTGGTCTCAAAGGGGACCGTGATATACGTCGCGGCGTTCGCTTTGCTTCTCTTCTGGGCATTCTTCGTCCAAGCCGACACCCGAAGAGTGGACGGGACCAGCATGCTCCCAACCCTCGAAGGAGGGGACTTGGTCGTGATTCAGAGCGTCCCGATAGATCAGATACATGTCGGTGACATCGTGGTGTACAACGGCTATTGCTCCGCGCTAGGAGAGTCTGTCGTTCACAGGGTGGTGAACGTAACGGCTCAGGGGCTGATAACCAAGGGGGACAACAACCCTGAGACAGACCAGGCTTCCGGCATAGCAATCTCGCCGATTACGTCGCAGTGTCTTGAGGGGAAGGCCGTTTTCGTGATCCCCTACGTGGAGCTCCTTGCCTACAACGTCGACCATTACGGGCTTCCACAGTGGGTCAACTACGTCCCGTCGATATTCATACTCATCATCGTAATTATCTCCGTCCTTGGAGAGGAGGAGGACGAGGATAAGCGTAAGGTGAAGGACAAACCGGCAGTGCCCGCTACCACTTCGTCCTGAGAAGTGCGGTTATCGGTCTGAGGATTGGCCGGCTAGACGCTTTCCGCTAGCTCAAGGGGACAGGAGTGTCGGCACGTCTGCTTGGAGCGCTTCATGAAACCAGAAATCAAGGCAGACGAGAAATGACTCTGAAACGTGCTTAGGTCACACACCAGGTCACCGAGTCTCAATGGCACATCGTTGTCCACATTGCAAGAAGAGTGAAATGTTGTAGGTGAGCGAAACAACTGACGCTGTCGGGAAAAAGCACTTCCGTTACAAACCCCCTCGCTGCGGAACGACGTGGCCATTCTGACCAAGGTCTGGCATACGTCTCCGATTAAACAGGATAGAACTCGCGCAAGTGCTCAGGGGACCTTGCAAGTCTTATGAGAAAGCGCCACCTGCTGTATGAGTAATGGCTAAGCTGACTAAACTGGCAAAGAAGCTGATCGATGGGAAAAATCTGGCGAACGTCGCTACCCTCATGCCGGACGGGTCTCCTCAGGTGGCTTCGGTGTGGGTCGAGAGGGCGGGAGACACCGTAGTGATTAATGCGACCACGACGAGACAGCGCTACTGGAACCTGAAGAGGGACCCCAGAGTCGCTTTATGCATTTTTGATATGGACAACATTTACTCAACAGTCATGATTCGTGGGAGGGCGACTGAGATCACAAAGGAGGGCGCGGAAAGGGACATCGACAAGCTGTCAATGAAATACAACGGCAGGATGTACCCCGATCACAGCCCCGAGAGGCCGAGGGTGATCATCAGGATTACCCCCGAACACGTCACTCAATGGAATGGCAAACGCTACAACGTCAGGCCCCCCACAAAGGCCCGAAAGGCGTAGCTGGAGTATCCCAAGACGCGATCCAGTCAGAATGCATCAAAATCGGGGAAATACGACGGGAATTCGGCCCCGAACCAGCTATTTAAGCAGCGGGCACGGCCTATATATACCCTTTATATACTAAGGAAATTTGCCCGTGATAGATGCCTCAGACAAAAGCGATCGTCAGCATTGAGAACGTGGTCGCTTCCGCATCCATCAACCAGACGGTAGAGCTCAACCTAATTACAAAGAATTTCGTGACAGTGGAGTATCACCCCGACCAGTTCCCTGGTCTTGTCTTCAGGCTCAGGAACCCCAAGACGGCAACACTGATTTTCAGCTCAGGAAAAATGGTCTGCACAGGAGCCAAGTCAGAGGAGCAGGCCAGGAAGGCAGTGGAGGAGGTGGTTCGGCAACTTAGGAAGGGGAAAATTCCAATCAAGAACGACGCGGTCGTCGAAATCCAGAACATAGTTGCGTCTGCTAGCCTCGGCGGCAAGGTCCACCTCGAGGAGGCAGCCCGTGTGTTGCCGAAGTCCATGTACGAACCAGAGCAATTCCCAGGCCTCATCCACAGGATGGCGGATCCGAAGACAGTGATTCTGCTGTTCGCGTCAGGGAAGCTCGTCTGCACCGGTGCGAAGAAGGAAAGCGAAGTCTACCGCGCGGTGAACAACCTACACGTAACTCTCGAAGAGAAGAACCTAATGGTGTACTAAGAGGTCCTTCTCTCCTTTTCCCTTTTTTCTAGTTCTCAACCTAGACTCGAAAGGCCTTCGGAAATCCCGAATGTCGCTCGAAGAGAAGAACCTGGTTCTGTTTTGCTATGCCGGTCAAGCCAACTTCAGGGCTTCTGCTCGGAGGATTGGAGACGTCGTCGTCTCGTTCCCCTTCATGGCTTCATTTGTGCCCTGCGCTCCTGGGCGAACCTCACCCAGACATCCTATTGTGCCGCGACGCTCTATGTTCATGGCCGCATTGAGGTCGCGGTCGAGAATGGCACCACGATTTGGGCATCGCCAATCTCTTTCGGTCAGCCCGAGTTTCCTATTGACACAATGACATAGGTGGCAAGTCTGCGAAGTACATGCGGCGCTGACGAACTCTACCGGTACTCCTGCCCAGTTCGCCTTGTAGAGTATGAAAGCTTGCAAGACATGAAAGGGCCACTGAGCAATCCTGCGACGCCTGCTGCTTGGTTCCGAGGTCCCGCGCTGGTGCGCGTATCGGATGCCCTTCAACTTCTCAAGAACGATAGTTTGATTGTCTTTCTTGGCTGTCTCAACAATCTTCCTAGCCGTTCGGTGCAGGAACTGTCTTACTCGTTCCTTCTCCCTTCGGGAACTGGCGAACTCCTTCTTGAGCCTCTGGTCCTGTGGGTGTTTCTTATAGAAGATGCCCCGCCTAGCAGCATATTCAGTATGCAGTCTAGCTACCTCCGACAAGTCGTACCGAACTCCGTCCGAGCGGACCGCGGAGCTCTCGTTCAAATCGATGCCAATCCTCGATGAAGGTTGGGTCCGGGTTGTTACCTTGACGAAGGCGATCATGACGGCTGACTCGGTAATAGTGACCGAGCCTCTCCTAAGTGTCTGGTCGGCCAGAAAGGAGCGTTGGTAATCACCGTAACACAGAGGGATTAGAATCCTCTCCCCTTTCCTGAAAGGTATGGAGATTATCGAATGATTCAAGGAGAAGTTCAATGCGTCCAGCTTCATCATTAGCTTCCTGGCGAGGGGCTTCCTGTTCCATTTCCTATGCTTCCTCACCACAGACCAAGCAACCTCGGCGACCGAGTAAGGATAGCAGGAGACTACTCTGTATTTTTCCTGGAACTCTTTGTAAATCCTGTCCCTGAGCCTGAGTCTTCCCCTGATATTCTCATTCAGGCAGACCCGAATCGCATCATTAACCATGGCTCTGAATGTCTCCAGTAGCTCCGTTGAGAGCGGAGTCCGCCTGTAGGCAAACCTTACCGATTTGACCGCTCTAACGCCAGGTACAAGGGAGGCGATTTCGGAAGGCCCCAGCCCGCTGCTGCTGAGTGACAATACGCTTAATCTGTTGGCCCAGTTCCTAGAATTTAAGTGAGCAAAAGAAAACATACTTTTTCGAAAGGGAGTTGGTTGAAAGTAATCCAGGACGGAGGGCGTCCGGTCGAGTTAGCACCACTAGAACCTCATGGTTTACTGAGAGGTCCTTCTCCCCTCTTTGTCTTGTTGATTTCTAGCGCCCGCCTACTGATTTCGTAATTGCCTTTACGTTCTCCTTGCTAATGAGCTCCATCGAGTAGAGCGTGTCTGCCAGCTCTACCATGTCAGTGACAGCATGGAGGGCGATCCCTCTCTTGCTCAGGCGCTCGCGCGCCCCCTCTAGCCTGTCGATGAGCACGATGGCCGAGCTCACCTTGCCACCTTCGTCTTCTATAGCTTCGGCGGCTGACATTATGGTCTTCCCAGAAGTCGCTAAGTCTCCAACTATGACAACGTTCCAACCCGGGCGGACCTCACCCTCTACCTGACGCCCGCTCTCGAGCTTCTCAATCGGGGTGTAGACGAGGGGCTTCCCATGGGCGACGGCAAGGGGAGAAGCCAGCAGGAGACCTGCGAGGGGGACGGCGCAGTAGGCGTCCGCTTTGGGCGCCCTCCTCGCCGCCAGCTCCGCGAGCGCATCGATCACTGCCCCATAGACGCCCGGGTAGCTCGGCAGGCCTCTGAGGTTCACGTAATATGAGCTGTCTTTGCCGTCAGGCAGGGTGAACGTACCGAACTGGAGTGCACCCACCTTCACCAATCCCTCGGCGATGTCGTTAAGCCGGCTTCGGCGTTTCTTCCAGGCCATCGTCTTCGAGTCTATCTTGTGCTTAATAGGCAAGCTGGATAGCTCGCAGGACGCATGAAATTATTGCGGGCTAGCAAATTCTCCTATTTGACCACGAGTCATTGGCGTGGGATAGCTTCCAGTCCCAACATGCTCATTGTGAAAAATCCGGCATCACTTTTCTCACCGGTTTGACGGTTCACCTGCTTCCACTGCGGTTATCAAGATCCCTTTTCTCTGTCGTGGGACCTACAATCTGCCCGAATTGCGGTAAACCAGCTCGGGCTCTTCACACTGTGGCGGTGTCAAATGAGACGAACTCTTATTAGTTGCACAGCGGTTTTCTGCCACGCGAAGATTATGCCACTCTTCGTTGCCGTACACAAATGGAAGCCCGAAGACTACTTGGTTATAGGGAAGGAAATGCTGGGAATGTACAGCGCAATCGTGGCGGGGACCTTCCCTGAAGGCGTCAAACTTCAATTCACCTTTAGTCCTCCACAAGGAGCATATTGCGTCTGGGAAGCAGTTAGCAAAGACGCCCTTGAGAAAGTATTCGACCAGTACGCGCCTACTTTGAAGAAGTTCACTGAGTTTGTCCCGGTGGTACAGGTGTATCCTCCAACCATGGAGTACGTAATCGGATTGGGGCAGCAGCTAATCAACGCACTCTCGAAGTAAGCTTCAGGCTCAAGCTTTCTTTCTTTTTTGACGAAACAAACTGGCTTAGAGGAGGGACATCGGTGCAGAATGTTTGGACTGGGACTCCCTTCGACTCGTTTGATACTGTTTGAGTCGTGCCAGGTCTTGCGTCCGCTTTGTCTTCTTCATCATAGCGAAAGCTATCTTGAGGCACCTAAACAGTTCTTAGGCTGTTTAGCTTGTAGTTTGCTTATAAAACGAATTTGTAATGGCAACCCCACATAACTCTCACTTGACGCGAAGGGCTCTGGTGATGGTGTGGACCGACACACCATGTTCTTCGGCAAGCTCATGGAAAGTCTTATGGAATTTGGAGCGACCGAGCTTGATCTGGGCTACCTGCTCAGGCGTAAGGATTCTCCGTTTTGCCCCCTGCCACTTGAGCCCATGAAACGTAGCCAAAGCCATGAAGCGGAGACCGCGAGCCCAATGACGTTTACTGACTGCCTGCCCTAATAACACCCCAGCTGGACGATTGCCTTCGGCAGTCTCATGCTTTTAAGAAGTCCAAGCTAAGGCAAATGCATCGAAATTGCCAGAATTGTGGATCCCCTATGGGGTAGTGGAGAACCTGGTGACGCTCCAGGCCGAGAACCTGGGGACAGTCGCCGAACCGCCTTCAGATCAGGGGTCGATTGAAACCGAACGCATGTCGGAGCTTGCGAAAGGCGCCTCCCAAATCTTCGTCTGTGACTCGGCTCCGCCAACGTTCGAGTTCCTCAGGGGCCTGCTCCCGGTCCTCGCAGAATCTCAGGGCGCGAGCCTCGTGGCCCCCGCTCCGAAGCGGGTCGAGGCTGGGGTTCCTGAGCTCAAGGGGAGAGTGAACACCCTGCCCCCGCCCGTCCCCCCGGCCGAGAGCGTGGAGGCGATCTACGCCCCACAGCTAATGGAAAAAGGGCTGAAGCTTGTCGTCGGCTCTGCAAAGCCAGATCCGCTCTTTGGAATCACTGACGCAAAGGTGCAGGCATGTCTGAACTGGGTGGCACACTCTAATGCCATCGCTGCCGGCGCGAGGGAGGGGATGGAGCCGCAGCCCTTCCAGAAGACGGGGGCGTTCGATGCCATGGAGGGGATGGCGTCTAGGATCCCAGAGTCGAAGTTCCTGTCACTCATATCAAGAGGCGGAAAGCTCTGGACGGTGATGGAGGATGCACCATTCGACGCCATCAAGAACGCATTTCCGAAAGTGCAGATGCCCCAGACCAAGGGGCTGGTTGTGGGAGCTGGAGGGAGAGGGTACGACGACACCTTCTCCGGAGCCCTGAGGGGAATCTGGAGCGCCATAGACGGGGTGAAGAGGACGGGCTCCGTACTTCTGATGGCAGAGTGTTCCGAGGGGGTGGGCTCAACCGCCCTTGAGATGCTGGTCACGGGGCAGATGTCAGGGGGCGATCGGCGGCGAGAGAAGTATGTTGACGGCCTGGAGGAGGTCTTTTACCTCAGTAAGCTGAAGGAGGAGTACGATGTGCTACTGCTGTCGGGGCTCCCAGAGACATATGCAAGATCGAAGCTCGGGCTGACCACCGCAAAGGGTTCCGCGGAGGCGGTAGGGAGGATCCTCAACAGGGTCGGGCGCACGGGAAAGATGAACGTCGTCCCGCGGGCGCCAGAGTTCGCCGTCCAGTCAGGGTAGCGGAAAAGTCGCGATGCTGTGGGGGACTGGGAGGCACAGGAAAGCCAGCACAAGGCAGCCTATGAAGACCCATTGCCTCGACGTAGACAGCCCGGAGACTTCGTCCTGGAGCCTGAGCCTAACAGGTCTCCCCGCAAGGAGAAGGGCGACGATGGCCACTGCCCAGTAAGTAGCGTAGTTCATGTCAAGGACAAGCAGGAGTAGGACGCTGAGGTAGGTTGCCGCTCTCGCTGCTCTATCTCCCCATGCTGCTGATGCCATCAGGCCGCCATCAAAGAGCGCCATCGGGAGAAGCCCAATGAACACCAGGATGAACCCGAAGGAGGCGCCGTCGGCAATCGGTGAGACCTGCACGAACCCCGCTGGCGCACTATGCATCAGCGGCCCGAGAAGGTAGTCCAGCCCCGTCTGGACGGCGTTCGGGTTAATCGAGACGGTCGAGTTCACCAACTGCGTATTCTGGAAAGCAACGGTGGACGGCACGGATGTCAGCACCCCGATGACGTAGAGCAAGACGGCGAACACAAAGATCGCCAGTGGGCCGGCGATAACAACGTCGAATAGTCTGTCCTTGTTGACGGCCGGATCGCGTTGTGTGTTGATGAAGCCAAGCGAAGGAAGGAAGGGAGTCAGGATGGGCACACCAGGAATCACGAAGCTGGTAGAGTGACCCGCCTGGCCCTTGCGCGCGGCCAGCCGCTGCCCCAGCTCGTGGACCACCAGGAGCGACCCTACGGTGACATCGAAGCCGAAGAAAAGGAGGTAGGTTGGGAACCCAGGGACTAGTTGTATGTCCACTGACGCCTGGAGGAACGAGAATACTTGGAGGGACGCGACAGTCAGCAGGGCCATCAGTACCGAAATCCTAGATCGCCCACCCAACGGCGGCGCGGCTTTCTTGACAAGGAGCACGCACTCGTCCTTCGTCCCCGTGAGCTCGGGCCTGTATCCCATGGCACTAACCTC
>Ga0187769_10001087_pt1 | contig 15217 bp, 10 predicted proteins | sample 0116_SJ02_MP02_1_FD_133140 | JGI IMG/M metagenome (GOLD analysis project Ga0187769, IMG submission 133140) | Tropical peat soil microbial communities from peatlands in Department of Meta, Colombia - 0116_SJ02_MP02_10_MG | ecosystem: Environmental > Terrestrial > Soil > Wetlands > Peat | place... | reverse complement strand
CTTCGATCTCAGCGGGCGCACCGGAGCGAATTTTTCGCGCATCAATCGCGACATCCGGTTCCGCCCCGATACTCCGCCCTATCACACGCACATGTACCTGACGTTTTCCGGAGCGGGGAAGAAGGGCCGCACGGGGGGCCAGCTCTACGTGGGGGTGGCCGCAGACGCGGTGACCGCGGGCTTCCGCATATACGGCACCGGGAAGGAAGACAGCCTCGCGACAATGGCCACACCGCGCGCGCTCAAGAATCTGGCGTGGCTCGGGCGGCAGAAAAAGCGACTGGAGCGGAAGTACGAAAGCTACTGGTACGCCATAGAGAAGCGCGAATGGATTAAGAAGGGTGGCTGGCCGCTGACCCCCGCGGAGTGGAAGAAAATCGGCGGCTGGATCGTGCGCCGCGCGCTCGCGCCGGAAGCAGTCCTACGCCCGCAGTTTGTCTCCGAGGCGGCCGGCATTTTCCGCGAGCTTTATCCGCTCTACGCCTTTGTTTCGCAGGCCAATTGGAAACCATAAGCGTTGGGGAACCCGCGGTGGGGCCGCAGTCCATCTCAACGCGGTACTGCTTTCAGAAACCGTTTAGAATTCTTCCACTTCGGCTTCCTCGGCGCTTTTGAGCGTGCGGGTGTGCAGTGTGATGCGGATGCCGCGCTCGCGGGCCCCGGCCAGGATCTGGCGGCGGATTTCCGGAGGCAATTGCTCCGGCGGAAAGACTCCGGCTTCTTCGCGCGGGAAACTCTTGATGAACAGCGTGGTCATGGTGGCCGTGGCCCAGGCGATGGGAGAGCGCTGGAAGCCTTGGCGGCGAATCTGGAAGAGCGAGGGCACGGCCACGTCCCAGCGCAAAACCGTCGGCTGCTCAGCTTTCATTCCCCGGACAATCACGGCCATGGCGAACCGGGCGTTGGACAGCCGGCCTTTGCGTACCAGCTTTTTCAGCGCGCGCGGCGTAGGCGTGGCCGGGAACCGCGCCCGTGCCATGCCCCGGGAGCGTGACAGCTTACCCTGGCGATACCAGCGCCGGAGCATTTCCATTTCCCCGCCGCCGATTTTCACGTCCATCTCCCGCATGGGGATGAAGTGCGGCAGCGTGGTGACCTCGTCCTGCGCGGCCAGATAGACTGGAACCTCGCCGATCGGCGGCCCAAAGCGAAACCGTTCGCGCTCGCCAAAGCGCTTGGCCAGGTCAAAGCGCCCGCCACGGTAGATGCGCGGGCGCGAAGTGGCTTCATCAAAGGAAACTTCCGGGGACCACTGGGAGACCGGACCCTCGCTTTCTGTATCCTCAAACAGGCGGATGTGCACAGTGTGAATTTCGTCCAACAACTCATCCGCGCGGCGCACCAGCAGGTTGGTCAGTCCCGGAGCGATGCCGGCATTAATGACCGCGGCGCGCTTCTTGGCTTCAAAGCGTTTGGCGTACCGCAACTGTTCAGAGCGGAAAGGGTAGCGGGTCAGGTGCGCAGCCATGTCCAGATAGTGCGTCCTGAGGCGGAGGGCGGCGCGGAGAATCACTTCGTTGTATACGGCGGGTGAGGCGTTGACCAGCAACTGGCATCCGCGCGCGGCCCGGACGATTCCCCAGAGGTTGCGCGCATTGACCGCCACGATGGGAATCGGCGACTTCTTGCGGAAAAAGCGCCGGGCCCGCTCCGGGTTGCGGTCCCCGCAGGAGACTTCGTGCCCCTGGCGTATGAGAAGCTGCGCGAGCAGAGACCCGGTCGCCCCGGCCCCCAGAACAAAGATTCGCATTTGGGGGCAATCTACCATAGGAAGAGAGGTGGCAGAACGCGCGCTTAAAACGGGAGCCCCAGCCGTCGGCGCAGGTTGCCCATTCTCCGTATTGACCCTCGGCTGCCGTGTATGACACGTTGATTCCCAGGAAGGGGGGTCGGGGATGCCCTGGCTCGAGCGCGCCTCACATATTTTGTCCGCCTTGCGCGGGAGCGGCCTGCGCGTTCTGGCGGCCGCGGCGGCCCTCGCGGCGATTTTGTTGCTGCGCGTTGCTCCGCTGCCCGCCCAGGAAGGAGAGGCCGCGAGCGGTCCCAAGATCGAGCGTATTCAGATTCAGGGATACAGGAGATTCAGTTCGGAGGATCTGGCTGCGGTGCTCGGATTGCGCCTTGGCCAGGCGGTGAACGACAGCCTCCTGAATGCTGCTGCGTCCCGGCTGGCCCAGACCGGCGCTTTCCGAGATGTCAGTTACGAATTCTCCCGGCGCGGTGACGGCTGGTCTGTGAGGTTTGTAGTGGTCGAATTCCCGGAATTTCTTCCCTGCGTGTTCGACAACCTCCTGTGGTTCGAGGATGCCGATTTGATTGCCGCAGCGCGCGCCCGGGTGTCGCTATTCAACGGCTTGCTGCCGGAAGGCAACACGGCGATGCAGGATCAGGTGATCGCCGCGCTGCAGCAATTTCTGGACGCGCATCACGTTGCTGGTTCGGTGGCCATCACGCCCATCTCTCGCGGTCTGGGAGCCAAACCAGAGAGTTACTCCATCCATGTCACCGACGTGCCCATGCCGGTGCTGCGCGTGGAGGTGAAAGGCGGGCCGCCGGATGCGGTGGCGCTCGGCGAAGCGACCCGTGGCCTAGTCGGATCCGATTACTCCCGCCACTTCGCGGTGCGCGTGGCGGAGACGGCACTGACGGAGGCATACCAGGACGAGGGCTATCTACAGCCGAAATTTTCAGAGCCCATGCCGTCCTTCCAGGACCCCGCCGGCAAAGACGCGTCGCAGGGCGTGATTGTGAGGTATCTGGTGACGCCGGGGCTGCGGTATTCCTGGGCGGGAGTGGGCTGGTCAGGAAATCATGCGCTGACGGCGGAGGAACTGACCAAATTGGTGGCGGTTTTGCCGGGCGAGCTCGCGCGTCGCAATCGCACTCTGGCGGGATGGGACGAGGTGCGCGAAGCGTTTGCACACAAAGGCTACATCACCGCGAGGTTGGACCCCGTGCCACAGTTCGATGACCAGACAGCCTCGGTCCGCTTTGAGGTGAACCTCGCTGAGGGTCCGCAGTTCCACATGGGAGAGCTGCGTGTGGACGATCCCTCCGAAAAGGCGGCAAAGGAGTTGGCCGCGGCGTGGCCCCTCCAGCGCGGAGCGGTTTTCGATGCGGCCGCTGAAAAAGAATTCCTCCGCAGTGGCGCCGGGAAGGCCCTGGCGCGCGCCGGCGTAACGAGCAGGCAATACAGGGTAGAGCGGGATTTGCATCACGACACCGCCACAGTCAACGTGCTCATCAGAACGAACCAGTAGCCCGGCATCCTTACTGCCAACGGCCTGACGCCATGCGGGTCGCGGGGATGCGTAGCACGCGCCGATGTGATTCGAATCACTGCGGAGAATCGAGGCCGGGGTGGAAAGTATTCACGCGAGGAGTCCAATCCATGGTGGCCGCGACAGAATTGCGCGAGGGAACGATCCTACGCATCGAGGGACAGATTTACAAAGTTCTCGAAGCCGAGTACAAGGCCGGGGCCGCAAAAATGACCGGCGTGGTGAAGACAAAGTTGGTGAACCTGAGAACCGGCCACATGTGGGAACCGCACTTCCGTCCCATGGAAAGACTGGAGGACCTCGAACTCGAGCGCCGCAAGATGGAGTTCCTGTACATGGAAAGCGACACCTGCACGTTCATGCGCTCGGACACGTTCGAGCAGATCGAGCTCGCGCGCGCGATTCTCGGCTTCGCGGCGAACTTTCTCGAGCCGGGCATGGAAGTGCCGGTGGATTTCTTCGAGGGGGAGGCGATCGGCGTCGTCTTTCCCGATGTTGTGGAAGCGCGCGTAGCGATCACGGCCCCGCCCATGCATTCCTCATTGGACAGCGCCTGGAAAGAAGCGAAACTGGAGAATGGCCTCGCCATTCATGTTCCCCTGTTCATCGCGCCGGGGGAGATCGTGCGCGTGGACGTAAGAACCGGCCGATACGTGGAGCGTGTGCGGACCGAACACAAGCGCAGCGCGTGAGAGTTCTTCCGGCGCCGGTGGAGGAGAGCCATGCTCGAGGTGCAATCGGTTCGCATGGAAGTTCCCGCGGACGCCAATATCATTGTCGGCCAAGCGCACTTCATAAAAACGGTGGAAGATCTCTACGAAGCGGTCGCCACCACGGTACCTCAGGCTAGGTTTGGTTTGGCCTTCAATGAAAGCTCAGGCGCGTGCCTGACGCGTTCGGAAGGCAATGATGCCGTGCTGCGGGAAGCGGCCGTACGCAACGCCCAGGCGCTGGCTTGCGGTCACACGTTTGTCCTGCTCTTGCAAAACGCCTATCCCATCAATGTGCTGCCTGCGATTCGCAACGTGCCCGAGGTCTGTTCGATTTTCTGCGCGACGGCCAATCCCGTCGAAGTCGTCATTGCGCAGAGCGGGCAGGGCCGTGGTGTTCTCGGCGTCATTGATGGCAGCCCGCCCAAGGGCGTAGAGAGCCAGGCGGATATCGCCTGGCGACACGATCTGCTGCGTAAAATCGGTTACAAACGATAGATCTCCGGGCCGCTTGCGTACATTCCTGAGGAAGGCGGGACGGGCCTTGCCGTCTGGCCGAACGGCGCGTACACTGAACTTGTTCCTCCGACCCTTGTGGCCTGTGGGAGGTGTCTCCTATGGCTGCTGGGGCGGTGTCCCGACGGGTCTCGCAGCGCGGGGCTTGACGGGACCGAGGGTGACGGCGGAAACGCCTTCGCCTCCCGTGTTTGGAAAGGAGAACACCGGTTGACATCTCCCGCAGCGCGGGATGAGCGCCGGTTCTGCCCGGCAAGGCTCTCGGGTTTTCTCCTTCCCTACACTTCCAGGAACACCAGGTAGCATGCCGCTGCACGACAAATTCGGGCGCCAAATCACCGACGTGCGCATCTCAGTGACCGATCGGTGCAATTTCCGGTGCGTATATTGCCGCTCCGCCGACCCCGAGAACTACCGCCCCGAGGAAGAGCTGCTCACCTGGGACGAACTGGTGCGCGTGGCGCGCGTACTGCGCGGATTTGGACTGGAAAAAGTGAGGGTCACGGGCGGCGAGCCCATGATCCGGCCGGGGGTGATTGATTTCATTTCCCGCCTGCGGGACCTGGGCTATGGCGATCTCTCGATGACCACCAACGGGCAGTTGCTGGCGGAGCACTGTGACGATTTGGTGCGCGCGGGCCTCCATCGCATCAACATCAGTCTGGATTCGCTGGACGCTGAGAAATTCGAGCGCGTAACGCGCACGCGGAAGTTCGCCGCGGTAATGGACGGCATCCACGCCGCCCAGGCCAGCGCGCTTCAGCCGGTGAAGGTGAACGCCGTGCTGGTTCGCGGGCTGAACGACGACGAAGTGGAAGCCTTCGCGGAGTTGGCCCGGGGCACGGGCATCGTGATGCGTTTCATCGAGTTCATGCCGCTCGACGCCGACCGGCACTGGTCGCGCGAGCTGGTGGTCCCGGCCGCAGAAGTGCGGCGGCGGATCGAAGCGCGCTGGCCGCTCGAGCAAATTCCGCACGGGGTGAGCGAGACCGCGCGGAAATACAAGTTCGCGGACGGCGCACCGGGCGAAATCGGCCTGATTTCGCCGGTGACGGAGCCATTTTGCGGGTACTGTTCGCGAATTCGCATTACCGCGGATGGGAAATTGCGCACCTGCCTGTTCAGCCAGGAAGACCACGATCTGCGCCCGATGGTGCGCAATGGCGCTAGTGACCAGAAGCTGGCCGCGTTCATCGAACAGAGGGTGCTGGAAAAGGAGCAGGGACATCGGATCAACGAGCCGGACTTTGTGCCCCCTTCGCGCACCATGGTTTTCATTGGAGGTTAGCAGCTCAGACAGTCTAGTCTGTGCGGCGCGGCGAGGTGCGGCAAAAGGAAGCGCGAGGCGCAGGGACAAGAATTCTCGCCGCTCCGGGTGGAATTCCAGCCGCATTCGAGGGAGAATATACTTAAGGCTGTTCAGGGAAGCTCCAACCGATGCCCCAGTTGATCGAACTCGGAAGAATCTTGGCACCGCCACAGCCGGAGACCGTTCATGTGCCGGAGATGGAGAAGGGGGTGGGGTGCGATTTCTCACGCTACCTGCTGGTGCCGGACACCTCGCTCCATGAGCGCATCGGCGCCGCCGTGGAGCGCCTGGGCACGGACGTTGTCATCCTCGGGCATCACTATCAGCGCGACGAAGTGATCAAATTTGCGCGGTTCACCGGAGACTCCCTGAAGCTCTCCCAGCAAGCCGCCGCGGCAGACGCAAAATACATTGTCTTTTGCGGCGTGCATTTCATGGCCGAAAGCGCGGACGTGCTGCGTCAGGCGCATCAGGTGGTCATCCTGCCGGACCTGAATGCGGGCTGCTCCATGGCGGATATGGCGGACATCGGCCAGGTGGAAACCTGCTGGGCGGAACTGGAATCTGTGGGCCGGCTGAACGTGGTTCCTATCACCTACATGAATTCCACCGCGGCGATCAAAGCGTTTACAGGGGAGCACGGCGGCTCGATTGTGACCAGCTCGAATGCGGCCCGCGTGATGTCCTGGGCATTCACCCGCGGGGAACGTGTGCTGTTTCTGCCGGATGAACATTTGGGGCGTAACACAGCCTACCGCATGGGCATCCCCTTGGACGAGATGGTTGTTTGGAACCCTTACCAGGAGCTCGGCGGCAACACCGAGGAAGCCATCCGGCGGGCGAAAGTAATCCTGTGGAAGGGTTACTGCTCCGTCCACCAGCGCTTCCTCCCGGAGCACGTAGACCGGGTGCGCGCCGAGCATCCCGGTATGCAGGTGATTGTTCATCCTGAGTGCCGGTTCGAGGTGGCGCAGAAGGCCGATGCCATCGGTTCGACCGAAGGCATCATTGCCACGGTTACGAAATCGCCGGAAGACACGGCCTGGGCGATCGGGACGGAAATCCACTTGGTCAACCGGCTGGCAAAAAAGCTCTCGCGGCACGCCATTATCTCGCTCGACCCGCACGTTTGCGTTTGTTCGACCATGTTCCGCATCACCCCGCAGCACCTGCTCTGGGTGCTGGAAAACCTGCTGGAGGGCAACGTCGTGAATCCGATTCGCGTGCCGGAAGATCAGCGTCAGTGGGCGCGCGTGGCCCTGGACCGGATGATGCAGCTCGTCTAGCGGAGCCCCATGGCCGAAGAATTCCGCCACTTTACACTCACGGAAGCCGAACGGACCCGCGCCCAGGTGGAACCCATGCTCATCGAAGCGATGGAAGGGCGGCGCGAATTGGCCGGAGTTGAAGAAGAGCTCTCCAGCGTCGCCCGGCGCATCGGCATGCTGGGCGGCTCCCTGGTCTCGCAAGCGGAGGTCTCCGCGCTGCGCACGCGGCACGGCCAGATTGGCATGAAACTCCAGCACATGCTGGAAACCATCGAAGCCACCGGATGCCTGGTGAAAGATCTGGACACCGGGCTGCTTGATTTTCCCGCCATCCTGAATGACGAGGAAGTATTCCTATGCTGGCGCCTGGGCGAAGACCGCATTCGCTACTACCACAGCATTCACGAGGGCTTCGCCGGCCGCAAACCGCTGGACCCGCGCGATCTGGGAGGAACCTCTCCGATCCAGTAGCGGCCGAAGAGTGCGGCCGTAGCGCCGGCGTCCCGCGCCGGCCTTCTTGAGGCGCCTGGCAAGATCACCAGGGCCAGCGCGGGACGCCGGCGCTACAATAGCCACAGTTGCAACCAGGCTAGCCCGTTGGTCTGGAGAGAGAGCCGTTCGTGAGCCAAACCACCGCCAACCGCCTGCACAATTCCACCAGCGCCTACCTTCGGTCCGCAGAGCACCAGCCGGTGGACTGGCACGAGTGGGGCGAAGAGGCGTTTGCCCGCGCCCGCGCGGAGGACAAACCCATTCTGCTGGATATCGGCGCGGTGTGGTGCCACTGGTGCCACGTGATCGACCGCGAGAGCTACGAGAATCCGGAAATCGCCGCCCTTATCAACCGGAACTATGTGGCCGTGAAAGTGGACCGGGACGAGCGGCCGGACGTGGACGCGCGCTACCAGGCCGCCATCAGCGCAATTTCCGGGCAGGGCGGATGGCCGCTCACCGGATTCCTGACGCCGGACGGGCGGCCGTTTTTTGGCGGCACGTACTTTCCGCCCGACGATGCCATGGGTCGCCCCGGCTTTCGGCGCATTCTGACAGCCGTGGCGGAGGCCTATCGGGGGCGGCGCGCCGAAGTAGACCGCTCGGCGGAGACTCTGGCGCAAGCCGTGGCTCAGGCGGAAGCATTCCGCGCGGCGCGTGGCACGATCTCCGCGCAGATTTTAGAGGAGATGGAAGACGCCATTGTGCGGCAGTTTGACATGCGCAATGGGGGATTTGGGCGCGCGCCGAAGTTTCCTCATCCCGCGGCCATCAACTTCCTGGCCGAGCGTTACCAGGTGACCGGGCGGCGCCACCTGCTCTCGGTGGTGGAGACCACACTTTCCAAGATGGCGAGCGGCGGCGTCTACGACCAGCTCGGCGGAGGCTTCCATCGCTATTCCGTGGACGAGCGCTGGTGCGTGCCGCATTTCGAAAAAATGAGTTACGACAATGCGCCACTGCTTGAAAACTACGTGCACGGCTGGCAGCTCACCGGCGATCCCTTGTTCCGGGAATCCGCCGAGGGAATCATCCGCTGGACGGACGAGGTGCTCTCCGGCGGCGAGCGCGGCGGATTCTTTTCGAGCCAGGATGCGGATATCTCGCTCGAAGACGACGGGGATTATTTCACGTGGACGCAGGAGGAGGTGCGCCAGGCGCTATCGCCCGATGAAGCGCTGGCCATCGAGCTTTATTACGACGTCGAACCCGTCGGCGAGATGCACCACAATCCCGCGAAGAATGTTTTGTGGATCGCGCGGGGATTCACAGAGATGGCCACGCGCCTGGGCAAGTCCGAGAAAGAGGTGGAAGCGCTCCTGGCCGTGGCGCGCACAAAACTGCTGGCGGCGCGCGCGCAGCGCCCTATGCCCGCGATCGACCGCGCGGTGTACACGGGATGGAACGCCATGTACAGCTCCGCGTATCTCGAGGCGGGGCGGGTGTTGGGCCGCGAGGATTGCCGCGCGTTCGCGCTGCGCACGCTGGACCGCCTGCTCGCGGAAGCCTGGAATGAAGAGCGCGGCTTCGCGCATCGTCTGGGCGGCGCACGTCTGGAGGGATCGCTCGAAGACCAGGCGTTCCCCGCGGCCGCGCTGCTCGATGCGTTTGAGGCCACTCTGGATCGCCGCTATTTCGACGCCGCGGTGCGCGCGGCGGAACGGATGCTCTCGCTTTACGGCGACGAAGAGGGCGGGGGTTTTTTTGATCGCTCGCGGCTGGCGGCCCCCCTGGGGGGTCTGGAAGTCCGCCGGAAGCCGCTCCAGGATTCACCCACGCCTTCGGGCAATTCCTGCGCGGCGCTGGTACTCTCGCGGCTGTTTGCTTACACGGGGGAGAATCGATTTCAGGAACGCGCCCAGGCGACACTCGAGGCTTTTGCGGGCGTCGCGCCGCAATACGGCCTGTTCGCCGCCAGCTACGCCTTGGCGGCCGGAGTGCATCTCAAGTCGCCGGCTCAGGTCGTGGTACTGGGGCACGCGGGTGATCCTGTGGCGGCACAGCTGGAACGCGCCGCCCTGGATGTCTTCCGCTTTGGGAAAGCCGTGTTGCGCGTGACGCCGGAGATTCTGACCTCAAATACGCTTCCTTCCGCGCTTGCCGCCACGCTGCCTCACGTGCCGGGCGGCACCGCTCAGGCTCTGGTCTGTGTGGGCGGCGTGTGCCGGCCGCCGGTTACGGCTCCCGCGCAACTGAAAGCTCTGCTGGTTCCCGATGCCGCGAGCTCCGCGTCATCCTGACCGGGCTTTTTTTCCGCGCTTCTCTACACCTCTGCGTTATCTTTTCTTTTTCCTCCCATTGCGCCACGTTGCTGCGGGTGATACATGCTTGGCATGCTCAAAGCCCGAGAAGCCGTCTCGCGTGTCCCAGCGATTCCTCAACTGACCAGCAACCGTTCCGGCCTCTGCCTGGATCTGAACGAAAACACCGCGGGCTGTTCGCCGCGCGTGGTCGCCAAACTGCACAGTTTGACGCCCGCGGATCTCTCGCTCTATCCGGATAAGTCCGCGGGCGAACGCGCTGTGGCGGCACACTTGGGCGTCCCTGCGGAGCAAGTCCTGCTGACCAACGGTGTAGATGAAGCGATCCTGCTGCTATTTTCCTGCTTCCTCGGGCCGGGAGACGAGGCTCTCTATCCTGTCCCCACCTTCCCCATGTACCCGATTTGCGCCGGCGCTTCGGGAGCCGCGCCCGTGGAGGTGCGTATGGAGCGCGATTTCCGGTTTCCTGGGCAGCAGATCCTGACGGCGATCACACCGCGCACGCGCATGATTGCCGTCGCCAATCCCAACAACCCTACGGGTGCCCTCGCGCCGCGGGCTGAACTCCAGCGAATTCTGGAGGCCGCGCCGGATGCCGCGGTGCTGCTGGACGAAGCCTATTACGAATACAGCGGCGAGACGATGCTCGGTGAGCTGGCGCGCTTCCCGAATCTATTCGTGGCGCGGACGTTTTCGAAGGCCTATGGGCTCGCGGCGCTGCGCCTTGGGTGTCTGGTAGGCGCTCTCGAGCACATGGAAATGGTGCGGCGGCTCGCTCCACCCTTCACCGTCAATGGAGTGGCCCTGGCCTGTTTGCCCGTGGCCCTTGCGGACCGGGAGCATGTGGAGGCGTGCGTGGCTGCGGTCCGGCACGAACGGGCGCGGCTCGAAGCCGAGCTTTCGAAATACAGCATCCGCACGTGGCCCAGCCGCGGCAACTTTATCCTCGCGGAGCTGGGAACGAACCACGCCGCGTTTACTGCGGAATTCGAGAAGGCGGACATCTACGTCCGCGACCGCGGCGCCGACCCGGCGTGCTCCGGCTGCGTGCGCATCACCGTGGGCACGCCCGCGGAGATGGACCGCTTCTACGCCGCCCTGCCCGGCATCCTGCAGCGCATCGGCTGGCGGCCGTAAGTCAGAGAAATAAAACATCCTCTGCAGATCAGGGGCATCTACACGGGCTCTGCGATTGCTGTGCCGAGATTGCTCAACCGTTGACGGGGCGGGTGTGCGCCGCTATTATCCGCGGGCTGCATGTTCACTTTCCCACTGGGGGCCACCATGTTTAATCGAAGCGTTTTCATTTTCCTTTTGGTGCTCGCGGCGTGCACCGTGCCGATGGTCGTTGAGGCACAAACGCCGCCGATTGCTCCCGAGGTCTACAACCAGTTGAAATACCGCTACATCGGGCCAGAAGGGAACCGCGCGACCGCGGTCGTGGGGATCCCCGGAAACACGAACATCTACTACGTCGGCGCAGCGTCCGGCGGGATATTCAAATCCACTGACGCGGGCACCCACTGGGAACCGGTGTTTGACGCCCAGCCGGTATCCTCCATCGGCTCGCTGGCGATTGCTGCCACGGATCCCAACATGATCTGGGCGGGCACAGGAGAGCCGTACATTCGCAGCCACATCTCCGTCGGGCAGGGGATTTATAAATCGCTGGACGCAGGAAAGACCTGGACTTTGATGGGCTTGGAGAAAACGGGCCGCATCGGGAACGTGATCATTGATCCGAAGAATCCGGATGTGGTTCTGGCCTGCGCGCTTGGGCATGCCTACGGGCCACAGAAGGAGCGCGGCGTCTTCCGCACTACGGATGGCGGGAAAACGTGGACCCAGGTTCTTTTTGTGGACGAAAACACGGGCTGTTCGGATATGGCCATGGACCCCAACAACTCGCACATCCTCTTCGCGGGCATGTGGCAAATCGAGATTCACACTTGGGGCCGGACGAGCGGTGGGCCGGGCAGCGGGCTCTTCAAATCTACCGATGGCGGCGTGACCTGGAAGCGGCTGGAGGGTCACGGGCTGCCACATCCGCCCATCGGGCGCATTGCCGTGCGCGTGGCGCAGAAAGACTCGAACCGCGTCTATGCAGAAATTGAAACCGGGGATGGCGTGCCGCAAAGCGCAAATCCCGGCTCGCCGGCGGTGGAGGGCCAGATTGGACAGCTTTGGCGGTCTGACGACGGCGGCGACTCCTGGCGAATGATCAATTCCGACCGAGAAATTCGCGGCCGCACGCACTATTACACCCGCGAAGAGATTTCGCCCGACAACGAAAACGAGGTGTATTTCTTTACGGCTTCCTTCTCGCGCACGCTCGATGGCGGCAAGACGCTCACGCCACTGGCCCAGCCTCCCGGCGGCGACCACCACGAAATGTGGATCGATCCCACGAACGGCGACCGCATGGCCGTGGTGTGGGATAACGGAGTGAGCATCTCCGTAAACCGGGGCAAAACCTGGCACCGCGTGCAGCTTCCCATCGCGCAGATGTACCACGTGACCGTGGACGACCAGATCCCCTACTTCGTTTACGGCAATCGCCAGGATGGCCCTTCCTGGCGCGGGCCCAGTAACAGCCTGCAGACCGGCGGTTTTTTCGGCAACTTCATACCGCGCGGCGCCTGGCATCCCGTGGCTGGAGGCGAGAGCGGCTTCGCCACACCCGATCCCGTCGACAACAACATCATCTGGTCCACGGGTACGGGCCGCGGCAGCGTTGGCGGCACGGTGACTGTATTTAACGAGCGCCTCCACCAACATCGCGAGGTCGAAGTGTGGCCCGACTACGTCTCCGGCACTCCCGCCGCGGACGTGAAGTACCGGTTTAATTGGGAGTTTCCGCTCACCATCTCGCCGCATGACCACAACAAAGTGTATGTGACCAGCCAGTTCGTCCACGTCACCACGGACGGAGGGAATAGCTGGCAGGTCATCAGTCCGGATCTGACCCGCAACGACAAGAGCCGGCAGCACATTTCCGGAGGGCTCACTCCGGATAACATCGGCGTCGAATACGCAGGAGTGATTTTTGCTCTCGCGGAATCGCCCAAAGAACCGGGAGTGCTCTGGGCCGGTACCAATGACGGCCTGGTCCAGGTGACCCGCGACGGCGGGAAAAACTGGACCAATGTGACCAAAAATCTGCCCAATTTGCTCGAGTGGGGCACCATCGACAATATCGAGGCTTCACGCTACGACGCCGGCACCGCCTATCTCACCGTGGACGGCCATCAGGTGAACAACCGCGATCCGTGGGTTTACAAAACCACCGACTATGGCAAGACTTGGACGCTCATCACCAACGGTCTTCCCCACGACATGCTCAGCTACGCGCATTGTGTCCGTGAGGATCCCGTGCGCAAAGGTTTGCTCTATCTGGGTACGGAGGGCGGCTTGTACGTTTCCTTTGACGACGGGAAGAACTGGCAGCCGCTCCAGAATGACCTGCCGCACGCCCCCGTCTATTGGCTGGCCGCGCAGGAGCGCTTCCACGATCTCGTCGTGGCCACCTATGGCCGGGGTTTCTGGATTCTCGACGACATCACTCCGTTGGAACAGGTGACGCCGCAGGTTGCCGGCGAGGCCGCGCATCTCTTCGCTCCCCGCAGCGCCTATCGATTCCGGGATGGAGACGTGGCGCAGCCGGGCGCGGTGGATTATGACCCTACGGCGGGAAAGAATCCTACGTACGGGGCGGACATCAATTTCTATCTCAAGAGCAATCTGGGCGAGAAAGACGTCGCCAAGATCGTCATTCGCGACGCCTCCGGCAAGGCCGTGCGCCAGTTCGAATGCCATGCGGAAAAGCCCGGCGCGAAACCCAAAGAGCTGGGTGCCCAGGAAGAGGAACAGGAAACCGAATCCGAATTCACCCAGTGCACCGCCAAGGCGGGGATCAACCGCATCTGGTGGGATCTCCGTGGGGAGCGCTCCACACAGATCCGCCTGCGCACCGCCCCGCTTTTCGCCCCCGATGTGCCGCTGGGCCCGAAGGGCTGGCGCAATGCTCCGGCTGTTGATCGCCACTCCGTGCTGGTGCTGCCCGGGACGTATTCCGTCACGCTTGCTCTCGGCGACCACACATCTACGGAAAAACTGGTGGTCCTCAAAGACCCGCGCTCCACGGGCATAGATGCGGACGTTCAGGCGCAGTTCAGTGCCGAGCAGGCGCTATGGGAACAGATGAATTCGCTTGCAAACGTGGTCAATCAAATCGAATCGCTCCGCGCACAGCTTGCGGCTTTCGAAAAAGAGCTGGGCACGGGTGACTCCTCCAAAGCATCGCGTGAGGCGGCCAAGAGCCTCGGAGAGAAGCTTGTCTCCGTGGAGGGAACGCTGCTCCAACTCATGATTACCGGGCGCGGCCAGGACCAGATTCGCTGGACGCCCATGCTGCTGCAAAAAGTCACCTATCTGTTCGAGCAGTTGGACGGGATGGCGGATTTTTCGCCAACTACCCAACAGGCAGCCGTCCAGGAAATGCTGAAGCAGAAGGGCGATAAAGCCAGGCAAGAATTCCAGCAGCTTGTGGAGAAGGACCTGGCGGCGTTCAATGCCACGCTGCGGGAAAAGGGCGTGCCCAACATCGTTCTGCCTCCAGCGGCTGAAAAACAAAACTGAGTAACGCCGGGTCTCAACAGGAGACCTTTCCGCTCGGCCCGCCGCGCCGTAGTGGAAGGAGGTGGTGGAAGTTCGAAAGAACCACATTGCTTCTCGCTCCGGCCCGGTGTAGCTTTACCGGGCGCCACGAGGAAGGGGCGGTTTCGCTGGCCCCTCCGGCTGCCCGTTCGGTCCAAGATTCTCTCAACAGTGGAGGTGGAATCTCATGAAAGCCCGTACGTTCGCCTGGGGAGTTTTCTGCGCCTTGCTCTTTTGCCTGGCGGTCGGTCCGGCTGCCCTGGCCCAAACTACCGTTCGGACCATCTCGCATCACACTCCGTCCTTTGTCACCACGGCAAAGGATCTCGGTCCCGAAAACCTGTCGACGCAAATCACGCTGCACGTCTGGCTCCAGCTCCACAATGAGGAGGGGCTGCGCGAGCTGGTGGCGCGGCAATACGACGAGACTTCCGGAAGCTACCACGCCTGGCTGACCCGCGATGAGTTCATGGCGCAGTACGCGCCCACGGCAGAGGAAGCCGCCACCGTTCAGAAGTTCCTCGCGGCACACAATTTGACCGTGACCAAGATGGGCGAACGCAACATGTACGTGAAGGCCCAGGGCACCATTGGCGACGTGCAGCGCGCATTTAACGTGCAGATTCACCGGTTCAATGTGCGCGGGGAAATCCGCCGGGCGAACATGTCGGATCCCTCGATCGAAGAGCCGGCGGGCTCGCTCGTTTCGATGGTCGGCGGGCTG
>Ga0187769_10001086_pt1 | contig 15218 bp, 12 predicted proteins | sample 0116_SJ02_MP02_1_FD_133140 | JGI IMG/M metagenome (GOLD analysis project Ga0187769, IMG submission 133140) | Tropical peat soil microbial communities from peatlands in Department of Meta, Colombia - 0116_SJ02_MP02_10_MG | ecosystem: Environmental > Terrestrial > Soil > Wetlands > Peat | place... | reverse complement strand
CCCGTGAAGTCGTTGGATGAGATCATCTCCTCAGGAAAGTTTCACCCGAACATCGGCGACAACATCAAGAATTCTCAAAGCCTCGAACTGGACGACAGCTATCGCTTGCGTCTGCAGAAGCGTGCAGAGTTGCAGCAGCGCATCATGAAGATCATGGCCGACGATCGCCTCGATGCGATCGTTTACCCTCATCAGCAGCGGCTGGTCGTACCCATAGGCGAGACCCAGGTGGAACGCAACGGCGCTCTCGGTTCGGTGACAGGTTTCCCGGCAATTGCCGTGCCGGGCGGTTTCGCCTCACCAACGCCGACGGCCACGCTCGGCGTTCCGGTGGGCATAGAATTCCTAGGTAGGCCCTGGTCCGAGCACGTACTGATCGAGATTGCCTACGGTTACGAACAGGCCACGAAACACCGTCGTCCTCCGCCGAGCGCGCCGCCGCTCGCGCAATGACGCACGACCATCTATTGCAACCCCGGTACCGCGTGTTGGGTCGTCGACCACTTCCGCTCGCCCCAAGTGTTCACGCCCACCACCTGACAGTGCGTTCCGCGCCTTCGATATAGCGAGTGAGATACTCAACCGTAGCGGGCGAATAGCCGCGTTCCACCCAACCCGGATCGATGGTCAAGACGACGGGACTCGTACCCGCTGCGGCGGCCGCGCAGCCCATCCGTACGTCCCCTCGGATGGGAGTCGCGCCCGACCAGTGCGCTTGGCGAATCGATATTTCAGCCGGATCCCGTACCGCCTGGGATCACTTCAGCGATTGCCAAACCGCGCCTGCAGTCTATTTCTTGAACAAACCTTTCAGCTTTCGCCCTAGCACGGCGCCGAACGCATACGCGATCTTGGAGCTGTCCGGGGCCGCCCTTGAAGCCGGGGCGGCACCAGCCTGCGCGGCCTCGGCTTTTGATTTCGCGTGCTGCGCCGCTGGCTCAGCGGGCGAAAAGTGCGCCGCTGCAGCGTCTTCGACCGCGATCTTTCGAGTTGAATGATCCTCGGTGGTCATGCGCTCCGCTGCGATCTCTCGGTTGCCCGACGGTTCCTCTTCCGGACTTCTCGCGGACTACGTAAGTGGCGCCGGCAACCTTGGGAGACCCGACGTCGAAATTGGCTTCAATCCGCGAGCGCCCGTGCGATGTCCGCGAAGGTAACTGCCACGTCGAACGGTTGCACGGCAACGCCCAGCTGGCGGCCGATTTGGGTTGCCGAAAAAATGCCACGGATGCGGGTGACGCCACTGACCGCGTCCTGCTCGGCCACCAGAGCATGCTGGCGGCCCCATGCCTTCAGCGACGCAACGATATGCCCGACCTCGGAATGCAGAACGTCCTTGATGTCGAGCACGTCGATGTCCTCGCTGCGGATCATCAGGTCGCTTACGCGCAGATCGGTATACTTGCCGCCACGATCGTGCAGCCACTGGATCGGTCGCTCGCCCTGCGTATCACGAGCTGTAATCAGCCCGACGACGGACTGGTCCGCAGCGACGACAAGCAAAAGGCGGACGTTGCGAGCCATCATCGTGCGCGTCGCATCGCTCAGCGTCGACTCAGCGTCGATTGTTGCCGCGGTGACCTGGCGCAGGTCCGTCATCACGGCAATCGCCGGCGAACCGGCGGTGACGCTAACGAACGTACTGGGCTGCTGGTAGCCAAGCGCCTTCGGCGCCTTGCGCGAAGCCAGCGGCTTGTACTTCGTTCCTTGCATTCGCGGTCTCCCCTGCTTTTCTTGCTGTCTCGATCCCGCCGCCAGTTCTGCTCGAATTCGCGGGCAATCCGAGCCTATGGCACATCGGTCGTCTTCGCAAGCTCAGGCGCCCGATCCACGGCCACCGACTCTGGATGAACAAGAATACTGCCCCAGATACCGTCAAGCGTGAGGGCGCTGCGTGGTCAGCAACGGACCATTGCCGCTCGTTTTCGTCCGCGGCAGGGTCAGCCTCGGGTATTTTGGTAACGTGGCGACATCGGCCGTGGGGGAACCATGTCGGCGGCGCTGGTGATCGTCTATGCGTGCCTGGTGGCCGTCGAGGTCGCCGTCGTCGTCGCCTGGGTGGTCGCGACGCGCAGGCACCGCTGGTCAGTCCGCCCGTCGACCGGCGACGTTGTGATCGGCGGTGTGACGAGCTTCCTCGACACGCTCGGCATCGGGAACTACGCGCAGATCACGGCGTTGTTCAAGCTGCGCGGGCACCCACCGGACGAGCTGATCCCGGGAACGCTGAACGTCGGCAATGCCGTGGGGATCCTCTTCAGCGCGGTGCTGTTCATCACGGCGGTCCAGGTCGATGCCACGCTCCTGATGGCGATGGTTATCTGTGCCGGGGCGGGTGCTTGGATCGGCGCCGGCATGGTCAGCCGGATGCGTCGGCGCGTCATCCAGGTATTTATGGGCGTGGCCCTGCTGCTCGCCGCCGGGTTCTTCACGATAACCAATCTCGGTATCATCCCGCCGACCGGTTCGGCGATGGGGCTCGCGGGTTGGCGGTTCGCGTTGGCGGCCGTGACAAATTTCGTCCTCGGCGCGCTCATGTGCGTCGGCATCGGCAACTATGCACCCTCGATGGCGCTGCTCGCGTTGCTCGGAATGCACCCGATCGCCGCCTACCCGATCATGATTGCGAGCGACGGCGTGTTGATTCCCGTGGCAAGCCTCGGCTTTCTGCGCTCCGGCCGCTTCGCCCCCGCGGTCGCGGTCGGGCTCACGCTCGGCGGAATCGTCGGCACCATCGCCGCGTTTCCGCTCGTGAAGTTGCTCGGCAACCACGTCACGCTGATGCGCTGGGTCGTCACGGGCGTCATCACTTATGCGGCCATCGCCATGCTCCGCTCCGCCGTTGCACCCCAACCCGACGCGCCGGTGCCTATGGTGCCCGAATAGTGTTTTGCCCGCTGCTTAGATATTCACGTAGTCGTGTTGAAAGCGGGGTTTTGGCCGCTCAGCGACCGTGGCGCCGGTCTCGCCGCCGATGGGCGGAAACCGACCACCCTTCGGAGACCTTGCGGTCGCTCATGAAGACCTCTATCGCGCTAGGCCTGGGGTGCTCCCTTCGTGAATGAGCCGTCGCGAGCGGTGTTTATCAGCTATGCCTCGCAGGACGCGGAGGCGGTGGCGCGGATCTGCGCAGCGCTGCGCGCGGGCGCCCACCCCATGAAGGGCTTGCAGCGCAGTCGGAAGAGCGAACGTGCGAACCAGGGCGACCCCTACAGTCACCCTGTTCCGCACTCGCAAGAGACGAGGATTACTTGCCCACTTTGACAGACTGCGATGCAACAGCCTGCCAGCGACCCTCGCGCATTACCCAGACATCAGTCCAAACGTATCTGCCGCTGCTGTCCTTGCCTTTGTATGTGCTCTTCTCCGTGTCACTGCCGGTGACGACCGCGGTCTTCCCGAATACCCTGACTTTCATGGGGCCAAATTCATAGGACTGGGTCGCGGACGCTCCCGACTTCATATCGGCCATAGCTTCAGCCTTGGTTATGCTCTTACCCTCGAAATCGATGCCCACCCAATCATCGGCCACGAACTTGTCTACGGCAGCGGTATCGTTCTTGGTTGCTGCTTCAGCCCAGTCACGTTCCATTTGCATCAAGGTCTGTTGGACAGACGCGGTATCGGCTTGCGCCTGGCTGGAAACGGCAAGCACCACGGACGCAATTAAATTAACGACGAATAGCGGTTTCATTCGAATCGCTCCTTTGTATTCTTCTGCTTAAAGCGTGCGGAGATTAACACCCGGCGTCGCGACTCTAGCACCGGTGAGGGGTGGTGACGACCTCGCCCGCAAGGCGCGAAACCAACCGTGGGAGTTGGCAAGTTTGTGGCGTCGGTGCTGAGAGCGTCGGCGGTGCACAACGGGCGCGCTCCGCCGGCGACCGAACGCTGGAGGTCGCGCGCCACCGGCGCGGTTTCCCGGCCCTAGACCCTGATCCGACCCCCTGCGAGGGCGGCGGGGGGTGCTGGTGGGCCCGAAGGAGCCGTCCTTTGGCCGTCCTGTGCGCTGGGTCCTCCTTTGACGCACGGCTCAGCGCCACGATGGCGCCCCGCCCACTTCGGGAGGCGCATGGCTCTCATGGCGCGAGGCTCGACCATGGTCTTTCTCGTACTTGTCGCCGTTCTCGGCGCAGCGTCGCTGCGCGCCGCGGAAACCGCAGCCGCGCAGCCCCCCGCATCTACGGACACCGCCGACGCAGTGCAGCCGCTCGCCTGGCTCAAGGCCGGTAACTCCGCGGCGCTCGATGAATACTACTCGCACCAGCAGCAGGACTACGAGGCGGGGCGAATCTCTGACGAGAGGCTTTATGCGAGCTTCCGTAAGCTCTACGAGGACTCGCTCGACAACCAGGCGTCCTTCGATCGCTGGGTACAGACCTTTCCCAACTCCTACGCCGCCGTGCTCGCGCGCGGTGTCTACTTCTATCGCATGGCGTGGGCGGTCCGTGGAGACAAGTACCTCACCGACACCCCAACTCAGCGGATTGAGGCGATGAAGAACTGGCTTGGCCGCGCGCGCCCCGAGCTGCTCGCGTCCTTGAAGCTCACGAGGAAGCCTTACCTGAGCACCCTGTACCTCCTCAACGCCGCGATGCTCCGGGGCTCGGCGGAGGAGCGCCGCCGCTGGTACGAAGAAGGCATGGCCATCGATCCCTCCAACGCCCTCATCCGTTACCGCTACATGTTCAGCCTGCGCCCGCGCTGGGGCGGCTCGTACCGCCAGATGGAGGACTTCCTCGCACAACAGCGAGCGCAGCAGGCGCCGCCGGCGCTGCTCGCAAGACTCGCCATGCTAATCCACGCCGATAAGGCGGAGGATGCGATGCAGGCCGGCGATAACCAAAGGATCTTCGAGGAGTGGCAGGAGGTGCTCAGGCTCGCGGAGGTCGCCGGGGAACAGCCCGGGACCGAAGCACTCATCGGCTATACCCGTGCCGCGCAGGATCTCAACCGCCCGGCAGATGCCAGGCGGGGACTCGAGCGACTCGAGGATCGCCATCCGGAGGACGCCTGGAGCCAGGCACGCCTCGGGTGGATCTACATCCAGGCGCACCAGGGCGAGAAGGCCTGGCCGCTGCTGCTCAAGGCGGCGGAGCAGAACGATTCCTGGGCACAGTGGGTCGTGGGTCACAGCACTTACGACGGCGTGCCCACGCTCCACAAGCCGCCGGATCAGCAGGCCGGTCTGGTGTGGATCAGGCGCTCCGCCAAGCAGTGCTTCCCGGATGCGGTCCGGTTTCTCGCGGCGCGCGGCGAGAAACCGTCCGCGGACTGCAAGCGATGGCGCTCGGGCGGCGAGCGCGAGTGGTGGGAGGCGCTGATCCCCGCGGCGGGCGTGTTGCTCACGAGCCTCGTTACGGCCTTGGCGGCGGCGCTTCGCAAGCGAGCGCAACCAGCGGCGTCCCCGGCTCGCATGCAGTACCCGCCGAGCGTGCGCGCCATCGGAGCTTTCATACTTGCGGTCCTGATCATGGTTGCGGCGGCGTTCGCGGTAACCGCCGAGAATGGTCCGGGCGGACCGGTCGTCGTCGGTGTGCTCGCGGCATTCGGAGCACTGGGGCTCCTGCTGATCGTCGGGTCCGTGCGCCTCTGGCACGTGCTCACCGCCGATGGGCTCGAGTTCGGGCGCTTCCTGGGTCCGCGCGGCTCGCTGAAGTGGCGCGACGTCACGCGGCTCACTTATTCCAAAGTGATGCGGTGGTTTCGCATCGAGACGGCCTCGGGCGAGGTCGCGCGCATCTCTGCGATGCTCACGGGGCTACCCGAGTTTGCCTGCGCGGTGCTCGAGCAAGTCCCAAGCTATGCGATCGACGACGGTGCTCGCGAGGCGCTGCAGGCGTACGCCATCAAGGGGGGATCACCCGCGGCAGCTCGATGAAGCTGGCGCGATCTGCGCTGTGACAGATGCGTGCTACGGCTGCATTGACCGTGTCCGTGTGAACAGATAGAAGAGTCGCTGGGCGGGATCCCTGGGGATTACCACAAGGGGCACGTGTGGCAAGACAGTTATGTGACGAGTCCGCCAGCTCTGATTCCCAGATACCTACTAACGCCGACGCTCCGGGTGCCTGCGACATTGGGCGCCGGGCGGTACTGCTCGCAGGCTCTGCGGCCCTAGCCACAGGCGCCCCTTTCAAGGCGGCGAACAGCCGAGATCAAATGACGCCGCCAAGAAGCACGGGAAGCGAGTTCAGCAGCGAGGGCCACGCCGCCGCTTCATTGAAAGGCTTTGCGTACCGGCGAATCACGACCGCCGGGGCGACCATCAATGTTGCAAGCCATGGGAAGGGCCCGCCGCTGCTGCTCCTGCATGGCTATCCTGAAACGCATTACATGTGGCACAAGGTCGCCCTGGCGCTCGCGGGGGAGTTCATGGTCGTGTGCGCGGATCTGCGCGGCTATGGCGACAGCAGTAAGCCGGAGGGCGCACCCGATCACTCGAATTATTCAAAGCGCGCAATGGCGGCCGACATGATTGAGGTCATGGCCGCTCTCGGACACCGCGAGTTTCTGCTCGCGGGGCACGACCGCGGTGGTCGCGTCGCATACCGTCTCGCCCTCGATCATCCGCGTGCGGTGCAACGGGTTGCGCTGCTCGACATCGTGTCCACCAAGGCGATATACGAACAAGTTACCATGCCGCTGGCGACGGCGTACTTTCACTGGTACTTCCTGATCCAGCCGCGACCGGTACCGGAGACCCTGATTGGCCACGATCCCGGATTCTGGCTAAGCACGACGTTGGGGACGCTGTCGGCTGCCGGCTCCGCGGCATTCAGCGACGCGACCGTTGCGGAATACCTGCGGGCCTTCGGGACGCCCGAAGGCATACACGCAGTTTGCGAGGACTATCGCGCTGGCGCCACCATTGACCTGGCGAACGACCGCGCCGATGTGAGCGCCGGACACAAGATCACCTGTCCGACTCTGATTCTCTGGGGGTCGCGCGGCGTCGTCGGCAGTATCTTTAGGCCACTCGAAACATGGCGGGACCTCGTGGCCTCGCCCATGGGCGAAGCCATCGACTCGGGGCACTTCATCCCGGAGGAGAAGCCCGAGGAAACACTGCGCGCTTTGCGGGCATTCCTTCGCTCCTGATGCCGACTCGGCTGCTGTGACTGGCCGCTTGCTGGAGTTTTAGACCTAACGGCTCAAGGTGCGTGCTTCAAGTCCCGTCTTCCGAGGCGCCCCGTAAGCCGCACCAGCTTTGAACGCCAATGGCCCCTGACCGCATCCGATTCACGCCGACTGCGACGGCCTTCATCGCGCTGACAGCAGTGGTCAATGCATTGCTGTATCACCTGCCGCTTTTCTCGTTCGCGGCGGGCAATCTAGACCTTGCCTCTTTCACCGGGGATGTGACGCTGGCCACGTTGCTGGTTGTACTGCTGTCCGAGACCGTTCTCGGGCTCACCCTGCTGGCCCTCATCTCGGATCGGCTGCTAAAGCCATTTAGCATGCTGTTTGCGATGGGCAACGCGGTCGCCGTGTATTTCGTGGTCACCTATCACGTCATGTTGGACGAAACGATGATGGGGAACGTTCTGAATACAGATTTCGCCGAGTCCTCCGAATATCTGCATCCAACTCTCATTATCTATGCGCTGGCCCTGGGCGTTCTGCCCTGCTGGCTTCTCGCGCGAGTTCGCATTCGCAAGACTCCACGCTCGCACCTCGCTGCCCTGGCCCTGGCCTGCTTGTCGATCACCGTAATCTGGTGCCTGTTGGCATCCCGCAGCTGGCCCTGGTTCGACGAGAACTCAAAGAGGGTTGGCGGCATGATCATGCCGTGGTGCTACGTCTTCAACACGGGGCGATACCTGGCGCCAAGGCTGGTGGCATCCGAGACACAGGTTCTGCTGCCGCCGGCTACCTTCTCTTCCACCGAAAAGACCGTCGTCATTCTGATCATCGGGGAAGCAGCGCGGGCGAAGAACTTCCAACTCTATGGCTACAACCGTCCCACGAATCCGCTGCTGGCAAAGGCAAGCGTGGTCACCCTCAGGAATGCGACGACCTGCGCCACCTACACCACGGCAGCGGTTCGATGCATCCTGTCGAACGTGGACACCGGAGCGCCATTCTCCAAACGGTATGAACCTCTGCCTTCCTACCTTCAACGAAACGGCGTTGACGTCATCTGGCGATCCCGGAACTGGGGAGAACCTCCGATAAAGGTTCAGACCTACCAGAAAGCGAGCGACCTCTCGGCAGCCTGCACGGGCGCGCAGTGCGCGTACGATGAGGTCCTCCTGTCCGGACTCGAGCAGCGAATCAAGGCCTCATCGAGCCAAAGGGTTTTCGTGGTTCTGCACCAGTCCGGTAGTCACGGGCCAGCCTATTACCAAAAATACCCGCCGGAATTTGAATACTTCAAACCAGTCTGCAAGTCGGTCGAATTGGGCAAGTGCACCCACGCCGAACTGGTCAATGCCTATGACAACACGATTCTGTACGAGGACTATTTCCTTTTTCGCGTCATTGGCATACTCAGGCAGCTCCGGGATACAGCGACGTTATTGATCTATCTGTCCGACCATGGCGAATCCCTGGGGGAGTACGGCATGTACCTTCATGGAATACCCTACGCCATCGCGCCGGATGTGCAGAAGAACATCCCGTTCATTATCTGGATGTCCGATGAATTTATCCGCCAGAAAGCCGTGCAGAGTGGCCGGCTGGAATCACAGCGCATTCATAGCCAGCGGGACATATTCCACACCGTGATGGGCGCATTCTCCATGCACAGCGATGCCTACATCGGCCAATACGACATCTTCAGCGAGACGTTTTCCGACAAATGATGAATCTCCCGGAGTGACGCGCCGACCAAGCTAGCGATACATCCAGGACGGAATTGCGAACTTGCGCTTCCCGGATGGCTGAGTGGCAGCATCGAACGACTGCTGGCCGACAGCACTCAGTCGCGGAGTCTGATAATTTTGAGCTTGGTCGCGACTTATAGAATTCGCGCGGCGCCGACTCAGCACAGCGCCGAGCGAGCGGAAGCGCGCGAAACTTGGAGACTTTGGATGTGCTCGAATCCGCTTAGATATTTAAGTCACTGAAAACTAATGACTTAATGCCAGAAGGAGGAAGTCAAACTCTTCCGCGGCACTGAAAACTCAGGACCCTGACCACCAAAGCGCACGCCGATCGGCCATACGAGGAGCTCACGGTGCAGACCCCGCCGCTCGCTTACCACGATCCGCGCTTCATCGAGTCGGATGAAGGACGCCCGATCCGCATCGTCTCCGAATATCTCGCACCACTGAAGGTCTTCGATGCCGCCGGCGTGTGCGCCACGGTGGTGTTCTTCGGCTCGGCGCGCTTGAGCCCGGGCGCGCCGCTCGGGCGCTATCTGGAGGAGGCGACCGAGGTGGCGCGGCTCGTCACCGAGTGGAGCCGCACGCTCGGCGCCGAGCGGCTGGTGGTCTGCTCCGGCGGCGGTCCCGGCATCATGGAGGCGGCCAACCGCGGTGCCCTGCTCGCCGGCGGGCGCAGCATCGGTCTCAACATCGGCCTGCCGCAGGAACAGCGCCCGAACCCGTACGTCACGCCCGAGCTGTGCTTCGAGTTCCACTACTTCTTCATGCGCAAGCTGTGGTTCGCGCACCTGGCACACGCGCTGATCGCCTTCCCGGGTGGCTTCGGTACGCTCGATGAGCTGTTCGAGATCCTCACGCTGGCGCAGACCCGCAAGCTCGACCGCTCAATCCCGGTGCTGCTCTACGGCCGCTCCTACTGGCAGGAGATCGTCAACTTCGATGCGCTGGTGCGCCACGGCATGATTGCAGCGGCGGATCTGCAGCTGTTCGAGTATGTCGATGAGCCGCGGGCGGCGTTCGAGCTGCTCAAGCGCCGCATCCAGCTGCCCTCCGCCATGCAGCTGTCGTTTGCGCGCTCGCGCTACCGGCGCGACGACTGACGCCGCCGAGCTCCGCTGTCGCCGCTCACAGCACGTTCAACCCGGGGTCGACTTCGGCGGCCCAGGCGCGCAGGCCGCCCTCGAGATTCGCGGGGGAGGCGATGTGCGCGGCGAGCGCCAGCTGACAGGCGGCGAGGCTGCGGCCGCCGCTGCGGCAGATGAACACCGGCGCTGTACGCGGCGCGATCTCCGCCAGGCGCTGCGGCAGCTCACCGAGCGGAATGTTGATGGAGCCGGCGAGATGCCCGGCGGTGAATTCGGACACCTCACGCACGTCGACCAGCAGCGGCGCGCCCTGGGCCTGACCGAGCAGCTCGCGCAGCGCCGCGGGGGACAGGCGCCGCACGCCGGCAGTGACGGCGGGGCGCGGCGCGGGGTCCCGCGGCTCGGTAATGCTCGGCGCGTCGCCGCACACCGCGCAGTCGCGCCGGCGCGTGATGCTGAACTCGCTGAAGCGCATCTCGAGCGCGTCGTAGGTGAGCAGGCGCCCGGTCAGCGGTGCCCCCGCGCCGGTGATCAGCTTGATGGCCTCGGTCGCCTGCAGTGTACCGAGCACGCCGGGCAGCACGCCCAGCACGCCCGCCTCGGCACAGTTGGCCACCAGCGCGTCGGCACCCTGCGGGAACACGCAGCGATAGCACGGCCCTTGCTGCGGCACGTAGGTGAGCAGCTGACCCTCGAACCGATGGATTGCCGCGGACACCAGCGGCCGGCGCATGATCACGCAGGCGTCGTTGATGAGGTAGCGCGTCGCGAGGCGGTCGGTGCCGTCGAGCACCAGGTCGTACTGCGCGAACACTTCGCGCACGTTGGCGGCGCTCAGCTCCACCGCGTGAGCGACCACGCGGATCTCGGCATTGAGGGCGGCAAGCCGCGCGCGCCCGGCCTCGGCCTTGGGGTGCGCCAGGGAGCTCGCATCGAACAGCACCTGCCGCTGCAGGTTCGAGAGCTCGACGCGATCGCAGTCGAGCAGGCCGAGCGTGCCGCAACCCGCCGCCGCCAGGTACAGCGCCGCCGGCGAGCCCAGCCCTCCGGCACCCACCACCAGGACGCGCGCCGCCTTGAGCTTTTCCTGCCCGGCGGTGCCAATCTCGGCGAGCGCCAGGTGGCGCTGGTAACGCTCGCGTTCGCTGCTGGACAAGCCCATCGGCCTCAACCTCCTGAGAGCGCGCAGATGATGTGCACCGTGTCACCATTGTGCACGGGTACGGTGAGCTCGCGCGCCTCGCTGGCGTTCACGAACAGCCGTATGTGCGGGCGGATCCGGTCCTGCTCGTCGATCATGCGGAAGCGGATGCCGGGACAGTGCCGCTCGAGATGCGCCAGCACTTCCGCCAGCGTGCGGCCGTGCGCCGCCAGTGCCGCAGCACCGGCGGTGTAGGAGCGCAGCGGGCTCGCGATGCGCACCGTGCAGCCCATGGCTTCAGAGCGCGTGGCTCACGGAGTAGATTTCCGGCAGCTGGCGCGCGATGCAGCGCCAGCTGCGGCCGCCGTTGCTGCCCGCCCATACTTCCCCGCCGGTGGTGCCGAAGTACACGCCGGGTCGCCCGCGGGCGTCGGTGCACATCGCCTGCCGCAACACGGTGAACCAGGCCTGGGCGCGCGGCAGGCCGCGGTCCATACGATGCCACGAGGCGCCGCCGTTGCGGGTCACGTACACCGCGGGCCTGCCGGCGATGGAAGTGCGCGGCCATACGGTCTGCCCGTCCATGGGCACCACCCACGCCGTGTCGGGATCGACGGGGTGCAGCACGATCGGGAAGCCGATGTCGCCGATCTTCTTCGGCATGGCCGAGCCGATGCGCTGCCAGCGTCGCGCGGGACGGTCCAGCCGGTAGATGCCGCAGTGATTCTGCTGGTAGAGCCGGTCGGGCATCAGCGGGTGCTGCACGACGCAGTGCGGGTCGTGACCGAACGGTACGCTCGGATCGGGCATGAAGTCCGCGGCACAGCCCTCGTTGAGCGGTGTCCAGCTTAGCCCGGCGTCGCTCGATTCAAATACCCCGCCGATCGAGATCGCGATGTACAGATGCGCGGGGTCGCGCGGATCGACCAGAATCGAGTGCAGGAACTCCCCGTCCGGAGTGCCGAGCGCAGCCCACTTCGGGCGCATCGGGTGTTCGTTGAAGCCGGCCACCGGCTGCCAGGTCTCGCCCTCGTCTGCCGAGTGGAACAGCCCCGCGGGCGAGCTGCCGGCGTACCAGGTGCCCGGCGCGGCATGGTGTCCCGGCGACAGCCAGAATACGCGCTGCACGGCGCGCGCTTCCTCGCCGGCCGCGGCCTTGCGGAAGGCAGGCGGCTCGCGGGCCTCGCGCCAGCTGCGGCCGCGGTCGCCCGAGCGGAACACGGTCGGGCCCAGATGCCCGGTTTTGGCGGCTATCAGCAGCAGGCGCGGATCGCGCGGATCCTGCACCACGTGATGGATAATGTGCCCGAGGAACTGCGGGCCGGCGAGCCGCCACGCGCGCGCGCCGCGCGGACGCAGTGCGAACAGCCCCTTGCGCGTTCCGATCCACAGCGTCCCCGTCATGGTCGGCCAGCATCCTCGTCCGCCCGCTGCACTGTCAACGCCGTCCGCGAGGCTTCGCCCCCGGGGGCTGTGCAGCGTATGCTTCGCCGCCGGCCGGCATGGTCCGGCTGCAGAAGGGATCACCGTGGCCCGAGCCCTGCCTCCGACGCACGTTGCGCAGCTGCTCTGCGCCCTCACGCTGGCCGCCGTGCCGGCCGCGGCGCACCCGCCGGCGGCGCAGCCGGTGCCGGTGCGGCACGTGGCGGACGCACGCTTTGCGGTCGTCGAGCACGAGTACGTCGTCTACATCCTCGAGCAGTTCCCGGTGGTGGCTACCTACCTGGGCGGCGTCGCGTTCGATCCGCAGCTCGCCAATGTCGACGGGCGGCTGCGCGACTACTCACCCGAGGCGCTGCAGGCGGAGGACGCCCACCTCGCCGAGTTCCGCGCGCGCTTCGCAGCGCTCGCCCCGGCGAGGCTGTCGGCGCCGCGGCGGATCGATCGCTCGGTGGCGCTCGCCGAGATCGCGTTCCTGCTGCACCAGCACCAGGTGCGTCGCCACCAGCAGCGCGCGCTCGATTCCTACGTCGATGAGCCGGTCCGCGGCGTCGACTGGCAGATCCAGGGCATGAGCGCGACCGGTGCGGCCACTTACGGCACCGAGGCCGAGTGGCAGGCGGTCACCGCGCGCACCCGCGCGGTGCCGGCCTATCTGGCGATCGCCGAGAAGCAGCTCACCGCCGGCATCGGCGCGCGCAACACGCCCGACTGGCGCTTGCTGAGCGAGTTCGGCCTGCAGAGCAGCGCGGCCGATGCCGATTACTTCAGCAGTACGCTGCCGCAGATCGCCGTCGGCGATATCAGCTCCGCGAACCGCGACGCGCTGCTGCGCGATCTGCAGGCCGCGGGCAACGAGGCGGCCGCTGCCTACCGTCATCTGCGCGAGTTCGTCGCACGCAGCTTCTTCGAGGACGCGGGCACGGACGATGCGACCCCGCTGCCGCGCAGCCCCTACCGCGCCGATCATTTCGCCTTCGGCGAAGCGGAATACGACTGGGCGCTGCGCAACAATCTGCGCGTCACGGAGACCGCGGCGGGACTGTTCGCGGCATCCTGGCCGATCGTGCAGGCCACGCGCGCGCAGCTCGTGGCGCTGGCGCAGCAGATCGCCGCCAGCCACAAGTGGCCCGCGGATGCCGACGGCGCCGGGACCGTGCGCCAGGTGTTCGCGCAGCTTGGCCAGAATGCCCCGCGCACCGACGCGGAGATGGTGGAAGGCTATGCCAAGACCGCCCAGCGCCTGGTGGCGTACGCACGCTCGACCGGCCTGTTCGCGGTGCCGGCCGACTATCGGCTCGACGTCACGCTGACGCCGCCGCCGCTGCGCGCTTCGATCGCGGGCGCGGCCTACTACGCGGCACCGCCGTTCAAGAAGGCCGGAGTGGGACGCTTCTACATCACCCCGACGGGTGACGACCCGGCGCAGCTGCGCCAGGAACACAATTACGCATCCATGGCGGACCTCACCGCCCACGAGGGCTTTCCGGGCCATGACTGGCACTACAAGGTGATGACGCAGTACCGCGAGCAGATCGCGCCGGTGCGCTGGCTCACCCCGGGGGCGGTGGAGGACTCCTCCTCCATGTGGCAGGACTCGATGGCGGCGGAGGGCTGGGCGCTGTATGCGGAAGGCTTGCCCGCCGAGCCGCAGCCGGCTGCGCCGCAGGGCTGCTACTCGCCGGAGGAGCGTCTGTATGAGCTGCGCGGCAAGCTGTACCGCGATCTGCGCGTGCGCATCGATACCGGTATCCACACCGGCCGCCTGTCGTTCGAGGACGCCGTGACGATGTTCTCCGAGGTGGTCGACTTCCTGCCGGGATCCTGCCGCGACCGGGAGGCCCTGAAACTCGAAGCCAAGCAGGCGAGCTGCCGGGCAGCGCGTGCGGCGATCACGCGTTACGCGCGCTGGCCGACGCAGGCGATCACCTACCGCCTCGGCAAAGAGCAGATCCTGAGCCTGCGCCGGCGCGCCCAGCAGGCCCTCGGCACACGCTTCGTCGCGCAGCGCTTCCATCTCGAGTTCATGAAGCAGGGCCCGATCCCGCCGGGCTACTTCGGTGACGAGTTGCTGCGCGCGCTGCGCGCGGCGCCGCCCTGACCGCGCGCCGCGGGTGCGGCGGGTGTGTCAGGCGTTGACGGCCTGGCAGATGAACAGGTGTGCCGGCAGCAGGTTGAGCGGCTCGAACCTGCGGCCGACGTAGCCGAATGTCCGCTTCAGGTCCTCGAGCACCCGCGTCGAGAACTGATACACGAGAAACGCGCCCGCCGGCTCGAGCACGTCGTGGGTGCGGCGCAGGATGCGCTCGCGCAGCGGCGCCGGGATGTTGCTGAAGGGTATGCCGGAGATGATGTAGTCGGCCCGCAGGTAGCCGAAGCGACGCAGGATCTCGTCCACCGCGACGGCGGATCCTTCGACCACCTGCAGGCGCTGGTCGGTGATCGAGCTGCGCAGGTAGCTGACGAAGTCCGGGTTCATCTCGATGGCGATCAGCACCGCGTCCGGGCGCATGCGCCGCAGCGCCTCCGCGGTGATACCGCCGACGCCGGGACCGTACTCGACGATGACGCGCGCGCGTCCCCAGTTAATCGGTTCCAACAGCTGTTTGATCAGAAAGCGCGAACTCGGCACGATCGAGCCGAGCATGCGCGGGTGGCGGAAGAAATTGCGCGCGAACAGCAGTGCCTTGCCGCGCGGCGGCCGGGGTGCCTCGCCAGCGT
>Ga0187769_10001085_pt1 | contig 15228 bp, 14 predicted proteins | sample 0116_SJ02_MP02_1_FD_133140 | JGI IMG/M metagenome (GOLD analysis project Ga0187769, IMG submission 133140) | Tropical peat soil microbial communities from peatlands in Department of Meta, Colombia - 0116_SJ02_MP02_10_MG | ecosystem: Environmental > Terrestrial > Soil > Wetlands > Peat | place... | reverse complement strand
GTTCTTTCCTGGTACGAGCAGAAGGCGGTGGCCATCCTTCTCACCCTGCTCTATCTGAGGATCAAGAATATCCGCCTGGATCCCTCCATGCCGGCCTTCATCACCCCCAACGTCCTGGACGTCTTGGTGAAGAACTTCAACATCATGCCCATCACCACCCCGGATGAGGACCTGAAGGCGATTTTGGGGTAGAGAGTGGTTGGGGGAGGGGGTAAGGGCCATGGGCCCATTTCCCCCTTCCCCGCCGTTGCCGAAGTGCAAAAGCGGGGCAGGGGCCTTCTTCCAGGGCCGCCATCCACTGGGTCAATGAAGGCTCAATCCCGAACTGAACCAGGGATAAAAATTTGATCCGAAAAAATTTGGTGCGGATAAAAATTTTTCTTGCATTTCCATGGATGAAATGTTATCTATAGAAGAAATGGACGATGAAAGGCTGAGCGGACATGAATTCATTAAGGTCAATCCGAAAGCAGCTGTATCGAAAGCGGAAAAAAGCCAAGGCCGAACTTCTTCAGAAGATTAGGGTCTTCCTGTCTATCCACGCTGGGACCGACAACTACCTGGCCAACATTGTGTGTGAGCTGAATGGCCAAGGCATTTGTACTCTCACCGGCAAACCTTGGACCACGAAAAACCTTTGGCAATTCCTGACCACTAACCGCGAAGGTCTCGCCGATATAAGGCTGGCGGTCGAGGAAGCGGACCCCAAACCTAAACTCGAGGCCATTTGGCAAAGGGATGTTCCCCCTGATTTGCTTCAGCTCATTGAGTGGGCGATGCAGTATAAGAAGGTCGGGGTGGTTCCCGTGGCGATCCCTGACCCCTCTTTGTTGGAGCGGGTCGAAAGGATGCTTGAGCGGGAAAATCTTTCTTTCAGCGGACTGATTCAGGAGCTATTGACTCGATGGATGGCAAAGAAAGAACAGCGCCTCCCCGGACAGAGAAAATTTTCTCACCCGCCCATATGCATGTCTCTTTTGCGCAATTCCGGAGAACAAGTTGTCATAACCATGAATCCTTCCCACCGAAAATCCCCTTAGCCCAAATCCCTCAAGTCCAGGACCGGTTGGTCGGGAGGCAGAACCGATGATACTTATTGGCGAAAGCATTCACGTTATTTCCAAGGAAATAAATGAGGCGATCCAAACACGGAATGCAGCTCCGATCAAGAAGCTGGCCCGATTGCAAGAGGAGGCGGGGGCGGATTATCTCGACCTCAATCTGGGCTCGCTGTCCAAAAACCCCGTGGATACTATTCAATGGCTCATAAACTCGGTTCAGGAAGTGGTCACCATCCCGCTTTCCATCGATACGACAAATCCTGTGGCCATGGAAGCAGCACTGAAAATCTGCAAGAAACCTCCTCTCATCAATTCAGCCAACGGCAGCCAAGCCAGCAAAGAGACCATATTCCCTATTGCTCAGAAATACCCATCTGAGCTCGTCATATTGACTTATTCCGATGCAGGAATGCCCAATGATGCAGAGGAGCGGGCCTCTTTTGTCGTCGATATTCTCGAATATGCGAACAATATAGGTATACCGAATGAAAGAATTTGGATCGACGCGGTGCTGATGCCCGTTTGTGTCAATCAACAGCAGATATTGGAATACATCGAATTCATTAAAATGTTTGCCGACGTAGCTCCTGGAGCCAGGAGCATCACGGGCCTTTCAAATGTTAGCAGTTGTGGCACTCCTCCTCAATTGAGGGCGATTATCAACCGAACCCTGTTTGTTATCTTAAATCGCTATGGACATAACGCTCTCATAGCCGACGTCTTAGATCGGGACTTGATCAGGCTTAACCGGGGCGAACTTCCTGAACTCGTAAAGCTGATTCAAAAGGCCGAAGATGGCGAGCAGATAAATTATGAAGCACTCTCCGACCTGGAACGGGCCTATGTTAAAACCGTTGATATCCTGACAGGGCGGAAAATGTATTCCCATTCCTGGCTCGAAGAATGAGCCGACGTGAGGTTTTCCAATGACGTTCGAAATCCCTAAAGAGATTTATAAAGAGAAGGTAATTGAGGTGACCCTGGGAACCGGCCCCAAGGCTTTAAGAGTAGGCGGTGAAAGTGCTCCTGCATTCCATCTGTTCGAAGGGACCTGGCCAAATCCGCCGAGGTTTGCTCTGGAGGTGTATGACACCGCGCCTTCGGGTTGGCCCACGGCCCTGGTGGAAGAATATGGAGATGTCTTTGGCAACCCAGTTGATTGGGCACGTAAATGCGCTGAATCCTTCGGAGCCGAGGCTATATGCTTGCAGTTGGCGAGCACCTCACCCATTGAGAAGGATACCCCGGCGCGAGAGGCGGCGCTGCTGACCAAAAAAGTTGCCGAGGCCATCGATCTGCCAATGCTGGTTTACGGTACAAGGTCAGAGGATAAAGACACCGAGGTTTTGACCGCGGTGGCTGAGGCATGTGCCGGGAGAAACCTGATGCTCGGCCCGCTGCTCAAAAAGAATTTTGACGTCATTGCTAGGGTGGCTGAGCAATTCGGTCACGGGGTCATCCTGCAGACGGTTCTGGAGCTTCCAGAGGCTAAGGAATTGAGTCTAAAACTTGCCAAGACATTTCCGGAGGACAAGGTCCTCTACGACCCCTTTAGTCCGGCCCTGGGCTACGGCATGGAATACGGATATTCGGTTATGGAGCGGGAGAAACTGGCGGGGACTTCATTCGGTGACCCGAACCTGAGAATGCCGCTAGTGGCCAACATAGGCGCGGAGTGTTGGGACACCAATGAGGCTAAGGAAAGTAAAGAGCAAGGGTTGCTATGGGAGGCCCTGACAAGTCTGACCTATCTCCTTGCTGGCGCGAACCTGCTTATCGTCAGACATCCCAAAACGCCCGTATTGCTGAGAAAAATTATCCAAAATTAATAAAGGCACAGAGAAATCTAATACCTTCGGAGACAAAGCAATGGCTAAAGGCGAACGCAGAAAAAAAGAGATCGAAAAGATAGTACGATCGGAGGAAACATGGGAGCCGCTGGGTCCTACACCCATGCCAGATGTGAGCGAACTGAGAAATTGGGATAGGCGGCTTCTGGACACCTATAAACCTTTCTATGCCCCTAATTGTGATTTGTGTTGTTGGTGCACTTACGGGAAATGCGATCTCACCGGGGAGCGCAAGGGGGCATGCGGCATCAATATCTCAGGCCAGCAGGCCAGGCAGTTTTTTATGCAGACCCTGGCCGGTCTCTCGGCTCACGCGGCTCATGGCGCCCACATGATCGAATATCTGCTCGAGAAACACGGTGAAGATTATAAGATCGACCTAGGCAAAGGGGTCAGCACCGAGGCCCCCTTGATTCGCAACGTCATGGGGCTTAAGCCGCAGACGCTGGGTGATCTCAAAAAGGTTATCGAGTATGTGGACGGGGAACTGGTGCATCTGGTTGCCGCCACGCACACCGGACAGGAAGGATCGCATATAGATTTCAATTCCAAGGCCTTCCACGCCGGCATGCTCGACCTTTTGGCGATGGAGGCCGCGGACATCGCCCAGATCATAACCTATAAATACCCCTCATCCATTCAGGATACCCATTTTGTCGACTTGGGCTGGTTGGCAGTGGATATCACCCGGCCTACCATTTTGTGCATCGGCCATAATGCGGTAACCTCCAACTCGGTAGTAGACTACCTCCTGGCTCAGAATTTGTCGGAAAAAGTTGAGGTGGCAGGTATCTGCTGCACTGCCTTGGATATCGCCCGGTACACCGAGAAGGCACGGGTTATTGGTCCGTTATCCCGGCAGCGCTTCTACATCAGGAGTGGCTTGGCGGACGTGATCCTCGCGGATGAACAATGCGTCTGGGTGGATATGCCTGAGGAGGCTAAAAAAGCGGGCAGCGCCTTAATCGCGGTCTCTGATAAGGCCGCCTATGGACTGGATGATGTAACTGACCTGGAAGTGGATGAAATCATTCGCCTGGTCCTTGACGAAGATCAGCAAGTCCTCATTCAAGATCCCCTCAAAGCAGCGGAAGTGGCCGTTCGTGTGGCAATTGCCAGGTCGGATACCCGCAAGAAAGAAATTGTCATGCCGGGTCAGGTTCCTGAGCTTGTCAAAGAGTGCCAGAATTGCGGTCTATGCAGCCAGGTTTGTGCAAACCTGCTTCCGGTGGGCGAGTCGATGAAAGCCGCCTCCGAAGGCGATCTAGAGCCTCTGCGCAAGACTTTTGAGCGCTGCATCGGCTGTGGCAAGTGCGAGCAAGAGTGCCCTAAGGACATCCCCATCCTTAAAGTCATGCAGGCTGCCGCCGGCCAGGAGACTTACAAGATGATGGCCGGCCGGGGGGCAATTGGCGAGGTCGAGATCCGTGAGGCTTCGATTCCCATCGCCTTCGGAACGAATCCGGGGATCATTGCCGTGGTGGGTTGTTCGAACTATCCCGATGACTTTGAAGACATTAGCTGGATCGTGGAGGAGTTGGCCAAGCGGAAATACATCGTCATGCTTTCAGGTTGTTCCGCCATGGCCGCAGGAATGCACAAGGATAAGGACGGCAAGACGGTTTATGAGAAATATCCGCACACCTTCTACTCAGGCGGAGTCATGAATATCGGCTCGTGCGTCTCCAATTCGCATATTGTCGGTGCGGCCATCAAGGTTGCCAACATTTTCGCCAAGGTTCCTTTGCGGGGGAACTTTGAGGCGGTGGCAGATTACATCTTGAACCGGGTAGGAGCCTGCGGATTAGCATGGGGGGCGTATTCCCAGAAGGCCACTTCCATTGCCACCGGCTGCAACCGTTGGGGCATACCAGTGGTGCTGGGGCCGCATTCCATCAAATACAAACGGCTGTTGCTGAGCGACAAGGAAAATACGGACTGGAGCGTGATCGACGCTCGAACCAAAGAGCTGGTCAAGGCTGACGATCGTTGCCCAGAGCATTTGATCACGGTGGTCGAATCGAAGGAAAGAGCCCTCATTGAAATGGCTAAGCTTTGCATCCGGAGGAATGACACGGCGCAGGGGCGCCAGGTGAAGCTCCATAATTACATCGATTTTTACAAGAAATATATGGGGACTCTTCCTGACGATCTGGCGAACTATGTCCGTAAGAATTCTGATATTCCCCTGGTCTATAAAAAGGAGGTCACCCAGTTTCTCAAGGAAAAGGGTTGGGAGCCCAAGCCATTTATCTCCAACCCGACCTTGTTGGGGACTTACAAAACCAAAGCCTCCAGCGATTATTCCGGCGTAGGCCAGGAAAAAGGGTCCACATAATGAGGGTGTTAATCTTATACACGAATTTTTACGGCAGTCGGATTTTTGACAACATACGAAAACACTGCCCCGATTCTTGGGAGATAATCGGGTATCTGTTCGACCGCAAGCTGCCAGCGGTAATAGACGATCCTGAGGAAGTCCTTCCTAAAGATTTGCCTAAGGCCGATCTCTTGGTGTACGTGGGCCAAGACCTGAAGCTGGCCGAACTCATTGCAGACATCGCCCAACTAGCTGAGGTGAAGGAGGTGATAGCCGGCTTGGATGTTCGGGCATATCTGCCAACCGGGCTGGCAAACCAGGTCCGTCTCCGGCTTGCTAAATTGGGTATCCCGGCCACCTTCGTTGCGCCATTTTGTTCGTTAACGGAGTCCCGGGCCGAAGGTCCGCTGGCTAGGGAATTTGCTGGTCATTTTGGCCAAGCTCGGATGGTTCTGACTCTGAGCAATGGACGAATAAAGGATGTGATACTGGAAAGAGGTTCTCCCTGTGGAAACAGTCTGTATGTGGCGGAACGACTGCCGGGGCTCAAAGTCGAGGATAGCGTCGAGCAGACGGGGATGTTCTTTCACGCACATCCCTGCATGGCATCTATGGAGATGGATCGCGAGTTGGGCGACACCATTTTACACGTTGCGGGTCATCTGGTGAAAAGTGCAGTTAAAGTGGCTCTGGGAAAACCCAGCACCAGGAAGTGAAAAGGTCTGGCAGGAGGAAGCTATATGGTCATGCCGTTTCATCGGGTGAATGTTCCCACAGGAACCAAGATTGCGTCCATCGTTGAGGACGGAGAGCAATACGCCGCCTTGATCAAGAAGGCAAAACGCCCGCTGCTAATTGTGGGGCCCCGGTGTCTGGTTAATATTCTGGACGGGAAGCCTCTGATAGATTGGGCCATCACCATAGCCCGTGCGGCGGGGATGCCGATTTGCGCAACCGCTCATACCAAGAAAGCGCTCCTCGAGAAAGGGTACAATCCGGAGAGTTCGTACGATTTCGTCGAGATTCTCAACGCCCTCAAGAACCCGGATTGGAAAGGAGTCAAAGGGGAAGGCAATCACGATCTGGTCCTCTTGTTGGGGATAAGGGCCGATCTGGCTTCAGCGGGGCTTTCCACGCTCAAGCATTATGCCCCCCACCTCAAGACCATGACTCTTTGCCGGTACTATTTCCCCAATAGCGACTACTCCATGCCCAATTTCCGCAAGGAAGACAAATGGCTGGAATTTTTAAATGCAATGATACAAAACCTTAACCAAAAAGCAGAAGTACAGGAGAAAGCAAATGTCTGAGTTTCCCATTGGGGTTGGACCCCAACATGAAGGAGAGACCGTTCGCAAAGGAGACATCCAAGTCGAACTCGGTGGGACCAAGGTTAAACGGTTCGAACTTGTGACCCTTAAAGGTATGGACGAGGTTGAGGACGGAAAAGTTGAGATCATAGGGCCGGATATTTCCGAGATGGAAGTGGGAAGTACGCACCCGATTGCGGTCATGATCGATGTCGCCGGGGAGCACCTGGAACAGGACATGGAGCCAGTCATTGAACGCCGGAACCACCTCTATATCAATTACATGGAAGCGATCTGGCACATGGGTTCCCGTGAAGACATCTGGATCAGGATTTCTAAAGATGCGTACGAGAAAGGCCTGCGATCCTTTAAGCAATTTGGAGAGATATTGATGACCTTGTTCACGTCGGAAATGGAGATGATAGAAAAAATCTCCATTACCTTCGTGACCGACCCCGGGAAGGTGGCAGAACTACTGCCCAAGGCTCAAGCCATTTTCAGGAGCCGCGACGAACGTCTCCGGGGTATGCGTGACGAGGACGTGGAGGACTTCTATGGTTGCATCATGTGCCAGAGCTTTGCTCCCAAACATGTCTGCGTTATCACGCCTGAGCGAACCTCACTCTGTGGCTGCATTACGTGGTTGGATGGTAAGGCTGCATTCAAGATGGACCCCGAAGGATCATGTTTCCGCATTGAAAAAGGGGAGTGCCTGGATGCGGTTCTTGGCAGCTACTCTGGCGTGAACGCCGCCGTGGAAGAAAGGAGCATGGGATCTAGCTTAGAATTCAATCTCTATTCTGCTTTTGAAAAACCGCACACCGGGTGCGGCTGCTTTCAGACGGTGGTGTTCTATATACCCGAAGTGGATGGCTTTGGAGTCGTCCACCGAGAATACAGTGGTGACACGGTGATTGGTCAATCCTTTTCCACTCTGGCTGGCGAAGTGAGCGGTGGGCGCCAGATAGAGGGGATGGTAGGGGTTGGCATAGATTACCTGCGCTCGCCCAAGTTCATGCTGGCCGATGGGGGCCACAAGAGATTGATGTGGATGCCTAAAGAGCTCAAAGAGCGCGTCCAGGAAAGACTGCCAGAAGGCCTGGCTGACAAGATCGCCACCGAAGAGGATGTGAGTAATGTAGAAGAGTTGCAGGAATTCCTTGAGCGGGTCGGACATCCCTGGCTTGTGGGCGACTAAGGAGCACTGTTATGGCGTTGAAAGGAACCGAACTGAAAGACAAACTGCCGGAGGGCGGTAAAAAGAACTGCAGAGAGTGCGGTCTTCCCACTTGCTTTGCCTTCGCCATGAAAGTGGCCAAAGGTGATGCCGATATCGACCTTTGTCCCCATCTTCTACCCGAAATCAAAGCAGAAGTGAGGGAAGCCCTAGAACCTCCCATGGCCATGGTCGTTCTTGGCACGGACGACCAGGCCCTTGAGATTGGTCAAGAGGAAGTGATGTACCGGCACGAAAAGAGCTTCTTTCGAGAGCCAGCCATTGCCATCCTGGTGTCAGACAAAGACAGCGATGCCGAAATCGAAACTAAAATTCAGCAAGTCCAAGGGGCGGTATATGAGCGGGCCCAAGTCATTCTTAAGCCTAATTTGTGGGCTCTGAGATTTGACTCCGGGGACCGGGACCGGTTCGCAAAGGTTGTCCAGAAGGTTCATGACTCCTCGCCTCTATCGGCTGTTATCATCTCTGAAGACCTCCAGGCCCTCTTTATGGCCCGAGATATTTACGGTGACAGATGTCCCTTGCTCTACCCCATCACCGCAGAGAACTTGGATGCAGCCCTTCCGAGGATTAGGGAATGCCCTACGTCGGTGGGAGTTCGAGCCGAGGGACCGGAGAATCTCATCCCTTTGACGGAGAAGTTGAAGGGACAAGGCATTAACCAGATAATTCTTGACCCTTCGTCGAAGAGCTTTTTGCAGGCTATGCAGGATCAGACGATCATCAGGAGATGCGCATTAACTAAGGGCATGAGATCGTTGGGCTTTCCAACGCTCGCTTTGCCATACAAATATACCAAGGACAGGTTTGAAGAGATCCTTTACGCCGGTGCGTTTGTGGCGAAGTACGCAGGAGTGGTGGTAATCTCAAGCGCTGCCAAGGATCTGCTTTACCCGCTGCTTATCGAACGGATGGACATCTATAGCGACCCGCGGAAGCTGAGAAGGGTTGAGGCCAAGTTATACGAATTCAATGAGCCCGGTGATGATGCCCCCGTACTGGTCACCTCCAATTTTGCTCTCACATATTTCAGCGTGTCCAACGAGGCCCAAGCCAGTCATGTTCCTTCATATCTGGCCGTGCTGGACACCGCTGGCTTTGGTGTAGAGCCGGCCATGGCCTGTGGCAAATTCGATGGACAGGCTATTGCGCAATTCTTCGAGAAAGCCGGTCTTAACCAGAAGATAAGAACCAAACGCCTCATCCTCCCCTGGATAGCACACCGCATTAAACACGAACTTGCCGATGATCTACCTGACTGGGAAGTCATAATCGGTCCGAAATTGATTAACCAGCTCGCCACTTTCCTGGTGGAGAGCGCATCGGAATGGGGATTGAAAGTCAATGGCTAAAACGATTGCAATAGCAGGAAAAGGCGGTGTAGGAAAAACTACCATAGCCGCCTTGCTAATCCAATTTCTCTCCGAGAAAGGGGTTGTGCTGGCGATAGATGCTGACCCCAGCAGCAATCTCAATCAAGCCTTGGGGATTTCTTACGAACGCACCATTGGAAGCATTCGGGAAGACTTGAGCAATGCGGTAAAGAAGGGGGACTTTGAAGCTGGAGTCACCAAAAAGGAATTCCTGGATCTTAAAGTGGAAGAAGCCATAGTTGAAACCAACAAGATCGACCTGCTGGTTATGGGGCGACCTGAAGGACCGGGCTGCTACTGCGCAGTTAACAATATGCTGCGATCTATTATCGATTCAATCGGAAATAGATATGACTACGTGGTAATTGACTGCGAAGCAGGAATGGAACACATAAGCCGGCAGACCACCCGTGACCTGGACTATTTGATAATAGTCTCAGAGCCTTCCATGAGAAGTTTGAACTCAGCCTTGGGGATTAAGGAACTAATCATCGAGATTAGGGCTAAAACCGGAAAAATCATTCAGGTTATCAACAGGGTGCCAAAAGAACTGCCCAAGGAGGTTTGGCGATTCATCGAAGAAAAAGACCTCACCCCGACCCTCACCATCTCGATAGATGAGGAACTTTATGATCTGGAGCTAGAGGGAAGGCCAGTTACTGAACTGCCGAAAGAGGCGGTTCTCAAGGAAGGGGTGAAAAGGCTGGCATCGGAGCTGGGGATTTGAGGAAGCATCCAATACCCCCTCTAGCTAAGTGGAGAATCCTTGCATGAGAATTGTTGTTATAATTCAAGGTGGCAAGTTTGGTCATCGAGTTGGGGAATATTTGCAGCAGACAGCCCCAAAGTCATGGCAGGTAATTAATTACAATTATATCGGCACTCTTCCTCCTATTATTGATGACCCCGATGAGATCCTACCGAAAGACCTTCCCCAAGGTGACCTTCTTCTCTATTTGGGCCAGAACAGAAAGCTGGCCGAACTGATTCCTGACATAGCTCATGTTTGTCAAGTGAAGGGTGTCATCGCCGCGGTGGAGAACAGCGCCCTTCTGCCCGCGGGATTACGCAACCAGGTGAAGACGCAGCTCGCGAGAAAGGGAGTTGACGCCGTTTTCCCTGCCCCTTTGTGTGCGTTGGCTCTGGAGGAGAGCGAAAACCAATTCATCCAGGCATTTGCCAGGCACTTCGGAAAACCGGAACTAAAAGTCGTTTTTGACGATGATAAGGTGGTGCGAGCCATTCTCATCAGGGGAGCCCCGTGTGGAAATACTTTATATGTGACCGAAAAGATTTCTGGGGCCAACCCATCGGAACTATTGGAGCTGGCCAGGTTTTCGCATCGTCATCATCCATGTATGGCGGCCACAAACCAGGACCCCGAGCTTCAGTGCTCACTGATGAATAGGGCGGGTATTCTCGTAGAGGAAGCCTTGACAAAAGCCATAGCAGAATCAGGCAGAAATTATGGGGGGCCAGATTCCGACTATTGCGTAGAAATGTGCAGTGGTTAACTTTATGCGAATAAAAAAAATTAAAGGGCCATAATGACATAACCGAAGACAGAAAAACGAATGTGGGAGAAAGCACTGGGCTTGGCGCCCAGCGGACAACACGCCAATCAGACAATCCGGTGCTGGACCGAACCCCCCGCAGAAAGTGATTCTCGGTTGCCATGGAGAGTTATGGTTCGAACAGGGAGAATCGTATACAAGACGCAATATTTTTTGATCACTGGAAAATTCTAATTCCGGTCTATTGAAAGATGAACGAATAACCGCATTGCCACCTAAAGCGGCAGCGCCGGTTTGAACAGACGGTGCAAGAAAGGAGGCCCACCATGACCGAAAGTATGACTCCTAAGGAAAGGCTTTTCGCCACCTTAGACCGCCAACCGGTAGATCGAATCCCTGTAGCCCAGCCTTTACAAACCGGCACCGTTGAGTTGATGAAATCTTGCAAAGCCTATTGGCCAGAAGTCCACTCTGACCCCAATTTAATGGCGACCTTATCCTACGAGGCTCATCGCGTGATTGGCTTCGAGAGTGTCCGGGTTCCCTTTGACATCAACGTTGAGTCTGAAGCAATGGGATGTGAATTGAACTATACTGCCGGTCGCAACAAAGGGCGAGATATTCAGCCCCCCGTAAAGGTCCCGGCCATGGAGGCGGTGGATGACTTTAGTCGCGTCAAAGACCCCGATCCTTACAAAGATGGCCGGATGCCGGTTGTGATTAAGGCAATTGAACTCCTGAAAAAGAAAGTGCCTGATACCATACCAATCTTTTCAGCAGTAGTTGGTCCCCTCATGGTAGCCGCTCAAGTTAGGGGGGTTGACCAATTTATGCGGGAATTATTGATGACCCCCGACAAAGCCCTCGAGATCATTGAACGCGCCTATCGGGCATGTCTGCGCTATGCCCAAGCTCAGGCCGAGGCTGGTTCTGACTGCGTAGTAATCGTTGATGCTTCTGCCAGCCCCGATCTGATCAGTCCAAGTCAATTCGACAAATTCGCTAAACCTTATACGCAAGGTTTGGCCAAAAACATCCCGATCAGATCGATTCTCCACATATGTGGCAAGACCCATTCAATCCTCACCCGAATGGCTGAGGTTACCTCCGCAATTTCTATAGACTCGAGCGTCGATATTGCCGAGGCCAAGAAGGTCGTTGGTCCGGGCACCGCGGTCTGCGGCAATGTGGACGTCAATACGGTTCTCCTCTTTGGTGAGCCGCCGGATGTGGTGGAAGCCACCAAAGTGGTAATTGACAAAGGCACGGATCTGCTAACAACCAGCTGTGGGATTTCTCCTGTAGCGCCGACCGAGAATTTGATAGCCATGGTGGAAACCGGAAAAAAATACGGGCTCAAGACATGAAAGGAATAGCTCTAGACCTCGGCACAAGCGGCTTTCGAGCGCAAGCCATAGATGAAGACGGTAAAGTCATCGCGACTGCCATTTCAACTCGTCATCCCCTGCCCGGGGCAAACGTCATGGACCATCTTCACTTCTGCCTGGAAATGGGCCATGAGATCACTCATCGGCTTATCCTCAATGCCGTCCACAAAGTTATTGGCAGCTTACCCATAGATCTGAAGGAAGTGGACCGGGTGGCTATCTGTGGCAATCCGATTCAGCTCTCCCTTTTTCAGAATATGGAAATTCGAGACCTGGCCTTCGCTGGAAAACGCAAGCTCCAAAAACTGGGGATTACTGAACCCATCAAACGACCGGCACGGGTTATTAAGGCCGTTGACATTGGCCTCGACCTAGCGGATCGTACTGAACTGTTCGTCCCGCCGGCAGTGAAGCATGAGATCGGTGCCGACGCTCTAGCGATGATGTACATTACGGGTCTTTTGGACCGTGATGAGTTAGCGATAGTAACCGATTACGGCACCAATGCAGAGATGGCCATCAAGGTTGGCGGTGACATCTTGACCGGTTCGGCAGCGGCTGGCCCGGCGTTGGAGGGTCAACACGTGTCCTTCGGCATGCTGGCCCAACCGGGAGTCATCGCTGATGTGCTTCCTAACGGGGATTCTTGGGATACCATTGTGCTCGGGTCAGATCTTATCAGCGAGCCTGGCGTCTCGGTTCGACCCGCCGACGGCACCGTATTTCGGGCAGCGGCCGCCAATCATAAGGCAAAAGGGATTACCGGCACGGGGGTAATTGCGGCAATCTCCGCCGGTATCGTGGCTGGGTTGGTGGGCCCGCCTGAGATAAAAACACCGGACAAGAGGCTCTACCTGGATAAGGATATATTTCTTACAGAAAAAGACGTGGTGGAGGCAGGAAAAGCTATCGGTGCCATGCGTGCGGGACATCTGACACTTGCGGAAGAATCTGGGGTCAAGCTAAAAGACCTGAAAACGATGTATATGACAGGGGCTTCCGGATATTACGTGGACCCTCTCAAGGCCCGGTATGTGGGTTTATTCCCCAATTCTGCGGCCAAAATTATTCAAGCCGGAAATACGAGCCTCAGACTTGCCACCGAGATTATCCGGAACCCGCATCTCCTGGACCCGCTTCAGGGGATTGCGGACAACATTACTGCCAAGCACATTATGTTTGCAAATTCCAGTGTGTTCAAAAACGCTTACGTCTGCGAGTTGGCATACTGGCAAGAGGGGATGCCCGCGGATCAAATGGATAGCATGCTCACCATGTACAATTTGCAAGGATTGCCCCCACCGCACCCATCACCTGACTTAATCAAAATAGCCACCCGGGATATCATAGAAATCGGTCCTTTAGGATTGACTGTAGTCGATAAAGTTGGCACGACGTTATACATAACTTTGGGCGAAGAATGCTTCGGAGAGTCATGTCGAAAATGTGTGGAGGAGTGTCCGGAGGGGGCCGCGCGGATCGGAGAGCGGGAAGGTAGACCGTGTATGTTATTCGAATCCGATCGCTGTGACGGGACTGCGTGCCGGCGCTGCGAAGCCGAATGCCCCGGTGGTCTCCGCTTTGAACACCTAGGCTTTGCGGGAGACTGAAATGGTTATTGGATTGATCATTTGCCAAGTACTGGAAGATGAGATGCTGCATCTCATTTCAAAAGATTCGGATTGTAAGAGAATCACTGTCATTGAAAGTGATCCTGCAAAGGATTTTATCCAAGGCCTGCGCCAGCAGACCGGCGTCAGATTAAAGGTCATTAAAGACATTGAGGAGTTTCAATCTGATCCTGAAGAGCCAATGGAGCTTCTAGTATCCATGCTCCGGGTTGGCCTTCATATGGATAAGGAACTGCTGCAAGAGGGAGTTGTAAACCAGGCTAAAATCATGGCCGGGAAATGCAATGTCCTCTTTTTGGGATACGGACTTTGCGGGAACGTGCTTCTTGACATAGAAAAGAAAATGACAGATATCACTTGTCCCATCGTTATGCCTGAGCACACAGACGGGAGCAAGGTCGACGATTGTATATGCATGGTACTGGGCGGCAGCGACAAATATCTTGACCAGGTTTACAAAGAGGCTGGCACCTGGTTCGTGACCCCGGGTTGGCTCAAGCATTGGGAAACATTGCTGGTAAAAGAACTGCATTGTCCGGACATTCCCACGGTCAAGTGGATTTTCGACAGAACCGGCTACAAACGATGCCTTATGGTCAACACGGGCATAACCGATTACAAAAAATTCCGAGTCGCATCTGAACATTTTGCCAACATGTTCAACTTTTATATTGAGGAGGCTGACGGCACGCTCGATCTCTTAAAGGAATGCTTCGACCGGGCAAAAAAAACCCTCAGGAAAGAGGCGGCTGTTGAGACCTAGGAAGATTTAAAGGAGGTGAAGCGGATGCTGCGATGTTAGCTACGACGCTGGTCAGCAAAATCAATCGGCATTCTGTCATGAAGCCACCAAGAGGAAAAGCAACAGGAGGAGGATATCAAAATGTCTAAAGAGCTATTCAAGGCAATCGTAGATGCCGTAGTTCTCGGCAAGGTTGCTGACGCGGGCGACCTAGCCCTAAAAGCCCTGGATACAGGTATTCCACCCATGGAGGCTGTGGAAAAGGCCTTGATTCCTGCCATGGAAATCGTCAGTGAAAAGTATGATAAGAAGGAGTATTATCTTCCACAAATGCTTATCAGCTCGGATGCCTTTTACAAGGCTTTCGACATATTGAAAACCAGAATGCCCAGTGGAGCCGGCGGAGGCAAGGCGAAGGTAGTGATAGGCGTGGTTGAAGGGGATGTCCACGACATTGGCAAAAATCTTGTCAAAACCGTCCTGGAAGCAAATGGTTACCGGTGTATTGATATGGGGCGGGATGTACCCATTGAAGATTACATCGAAAAAGTGGCAGAGGAAAAACCTAATTTTCTACTCCTTTCCACACTCATGACCCCGACCATGTTGAGCATGAAGCGTACTGTGGAGGCCCTTGTGGAAGAAGGTTTGCGGGAAGGAGTCCAGGTAGTGATTGGTGGGGGTCCAATCTCTCTGGATTTCTGTAAAAAGATTAAGGCTGATTTTTACGGGGACAATGAAAAGGAAGCTCTCAAATACCTGGACTCACACTTAAAGCCTTGAGAGTGTTCACGTTCTTTTG
>Ga0187769_10001084_pt1 | contig 15233 bp, 13 predicted proteins | sample 0116_SJ02_MP02_1_FD_133140 | JGI IMG/M metagenome (GOLD analysis project Ga0187769, IMG submission 133140) | Tropical peat soil microbial communities from peatlands in Department of Meta, Colombia - 0116_SJ02_MP02_10_MG | ecosystem: Environmental > Terrestrial > Soil > Wetlands > Peat | place... | reverse complement strand
GCCGCTGGAGGCCATCCCCGAGATCGAGCACGCGATGCGGCTCGATCCGGCGTTCAACGCGCAATTTCTTCACTTTCTCGGTGTCGCCTACCTACTCGCCGGCAAGTTTGAAACGGCGGCAGCCTTGCTGCGTCAGCGGATACGGGCCACTCCCGGCACCGATTTTTCCCGCGCGATCCTTGCTTCCGCGCTGGGGCATTTGGGTGAGATCGCTGAGGCGCGCCGTGTCTGGAACGAAATCAAAGAGGTCAATCCGAATTATTCGTTCGCGGCCTACATTACCCGGCTGCCCTTCAAAAGGAGCGAGGACGTTGAGCGCATCGTCGACGGCCTTGCCAAGGCCGGATTGCCGGATTGATGTAAGTGACCTAGCATCGGCACAGGTTGCGGCTGTGGGGCGGCCGGCAAATGGCTGATTTCTACTCCGTTCTGGCCGATGCGGTGGCGCGTTTGCCGCACAATGATGCGCAGGCGCGCCAAGATCTCTATGCCCGGGCCCGCGCCATTTTCGCCCAACGCACCCATGAGCGAGACACCCAGGGATTGGCGTCGGCACTGGAGGCGGCGATCGGCAAAGTCGAGGCCGAAATGCGCGCCAGGACGACCGCCAAATCGCTCGCCGGCATCCTTGAAGTCCTGCAATCGGATGCGCCGCCCTCCGGCGGCTCACCTGCCTCCGCTTCCGCGCCGAGCGGCGCGGCGGCAGCACCGGCGGCGAAACCGTTCGCGAGCCATGTCGTTGCCGGCACTGCGCGGCTCGTCGATCCGGCTGGCCAATTGGGCGGAATGCCGAATTCGCTGGGCACGATGCTTCTTGGCATAGCCTACGCGGTCACCGCGATCGCTTTCGTCGGCGTCACCTGGATCCGCGGCGCGGTCTGGCTATCTGCGGGCCTGATCGACTATCCCGCGATGCTTGCCATGATGACGATCGTGCTTGCGCTGTTCGTGGTCCCGCCGCTGATCGTCTTTCGCAGAATCTCGAATGCGCCGACCATCGGGTTCCTGCTGCGTTTCTTCTATTTAGCGTCGCGGCGTGCGCCTTAACCCGCCGACGGATCTTGCGCTTCGCTCCCGCTCCGCTGCGATTTATTTGTCCGAAGCGACCGGCGCCACCGGCGCCGCGTCTTTGACGCTAGTCTGCTGGCTGATGACCAATTGCCAGCGGCCGTCGCGCCACACGATCACCCGCACATTGTGATACGGCCTGCCGCCGCGGTACGGCAGGTGGTCGGAGATCATCACCGCGGCCTTCGGTCCGAAATCGAAAATCTGCATCTTGGTGATCGGATCGCCCGGCGCGCCGACCTTGTCGGCCTGCTGCTTGCGCGCAATCACCATGCGCTCGGCCTTGGTGCGCATCGTCGTGTTGTTGATGATGAGGAATTCGTCCGCGATGTCCTTGTCCCAGCCGTCGGCGTCGTAGTGCCACTCCTCCATCTTGGTCTTCTGCCAGGTCGCGAGAATTTCCTTATCCACCTTGGTGACCGGCTTGTACGGGACGTGCCGGCATGGATTGTCGCAATCGCTGTTGCCGGCCGCGACCTCGACCGAGGCGCGAGCTGCCGGCGTGACGATGGTGTCGAGCGCCACGAACAGCCTCCATCCCGATCGCCGCCTCACCCATATTCGCAGGAAGCGCGCGCCGTGATGACTGCCCAGCACGGTTTCCACCGTCCCGTAGAAGTGGGTTTGGACCTCCGTTTCGTCGCCGTTCATGGCGGCGAGGCCGGACAGGTCGCGCAGCGTGTCCACTTCAGTGTGAGCTTTGCCGTTGCTGTCGGTGAAGGTGAAGCTCGCATCCAAGAGTCCCGCGACGGCGGCCTTGTTGTGATCTGCAAGCGCCGCCGTCAGGAGGCGATCGGCGCGCAGCGCAGCCTCCTCGGTATCGGCGGCCGCGGCATAGGCCGCAAGGGTAGTCGTCACCAGGCAAAACGAAACGGCGAGCGCGGCAAGTGTCTTCACGGCTTTTCCTCTCTCTTCGTTGCCTTGAGCGTCATACGGCTTGGCATATTCGGAAATACTCCGAGGATGGCAGGTCAGGCGTGCAAAAAATCCAGCACTGCAGTTTCCGTCAGCACCGCCTCGGGAATGCTGTGGCGCGCCGAGCGGGCGCGCTCTTCGGCAGTCTGCGTCGCCTGCAAATAGGCGCCGAGATGGCGCGCGCGCTCGATGATCTTTCTGTTGTCCGGCAGCCGCTCCGCCTCGAAGCGGCGCAACGCCGCCGCGACATCGTCGCCGTCCAGCGCGGCGGCGAGCGCCGCCGCATCGTCGGCCGCCTTGGATACGCCGGCGGCGACGTGGGGACGCGCCACGAACGCCGCATCGCCGATGACCGCAACGCGGCCGAAGGCGAGCCGCGGGCTTTCCAGATCATAGATCGGCTGCAGTATCGGCTCGTCGATCAGGCCGACGATGGCGCGAAACTGCGGCGCCAGCAGCCGCTCGGCCGCGGCGCGCATGGCGGCGATCGGCTCGGCGCGGATGAGCGGCGGCGGAATCGAGACGGAATGCGCGACGCCGGCCTTGTCGATGAGCAGCCCCGGCAGTTCGGTCGCTTCGTCCGCCGGACGGTACCACACCACGTTATAGCGGCGCTGGCCCTGGCGCAGCTCATTGTTCGGGCCGGCCACCGGATAGCCGAGACATTGCTCGCCGCGCGGCAGGCAGAACGTCATCGCCATGAACAGCTGGCGATGGATCGGGAGCGGGATGGCGCCTTCCGGCAGCAGCGCGCGCCAGGCAACGTAGCCGGCGTAGAGCGGCGTCACCTCGGGCGCACATTGCTGGCGCACGGTCGAGCGCAAGCCGTCGGCGCCGATGAGGACGTCGGCCGCGGCGGTGCTGCCGTCGCTGAAACGGCCAATCACCCCCTCGGCGCTCTGCTCGAAGCCCCGCAGGCCTATGCCGCGGCGATATCGTTCCGGCGCAAAGGCATCGCGCAGCACACGATAGACGCGCTCCCAGGCGGTCAGCACCTGCGGACATTCGCGCGTCGCGGCGACGTTGCCCGCGCGATCCAAAATCATGCGCGTGGTCATGGCGACGCCCAGTTCACGGGTATCGAGGCCGAGGCCGTTCAGCCGCGCAATCAGCTCGGCCTGGGCCACGATGCCGGCGCCGCGGCCGGCCAATTGCTGCTCGACGCGCTCGAAAATCTCGACGTCCCAGCCGCGCCGTTCCAGCATCAGAGCGGCCAACAGCCCGCTCATCGAGCCGCCGATAATCAGCGCACGGCGCTTCCTTCCCATGCAGAAATCCTGCTATTTCCCCGGCGACAAAGGTTTTCTATATTGTGCCTACAATCCTTGGAGGAACGCCATGGCTCTAACCATGATGGATAAATCGACCGATCACAGCGAAAAATCGGCATGGCCGCCCGCCGTTGCAGCGGAATTCGAGCGCGAGAAGCACAACAATAACGGCTGCGTCGGATCGACGCTGTTGTCGGAGAGCGACAAAGTGCGGGTATGGATCATCCGGCTGGCGCCGGGCGAGCGGATCGGCTTTCACCGCCATGTGCTCGACTATTTCTGGACCTCGGTGACGGGTGGCCGCGGCCGTCAACACATCCACGACGGCACCACCGTCGAATACACCTATCAGCCCGGCGAAACCCGGCATGAAACCTACGGTCCCGGCCAGTTCAAGGTTCACGACCTGGAAAATCTCGGCGACAAGGAGATGGTCTTCATGACCATCGAGTTCCTCAACAGCGCCAACAAGCCTCTCGCCATTCCGGACAGGGTGCGCGCCGCGGCGTAACGGGCGCGAATTCGGGACATCCACCTGCCCTCTCCCCGCCCGGCGGGGAGAGGTTTTGTTGTAGCCAATCCGAGGCGCTTCCTGCACACTCGCCTGTGGCCGAGTGAATGACCGTGGGCTCAAGTGGCTGAGTAATGATCTTTTCGTTCGATCTGTTCATCAACGCCATCATATCGGGCATCCTGATCGGCGGTTTCTACGCCGCGGTGACGTCGGGCGTGTCGTTGGCGTTCGGCATCCTCGATATCGTCAATATCGCCCATCCGGCGTTCATTATCCTCGGCTCCTACGTCGCCTATATTGTCAACGTCAGTCTCGGCCTCGATCCGATCGCGACTGCGATCATCATGGTGCCGGCCTTCTACGTGCTCGGCGCCGGCATTTATCAGATCTATTACGTCTCGTTCGAGAAGCGCGGCCAGGAATCGCTACGTGGGCTCGCTTTTTTCTTCGGCCTGCTGTTTATCACCGAAGTGACGCTGGTTTTGTATTTCGGCGTCGACTACCGCTACGTCGAAGCGCCCTATATCGGCCCGACCTGGCATCTCGACGGCATCGACGTGCCGCTGCGCATCCTTGTCCCCTTCCTGGTGTCGCTCCTCTTGATCGCGGTTCTGGAACTGATCCTGACCCGCACCTTCGTCGGCCGCGCCATCATGGCGGTGGCGCAGGATCAGCAGGCGCTGCGGCTGATGGCGATCGATCCGGTCCGCATCAAGCGCGTCGCCTTCGGCATCTCCATCGCAACCGCTTCGCTCGCCGGCGCCTTCCTCATCATCATCCAGCCGGTCGAACCGTCGGTCGGGCGCCAATATATCGGTCGCGTCTTCGCGATCTGCGTGCTCGGCGGCATGGGCAGCCTGCCGGGAACCGTCGTCGCCGCGATGCTGATCGGCATCGTCGAAAGCTTCACCGCGACGTTTTATGGGCCGTCATGGGCTCCCGCGGTCTCGTTCGGCTTTCTGCTTTTGACGCTAGCCGTCCGGCCGGCCGGACTGTTGGGACGGTAGGCCGTGCGCGCGCCGGGCTTTCTCCTGATATGCCTTCTCGTCGCCGCCGCGATATTCGCCGCCGCGCTCGCCGTCGGCAATGATTACGTGTTTTTCGCCGGCTATGTCGTGCTCCAATACGTCGTGTTGAGCACGGCATGGAACATCCTCGGCGGCTATTGCGGCTACGTGAATTTCGGCACCGCCGCCTTCTTCGCGCTCGGCGCCTATTCGACCGTTGCGATTTACAAACTCATTACCGAGAACGACTTTTATCGCATGCCGATACCGGTGCTGATGCTGGTCGGCGGCGTGGTGTCCGGCGTCATCGGGCTGGGCATGGGCTATTTGACGTTGCGGCTGCGCGGCGCGTTCTTCTCGATCGCTACGCTGGCGCTTGCCGTCGTGCTGGAGACGCTGGTCGTCAATTGGGACTATGTCGGCGGATCGCGCGGCGCCTATATCATCCGGCCGGAGGCAATCGAGCCGATCGGCAATTACATCAGATATCTGTTTCTGATGATGCTCTTGCTCGCGGTCGCTGCCCTGACCATTGCCCGGCTGATCGAGCATTCGCGGCTCGGCTATGGCTTTGCCACCATCCGCGACGACGAATTGGCGGCGGAGGCTTCCGGCGTGCCGACGCTGCGATTAAAGCTCATCGCTACCACGATTTCCGGGGCGCTGATGGGCATGGCAGGGGCGCCGTTTCCCTATTACATCGGCTTTTTGCAGCCGGACTCGACGTTTGCGCTGGATTATGCCGTCAACTCGATCGCCATGCCGCTGATCGGCGGCACGACGAGCTGGGTCGGTCCGCTGATCGGCGCGCTTCTGCTTGGCTCGCTTCAACAGATCATCACCGTGACGATCTCCTCGGCGGTCAATTTGTTGATCGTCGGCTGTCTTCTGGTGCTTTTTGTTATCGTGGCGCCGAACGGCATCGTCGGTCTCGTGCATACCTATCTGCAGCGCAAGCCCGACGAGTTCGTCGGCCGCCGCCGCGTCGACGCCGATGCGCCGGGAACCGTGCCATGAGTCTCATGACCGGCAGCGGCGGCGAACTCCTCCAGGTCGACAATCTCGGCAAGCGGTTCGGCGGCTTCGTCGCGCTGGAAAATATTTCGCTTTCGGTTGCGCCGGGCGAACGGCTGGGTCTGATCGGGCCCAACGGCTCCGGCAAATCGACGCTGGTCAATTGCATCTGCGGCACGCTGCGCAACGAGCAAGGCAGCGTGCATTTCGACGGCCGCAGGCTCGACGGGCTGCTTGCGCACCAACGCACCCATCTCGGCCTGGCGCGAAGCTTTCAACTGCCCCGGCCGTTCGTCAGTCTAAGTCTGATCGACAATATCCGCATTCCGCTCCTTTACACGGTGGCGGCGCGCGGCCACGGTCGCGCGGCGCACGACGTGGAGGCGCGCTGCAGCGGCCTGTTGCGCGAGGTCGGCCTCGAAGCCAAGGCGCGGCAGCGGCCGCGCGACCTCACCCAGGTCGAAATGCGCAAGCTCGAACTCGCTCGCGCCATGGCGTCCGAGCCCAAGCTTCTGATCGCCGACGAGGCGATGGCCGGGCTTACCCATTCGGAGATCGAGGACATCCTGGCGCTCTTGGTGCGGCTGAACGAGCAGGGCGTCACCATCATTTTGATCGAACATATCATGCGCGCGGTGATGAGTTTTTCGCGTCGGCTGGTGGTGCTGGTTTCCGGGCGTAAGATCGCCGACGGCGCGCCGACGGACGTGATGCGCGATCCCGAAGTCGAGAGGGCCTACCTTGGCCAATAACAGCCTCACCATCGCCGGCATCAACGCCGCCTATGGGGCGGTGCGCGTGATCGACGGCGCTTCGCTCAAGGTCGGCGACGGCGAGACGGTGGCGCTGCTTGGCACCAACGGCAACGGCAAGTCGACGCTGATGAAGTGCATCATGGGCATGGTACGGCCGAGCGCCGGCACGATCACGGCCGAAATCGACGGCATTCACCACGACTTGGTCGGCCGCACCACCGAACAGATCGTCGACCTCGGCATTGCGCTGGTTCCGGAGGGCCGCCGGCTGTTTCCCAAGCTGACGGTTGAAGAGAATCTTTTGCTCGGCGCCTACCGCCGCGCCGCGCGCGCCGAGCTCGAGCGCAATAAAGCCGTCTGTTTTGAGACTTTCCCGCGGCTCGCCGAACGGCGTCGGCAACTGGCCGGCAGTCTCTCCGGTGGCGAGCAGCAGATGCTGGCGCTCGGCCGCGCGCTGATGCTGGCGCCGAGGATCCTCCTGGTCGACGAGCCTTCGGTCGGCCTGGCGCCGATCCTGGTCAGCCGCACCATCGACGCCATCAATGAAATGAAACGGCGTTATTCGTTGACCGTGCTGATGGCGGAGCAGAACTTCAACCAGGCGATTCGCATCGCCGACCGCGGCTACGTCATCGTCCACGGCAAGATTGCCTTCGAAGGCCGCTCGACCGAGGAACTCAACAATAACGACTTGATCAAGAAATTCTACCTGGGCCTGTGAAGCTGCATCGGGATCGGTCGGCATGCCAAGTCAGGGTCGCGATTTTTCGTTGAGCTACGGCACGGCCCGAGAGCTTGCCGCCGCGCTTGCCGAACGCAGGATTTCCGCGCTTGATCTTGCCGATCATGTCATCGCGCGAATCGAGGCGCTCGACGCAAGGCTCAATGCCGTCGTGGTGCGCGACTTTGCCCGCACGCGCGACACAGCCCGCCGCGCCGATGAGGCGCTCGGTCGCGGCGAGCGGCGGCCGCTGCTGGGCATTCCTGTCGTGGTCAAGGAATCGTTCGATGTCGCCGGCCTGCCGACCACCTGGGGTGTACCGGCTTTCAAGGATTTCGTGCCGCAGGAGGACGCGGTCATCATCGGCCGGCTCAAGGCGGCGGGCGCCATCATCGTCGGCAAGACCAATGTGCCGCTGCTGCTCGGCGATTGGCAGAGCTACAACGACATTTACGGCACGACCAACAATCCATGGGACCTAGGCCGCACCCCGGGCGGCTCGTCCGGCGGATCCTCCGCGGCGCTCGCCGCCGGCTTCGGTCCATTGTCGCTCGGTTCCGACGTCGGCGGCTCGCTGCGCACGCCGGCGCATTATTGCGGCATCTTCGCCCATAAGCCGACGCTCGGAGTGGTGCCGCTGCGCGGTCATGGCGTGCCCGGCAGCTTCGCGCGTGAGAACGGGCTTTCCGTCGTCGGGCCGATGGCGCGCAGCGCCGCCGACATCGAACTGTCGCTCGATCTGATCGCGGGACCGGACGACGCGCACTCCGGCGTCGCCTATCATCTGCGTCTGCCGGCGCCGCGTCATCGCCAGTTCGGCGCATTTCGCGCTCTGATCATCGACCGCCACCCGCTGATGCCGGCGGATGGTGCCGTGCGCACGGCGGTCGAAAACCTGGCACACGACCTTGCGAAAGCGGGCGTCAAAATCGGTCGCGACAGCGGGCTCATTCCCGACCTTGCCCGGTCGGGCCGGCTTTACATGCGCCTGCTCATGGCGGCCTTATCCGAGCGCTGGCCGCAGCAGCAATACGATCAGGCCCAAGCGGCCGCAGCCGCACTCAAAGCGGACGACGACAGCCTTGCGGCCGAACGCATTCGCGGTCCTGCCATGAGCCATCGCGATTGGGCGCAGGCCGACATCGCCCGGATCAAGCTGCAGCAGCAATGGAACGAACTGTTCCGTGACTGGGACGTCGTAGTCTGTCCGTCGATGCCCACGCCGGCTTTTGTGCATGACCATTCGTCGCCGTTGCCGGCGCGGCATATCCAAATCGACGGCAAGGACTATCCGTACTTCGATCAAATGGTCTGGCCCGGGATCGCCAGTTTGCCGGGATTGCCGGCCACGGCTGCGCCAATCGCGCTGTCGCCCGCCGGCCTGCCGATCGGCGTACAGATCATCGGTCCCTATCTCGAGGACCGCACGCCGATCGCCTTTGCCGCGCTGATCGAGCGGGAGTTCGGCGGCTTCGTTCCGCCGCCGGGCTATGCCAATTAGTTTCCGCGGATCGAACCGCGATCACCGCACCGGAAAATCGAAATAGGTATCCGGAAACGGCTCGCGGGCGAGCGTGAAGTGCCACCATTCCTTGTCGTAGCCATGGAAGCCGCGTTTGCGCATCGCGGCAGCGAGCAGCACGCGGTTGGCATGCTGCTCGGGGCTGATGCTGGGATCGGCCGTCCACGATTTCGGGCTGAAGAAGTCGAAATGCGTCCCCATGTCGAACTCGGCGCCGTCGGAACGCACCAACGTCAAATCCGCGGTGGAGCCGCGCGAATGGCCGGATCGCGAGGCGATATAGCCGTCGCGGAACAGCGTGCGCTTGTCGAGCTCGGGATAGAACTCCGCTTTCGTCGACTGATCGCTGAGATCGCGCGCCCAGCGCACGAAATTCATCACCGCGCGCACCGGCCGGTAGCAATCGAATACCTTTACGGCGAGGCCGCGCGGAGCGACGTCGCGGGCGACTTCGGCAAGCGCGGCGGCGGCCTCGCGCGTCAACAGGCAATGCGGCGCTTCGTAGCCGTCGACCGGCCGGCCGACGAAATTGTGCGCGCCGGCGTAACGCATGTCGACGACGAGCCCGGGCACCACCGTGGCGGCATCGACGAAAGCGGCCGGGCGATCCGGTGCGGCCGCGTAAGCACCGGACAGCGAAAGCGCGGCGAATAGCGAGTAGCGAATGGCGAATAGCGAATAGTTGGAGACCCTGCTTGCCCGTTCGGCTTTCCCTATTCGCCACTCGCCTTTCGCTATTCGCCCTACTGCGGACATGCCGACACCCACTGGCCCTCCACTGTATTCTGCGAGTCGACCATCGGCATACCCGCCATCTCCGCTTTGGTCCGTACCGTCCCCGAATAGTGATGCGGGCTGTCGAAGTCGAACTCGCCGGTGAGCTCCATGTCGAGCTGGCCCTTGCAGACCAGATGCCAGCTGAGCCGCGGACCGCTCAAGTTCCGTTCGATCGGCGCGCAGACCGAATTAATCGTGCTCGGGATCGGCGAGAAGGTCACGCCGAGGTCATTGGTTTGCTCGACCGTCAGGCACTTGGACGATTCGTGCGGCGGGCCGATCACGCCGCCGGTTTCGGTCCGACTGATGACCTTCCATAAGCCGGGCTCGATGCCGCCGGCGTAAGCTGCCGCGGCGGTAAACGTAACGGCGACGATGAGCGCGCCGCAGCGTGCGGCTAATAGCGGTCTCGTATGCCCCATCACCCGCATTCCCCTAGCCCCTTCGGCCGACCAGACCATTATGATCTTATCGGAAAACCGGATTCTACTTTGCCGGATCATGCTCCAATGCCGGCGTTAACCGCCCGGTAACCATAGACCCGGCACATTTTGCCGGGGAGGCATAACCGTTTCCACCGGATCCTACTAACGCCTAACGCCCTTTAGAGGCAGCCTTGGACACCAGCGCGGCTGCAGTTCTCCGTGCCGGCGGCCCGTCAGCCGCGGCGCACAGCTTTGAATCAGGCGACCGCAAACGGGGCCGATCGAGCGGCATGAGTGACACAACAGCGGCTGAGGGCGGGGAAACGGCGCTGTCGCGGCTCGTCGATCTCGGCACCATGCTTCGACGCAGCGACATCGCGCTGGCGCTTGGCATGATGACGATTCTCGTCATTCTGATCCTGCCGCTGCCGCCGCTGTTGCTCGATTTCTCGCTTGCCGTGTCGATCACATTTTCCGTGCTGATCCTGATGACGTCGCTGTTCATTCAGGCGCCGCTCGAATTTTCCGCGTTCCCGACCGTGCTCTTGATCGCCACCATGCTGCGGCTGGCGCTTAATCTTGCCTCGACGCGGCTCATTCTCGCACACGGGCACGAAGGCTCCGCCGCCGCCGGCCATGTCATCCAGGCGTTTGGCAATTTCGTCATGGGCGGCAATTTCGTCATCGGGCTGATCGTGTTCACGATCCTGGTGATCGTCAATTTCGTGGTCATCACCAAGGGCTCCGGGCGCATCGCGGAGGTCGCGGCGCGCTTCCACTTGGACGCCATGCCCGGCAAGCAGATGGCGATCGACGCCGACCTCAATGCCGGCTTGGTCGACGAAAAGGAGGCGCGGCGGCGGCGCAAGAATCTCGAGGACGAGTCCGGCTTTTTCGGCGCCATGGACGGCGCCTCGAAATTCGTGCGCGGCGACGCCATCGCCGGACTCCTCGTCGTCCTGATCAACGTCATCGGCGGCATGGTCATCGGCATCGTGCAGCAGAACTTGAGCTTCGCCGACGCCGCCCACGATTATACGCTGCTCACCGTCGGCGACGGGTTGGTGACGCAAATCCCGGCATTAATCGTGTCGACCGCCGCCGGCCTCTTGGTATCCAAGGCAGGCGTCTCCGGTGCCGCCGACAAGGCGCTGCTTGGGCAATTGTCCGGTTATCCCAAGGCGCTCGGCATGTCGGCCGCGGTGATGCTGGTCATGGCGCTGTTGCCCGGCATCCCGATGGTGCCGTTCTTCGCGCTCGGCGGCGGCACGGCGGCGCTTGCTTATCTGATCGACCGCCGCGCCAAGGAAGCGATCGCGGCCGAAGCGAAAAAGGCCGATACCGCCAAGGCGGCGCCTGCCGAGGAGCCGATCGCCGCGTCGCTGAAGATGGACGACCTCAAGATCGAGCTCGGCTATGCGCTATTGCCGCTGGTCAATGCCACCGACGGCTCCGACCGCCTGACCGAGCAGATCAAGGCGCTGCGCCGGTCGTTGGCGGTCGAAATGGGCTTCGTCATGCCGGCAGTGCGCATCCTCGACAATGTGCAGCTCGACGCCAACAGCTATGTCATCAAAATCAAGGAGGTCGAGGCCGGCACCGGCAAGGTCTGGCCCGGCCAATACATGGTCATGGATCCGGCCGGCAATCAGGTAACGCTGCCGGGCACGCACACCACCGAGCCGACTTTCGGACTGCCGGCGACCTGGATCGAAGCCGCGCTGAAGGAGGAAGCTTCCGTCAAGGGCTTGACCGTGGTCGACGCCGCCACCGTGCTGGCCACGCATCTGACCGAACTCATCAAGGCCAATATGGCGGAGCTTTTGTCCTATGGCGAAGTGCAGAAATTGATCAAGGAACTGCCCAAGGAGCAAAGCGAGCTGATCAAGGACATCGTGCCGTCGCAGATCAACATTTCCGGCATCCAGCGGGTGCTGCAAATCCTGCTCGCCGAACGCGTCTCGATCCGCGACCTGTCGACCATCCTCGAAGGCATCGCCGACGGACTGCCGTCGACGCGCAACGCCACGATGCTCGCCGAACACGTCCGCGCCCGGCTGTCCCGCCAGCTCTGCGCTCAGCACGTTACCGCGGCGGGCACGCTGCCGATCATCGCGCTGACCGCCAAATGGGAGCAGGCTTTCGCCGAATCCATCGTCGGCCAGGGTGACGACCGCAATCTCGCCATGCAGCCGTCCAAGCTCACCGAATTCATCAACGCGGTACGCGAGAAATTCGAGGCCGCCAGCCGCGACGGCGAAGCGCCGGTGCTGGTCACCTCGCCCGGGATCCGCCCCTTCGTGCGCGGCATTGTCGAACGATTTCGCGCGCAAACGAGCGTCTTGGCGCAATCGGAAATTCACCCGCGCGTGCGGCTCAAAACGGTGGGGAGTATCTAGTGCGGGTACGCATCAATCCGCTGTGCGCAACTCAGTGTGCGCTTCGCTCCGAAAGGAACCGAGTCGTTGCCGAGCAGCGCAACGACGCTATGTGCCAGACGCGGACATGCCGCGGTGCAGGCTCCGGCTTCCCTATCGGCCGTTTCGGGACGGTTACAGGAACGGCTCTGCCCGCTTGATCAGATCATCCAGCCCGGGCTCGCCCGGATTGAGCGGCTTGCCGGGATGAATGATGCCGAGCTGACAGCTTTCCGCCGCCTCGACCAGCTGGGCATAGGTGCCGGCTTTAATGTCGGCGATGTAGGCCTGCTTGTTGGCGTTATAGGCGAACATGCGATCGTTGATCTGCGTGCATTCGTTGCAGGTGGAGCAGCGCTCGGTCTCGATATAGGCTTCATCCCGCGGCCGCTCCGGCGCCGCTGCTTCAGGAGCCGCAGCCGGGGCTTGTTGCGCCGGGGCCGACGGCGGCACGGCGGCGGCTGGCGGCGGCACAACGGCCGGCGCCACACTTGCCGATTGCTGCCGCTGCTGTTCTTCCCAGATCTGCTTTTCATGCGCGAGCAGCCGCGCGGCGTGGGAATTGTGCACGCCACCCGACTCCTGCAACCGGTGCCAGGTCTCCAAGCAGCGGCGGGCGGCACTGATCGCCCGATCGTCGACGATCACGCGCGACAGCACATTGTCGCCGTCGGCGGTGAGGACATACGGCACGGCATCGGAAAGCTCTGGCGACGGTCGGGCGATCCACTGCGCCGCCGGCACCATGCGTGCGGTTTCCAGGCCGCGAGGAACCGCGACAAAGTGATGGTGATGGCGCGGATCGCAGACCAGAAAATCGACGAATGTGAACGCGGCCTGCTCGCTGACCCGCTGCATTTCGCGATCGGCATAGTCCAGCGGCTGCACCGTCCAGTCGGCTTCCGGCTGCGAATTGTTTTCCAGCGAAAACCGCGACGCCAGATCGGGACCGGCCGACGGATCGTAACTGAACGCCGGAAACGCCCGCGACTGCATGGCCGCTGCGGCGCTCAGATAGAGCGACAACGAATGCTGTTGCGCGGCGACCCCCGAAAACACCGAGAACAAAGCCGGCCCGGCGAAGCCGAGCCCGCGCATAACGCGCTCCCGGAGCTGATAGAGGTTCGAGCTTGCCGACTGCAGGACAAAGACCTCGCTTAAGCCCGTTGCGAGGCTGGCAACCTGCACGCCGCGCAGACCTTGAGCGTGACCGTTGCCCGCCGGCGCTTCTTCGAACAGATCGCCGACGTCGAACAGGACTTTCAACGGCATCTCGGACGACAGCGCCGCCATCAGCCCCGCGATGTCGACGGCGGCGCCACCCTCGCCCAAGGTGACGAGGTAATCGGGGAACAAGGCGCGGTCGCGCGGGCTCAGCGCGCCGGCGTCGAAGCTGGCAAAAATGACGTCGTGCTTGCCCTCGACATAGCCGCCGTCGATTTCGAGTTCGGCAATCGCCAGCGCTTTGGCCAGCTCGACCAGTTCCGGCAGGCGCGCGCGGTAGGCGGACGTCGCATCGGCGCAGTTGTCGAAGCGGAACACATAAGGTTCGCCGGCGCGCTCGGGCCGCGCCTGACCCGCCGCCGGCGCAAAGAACCGCTGACCGTTCAGTACCGCCAGCGCCGCTTCGATGCGGCGGCGCCGGCTCTCCGGCAAGACCTCGCGGGGCGAGGCTTTCGGCAGCACCTTCGACAGCGCGGCGAAGTCGAACAACGCCCGATGTGCCGGGCCGATCGCGGCAGCAAGACTTTCCGCGCTGCGGCCGGCGGCCGAGCGCAAATAGTCGGCGCGCAAAATATCGGCAAGCTGAACCGCGAGCCGGCCGGCGGTGGCACGGAACTTTTGCGCCTTGTCCGCCTGCACCGCGGTCCACAGATGCGCAATGAAGTCGGCTGCCATGCCGGCGCGGCAATCGAGCACCGTGCCGTCCAGTTCCAGCGCGGCACGGCCGATACGCGCCGATTTGCCGAGCGACGGGTCGGTCGTCTCCAAACGCGTCGCCACCTGGTCCCACAGTTCCGACAGCCGGCCGCTTTCGCCGGCCGCCACCAAGGTGCGGATCTCGCGCTCGATGCGCAGGATCATTTTGCGGAGCTGCTCGCTCTCCATGCCCGGCGGCGCGATCTTCTGCAGCATCTGGTCGATCGCGCTCGACAGCGAGCGAACCGGCGCGCCGTCGGTCTTGTCGTCGATCAGCACCAGCGGAAAATCGTAGCGCAGCCGGGTCAGGTCAGCGTAAGCCGCGAGCAGCCCCGGCCGCCGGCCCGCAAGCGCATCCTTGCCGGCGAACGGCTGCTTTCCGGTGAGATAAAACAGCAGCGGATCGACCGTTTGGATCTCAGGGTTGACATTCATCTGCATCGTCCGCACCCCTGCTCCGCTTCCGGCCGGACCGTGCCGACCGATGAAGCGCATTGCTCACGCCGCGGGCCTCGATCGCTCCTGCGCGGTCGGCCACACCGTGAATTTGTCGAACTCCGCCTCAAGCCCGGCGCGCACATAGTCGGCCGTGCGCAGTTGCCCGGACCGCCGCAGGTCCTCATAACAGGGGACCGCCGGGTTCTGATAGAGAATGCCGACCGGGATCGGATCTTCCATCGCGGCGATTTCCCGCGCCCGGTCGAGATCGAGCGGATCGTGCTCGCGCTGGTTCTTGTAGACCTTGGCCATGGCGGCGCTGATTTTCAGCCCGCGCTCGTGGGCCAGCAGCAAGGTCTTCTGCGGGTTCTGCAGCCACGGATCGAACATGTTCGGCAGAAACTCAGGACAGCGCTGGATCACGCGCACGAACGAGAAGCCGCGGTGGCGGAATGCCGCGCTGAGGATG
>Ga0187769_10001083_pt1 | contig 15237 bp, 15 predicted proteins | sample 0116_SJ02_MP02_1_FD_133140 | JGI IMG/M metagenome (GOLD analysis project Ga0187769, IMG submission 133140) | Tropical peat soil microbial communities from peatlands in Department of Meta, Colombia - 0116_SJ02_MP02_10_MG | ecosystem: Environmental > Terrestrial > Soil > Wetlands > Peat | place... | reverse complement strand
TCGTTCACCTGTTATCTTACTTCTTGATTCTTAGGGGTTTCAGGCTCAAGTTGTCCAAGTCATTCCGGATTGGGAAGGCAAGCGAGATTCCGCCAGGAAAGGTGGTGGGATTCACGGTCGACGGGTCCAAGGTGCTTGTCTCGAACATTGATGGAGAATTCCACGCTATTGGTTCCGTCTGCACGCATGCTGGCGGACCCCTAGAGAAAGGAACGCTGGAGGGTCAGGTGATTACCTGTCCCTGGCATGGCTCCCGGTTCGATGTCACCGACGGCGAAGTCGTTTCCGGCCCCGCGACTGGCCCTGAACCAGCGTACAAGGTCACCATTGAAGGTGATTACTTGGTGTTGGAAGTATAGCGACGATGGGCCATACCATCAGAATCCGACCGTCGCCTTTTCCTATTCTTTCATATTGCCTTCTTGAAGGAGGTCTATCTGTTTCTGCCTGACTTCCTTGAAGAGGTTACACCAATCCCTCCCGGACACCACGAGTTCGTAGGCTTTGAACTTGGGCTCCACGCACATTCCTCTCTCAAAGAGGTCGGCGTTTAGCGGGTCGTTTGGCCTGAACCAGGTGCAGGCGAGGCAGTTCTCAGACTGCCAGGTTATTCTCTTCAGGTCGTTCTCCTGTTTTTCACTCATGGGCGCGACAGGAGCGAGGCGTGAATTAAATATGATTGGCTCCCAACGCGATTCGTCAGCATACGCAAGATGTTCAACTTGGAAGTTCTCTTACGAGAGGATCAGATTCGTACCTTGAATTAGAGGATCTGTAGAACCATTTCAAAACCAAACCAGACTTCCAAAGATAGGCCTTGGATTCGAACGGTAAACCGTGCAGGTCAGGGCGACCCGTCTCTGACAGGCAAGAGTCGTTCCCGCCTCACATACTTGGTTGGAAACCGTGTTCCCCGCCTAACTAGGAGTGCGGGGGGTGGGAACTGAACCTTAAGTTAGAATCGCACACCCAGAGGGCGGAACCATGCGGTTCATCGCTTGAATCCGACGGTGCCCGGGGCAGAACTTCATTTCGGAAAATGATTCAGGAAAAGCAACCTCGATTCCTAGGCAGGAACAGTTTTCTCCCGCCGTTGTTGTCCTACCCCACCCTGGAGTAGATTGTCCGACAAGGGAAAAGGCCACCCCGCGAACTATTGCCCCACTTGCCTGAAGTCGGGCATCAGGACACTTGTGGAGCGGCATCGTTACACGCCTTTGAACTATTGCACCTTCCACTATTGGTTGATGAGGGGAAGAGTCGGAGGACATTATTCCCTTGATGCTTATGTCGAAGCGTCTGAACTCCATGGGTTCAAGACTTCGCTCCCATCGCCTGAGGAAATGGCGGGGCTCGGCAAAGATTGATGGGCTTCTATTTTGGCGGAGTTCGCTTCTCGTATAGTGAGTTCGCTTTGAGGGCGAGGGGAAAGAGATTGCTCTCCTCCTCTTGGTGATGCTTCCTCAGTTCTTTCACGAATATTCCGACTTCCCTGCGCGCCACATGGTCGGGGAGTGTCGCCAGGTTAGGTAACTTGTGCTCAAAGAAATCGACGAGTTCCCTGTGGTATCGTAGGATGATGATGGAGTCCTCGGACTTGTCCTCCATCTCCCACATGATGGGCCGCATGAGTCTAGCCTCCTCCTCTACGGCATGCCTGAGAACCAGAGGCTTGATGACCTTTAGTTCCGTGATGACGACCTTCAGGTCACCGTTCTTTGCCAATCGCTCGATCCTGAGCAGTTTCGCGGCGAGTTCACGGTGCTCGTTCCTCAGTCTCTCCAATACCTTCGGGAGCGGCTCGTTGTAATCCAGCGACATGGTCATTAGAGAGCGTCTAAGACGACGCGTGTCTTAAATCTGCCCATGAGTCTTCGACAATGGCATGGTGGGGGTTGACCTAACGGAGGAAGACTTGGAGGTTGCCGAAGCAAGTGTAAGGTTCGCCATGGAGAACTGCCCCGTGGAGGGATTGCTTTCAAAGGAAGACGGGACTCCGGTCACTTTCGACGATCTTCAGGCTCTGTTGGATCAGCTGAACGAAATCGAGGGTCAGCGAGCTCCCAGTGTAAACCTCAGTGAAGACTTGGCGTCTCAACTTAGGAATATAGTCGACTACACGAGCGAGAACTGCCCCGTGGAAGGGGTTACGTCATTACACGATGGTAGGCCTGTTTCTGGGAAGAACGTCACGACGCTGGCGGAGAAACTGAGATTGCGAGGACAGGCATAGCAAACGAACAATCCCTACTGCCTAATCATTGTCAGCAGCATCTTGAATCGTCTTGTCGCCCTTACGGAATGGGGTTTCCCTGCCGGTAGGATGATTGCCTCGCCCTCATGTATGTCACTCGCTTCGCCCGACACCGTAACCTGGGCCTCACCATCCAAAACATGGAGCAGGGCATCGTAGGGTGCCATGTGTTCACTGAGACATTGTTCCTCATCAAAGGCGAATAGCGTCACGGTTCCGGCCTTGCAGTCGATGATTGTTCGACTCACTATGGAATCAGACTGATACGAAACAACAGAGGCCAGTACCGTTTTTTGGGCAGGCTGAAGTTTGCCCTTTGTCATGATACGACTTGACGATGACGCCTCATTTGAGTCTTGTTAGTAATCCCCTGATGCCAATGGAATCGTTGCCGCACTCAACCCCAGGTTCAAATCGGCGGCGGAGAGTCGATTATCCTCTCGTTCCATGTGAGTCAGAGGTGCGGGGGGTGGGAACCTAACTTTAGGTTAGAATCCCTTCCGGCCAGTGCTCTCCTTGGAGCGCGGCGCGGCAAGGGTAATGTACTTCGTATGTGCGAGATGGCCCATTCATTGAAGTCCGAATTGGTCTTAGCACTCATTTTGTCACCCGTCATCGTTTACAGCTTGTTGATGGGACTGCAGTTCGCCGGCATCAGTCCGGGTTATGGGAGCGAGTGGTACAGGAGCCCATTGGGGCTGATGGTTGTTCTCTCTTGGATGCTGTCTTTGCTCACGCCTTTACTCGTACCGATTTACTTATGGAGAAGGATTGGATGGAGAAGATTGACTGTATTAGTGCTGTTCGAAGTCGCGGCATACGCGATTTGGTGGATCTTCCTTGGTTCTTACCAGTCATATCCGCCTCCATTTTACTTCACCTACTGGTTGCCACCTACCCTTAGCACCATGGTTGGATACGCACTCATACTGAGTCGAAATCACTGAGTCTGTGCGTTGCGCATGTGCTAAGTTTGAATCCCTTCCGGCCCATTCACAAATAGGCCACAGTGAACTCTGTTTCGTCAATGAAGAAGGTGGGCTAGCGGGCAATCAGGATTACCTTGTCTCTTGACCTGGCGCCTGCTACCAAGGCCAGTCTTGATTTCGGGACTCTCAAATGCTCTGACATGATTTCCAGGAGCCTCCGGTTTGCTCTACCACATTCCGGTTCTTCGTCAACATCCACCTCGAATGTCTCGGCGTCAATCCTTGTTACGATCGTCTTCCTGGCATTCAGTGTGACGCGGACCTTGAGGAGTAGGATCCCGTACCCTCCTCGGCGGCTCAAAGTAAAGTCTTCGCTGGGAAGCCGGTCCTCCTGATTCGGACTCGTGGTCATGTCGATGGGTTTGGAAACACGAACGACCAACAATAAGACATCATGGATCACTTCCGGCCCGTAGACAATCGACTAATGATGAACTCCGCAAGTTAGAGATTAGTGCGGAGACTCCGAACCAAACCACAGGTTAGAATCGGCAACGATTTTCTTCGTTTCATGAGAGGTTGAGTGCGGGGGGTGGGATTCGAACCCACGAACCCCTAAGGGACGGGATACCCCATCCGAAGCCAGGCCGGATCTTGAGTCCCGCGCAGTTGACCAGGCTATGCTACCCCCGCGCCGTCGTCCCTTCGCTGGCTTACGATAAAGAGCATATCCCACGGTCCGCCGACGGTACAGGCCAGTCGCCCGCTACTGCTGGATGATGGCCACGCGGCTCGTCTTCCTGAGGAGCCTGTGCGAAGCAATCTCAATTATTATGTTGCAGTATCTCGCCAGCTGTCCGAAGTGAGAGACAAGGACCCTCGCGTATCCGTACTCCCCCTTCTCCAGCATCTCGTGAGTGATCTCCTGCTCTAGCCTTAGCGTTTCGCTGACCAGAGACGCGGAGGTGGCGATTAGCTTGATGTCCGGGGTAAGAAGGCTCTCCATTGTCGTCCCAAACGCCTCTCCCGCCTTCGCCGCCAGCTCCCTGACCCTTTCCACGATTCCCTGGTCCATCCTGGTCCCCTTCGCCTTCAGCCTCGCCAGTTCCTCTGCCATTTCGCTCACTATGTTGCCGATCTCGTCTAGGGTCTTGGCCGTGACTCTGTCGCCGGACGCGTGCAGGGGCGACTCGATCCCAATTTCCGACGCCAGCTCTCTCCTGCTCAGTGCCACCAGGAGTTGCCTCACAATCAGCCAGTAGAGCTCGTCAACCTCTTCCTGCACCCGCGGCACTTCCGCGAGGCTCGTGGTGTCTTCCAGGTCCAGTGCCTGCACCACGTTGTCCAAGCTCTGCGATACTAGGATCTGCAGCCTCTTGATCAAGGAATCGACGGGGAACTTCGTCGGGTCGGTGAAGCTCTGGCCTACGATTCTCTTGTCGTTCGACTCGACGACCTCGAGCCCCATCAGTCGCTTTATTGTTTTGACGGCCAGTTCGGCCGTCGCCCTCTCAAGCGGCTCTCTCCCGGTCACCTCGATCGAGTCGTATCCCAGTGCGTAACCACCGATGATTAGCCTGGCAAGCATCTCTCTTCCCTCGGCCTGTTCGACCCTGATCGTCGCCCGGCTCGTCTTCTTGGCTCTCGAGGCGGGTATCAGCCTGAGGGTCCCGTCGGCTTCGGCCCTGATGAGCACGCTGTCCCCCTTGACGAGCTTGAGCTCATTTGTATACTCCTTCGGTATTGATACCGACAGCGACGAGTAGCCGACCTTCTGGAGCCTCCTCAGTTCGTCCATGGTCTCTATGCACTTGTAATGACTATAAGAACCATAGTTTTAAACGCCATCCAATCCTGCTTGCCGCGGTTACGCATGGACAGGAACGACTTCTCCTGGATGATAGGAGGGGTGCAGGGCAGCGGAGTCGACACCTCCGCCAACATCTTTGCCAAGGCAGCGGCGGCTGGCGGCCTCTGGGTGTATGGCAAGAGGGAGTACTATTCTAACATCAAGGGTGAGCACAGCTACTTCCAGGTCCGGGTCTCCAAGACCATGATCAGGTCCCACGTCGACACCGTCGACATGCTCGCGACCTTCGAAGAAGAGACGATCTTCCGGCACGCGCTCGAAGTCAGAAACGGCGGCGCCATTGTCTACAACCCGGATCAGGACGGCGTAAGGCTCGCCGACATCCCGACCATCGAGGGCCCCGTGAGGGTCCGCCTCAACGACGCGCTGGCCAAGAGCGGGCTTTCGGCGGACGTCAAGGGCTTGCTTGAGCTTGCTCGGAGGAATGGGGTTCACATCTACGCGGTCCCCTACGACCAACTGCTGAAGAAGGTCGGGGAGGAGTTCGGAGAGACGTCGCTCAGTGCTCTCCAGAGGATGCTTAACGTGATGGCAGTCGCCGCATCATTCGCCCTGCTTTCCTACGATGAGGAGCTCGTCAAGAACGCCCTGAGAAAGCAGTTCAAGTCGAAGCCGAAGGTCGCGGAGATGAACGCGGGTGCTGTCGGGGTCGCCTACGACTTCATCGGGGAAAAGTACGACGGCGGGTTCGGCTACAAGCTCGAGCCGGTCAACACCGACGAGGTGCGCCTCTTCGTCCGGGGCCAGTCTACGGTGGCGATGGCGAAGGAGCTCGCAGGGTGCAGGCTGCAGACCTACTACCCGATTACTCCCGCCAGCGACGAGAGCGAATACCTCGAGGCGCACGGCGTCATAGAGCTCGATGGTTCGTCCGCACAGGAGAACCCGCAGGTGGCCGAAGTCGCTGCCATGAAACAGAAGGGGTCGATTGCCGTTGTTCAGTCGGAGGACGAAATCGCCGCGGTGACGATGGCGATTGGAGGCGGAATTGCAGGCGTAAGGTCATCAACGTCGACGTCGGGTCCTGGCTTCTCGCTGATGGCGGAGGGGCTAGGGTACGCCGGAATCAACGAAGTCCCCGTCGTGGTCACGCTCTACTCCAGAGGTGGGCCGAGCACCGGCCTTCCGACGAGGCACGAACAGGGAGATTTGAGGTTCGCTCTGCACGCGGGGCACGGCGAGTTCCCCAGGCTGGTCCTCGCCAGCGGTGACCTGGAGGAGGCCTTCTACGACACGGTCAGGGCCTTCAACTACGCCGAAAGGTATCAGACTCCAGTCATCCACATCGTCGACAAAGCCCTCGCAAACTCCGACTCGACCATGACGAAGTTCGACGTCGGAAGGGTCAAGATCGACCGGGGGCTATTCGTGAAGGGCCCGCTGACAGGCATTGAGAACGGGGAGTTCCCACGGTTCCAGCCGTCTCCCGGAGGCATATCGCCGCGCCCTCCAGTCGGGACCAAGGGAGCCGTCTACTGGCTGACCGGGGATGAGCACAACGACCTGGGGCACATCTCGGAGGACCCGTCGATCAGGGACTCTATGATGGAGAAGAGGATGGGCAAGGTGGACACCGCAGACGCTGAGATACCGATGTCGGAACGAGTCAACCTCTTCGGCCCTGAAGAGGCAGACATCACAATCGTCAGCTGGGGTTCGACGAAGGGGGCCATACTCGACGCGATGGAATGGCTGGGGGCTGACGGGATAAAGGTCAACTTCCTCCAGATTAGGCTGATCAACCCGTTCCCCACCCAATACGTCAAGCAACTGCTCTCGAAGGCCAAGACCATAGTAGGAATCGAGATGAACTACTCAGCACAGCTGATTGGGATTGTCCGCGAAAGGACCTGCATCCCGGTCGACCAGCTCGTGGTCAAGTACAACGGAAGGCCCATGTCCTGCGAGGAAATCTACGGCGCGGTGAAGCTGATTGCGGCTGGCAAGGCTCTGAAAAAGGTGGTGTTGAAGGCTGGCGCTTAAGTTCACAGACCTGAAGACGACGGTGCACAACGACTGGTGCCCCGGCTGCGGCGACTTCGGCATTCTCAACGCCGTCCAGATGGCCCTCGCAGAGATGAACGTTGACCCGAGCAGCACAGTGGTGGTTTCAGGTGTCGGCTGCTCGTCCAAGGCTCCTCACTTCATCAAGACCTATGGCGTGCACACTCTCCACGGCAGGACCCTGCCCTTCGCGACCGGCATCAAACTTGCCAACCCCAACCTGGAAGTCGTCGCTGAGGGCGGAGACGGAGACGGCATGGGTATCGGCGCGGGCCATTTCGTCAACTCCGGGAGGAGGAACATCGATATGCTCTACATCGTGCACGACAACGAGGTCTACGGCCTCACGAAGGGGCAGGCAGCGCCTACCATGAAGCTGGGCATGAAGACCAAGTCCCTCCCGCTCCCGAACATCAACCAAGGAGTCAACCCGCTCATGCTGGCGCTCGCCTCCGGCTACACCTTCATCGCCAGGGGGTACTCCTACGACGTCCGCCACCTGAAGGACCTGATAATCAAGGGAATCCGGCACAAGGGGTTCGCCTTCCTGGACGTCCTCCAGCCGTGCCCGACCTACAACGACATCCTGACGAAGGAGTACTGGGCCGGGGAGGGCAACCTAGACGCCAACGGACACCAGCAGCCGAGGACCTACAAGCTCGAGGATACGGGCTACGACGGAATCGTCCACGGCGGGGATTCGGCTGAAGTTCAGCAGAAGTTCCAGCAGGCGGTCCTGAAGTCGTTCGAGTTCGGTGACCATACCCCCATCGGAATCTTCTACCAGAACGAGTTCGTCCCGACCTACGAAGAGAGGCTGGTCGGGAGGGCTCCGACCTATCTGAGCAACCCGCCGGCTGCCCAGGAAATCGCGAAGCCTGACGGTACTCCTCTGGCGAACATCGACAAGCTGCTCGAAGAGCTGCGCGTCACCTAAATCGGGAGGAACGCGCCATGGGCTCCTCGCCACAGGCATGATAGTCGCGGTAGGCAGCAGGAATCCGGCCAAACTCGAAGGCGTCAGGAAAGCGTTCTCCAACTACTTCCGAGAGTTCGAGGTCTGCCCCGTCGATTCCTCTTCGGTCGCCCGGGCTCAGCCGCTAGGGCTTGAGCAGATGGTCGAGGGTGCCATCGCGAGGGCCAAGTTCGCCCTCCTGAAGACGAGCGGAGACTATGGGGTGGGGGTCGAGGCAGGCATCTTCAAGGTCGGCTTGCTCTACTTCGACCACCAGCAGGCGGCCATCGCCGACGCTTCGGGGAGGGTTTCTCTCGGCCACTCGGCCGGCTACATGCTCCCGAAGGACGCAGTCGAGAAGATGCTCGGCGAGGGGAAGGAGCTCGAGCAGCTGGCCGAGGGCCTTACTGGAGTTCTAGGCATCGGAGACAAGGGGGGACTTGTTCACTATCTCACCAAGGGAAAGATGACGAGGGCTGACCTGACAGAGCAGTGCGTGATGACCGCTCTCGCGCCCTGGCTGCATAGAGACTTCTACGGATTCTGAGAACCCAGGCCCGCTCTGGTTCCCGGTCTCAAGATTTCGCCGGAGGGCCGGTCTCCGCCATCACGTCGGGTTGCGGATGGTGAAACGGAAAACACGCGACATGCCTGTCGTATCCTTCCCTGCCTTCGATCACGCTGCCGCAGTCGCCGCAGCGCCACGCCCTCCCCCCTTCAGGCATCAGCTTCTCATATCTGACAAGCTGTTTGGACGCCGTGTCTTGCGCCATCGGCGTCGGCTTGCGCCTGATTTGATATTTAACAACGACAGCGGGATTTGACCGTGGCTTCGGGACTCTATGGTGTCTGCCAGCCCTGGCCGAGCAGAATCAGGACGACGCTCGCGTAGACGAGAATCAGACTGACAAGTAGGGTCCTCTCGATTCGGAGGCCGGAGGCAACGCTTGCCCCGGCCCCAACGACCCCTGCCATCCACGCCTGGAGCAAGACCAGCACCACGGTCAGCGATGCGGAAGGAAGCACCGGGCTGAGGTTCTCTTGCACTGCCCCGAATACCACGAAGGGAAGCAACGACAGCATCGCCCCCTCGAACAGCGGCCCCGGGTTGGCCCGCGTCCTGAAGCCGATTCTGAGGACGACCAGCGGGACCCCGGCCACCGCGACGACCGAGGCAGCCAGGCTCGCCCCCGGCGTGAGGTAGTCTGCTACCGGCGTCGCCGAGAACAGCCAGACGGCCTCCTTCGAGTACGTCAGTAGCGCCACCGATGGTGCAAACATGAGCGCGAAACTTACGATGAGGGACCTCCTACTCGAGCTCATCTTCCCGAGGAGGACCCTCGGTGCGAAGGCTTCGACTGCCGTGCCCCTCCTTCTGTTCCTCTCCAGGATTTCCACGACCGCCTTCGGGCTCACGACCGCATCCTGAGACATCTGGCTGTAGATGTCTTCCCCGAGCTTTGTCAACACGTACCTCCCCTGCTTGTCCCTGACGACGAGCCTCTCCATGACGTCCAGATGGTGGTACAGCGCGCCGGTCTTCTCGCCCACCTGCTCGGACAGTCCCTTCCACTGCATCGGGCCGTTCCTCCCGATTGCCTCGATGACCGCCCTCCTGGTCGGATGGTCGATGATTCTCATGACCCTCTTCGGGTCGAGAGCGTCCGTCCCCACGTAAGCACACACGTTCATGGATGCTAAAAGCCTCCCCTGCCTTCGCTCAGAGAACGGCGAAGACCCTCTCTCTTCTGGCATAGATCACTGCGAAGACGGCTGTGGTCACTAGGACGGCCGCCAGCAGTACTCGGGCGTCGGCGACGAAGGAAGACAGGACGGCCGCTATCGGGAGCTCAGTTATCTGAATTACATGGGTGGAGAAGTGGGGGATGCTGATCAGCAGCTGGGTTCCCGACGCCGTGCCGACCACGACGAAGAGAGGCGTCGTCGGGGAGCCGAAGAGCTGTGTCAGCGACGACGCCTCCGTGACAGTCTGGTTGTCCAGAGTTACGGACAGAGCATTGTTCCGCAGGTTGATTGGCTTGTCGAAGTTCACGAGCAGGATTCGCGAGCCGTGGATGTCGTTCCCTGCGATTGTCACCAGGACGCCGTTGGCAGCCTGCCCTAGGGATACGCTGAACTGCGGGCTCAGGAGGGATGCGGTCGTCGTGTTGCCAGAGACCTGGACTACGACGGGTATCGTTCCATCGTCCTGCGCCTGCTGAATGCTCTGCGCAACGGTCTGGTTGCTGCCTATCGCGGTCGAGCCCTGCGCCTCCGCGGGCGCCGCGCGCGGGTTCGCTCCGAGGACGATGGTGGCGGCCACAGGGTCGCTCTGCAGCACCGTGATTCCGTTGGCCACGAGGACGAACCCTACCTGCCAGGTTCCAGGAGAAAGGGGGACCTCCGTCTGCATCGCCACGTTCGCGACGTCCCCGAACACCAGGGTGCCGACCTGATATGCCGTCCCGTTGGCTATGAGGTCCAGCGTGTACTGAGCGTTTGATGTCAGGTTGCCGAATGTGGCGTAGATTCTCAGGTTCGCCCCGTATGGGATGGCTACGGCCCTCCCTTTCACCCCGCTTCCATCAACTGACACGAAGCTGAAAACGAAGGTCTTCGGCGCCGGCGGGTTCACCGCTGGCGGGTGGAAAACCAGGGTCTGGGGTGTCGGCTCCCCCACGAGCACCACCGAGTTGCCCGACAGGACCTCAATCCCGACGTTGTAAATCCTGTAGCTCCCAGGCGGCAGCAGCACCGACCCCGAAGCCGTGCCGGTGCCTTCGCTCGTGACCCTCAGGATTCCCGCTGCGTGCGTCGTTCCGTTGACGGAGAGCACGACATCGTACTTCGCCGTGGGCGGAACCCCCGCCGACGAGTAGATCAGAACGCTGAACTTGATTTCTGCCGAGTCATCGCCGGCGACCCCGACATAGGCCACGCCGAGCGCGACGCTCCCTCCTGGCTGGTCCATCGAGAAACGCACGGCGTTGGCCACGGGGACCAAGACACCTCCTCCGGGGTTGACGCTAGCTCCGAGCCTCAGTGACTGCGGCGAGGGCTCCCCGACGAGGATGACCGAAGTCCCGGAAAGCAGTTGGATCTGCACCTGGTATACGCCAGGCCTGGCCTTCAGAGAGCCGAAGGCGCTTCCCCCTCCTTCCGAATTCACGTGCAGCGTCGCGACGTCGTGGGCCGTCCCGTTTAGCGCGACGACGACGGAATAGTCAAGGGACGGCGACAGGTGCGCGATGCTGTAGACGCCAACGCTCACAAGAATCGTGGTCGAGTTGTACGCCCCGACGCCTGCCAACCCGTCCGCGGTGGTCGTCTGACCGGATGCGTAGAGGACGAACCTGTCGGCTCCCGCGGTCAGGACGTAGTTCCCCAGTGCGGTCGGCAGAGGAGGGACCACTCCGGAGCCGAGAACCAGGACTTGGGGGGTCGGCTCGCCCACCAAGGCGAGGGTCGACCCTGAGAGCGCCTCAATCCCTAGGACGTATGCCCTGTAGTCACCGCGGGGAAGGTCCAGAAGCCCATGGAATGTCTCACCCACAGTGGAAGCCGGGGTCAGTGTTCCGATGTCGTAGGTCGTCCCGTTGACCGTGAGTTCTACGACGAGCTGGGCTGTCGTCGGCACTGTCGCGAGCCTCGTCGTCTCCACGTCGAGCATGAGCTGGGACGAATTGGCGGACGAGACGCTCACTTCTGCCGTGCCGTAGCTGCTGTTCGTTTCTCCAGGCCGGTAGAGGCCGAATCTCACCGCGCTGACCAACCCTGGACTCGGAGGTACGGCTGACGTGGTTGTGGCCGTGGTCGTTGACGTGGCCGTCACCGTAGTGAACGCGGTGACAGTGGAAACCTCTGCCGTGGTGCTGACCGGGCTCGGTGCGACGGTCGCGCTGGACGTCATGGTCGTCCTTTCCGTGACCGTGAGAGTGGTCACGGTGACGGTCGGAAGGATGCTGAGGGTCGTGCTCGCCGCGCTCGACGAGCTGCTCTCTGTGGTCACGCTGGTGGTGATCGTCTTCTTGGGGACGGTGACCGTGAAAGCCGTGCTAGTGGTGCTAGTCTTGCTGCTGATGCTAGCCGTGCTGGAACCTGTCGTCGTGGAGGTCTTGGAAGTCGTGCTGATGATTGTGCTCTGGCCAAGTGTGAGGTACTGGGGGTACGGCCTCCCTACGAGCGCCGTCACCTGTCCTTGGACGACGTCGACTCCCAACGCGTAGGTCCCGGGGCGGAGGATCAGATATCCCGAGGCCTCGGCCGTGTTCTTGCTGATGACGGTCAGGTTCGCTAGGGCATGCGTGGTTCCGTTGACCAGCATGACGGCGGTGTAGACTGCCGAGTTGGGATTAACGGGCGGGAAGCTGCCGTTGATTGCCAGGTGCCAGGCGAGCGCCGTCGAGTTCTTGACCGCCACAGCGGCGCTTCCGTAGGGGACGCTCGCGGCAGGGGAATACAATGTGAACGCTATGGTTACGCCGGAGGCCGACTGTGCCAGGGCTGGCTGGGCTATTGCCGCCACGGTGCCGCAAATCAGCAGGAAGACCAGAGCGGAGCAGAGGACCCTTTCAGCTGCAGGGCCAATCCGACCCTCGGCTGCCGGCATCTAGGAAGCATCGCCTTCGTTTGGTGACTTGGACGCCGGCAGGACCACCTCCGCCCTGAGGTGGTGGAGCGGGAAGCAAGAGACGTGCCTGTCGTACCCCTCCCTCCCCTTGACCGAAGACCCGCAGTCGTCGCAGTGCCAGCTGTACCCGGCTTCGACGGCATCCTTGCTGTACCAGATGAGCCGCTTTGACGCCAATTCCTGCGCCATGGTTGTTCATCTGCGTCCCCTTCGGATATAACCAGGCTATTCCAGGAATTCCTGAAACGACGGTCGGTTTTCCTCGATTCCACCCCTGGATTCATCCCAACTGTGCTCGGGAGCCGACCAATGTGCGGGGGGCGCATTGAAACGCTTTAATCTCCTGAGGGTCGCGCAGTGCGAAATCCATGGCGTTGGCGCCCGGGACTCTGCCGCTCACCCTCCTTGCTTCATTCATGCGGGCAGAGGGACAGACCGGGGCTCAGGAGAAGCCAATCGACCCCTCTTTCAAGAGGGTGATGGTATACCTCTTCGTCGGAACTAGGGGCGGGCAGAACAGGACGAGGATCGTCGAGATGCTGAAGGCGGAACCGTCGAACCCGAACCGCATCTCGGAGAGGCTCGGTCTCGACTACAAGACCGTTCAACACCACCTCAGGCTGCTCGAGGACAACGGTGTGGTGGTCTCAAGCTCCAAGGGGACCTACGGAGCCATCTATTTCCTCACGCCCTACTTCGAGAAGTATTTCGACCCTGTCAAGGCGATGTGGGAAGGATTTGGGTAAAGTTAGAAATAGCTTGAGAGGTCAGTTTCCCTAGGAATGGCGTTCGACATCTTCTGGATGAACATAGCCGCCCTCTTCGCCTTCCTCAACGTGGCCCTCGTGGGGACTCTCATCGTCCTCTACTTCCAGAGCTGGAGGCGGCTCCGTTCCTCGCTGAGCGCCTCGCTCATGACGTTCGCCGTCTTCTTTCTTGTCCAGAACTTCGTGATAATCATCTTCTGGCTGGTGCTCTACGGCCTCGCGCCCCAGTCCTTGGTGCTAGAGAGCGTAGTCGTCGCGGCGGCCCCGTACCTCGTCGCCATCAACGCGCTCGAGAGCCTCGCCCTGGGGAATCTCGTAAGGATAACTTGGGCCTAGACGCCCTCCGATTTGGGAACGATTTGGGTGAAAAGTCGGCATTCCACTATATACGCTCGGCAGGGCGAGGCCACCATGGAAACGCAAAGGAAATCCAGAGCAATCTCCGGCACCGTCTTCGCCGCCGTGACGATCGTGCTTCTCGTCACCACGGGCGCGGGCTTTTACCTCTACGCCTCCTCACCAGTGATGTCCACCAGAGTCGCGTCGACCCAGACCGTCACCAGCACGAGCACCAGCACGACCACGACCATCAGCGCGTACCTGGTCCAACTCCTGAAGAGCGGCGGGTTCGTCAACGGCAACCTCACCACCTTCGGGTACACACAGAACTACGTCTGCACCCCGGCGGGGACAGCCTTCATCAACAACGCCGAGGCGCAGGCGGCAGCCAAGATAACGTCCTGCATCGTGGGAGCGGGCAACTCAAGCGCGATCTCGGGGGCCTTCCCCGTGTTCGTCCTGGTCCCGGCCTACGCGGGCCTCTCCAACTTCGGCGTCACCCAACTCGGCGCATCTCCCCAGGGCTACCCCGTCTTCGACCACCAGGTGATAGTCACCCAGTGCGGCGGTGGCGGAAGCGCCGCGGCCTGCCCTGACCACCCAACATACCTCTACTCCCCGGTCTTCACCCTCGTCGAGCAGCACCTCGGGATCAAGGGCGGGGTCTTCGGACTCCCCGAAGGCGTGCTGCCCACGCCGTCGCACGACCACATAGCGGGGTTCGACACCAACTCGTCGATCCCATGGTACGTGGTCGCGGTTTTAGTCTTCGACCCGAACATCATGCCCAACGCCGTCACGGGGCAGTGCTCGGCGGTCGTCAACTCGAACCTCACCGACCCCACACACAACTGCCTCACGTCCTTCAGCGCCTTGGCCGCCGCCATGGACACCAAGACTACGGCGACCGCCAACGCTAACATGACCCAGGACGATCCGATTTACGACACGCTAGGAGGAGTCTCCACCCAGGTGGTGATCCCGGGCGTCACGGTCGTGTCGGAGCAGTCAGGGGCAAACACCAACCTCTTCCTCTACTTCAGAATCACGCCACAGAACCCGTTCAGCTGACCTGCTAACTCCATCGCTTTCGGGGCCGTCCGGCCCCGTCCCCTTTTCTGTGCCTCGTTGAGACTTCGTCCGCACATCAGCGCGGTCGCGACCCTCACGCCCGCGCGCGGTCGCTCCCTGACGTTGCGCGTCCTCTGCCAATTCCTGAGAGCAGCAGGGACCCAGTTGCGCGATGCGTGCGGTTTTAACACGACAACGCATATATACGAACCCTTGACCGTGGGCGAGTTTGCGCATTAATTGGCGGCGTCTGCCTTGAGCAAACGGGCATAGCCCCAACGCAATGATAACGCACGACCTCCAGGTGCGCGTACAAAAGTGGAGATCTGACTCAGGTTAGATCTGACGTGGGTTGTGCTTTACACCTCGCAGAAATGCGTGGTCGTACTCCTCGATAATCGACTCCGGTTGATCCTGC
>Ga0187769_10001082_pt1 | contig 15249 bp, 12 predicted proteins | sample 0116_SJ02_MP02_1_FD_133140 | JGI IMG/M metagenome (GOLD analysis project Ga0187769, IMG submission 133140) | Tropical peat soil microbial communities from peatlands in Department of Meta, Colombia - 0116_SJ02_MP02_10_MG | ecosystem: Environmental > Terrestrial > Soil > Wetlands > Peat | place... | reverse complement strand
GTTCCTTTCCGTCAGCGGCGGATTGGCTGGCATCGTGATGGGGATTGTGACCTCCATCGGCATTTCGGTAATAGCCGGTTGGCTTGCGCCGATTTCGGTTGCGGCCATTGTTGGCGGGTTCCTGTTCTCGGCGGCGGTCGGCGTATTCTTCGGCTATTATCCGGCGCGAAAGGCTGCCGGTCTCGATCCGATCGAGGCGCTGCGTTACGAATAGACCTCACGCCCGGATTCGCAGATTGATCTTTGTCAATGCCGTGTCTGCGCCGACACTCAATAGTTATTATGTCCGTGGGGGCGCGACAGTAGAAACTGGCGGTACAAGCCAGTCATAACTGGGTCTGAGTAACTTGGTTCCCGGGCCCGTCCGTCGCTGCGGCCCGGAATTTTCCATGTTCTTCGGGGTATAATGACGCGTTGGCATGGCGGGCAATGACGAGGAGCCAAGGGCATCGCGTCCACATGTCCTTGCATGGTATGAGGTCGAGTTACGGACTCTCAGCGTTTGTCCGCACCGATGTTCAGACATACCGAACGCCGCAGTCTTCCCTATACCCCGCACCAGATCTTCGATCTGGTCGCCGACGTTGAGAAATATCCGAAGTTCATCGACTGGTTCGTGTCGGCGCGCATCCGGCGCCGCGACGGAAACGTGCAGTATGTCGATCAGGTCGTACGCTATTCGGGGCTGCGTGTCGCATTCGCGACGCGCGCTGTGCTCGAACCGCCGCGGCACATTACCGTCACCAGCACGGATTTTCCGTTTCGCAGCTTCAACCAGCACTGGTGGTTCAGGCCGGACGGCGGCTCCGGCACATTGGTCGAATACGATGTCACGTTCGAATTGCGTTTCGGCTTCCTGCACGGCCTGATGGACATGCTGGCCGACCAACGGCAAATCGCCGAGCGCACGATCGACATGTTCACCCACCGCGCGCAGCAGCTCTACGGCCAGCGCGCGTAGGCCGACCGAGCTAGGCGACCCCGTGCGGGTGAAGGGCCGCGTAATCGCGTAAAATCTTCATATAGCTTTCTCGGCCAAATGAATCGGGATTGGTGAAGCGATGTTGGCTCAGCAGCCCGCGAATCCCGTCCACCGACTCGAAATCGCGTGCCGACAGCCACGCCGTCGTTCCGCTCAAGAGCTTCTCGATGTAGCGCGAACCATGTCTCAGCAGTGCCGCCGTGGTCATCACCACGTCGGCCCCCGCCAGCAGATATTTTATGACCTGGTCGGAATCCTCGACGCCCGTGCTTGCGGCAAGTGAAGCGTCGATCCGTCCGCACAGCATTGCGATCCATAATAGCGGCAGCCGGATTTCGCTCGCATTGCTCAATTGCAGATCATTACGCAGACACAGTCGAGCCAGATCGATATCCGGTTGATAGAACCGGTTGAACAAGACCAACGCATTGGCGCCCGCGGCGGCCAATTCCGTGGCAATCTGCCCAATCGAACTGAAATACGGACCAAGCTTGATCGCAATCGGGATTTCGACCATCCGTCGCACCTGCCGCAAAATATCGAGATAGCGGCGTTCGACCTCTCCGCCGGTCAAGGACAGATCGGTCGGAATGAAATAGACGTTCAGCTCGAGCGCGGCCGCGCCAGCCTGCTCAATCAGCCTGGCATAGCTAGTCCAACCTTCATCGGTCGTACCGTTCAGGCTGGCAATGACGGGAATATCCACTGCTGCGACAGCCCGCCGGATAAGGTCGAGATACTGGTCGGGCCCCGGTTCTCCGGACACGGGAAAATAACTCCGCGTTTCCGGCGAGCTTTCCAAGCCAGCTGTCGTCAGCAGCGCATGCCTGCCAACATGCAATTCGATCTGCTCCTCAAAGATCGAGGGCAGCACGACGGCGGCCGCACCGGCATCTTCCAAATCACGAATATTGTCGAGTTCCCGCGTGAGCGGTGACGCCGAGGCCACCAGCGGGTTTTTCAGCTCAAGACCCATGTAGGATGTGGTCAGATTCATGACTCTGTCCCGTCGCTTCGCCGTTTGACCAGGCTCCAGCTACGATCGGCTTAAATTCACGTCGTCGGCGTTGGGATGGAATCGACTGCCGTCGCGTGCCGCCAAATCCTCATACTGTCGGTATTTCTCCGTGACGACGGCCTGCGCCATTGCCAGTAGCGCTTCGGCATCCTTCGGCTGCGTTGCACTGAGCGCGGTGTAGCGAATCTCGTTGCGGGCATAGTCCCTGAAGGGAATGGTCGGGCGCGGAGAATCCAGGCGCAGTGGGTTCTCGCCGACATTGCGCATCGCCGGATTGTAGCGGATCAGGGGCCAATAACCGCTGGCGACCGCGAGCTGCTGCTGTTTCATCCCAAAGCGCATATCGATGCCGTGCGCGATGCACTGGCAGTAGGCAAGGATAAGCGAAGGTCCATCGTAGGCCTCGGCTTCGCGAAAGGCCTGCAAGGTCTGCTGGGGATTGGCACCCATAGCGACCTGCGCGACATAGACGTTCCCATAGGCAATAGCCTGAAGCGACAAGTCCTTGCGGGCGACACGCTTACCGGCGGCGGCAAACTTCGCCACCGCGCCCAACGGCGTGGCCTTGGACGACTGGCCGCCGGTATTGGAGTACACCTCGGTATCAAGCACAAGCACATTGACGTTGCGGCTCGAAGCCAGAACATGATCGAGCCCGCCATAGCCGATATCGTAAGCCCAGCCGTCGCCGCCGACGATCCAAATGCTGCGCCGGACCAAGTGATCCACAACCGAAAGCAAATCGCGGGCCGATCCATTATCGATCTTCAGTAGTTTGGTTTTGAGCTCGGCAACGCGAATGCGCTGTGCCCGGATCTCCGACTCGCGTATCTGCGGGGCGCTCAATATCGCACCGGCGAGTTCCTCGCCCACTTGCGACGCAAGCTGCCGCAGCAGCGCGCGTGCCAGCTCCACATGCTTGTCTGCCGCTAGGCGAAAGCCAAGGCCGAATTCCGCATTGTCCTCGAACAGCGAATTCGACCACGCCGGACCGCGGCCTTCATGATTCTTGCTCCATGGCGTCACCGGCAAGTTGGCTCCATAGATCGACGAACAACCGGTCGCGTTGGCGATCTGCAATCGATCGCCGAAAAGCTGCGAAAGCAGCTTCAAATACGGCGTCTCGCCGCAGCCGGCACAGGCACCGCTGAACTCAAACAGCGGTTCCAAGAACTGCATGCCGCGCACGTTGGCAAAGTCGACGCGGGCGCGATCATTCACCGGCAGCTTCTCGAAGAAGGCAATGTTACGACGCTCGGCGTCGATGAGCGGCAGCTTGTCGGCCATGTTGATGGCCTTTATGCCGGCTTCGCGCGGGCTGACCGCTGGGCATGCCTCGACGCACAGCGCGCAGCCGGTGCAATCCTCGACGTAGAACTGTAGGGTGAAGCGCGCTTCCGGATAGCCGCGAGCGTTGACCGGCGCCGATTTGAACGACACCGGCGCCCCGGCGATCTTATCCTCATGATAGTAGCGCGCTCGTATGACGCTGTGCGGACAGACGAAACTGCACTGCCCGCACTGCACGCAAAGATCCGGCTCCCAGACCGGCACAGTCTCGGCAATATTTCGCTTCTCGAACGCGCTTGTGCCCGACGGAAACGTGCCGTCGGCGGGCATCAGGCTTACGGGAATCTCGTCGCCCAGACCCACCAGCATCTTCGCGGTAACGCGCCTGACGAATTCCGGCGCGTCGTCGGGCACGATCTTCGCCCCATCGAGATTGCTCGTCGCCGTTGCCGGAGCTTGAACCTGCTGCAGTCGCGCCAATGTCCCATCGACGGCCGCATAGTTCTTCTGCACGACGGCTTCGCCGCGGCGCCCGTAGGTTTTCCGAATCGTTTCCTTGATCTGTCGGATCGCTGCCTCGTGTGGCAGCACGCCGGAAATGGCGAAGAAGCAGGTTTGCAGGACCGTGTTGATGCGCGTACCCAGGCCGACCTCGCGCGCCACCTCGGTCGCGTCGACGACGAAAAAGCGCAGCCGCTTGTCGATAATTTGTTGCTGCACCCTCCTCGGCAACCTATCCCACACCTGATCGGCGCCGTAAGGGCTGTTCAACAGAAACACCGCGCCGGGTGCGGCGAGCCGGAGCACGTCCTGACGCATCAGAAAATGGAACTGATGACAAGCGACGAATCCGGCCGACGCGATCAAATAAGGTGCACGTATCGGCTCTGGGCCGAACCGCAAGTGCGATACCGTCTGCGCGCCGGATTTGTGCGAATCGTAAACGAAATAGCCCTGCGCATAGAGCCCGGCGTCCTCGGCGATGATCTTCACGCTGTTCTTGTTGGCGCCCACCGTTCCGTCGGCGCCGAGCCCGTAGAACAACGCCCGCGTCGTCGTCGGAGCTTCGATCGAGAACGCCGAATCGACATTGAGACTGGTATGTGAGAGGTCGTCGTTGATACCCACGGTAAAGCCGTTTTTCGCATCGGGCCTCTTCATTTCGTCGAATGTTGCCTTGACCATGGCCGGGCTGAAGTCTTTTGACGAAATGCCGTAGCGGCCACCGATTATGCGCGGCATGCTGGCGCGCTCACCTTTCGCAAACGCTTGCGCCAGAGTCGTCGCGACGTCGAGATAGAGAGGTTCGCCGGGAGCGCCTGCCTCCTTCGTTTGCTCAAGCACCGCGATGGTACGGGCGGTTGTAGGCAAGACGGCGAGGAAATGCTGCGCCGCGAATGGACGATACAGGCGAACCTGGACCACGCCGAGCTTTTCGCCCGCCGCCCGCAAAGCTTTCACGGTTTCCCGAGCGGTTTCGGCCCCGGATCCCATCAGGATCACGACACGTTCCGCGTCGGGAGCCCCTTCATATTCGAACAATTGGTAGTGACGGCCCGTCAAAGCGCCGAAACGGCGCATCGCCGCCTCGACGATCCCCGGTACTTTCTCGTAAAAGGGACTCACCGCCTCCCGGGCCTGAAAGAAAGTATCGGGATTGTGCGCCGTGCCGCGGACGAACGGTGTTTCAGGGTTGAGCGCGCGGGCGCGGTGGGCGCGCACCAAATCATCCTGAATGAACGAACGGATTTCGTCGTCGTCGAGCAGCGTCAACGTATTCAATTCATGCGAGGTACGGAACCCGTCGAAGAAATGCAGAAAAGGCACGCGCGCTTCGAGCGTCGCGGCTTGCGCGATCAGCGCGCAATCGTGCGCCTCCTGTACCGACGCCGACGACAACAGCGCAAACCCGGTCGTACGGGCGGTCATGACGTCGGAGTGATCGCCGAAGATCGAAAGCGCCGATGTTGCAAGCGATCGGGCAGCGACATGGAAGACCGTCGACGTGAGTTCGCCGGCAATCTTGAACATGTTCGGCAGCATCAGCATGAGGCCCTGGGAAGCAGTGAAAGTCGTCGTCATTGCTCCCGACTGCAGCGCGCCATGCACGGCGCCTGCCGCGCCGCCCTCGCTTTGCATCTCCTGCACGACGGGCACGGTGCCCCAGATATTTTTCACGCTTGCCGCGGACCATTCGTCGGCCAGCTCTGCCATTGTCGATGACGGGGTAATCGGGAAGATGGCGCAAACCTCGTTGATCCGATAGGCTACGTGCGCAACCGCCGTGTTGCCGTCCATCGTCGTCTTGCTGCCCATCGTGTTATTCCCTGTTGTGTCGGCGCGGCGCATCAGGCCGGTTCGGGTATCATTTCGATGGCGTGGCACGGGCACTGCTCGAAGCACACCGCACAGCCGGTACACTTCGCGTAGTCGTATTTGTAGCGCTGCCCCGGACCTAGCTTGATGATCGCGTCTTGCGGACAAGCCGCGTAACAATTGTCGCATTCGAAGCAGTTGCCGCACGATAGGCAGCGTTTGGCCTCGTGCACGGCCTCACGCTCGCTCAGTCCCGCGAGGATCTCGGCGAAACCGGCAGCGCGCTCCGCCGGTGCCAGTTCACGCTGGGTCGACGGCGCGGCGTCGGCGTAGATCGGCAAGTTAAGCATGGCGATGTCGACGATCGGATGCGCGTCGGCCTTCCGATAGATGCCGCCGCGCAACCACGCATCGATATTGCGCGCTGCCTTTTTGCCGTGACCCACGGCGACCGTCACAGTGCGCTCGCTCGGCACCATATCGCCGCCCGCAAAGATGCCGGCATAATCGGTCATCATGTTGCGGTCGACGATGACGGTGCCATCGGGCTGAAAACGAATTTGCGGAATCTTGCGGAGAAAGCCGCTCTCGGCGTCCTGACCGAGCGCCAGAACGATGGCGTCGGCCTGCAAAGTCTCGAACTGTCCGGTGGGTTGTGCGCGACCGCGTTCATCCACGCGCATTCGCTCGACGGTAAGGTCGCCGCCATCGATCGCCTTGATCGTCGTCAGCCATTTGATCTTTACGCCTTCGGTCAAAGCTTCGTCGGCCTCGAAAGAATGGGCGGGCATATGCGCGCGATCGCGCCGGTAAACGATGAGGGCTTCTTCGGCGCCAAGACGGCGGGCCGTGCGAGCCGCATCCATCGCCGTATTGCCGCCGCCATAGATGACGACGCGCCGTCCGAGCTGCGGCGTCTCACCCGTGCTGACGCCGCGCAACAGCGAAACCGCGTCCAGCACCTTGACGGCATCGCGTGCGGGGATATCGACATGCTTCGACACATGCGCGCCGATGGCGATGAAGACCGCGTCGAAACCGCCATGCTGCTTTTCCGCAAGAACGTCCTCAACTTTGTGATTGAGGACGATCTTGATTCCCATAGCTTCGATGCGCTCGATCTCACGCATCAGGTCCTGGCGCGGAAGCCGGTAGGCGGGAATTCCGAAATGCAGCATGCCGCCGGGCAGCGGTCCTGCCTCGTGAATTTCCACCGCATGCCCTAATCTGGTCAGATGATAGGCTGCGGAAAGCCCGCTCGGGCCGGCACCGACAATGAGGACGCGCTTGCCTGAGCGTGGTGCATCTATGGGCAGTGACCAAGCTTGCGTTGCGGCCAAATCGCCCAAGAAGCGTTCAACCGCATGAATACTCACCGTGCTGTCGATTTGCTGCCGGTTGCAGCTCGTTTCGCAGGGGTGATAGCAAACGCGTCCATGAACGGCCGGCAGCGGATTGTCGCGCACCAAGGCTTCCCATGCCTCGCGGAATTTGCCCGCCTGTGCCAGGGCAAGCCACGCTTGAATGTTCTCTCCTGCCGGACAAGCATGGTTGCAAGGCGGAAGTAGATCGACGTATATCGGGCGGCGGTTGCGTGTGGGTCCGGTCCCCTTTTCTCGCGTCAGATCGACGACCGGAGTCATGTCGCTATATTTGCTCGGCATAACTCTTCCCCACTACCGGCGCCCGGAGGTCGGATCAGCCGGGATGCCGCCATCGCATCCGCTTGAGCACGCGGGGCACCCCGCCCACCCGCTTATTTCTACTCGCTTTGAAATTGATCCAAAGCGTTCAACGCATCGCAGGCGTACATCGCCGCCGGGCCGCCGCCCATCATTACTGCGACACCGAGCGTTTCCAGCACTTCCGCGCGACTGGCGCCTGCCGCTAACGCATCGTGGACGTGAAAGGCGATGCAGGAGTCGCAGCGAATGGCGACGGCGATGCCGAGCGCAATCAGTTCCTTGGCCTTGGTATCAAGCGCGCCTTTTGCCGTCGCGGCCTTATGCAAACCGGCGAAGCCGCCCACCGGTGCCGGCAGCTCGCGGCCAAGCCGCACCATCAAACCCTGCAATTCGTGGCGCCGCGCCGGATAATCTGCAGTCATGACTGGGTCTCCCCGGTAATGAGACGTTCGGGATTGTTGAAATGTTGGTCAAGCGTTTGCAGAAAGCGCGCGGCGTCGGCGCCGAACACGACGCGATGATCGCAAGTTAACGTGCAAAACGCGCCCTGCGGGCCGGATGCCGCCACCGACAGGATCGCGGTCGCGCCGGGCGGGATGATCGAATCGAAATCATGGACCACGGCAAATACGCCGAGGTCACTGATATAGAAGGTCGCGCCCGAATAATCGGCCGGTGCCAGGCGCCGGTTTTGCGCCTTGTCGCGCAGCCTGGTCCAGTTATCGGCAAGTTCGGTCAAGGATCGGGCAGCGGCATCCCGGAGAACGGGTGTGATGAGACCGTCGCTGTTATCGAAGGCAATGCCAATATCGACCTGATCGCGGCGCGCCAGGCCGTCCGGCGTGTAGGCGGCATTGAAGAGCGGATGGGCGACAATCGTGAGCGCGCAGGCGCGAGCCAAAAGGACCGAGACCGAATAATGATGCGCCTTGGCTGCCGCCAACAGCGGCTTTAACGCAAGCTGAGCCGTGACCCGAAAGCTCGGCGTCGATGCGCACGCGATCATGGTGCGGGCGACGGCCTCGCGGAGACTGGAGGCGCGCTCGAGCCGGTAGGGCGGGCCGGCGTCGAGCGCTTGCGGTACGCCGCGCGGCGTCGGCGGTTTCGCACCAGCGCCATTGCCCGGACGCGGATGCGGCGGCGGCGCCGATCGAAGCGAACCCATCGCCGCGAGAACGGCAGAAACCGGCGCTGCCGGCGGCGCAACATTGCCATTGCCCACCCTCGCCGGCGGAACTTCGGTCGCGACGGGCCTGGCGCTCGCAATCTCAGTCAAGCTGTCGGCGATGTAGCCGATGGTTTCACCGACCGGCGCTTCGGTGCCTTCCGCCGTCAGAGGACCGCTCAAATAGCCGTCCTGAAACGCTTCGACTTCCATTACCGCCTTGTCGGTTTCGACCTCCGCGATTACGTCGCCCTTCTTAATCTTGTCTCCGGTTTTTTTCGTCCACTTCACCAGGCGTCCGGCGCCCATCGTGTCCGAAAGTGCCGGCATGGTGATGGCTTGGGCCATGATGCTCACGCCGCCTTGGTTTCTTGCCCTGCGCGCACTAATTGGCGCGCCGCCGCTACGATGTCGGGCACTTGCGGAATCGTCGCAGTCTCGAGTGCGCCATTGAACGGCGTCGGGATATCGAGGCCGGCGAGCCGTTGGATCGGTGCATCGAGCGAATAAAAGCACCGCTCGGTCAGGGTCGCCACGATCTCGGCGCCGGCGCCGGCAAACCGGCAGTCCTCCTCCACGACCAGCACTCGGTGGGTCTTCTCAACCGACTTCGCGCAGGTGTCCCAATCGATCGGTCTTAAGCTGCGCAGATCGATCACTTCCGCCTCGATGCCCTCTTTGGCAAGCTCGTTTGCCGCGTCCTGAGCCAGCATGGCGTGGCGTGAATAGCTGATGATGGTCAGATCACGGCCGTCGCGGCGCACCGCGGCGCGATGCATCGGCGGCGGCTCGGCGACGAAGTCGACCTGTCCTTTGGTAAAATACAGTACTTCATGCTCCAGCAGGATGATCGGATCGTCGCTGGCGATCGCCTGGCGCAGCTGCCAGTAGGCGTCCTGTGGCGTCGCCGGCACCGCGATGCGCAGTCCCGGAACGTTCATCAGCGTGTGCTCCAGCCGCTGCGCATGCTGCGCTGCGAGCTGGCGCGCGATACCGCCCGGCACGCGCACGACCAGCGGCATCTTGAATTGGCCGCCCGACATGAACGGAATCTTGGCGGCGCCGTTGATGATCGAATCGAGCGCGAGCAGCATGAAATTGATGGTCATGATCTCCACGACGGGACGCGCGCCGACCAATGCGGCGCCGACGCCGAGCCCGGTAAAGCCGTTTTCGGATATCGGCGTATCGCGCACGCGCCATTCGCTGTATTTGGCGTGAAGCCCTTCGGTGACTCGGTAGCTGCCGCCGTAGAGACCGACGTCCTCGCCGAGGATGAAGACCGACTCATCGGCCGCCATTTCATGATCCAGGGCGCGGTTGAGCGCCTGCCAATAGAGCAATTCCTGCGACATGACGGTCTCCCTACATCAGCATTTCGTGCCGGCTGTTGCGGTTGAGATGGCCCCACGCGTCATCTATGTTCGGCTGCGGGCTTTGCAGCGCGAATGCGACCGCGCCGTCCACCACTTTCGCCACGTCCGATTTGAGCTCTTCGACTTCCGATTCAACGAGATGCTCGCTGTCGATCAGATGATCGGCGAACAGCTTGATGTTGTCCGGTCCGATCGCTGCCAGCTCGTCCGCGGTGGGATAACGGAATTCGAATTGGCGGGTGGCGATGGTCAGCGGGTCGTCGGCCTGGAACGCCTTCAGTTCGACCGCCGGCCGAGTCGTTCCGGGATCGGCCATCGAATGGCCGCGATAACGGTAGGTCTCGCACTCGATGAATTGCGGACCCCCGCCGCGGCGAATGCGATCGAGCGCCTGCTTGGTCGCGTTGTAGACTTTGAGCACGTCCATGCCGTCGATCTTTTCCGCCGTTATGTTGTAGGCGGCGACGCGCTTGAAAAGTTCAGGGACCGCCGAGTGACGATGAATCTCGGTACCGATCGCGTAGTGATTATTTTCGCAGACGAACAGCACCGGCAGTCGCCACAGCCCCGCCATGTTGAGCGCTTCATGGAACGCGCCCTGGTTCACCGCGCCGTCGCCGAAGAACGACACGACGACTTCCGGCAGACCCCGCATGGCAATCGTATAGGCGATGCCGACGGCGATCGGGCAGGTCTGACCGACGATGGCGTAGCCGCCCATGAAGCGGCGTTCGCGATCGAACATGTGCATCGAACCGCCCATGCCCTTGCTCATGCCGGTCGAACGGCCGAACAGTTCCGCCATCACTTCTCGCGCCGGCGTGCCGCGCACCAGGGCATGAGCGTGCTCGCGGTAATTGCTGACGATGTAGTCGGACGGACCGATGGCGTTGATGACGCCGGCAGCCACCGCCTCTTCGCCTGGATAAAGGTGCAAGAAGCCGACGATGTTACCTTTTGTGTATTCTTCCGCCGCGCGCTCCTCGAACGTCCGGCAGAGCAGCATGTCGCGAAGCATGCGCTGCATCGTTTCGCGTTCCATTTTCCACCCTCCGTCCGGTGCGGCCCGGCGTTTGCGTAATCGTTGTCCAGTCCACTTGCGAACGGGCGGGGCGCCTTCGCGTCCCGCCCGCTTTCGTCAACAGCAACCCCTGAAGCGACCCTTGCCGACGGCGTAGCGCGCCTCCTGACGTTCGACGAAGAACTCTTCGTAGGTCATGATCGGCAGTCCGGGATGGTTGGTCTGGCGGTGGGCGACATAGGTGTCGTAGTCGGGGACGCCGATCATCAGCCGCGCCGCACGCACGCTCCAGGTTCTTACGGCCCGGCCGTGCTCCTTCCATTCCTCGAACTTGATCGACAGCAGGTCAGGCATTGCGACCTCCAACTGCGGCGCCGGCGAACTCGATCTCGACGGCGGTCGCTTTCGGCGTACCCAGCGCCTTGCGGATGTTGAGGATGCCGTAGACCACCATCGAGATGACGACGGCGGCGAACAGCGCGGCCAGCGTCGCGTCGACGTAGTCGTTGAACACCAGGCGGCCCATTTCACCCAAGGAATGTGCCGGTGCCAGCACCTGACCCGCGGCCAGCGCAGCAGACAGCTTCGCAGCGTGGGCAAGGAAGCCAACCGCCGGATCGGGGTTGAACACTTTCTCCAGACCGGCGGTGACCGTGCAGGCCACGAGCCAGGTCGTGGGCACGATCGTCACCCATGCGAACCGCTCGCGCTTCATCTTGAACAGCACCACCGTGCACAGCGTCAACGCGATGGCCGCGAGCATCTGGTTCGAAGTGCCGAACAGCGGCCACATCGTCCAGATTCCGCCGAGCGGATCGATGACGCCCTGATAGAGGAAGTAGCCCCACAGCGCGCAGGCCAGTGCCGACCCGATTACGTTGTTGGCCCAGTTCTTGGTCTCCTTGAACGCCGGGATGGCGTTTCCGACGAGATCCTGGATCATGAAACGGCACACCCGCGTGCCGGCATCCACCGTGGTGAGGATGAACAACGCCTCAAACAGAATGGCGAAGTGATACCAGATCGCGGTCAGCGCCTGGCCGCCGAACAGGCTGGACAAGATCTGCGCCATGCCGACGGCCAGCGTCGGTGCGCCGCCGGTGCGCGACAGGATCGTCGCTTCGCCGACGTCATGGGCGACTTGCGTCAGTTGATCGGGCGTCACCACGAAGCCCATGTTGGAAACCACCGTAGCGGCCTGGGCGGCGGTGGTGCCGAGAATTCCGGCGGCGCTGTTCATCGCGAAATAGACGCCGGGATGCAGCACCGACGCGGCGATCATGGCCATGATGGCGACGAAGGATTCCATCAACATGGCGCCATAGCCGATGAACGGGATTTGATTCTCGTTCTCGATCATTTTCGGCGTGGTTCCGGAAGCGATCAGCGAATGCCAGCCGGAAACCGAACCGCAGGCGATGGTGATGAACAGGAACGGGAACAGGCTCCCCGCCCAAACCGGGCCGGAACCGTCAACGAACTTGGTGATCGACGGCATCTGCAGGTAGGGGCGCACGATGATGATCGCCAGAGCCAACAGTGTAACCACGCCGATCTTCATGAAGGTCGACAGGTAATCGCGCGGCGCCAGCAGCAGCCACACCGGCAACACCGACGCGACAAAACCATAGCCGATGATGATCAGCGCGAGCGACGGGCCGCTCAGATCGAAATAGACGGCGAGTTCGGGAGTCTGCGACACCGTTTGCCCGTAGATCAACGCTGCGATCAGCAGCACCAAGCCGATGAGCGACATTTCCGCGACTCGGCCACGGCGGAAGAAACGCCCATAGACACCCATGATCAGTGCGATCGGCACGGTGCAGAACACCGTGAAGGTACCCCACGGGCTGCCTCTGAGGGCTTGCACCACGACCAACGCCAAAACTGCAAGAATGATGACGCAGATCAGCAATATGCCGATGCCGGCGACGGTGCCGGCGACCGGTCCCATCTCCGAGCGCACCATGTCGCCGAGCGAACGGCCGTCGCGCCGCGTCGACAGGAACAGGACGGTCATGTCCTGCACCGCGCCGGCGATAACGACGCCGGCCAGGATCCAGAGCGTGCCGGGCAAGTAGCCCATTTGCGCCGCCAGCACCGGACCGACCAGCGGGCCGGCGCCGGCAATCGCCGCAAAATGATGGCCGAACAGCACGTAGCGGTTGGTCGGAACGTAATCCAGTCCGTCGTTGTGACGAACCGCCGGCGTCGGTCGGCCCGCGTTCACGCCGAGCACTTTGTTTGCGATGAACAGGGCGTAATAGCGGTAGGCAATGAAGTAGATGCACACCGCCGCGATGACGAGCCAGGCAGCGTTGACCGGTTCGCCGCGACTCAGTGCGACGATGCCCAGCGACACCGCGCCAAGAAGCGCAATCGCAGCCCATAATATTTTGGTTTGAAGTCCGTTGCCGTTTCCGATCAGCGCGCTCATTGGCGTTTCCTCCTTGGATTGATGGATTGCGCGATGTGGCGTGCAAGCGAAGCCATCATGCGCGAAGAGCCATTTTTCTGTGTTCAAGTGTTTCGCGCCGAGCCGCGTCGCGCTTTGACCAAAATCAAATATGCTGGGGATTTTGTCAGGTTCGAGCGGCCTGGGGGACGACGTTGTGCACTGCACAGGTGGCCGCCTTTGGCCCGCCGGGCCTGCGTTGCCCGATCAAACTCGTCAAAAAAATGCCCCGGATCGACAGCCGGGGCATTTTCAGGGTTTTCGTTTCAAGATTTATGACGCTTTGACGTCAATCTTCTTGCTCGTTTCTTGGGCTTCGGGTTTCTTCGGTAGCGTGAGGGTGAGCACGCCCTTCTTGAAGCTCGCCTCGATCTTGTCGGTATCGACCCCGTCGGGCACCTGGAAAGCGCGTTCGAACGAACCGTAGTTGCGCTCCCGCAGATAATAGCCCTTCTCCTTCTCCTCCTTTTTCTCCTCCTTTTCGCCCTTGATGGTCAGGACGCCGTTGGCGACCTTAACCTCAAGGTTCTTTTCGTCGATGCCGGGCAGTTCGGCGCTGATTTCGTACGCCTTTTCGGTGTCGGTGAAATCGACAGCCGGCATCGCCGGCCACGCCGGTTCACGATGCCAGAACGGAACGACGTCAAACACCGACCTGCGGAACGGCGAACGCCAGAATCCACCGTCAAAGTCGTCGAACAAGCGGTCGATTTCCCGGCGCAGGCTTTCAAATGGCGCCCGTACTGTCGGCGTCGCCGATTCTCTCTCGGTTTTCACGGGTAGTTTGGTGGCTTCAGCCATGGCAGTTCCTCCGAAAGCAGATTGAACCGTTGCCAATTACCTTATGCGGTTCCAAGCGGCGTTGATCTGCGTCAATCGGCACGATCGAATGGCGGCTTCGAAGTTCCTTGACCTAAATCAAAGCCTTGCCGCGTTTGGGACGTAGTTTAACGCCGCTGTTTAGGACCTGTTCCAAACCCTGTAGTGAGGCCGGCGTGCGCGGTGATTTTTCACGTCGCTCCTTTCTTCGAGGGTCCGCTGCGACAACGGCCGGAGCGACCATGCTCAATAGCACGTCCGCGCTAATCGCGGAGGCGCAAGCGCCCGACGACGTCGTGTCGTCCATCGGGCCGGACGCTGTAGCCATCACATTGCAGGTTAATGGCGTCACGCGCAGCTTGCATGCCGAGCCGCACATGACACTGGCCGAGGCGCTGCGCGGCCCGTTGGGCCTGACCGGAACCAAGATCGCCTGCAATCGCGGCGCCTGCTCCGCCTGTACGGTGTGGCTCGACGGCGTGCCGATTTGCTCCTGCATGGTGCTCGCCGTTGAGGTCGGTGCGCGCCGAGTCACGACCATCGAAGGTCTCGCCCAAGGCGAAACCTTGCACCCGGTGCAACAAGCCTTCATCGATCACGACGCACTGCAATGCGGCTTCTGCACGCCAGGACTGATCATGAGCTGCGCGGCGCTGCTTGAGCGCAATGCGGCGCCGACGGCCGACGATGTCCGCAATGCGATCAGCGGTCACTATTGCCGCTGCGGCACTTATCCTCATGTCGTTGCCGCGACGCTCGACGCCGCCAAAAGAGCCAAGGTGTGACGATGGCGAAGCAAGATTTAGCCGAGCAAAATCTGCGTAGCGAGACGTTTCCCACCGGCATCGCCAGCGTCGGTCTCGGCACGGTGGTGCGCGAAATTCCCGTCGACGAGCCGCCGCCACTGCCGCCCAACAGCAAGCTCGCGGTCATCGGCAAATCGTTCCCGCGCCCGAACGGGCGGGCCAAGGTTAGCGGCGCAGCCGCCTTCACGGTCGATATTGCGCTGCCGGGTATGTTGCACGCACGCGTCTTGCGCTCGCCGCTTCCGCACGCGCGGGTTCGCTCGATCGACATCGCGGCGGCATCCCGTCAGCCTGGCGTGCGCGCCATCCTGCCGAT
>Ga0187769_10001081_pt1 | contig 15259 bp, 8 predicted proteins | sample 0116_SJ02_MP02_1_FD_133140 | JGI IMG/M metagenome (GOLD analysis project Ga0187769, IMG submission 133140) | Tropical peat soil microbial communities from peatlands in Department of Meta, Colombia - 0116_SJ02_MP02_10_MG | ecosystem: Environmental > Terrestrial > Soil > Wetlands > Peat | place... | reverse complement strand
CTGTAAACTGCTGGGTCCCATTGGTGAGAACGGTGGCCGAGATTGGAGAAATTTGGGCAGTCACTGCGGATTGAGTGATCGTAACTTGAGCTGAGGCCGACCTTGAAGGCTGCGCAAACGAAACAGCAGTAACTGTGACAACGTTTGGGGCCGGTACGCTCGCTGGCGCGGTGTAGGTCCCCACGTTGTTGGATCCGGTAATCTTTCCAACAGTGGAATTCCCACCTTGTATACCATTGACCTCCCAGAAAACGCTCGTGTTGGTAACCCCGGGCCCGCTCACGCTGGCTGTGAACTGGAAGGCAGTGCCAGTTCCGACGGTTGCTGTGACTGGCGAAATGGTCACAGTAGCCGTTCCCGAGACTGTGACGCTCGCCGTGGCGGAAATATTCGGTGCGGCATTCGGGATTGCGCTCACAATGACTGGATTTTGCGCAGGCACGGTCGAGGGAGCCACATAGTTGGCTGAATTGGTCCCGGGCACCGGCGTAATCGTTCCGTAGGTCGAGTTGCCGCCGGGGACGCCGTTAACCTGCCACGTCACCGCCGTGTTCGTTGTGTGAAGGACCGTAGCTGTAAACTGCTCGGTCCCATTGGTGAGAACGGTCGCCGAGATTGGAGAGATCGAGATACTCACAGAGTTCTGCGAAGCTGGAAGTATCGTAACTATGGCCGAGGCGAATTTCGAAGGCAGCGCATGGGAAACCGCTGTTACGGTTACCGTGTTGCCGCTGATGGGAACCGCAGAAGGAGCGGTGTAGGTGCCGGTAGTGTTGTTTGTTCCCGATGCCGCAATGGTTCCGTCCGTAGCGTTGCCTCCGGCTATGCTGTTCACCTCCCAGATCACAGAAGTGTCTCCCGTCCCAGTTACGGTGGCAGTGAAGACGAATCTCGTACCGACTTGGACGTTGGCGGTTGTGGGTGAAATGGTGACACCGCTGATGTTCGTGAAAGTGACTACACAGGAAGCTGAGACATTAGGCTGGGCGTGCGAGACGGCCAAGATAGTGACAGTCCCGCTATTGGGTGCTTTGGCCGGGGCCGTATAAGTCGCATTCGCACTGTTAGCTCCTGGCGCAATCGTGCCCACGGTTGCGTCTCCGTTCACTACGTCCTTGCCATTGTCAACGACTTCCCAGATGACGCTCGTATCGGAGGATCCCGTCACAGTAGCGGTCAGAGGCAGAGTCCCGCCCAGGTTCACCGGCGCAGCAGTGGGAGAAATCGAGATGCTGACGTTCTGCGAAACCGGAACTATCGTGACGGTGGCCGAGGCGAACTTTGTGGGTAGTAGCGCGGAAACCGCCGTCACGGTTACCGTGCTGCCGGTGGGAACAGTGCTAATAGCACTGCCGGTGGTAGGAACCGTGGAAGGAGCGGTGTAGGTGCCGATGCTGTTGTTGGGTCCCGAGGCGGTGATGGTCCCGATCGTAGCGTTGCCTCCGGGTATGCCGTTTACCTCCCAAACCACGGAAATGTTTCCTGCGCCAACCACATTGGCAGTGAAGGGAAAGCTGGTGCCCACCTGGACGCTCGCGGTTGTGACGGTTTTTCCGCCGCTCGAGAGGGTGACCGACTGAATGTCCGCGATCGTAACCACGCAAGAGGCAAAGACACTTGGCTGCGAGTGAGAAACGGCCTTGATGGTGACGGTGCCGCTGCTCGGGATCTTGGCAGGTGCGGTATAAACTGCGGTCGCGCCGTTAGGCCCGGGAACAATTGTTCCCACGTTTGCATCGCCGTTCACAACGCCATTGCCGTTATCAACCACTTGCCAAATGACAGCCGTATCGGCGGGACCCGTCACCGTGGCGGTCAGATTCAGAGTCGTGCCCACGTTCACCGCCGCCACGGTCGGAGAAATAGAAACCTGAGCCGGAATCGGGGTTCCTGTGATCGTGACTTGGGCGCTGCCGCTCTTCGTGTTGTCAGCGTTTGCCACAGCTGAAACCGTCACGACAGCCGGATTTGGGACATATTGAGGCGCCGTGTAGTTCCCTGAGCTGTCAACGGTTCCAATGTTGCCGCCGCCGCCGGGAAATCCGTTGACCAGCCACTGCACGCCACTCACGTTAGAGTTGTACACGGTGGCAGTAAAAGATTGAGTGGTTCCCGTGGTTACAGTCATCGTCGGTGGAGAGACCGCCACTGATACCGCGGGCAAAGCGGTGGCGCCATTGAACGGCGCGGCACCTGACCCGCCACAACTCAGCAAACCAGCCATCAGTGCTAGCAAACCCGCAACAGCGGATGAGAGCCGCAAAGCTTTAGACATCAGAACCTCCGAAAATTGCGCACGACGTCTTTAGTGCGCATTCCCTGAGAGCGTGCTGGATCTGAGCCAGCAGGTCTTCCATCGCGTTTGCTGAAACTCTAATCATGACGGCCGGCTTCGGTGACTTGTGTAGCAGACGGCCATTTCTGCGCTGTGGCAGCTGACGACTGCGCCTGAGCAGGTGGCCGAACGGCATCCTTAATCCATTGAAAAGGCCTGGCGCCCGATACTGCGCGAAAAAATTCTCGACTGTTCTCGTATCTCACAATTACTGCCTTTGCCGGAGCCGCAGAGTCAATGCGATCCCTTGCCAGCTTCGGCGTCACGCCGTCATCGAGCAGTTGTTGTATTCGTATGGAGCGGTCATTCAGCTTGGGCAGCCATTCAACCGGATCCAGACCGGACACTCTTCTTAGGAACTCTGGCTTCACATAATCCGGGCGTTCATTTTCAGGAATAATGGAGGATGACGCCATCCACTCTGGCCAGTCGCCCCAAGGATTGATCACGTCGATGGTCTTTATTCGCGGATCAGTGGCCGCGGCGAGAATCGCGATGGTTCCGCCCGAGCCGGTTCCAAACATGCCGACCCTGCTGAGATCGAGGTCGTCTCTTGTGGAAAGAGAATTGAGGATCATCTGCACGTCATGCACCGACGTGACTAGAGATTCCTGCAATTCACTGACGAACCATTCTTTCATGGGACGGTGGGCATAGCGATGGCCGGTTAAAGCTGAGACAAATCCGACCGCGGCAAAGCCGTCCCGCGTGAGATGCTCACAATATTCGTTGTTGCGGAAATGATCTGTCTCTGACGGATAGGTATAAAGGTACAAGATGACCGGGGGCTTACTTACGCCTTTTGGCAGCATGACGTAGAGATCGATGGGATCGCCCGGCCGCCACTTTACGCGGATAAGTTCCCGGGTGAATGAAGGGAGATCATCCTTTGCCCCTAAAATCTGTTCTTCCGTCCGCAAATCGCTTCCCGCCAATGAGAGCGAGTTCCAATCCTCCGAGCTGCGTGCATGGACCGGTGGAGGTTGGGTGGAATTAGCAGCAACCTGTTGCCCCCGAGCAATTCCGGGGCCTTGCATCAGAAGCCAGAGCACGCCCAGTGAAATGCAACCCTGGACTGCACGACGCCAACCCTGCATTTCAATATCATCCTTATTATTAAGACTTGCAGCCCAATTAATAAAAAGGGCAGGCAGTTGAAAGACCCACCTGCCCCTTGATCGAAAGAGCGTCAACTATTGCCTGAGCCCCACGAGTTCTTTTCCAGCATTATCAGCACAGTAGTCAAGATCCGCTTGAATCGTGAAAACCGCGCCACCGACATCGCCTCCACTTTCGTGGGTGCCGGTGCAAAGCCCGTCATGGCCCAAGAAACCAGATTGGTTGTAATGGGAGCGGAACACTTGCAGGGAACTATATGCAATAAAATCCGGAATGTTTGCGACTGAAGTCTGAGCTTCTGAGACTAGAGTCGAAACTGCTGCCGGAGTCGGCACGGCTGTAACCACACGCAGGACGTTCCAGATTGGGTATCCGCCGTTCAGCACATTGGTAAACGGAATGAGACCTGGGCAAGGAGCGCTACAGGTCGGGAACGTTCCACCCGTGTAAATGGGGAACAGCGGGTCCACACCATCAACGGTGAGGTACTTGGTTGTGCCGGTCACTTTGGCGAAGTTGGTGGTGCTCCAGAAGGCATAACCAAGTGCATCCTCGGTTGCACCCACGGTGCTGACCATCTCGCCAGTCCCGACCACTCGCTCACGTGAACCGCCGCTGGCGTAGGTGATGTCCAGTGGGTTTTCGGTGGCGGGATTCACGTTAAGCTCCTGTGTTGAACCGATCTCCACGTTGCGTGGAATGCTGAACTCCGTCGTGGTGTAAGTTCCGGAGGTCGGCTCCCGTAGGAACACGTGAGCGCCAATCGATGGCAAACCGGCTTCTGGGATAATGTCGCGCGTCCGGGTAAGGGTGCCGTTGAGAAGGTCAGCGAGCTCCCAGCGACTGACATTCTGGACCGCGGAAGTGCCGAATCCGCCGGGCGAGATGTCGGTCGTGTTGACAAAAACCATTACCACCTGTGCCCCGACATTGATGGATCTCCAGGCGGCGACGGGGCTGCCACTAATGGGATCATTTCCGCTGATGGCGTAGGCCACAGGCGTAACACTCTTCGAGCTTTGCGAACTGTGAATTGTCGTGCCGATCGGGCCAGGACCGTAGCCCAAGCCGCTGTAGTTGACGGTGTTCAGCGCAGCCAGCACCCGGTTTTCTTCGAACACGGCGTCTTCCGGACGAATGTCGGTGAAAGCGGCATTAAACACCTGGTCGTTGATTAAAGTGTAGACCGCGGAGGGCAGTGGTACGTCGGTCAGAGTTGCTATGAGATTGTTACCGGCTGCGCCAATCAAGCTCGAGCTGATGGAGAGAGAGCCGCGGGGCACGGCCATGAACAGCTGCTGACCGATTACTGAGTCCACGGCAAGATAGGCGCACACGTTCGTCATGGCATTGTTCCAGACGATCCAGATGTTACCTGTGTTGGCCGGAATTGTGGTTGTATTGCGGTTATCGATACCAGAGCCGCCGTTCTTCTGGGTCCAGATGTTGGTGCCGCATTCCGAAGTCGCACTGTCGGCTGCCAACGCGATGGCGTTGAAGGCGCCAGTTGACCCGACTGCATTGACTACAACACCTGCAAAACAGTTCACTCCCGCAAGCGCGATTAGCGCGATCGATAAAACCACTGCAAGTCGTATTATCGGCTTCGTCATTTTTTCCTCGTGGCGCAAATATGCGCGGCTGTGGGGACAACCCCGTTTAAGCTCGGCAGTGCGGAGCTTACCGCCGCACGCCAGGGATCTATTCGAGGCAGCTCAAAGAATTTGGGTAATCGACCCGCATCACGGACGCGAAACCGTGTACGCGAGAAACGGCCACGCGAGTCGCCAAGAATATCGCTGAAGTTTGTTTCAGCAAAGCGACCCCAGTATTAAAATCTTGTGAATTTCGCGAGGGCCGCAGGTCGCATGTAGCCGACCAACGCCGCGTTTACCCGGCTGTTGATAAGGAAGCGGTAACTGAAGTTTTTCATCTGAAATTAACCTGGCGGTCACATTACCGTAACCATTTGTCGGTAAGGATGTGAGTCCTTTGACTTCGAACACCAAGGATAACCCGCGTGCAACCCAGGCCAGTGCAGTTGTGTCTGCTGTTCTTCCTTCTTTTTTCGGTTGCCGTATTCGGGCAGACCGCGACATCTGCCATTAACTCGGCTCAAAGCCAGGCGTCTCTGTCGGGAGTGGTGACCGACCAGACTGGCGCCGTATTGGCAGGGGCGAGTGTAACGGTAAACAACGGAGCCGATTTAACGCAGACGGTCACCACTAACGATCAGGGCCAATACACGGTTAAGAACCTCCCACCGGGCACATATACGCTCATTATCTCTGCGCCAAACTTCAAGGACTTTCGCACGGATAGCTTGACTTTGAGCGCCGGACAAAGCATTCCGATTGACGCGGTCCTGGAGCCGGCCGGAGAAAAGACCTCGGTGAACGTCGAGGGGCAGAAGCTTTCCCAGGTTGAAACCGAGACTTCCGAGATTGCGGGCATGGTTACGCAAAAAGAGCTGGTCAGCCTGGGTCTGAACGGCCGAAACTTCACCCAGCTGATTGCGCTCACACCTGGAGTCAGCAATCAAACCGGCCAGGACGAAGCCAAAGTTGGGGTATTGGGGAGCGTGCGCTACAGCGTGAACGGTGGACGCGTCGAATACAACTCCTTCAATGTGGATGGGGGCGACGTGCTCAATGCCGGCCTTAACGGAAACCAAAGCACGTTGATCGTATATCCCAGCCTCGACGCGCTCAACCAAGTGCAGGTCCTGACTTCAAACTACGGGGCGATGTACGGTCGCAGTGCCTCGGGCACGGTGCTGGCTGACACCAAGTCGGGTACCAACGACTTCCATGGGAACGCCTACGAATTCATTCGCAATGAGTTTTTCAATGCCCGCAATTACTTTGATGAGACCAAGAAGGCGCCACTCTACCGCAGGAATGACTTCGGGGCTACTTTGGGCGGACCAATTATCATTCCTAGACTCTACAACGGGAAAGGCAAGAGTTATTTCTTCTTCTCGGAAGAGTTTCGCTTGGAGCGGACTCCAGTCGATTACAACCAGGCTGTCCCGTCCGTGGCGGAACGCAGCGGCAATTTCAGCGACGTTTGCCCCTACACTCTGGAAGGGATCAACGGCGTGCAGGGGGGCCAAGCCACCTTCACCCGGGGGAAATACCCCGACTGCCCGGGAATTAACAACAGTTCGGCGAAGGTCGGGACGTTTTTGACCTATCCCGGGAATGTCATCGCGATTGACCCCAATGCCATAGCGTTGTTGAGCACCAATGTCATTCCGCTGCCGAATTCCACGACAGGTTGTAATTCGAGCATCGGATCGTGCTTCGACGCTGTGGTTTCGCCCAGCACTTATTGGCGCGAGGAACTCTTTAAGCTGGACCACAACATTACGCCCAGCATGAAGGCCTCATTCCGTTATATTCACGATTCGTGGAACACCACAATTCTCACGCCGCAGTGGGGGACGGTTGAGAACAGCTTTCCCACTCTGCAGAGCACATTCAATGGCCCCGGAACCAGCATGTTGGCGAGGTTGACCAACACGATCAGTCCTACGCTCCTGAACGAATTTGTATTCAGCTACACCACTGACCACATCACCATGGCCAATCTTGATTCCAACGGAGCGCAATGGCAACGGCCATCCGGGTTAACCATGGGCTATATCTTCGATAATGGATTCGGCGGCAAGATGCCGGGACTGGTCATTGGCGGCAACAACCTGGCGTATGGAGGATTTGGTTTCTCGGTTGATCCGGGTTACTTGCCCTGGCACCATTCAAATCCCACCTACAATTTTCGTGACGATCTCAGCAAGGTCATTGGCAAGCACACGCTTCAAATGGGAGTGCAGCTAGTAGATTCGCAGCGCAACGAACTGAACCAGGCGGTGGGCGCCAATACGGGCGATGTGCAGGGAATTCTCGGCTACAGCAACATAAGCAGTTTCTACACCACGGGCAACGCCTTCGCCGATTTCCTGATCGGCCCCGGCGGCATTGCACCCAACGGTCCAAACGGAATCAAGTACTTTCAGCAGGACAGCGGGCAGGGCAACTATTTCAACCGCTATTTGGTCACCGAACCGTACTTCCAGGACGATTGGCGGGTGAATCCGCGGCTGACTCTGAATCTTGGATTGCGCATGAGCCTTTTCGGTACCTGGCACGAGAAGTACAACAACGTGTACAACTGGGTGCCGTCAGCGTTCAGCCGCTCTTTGGCGGCTCAGACGGTGGTCGATGCTTTTACTGGCGGACTGGCGCTTCCTGGGACCTGTCAAAGCCAACCCGGGGAGCCCCCCAGCAACTGCACTCCAATTCCGCTTAACCTGAGCAATCTTGATCCGAGAATCACCAACGGCATAGTTCACTGCGGGGTGAATGGCGTTCCCGACGGCTGCATGACGGGTCACCTGTTCAATCCCGCGCCGCGCGTCGGCTTTGCCTTTGATCCGAAGGGAGACGGCAAAACCTCCATTCGTGCGGGTTACGGAATTTTCTTCCATCACGGCACAGGAAATGAAGCCAACACCGGTTCGCTGGAAGGCAGCGCGCCCCTGATTCTGGACATGACCCAGAATCGGCCCTTCAGTTATGACTGCATCGGCGGAGTCGGACACCTCCCCGGAAACCCGCTATCGCGATGCCGCGGTTCCGGGGCGTATCCGCTCAACGTGACCGCGATCCCAACTGCCGCCATCTGGCCTTACGTCCAGCAGTGGAGCTTCAGCGTGCAGCATGAGCTTTCGAAGAATACGGTCGGTACGATTGCATATGTAGGGAGCAAGGGTACGCATCTAACAACTGACCTACAGATCAATCAACTGGCGCCTGTGCCGGCAGGGAAAAATCCCTTCTTGCCCGGTCAACCGATCACCAGCCTGGATTGCGGCACTTACGATGGAACTCACTTCACGCTGTATGGTTCGGATCCAGTCAGTCCGACTACTGGTTTACCTACCGATCCGGTGACCGGTTTGCCTGACGTCACTGCCACCGTGGTTTCCGGCCAGCCCGGCTTCGTCAATCTGCAAGCAGCCTGCTTCGGAACTCTCGGAAATTCTCAATTTCCCGATCCCAATTCATTGCGAACGTTTGCGCCCGGCATGGGCAGGATCTTCTCTCTGCAGAATGTGGCTGATTCCACGTATCACGCCATGCAGGTGACGGTCCGCCACGCAACAGGTCCATTCACTTTGGGCGTTGCGTACACCTACAGCCATTCGATTGACGATTCTTCGGATCGTTCGGATACGACTCTGGTAAATGCTCTGAACTTGGCGCAGAATCGGGCGAGTTCCAATTTCGACCAACGGAATTTGCTCAACATCAGCTACCTCTACAAACTTGATCGCATCGTAAGCAAATTGCGATTTTGGTTCTCCAATATTGGCTACGAGAGTTCAGCCCCTGTGGCCATGCCGGAGATCGAATCCCGCCTCGGACACACACTGCTGGACGGCTGGGAAATCTCCGGCATCACCACGTATCAGTCTGGGGTTCCCTTCAGCGTAATCAATGGTGGCAGCGCCAATGGCATCTCGGTTCTGGATAATGCTGGAGTAGCCAATGGGGTCGGAGCTGGCTCGTATCCCGACGTAATTGGGGACCCCTACATACACGCACCTCTAGGGGCTACCAACCCTCTGAGCATCGGGCCCGCGTTGTTGAATGCGGCCGCCTTCGCTGCCCCAACCGGTCTCACCTTCGGCGATGCGGGCCGGAACTTTCTGAACAACCCGAGCCGCCTGAATTTCGACACTGCGCTCCTGAAACACTTCAAAGTTACCGAAGGCAGCACGCTGGAATTCCGCGCGGAAGCTTTCAACGTCTTCAACCACACGCAATTCATCATCTACGATCCGGATAAAGGCAACCAGGCCAATAACACCATCAGTTGTTACGGTGGCCTGAACAACTCCGCTGGCGACCCAAGTTGTCTGGCAGGAAGTTCGTTCCTGCACCCAATCGAGGCTCATCGTCCGCGCACCGTGCAGTTCGGTCTCAAGTTGGCGTTCTGAGACAGACTCTCGCTCGCTGTGAGAAAGCCGGACTCAGGCGATGGTTCGTTTGCGGCTGGTATTCACCAGAGGCAGTCGAGTTGCGCTGGCTGGTGTCCTGCAGGCGGGACAATCGCAGCCTTCACTCGAAGTAGAGCGCCATGCCGCTGCTGCATCGAGGCGATACCCCACTCCTCGGATGGTCTTAAGTAAGGTCGGCTTCCCTTGATCGGGCTCGATCTTGCGGCGAATACGCCGGATGCAGGCGTCCACACTGCGGGGTGCGATGAACTGCATGTCTCCCCAGACTGCATCCAGCAGAACGTCGCGTGTGAACACCTGCCCGCGATGGCGTGCCATGTATTCGATCAAGCGAAACTCTAAAGTAGTGGTGGGGACTTCTACTCCACGGACTGATAGCTTCATAGCCAAGCTATCAATTACCAGATCCGCCGTATCCGTGTATGTAGCCGGAGCTGATAGGGGAGAGCGACGCAAGACGGCTTGCACTCGTGCCACCAGTTCCCTAGGGTTGAAAGGCTTGGTGATGCAGTCATCTGCGCCGTATTCCAGCGCCAAAATGTGCTGGTCCTCCATGCCGCTGTCCAGCAGGCAGACGACCGCCGTCCCCGCCAGCAGGGGGTCGCGGTGGAGGCGGCGGCACAATTCCAAGCCCGCCCTGGGCGGCGACAACAGCGGAATCAGTATGAGCGATGGACAGCTACTTCTTGCCTCGGGAACCACGTCGCCGGGCAACACGGCTTGCACCACATAACCAGCCGCCTCGAGGTACTCTTTCGGCAACTGGCAGACCCCGATTTGGTTGTCGACGACCAGAATGAGTTTCCCCACGTGTGCCAGTCCTCGTCCACGGACACATCCGCTAATTACCACTTACAGATCGGTTGAATCTTTGATGTAAGTAACAGACTTGGTGAAGCTGCAAACGAGGGGCACAGTCTAGCGCCAGGCGTGTTACGGCAATGTGACCAAAGTATGAATGTCATGTAAATTCTCATTCCTGGTTAAGAGAATGTTCCAGGATTCTCCAGGCTTGGGGAGTTCAATGGCGCGCATTCTATTTGTAGAAGCAGTGCAGGCAACGGCGCGCGCGATTCCAAGCGGGCAGCGAGGACTTCATCTGATGATGTAGCGTGGTGTGGCTGATGACAGGATGGTGAAGTCAAATGTTGGCCGGGGAACAGACGAACCATATAATACAGGGTTCGTAGGATTCATTGGTGAATTGCCGGGAGCGTCATTAGGCTCAAGATCTCACTGAGGACATAAATTTTCAGATGGATTTTACGACTTCTTCTACGGCACAAGACTACCTTCGCCGGCTCGGCGCCTTCATGCAGGAGCAGGTGTTGCCTGCCGAGGGCGAGTATTACCGCGAGGTGAAGAATGTGGCCGACTGGCGAACCTGGAAACAGCCTTCGATCATGGAGGATCTGAAGGCCAAGGCCAAGGCCGCCGGTCTCTGGAATCTCTTTCTGCCCGATAAGCGCTACGGATGGGGGCTCACGAACCTGGACTATGCTCCGCTAGCCGAGATGATGGGGCGATGTTCCATCGCTCCCGAGGTCTTCAACTGCAACGCGCCCGACACCGGCAACATGGAAGTGCTGGTGCAATACGGTTCCCAAGTGCAAAAAGAGCGGTGGCTGGAGCCGCTACTGGCGGGTGAGATTCGATCCGCCTTCTGCATGACTGAGCCGGGAGTGGCCTCGTCGGATGCAACCAACATGCAGGCCACAGCGGTCATCGAAGGTGACCAGGTGGTGTTGAACGGCTGCAAATGGTGGAGCTCCGGCATTGGGCATCCGCACTGCCGGTTGCTGATCTTCATGGGGTTGACAGACCCCAAGGCGGAGAGGTATCGACAACACTCCATGGTGTTGGTACCGCTCGACACCCCCGGAGTAAAGATTGTGCGCATGGTGCCGGTTTTCGGCGGCTACGATGCTCCCTTCGGTCACGGAGAAGTAAACTTCAGCAACGTGCGCGTGCCAATCGACAACATTATTGCCGGACCGGGGCGCGGGTTCGAGATTGCGCAGGGCAGGCTGGGTCCGGGGCGGATTCATCACTGCATGCGCACGCTGGGGGCAGCCGAACGTGCGCTGGAGTTGCTTTGTCGGCGATCCTTGGATCGAGTGGCGTTCGGCAAGCGGTTGGCCGAGTTGGGCGGAAACGTAGATGTGATTGCGAATGCGCGGATCATGATCGAACAGGCGCGCCTGCTTACTCTCAAAGCTGCCTGGATGATCGATCAGGTGGGCGCCAAGGGCGCCAAGAGCGAGATCTCTCAGATCAAGGTGGTCGTTCCGAATATTGCTTTGACGATCATCGATCAGGCGATCCAAATGCACGGGGGCGCAGGCGTATCAGACGATTTTCCCTTAACGGAGTTATTTGCTTCGATTCGGACCTTGCGAATTGCCGACGGTCCCGATGAAGTACATCGAGCGCTGATTGCCAAGCTGGAGTTGAAGAGGTACAAGTAAGTGTGTCCTCTGCGAGCCGGAAACCAGTACGTTTCTAACCTAACCACAATGAGCCAAGTCCAGACGGTTCGCGGTTCCATCGACTGTTCGCAACTTGGAACTACACTCATGCACGAGCACATCTTCGTGCTCGATGCGGAGATATTCCAGAACTGCCCTGAAGAGTGGGGCGACGAAGAGCGCCGGATTTCTGACGCGGTGACACGGCTCAACCAACTTCATTCTCGCGGAGTGAGCACCATTGTCGATCTGACGGTAATAGGTTTGGGACGATACATCCCCCGAATTCAGCGAATTGCCAGCCAGACTCCCATCAACATTGTGGTCGCGACCGGAATCTACGCCTACCACCAGGTGCCATTCTATTTTTACTTGCGCGGGCCGGGCACGATGCTGGGAGGGCCGGAATTGATTGCCGACATGTTCGTGCGCGACATCAACCATGGCATCGCCGATACGGGTGTGAAGGCGGGGATCCTAAAGTGTGCCACTGACGAACCGGGAGTTACCCGAGACGTGGAGCGCATCTTGCGTGCCACAGCGTTGGCGCACCGGCGCACAGGAGCGCCAATCTCGACTCACACCCACGCCAGGAAGAAGGTTGGACTCGATCAACAACGAATTTTCTTGGAGGAAGGAGTAGACCTTTCCCGCGTCGTAATTGGACATTCCGGCGACACTACCGATTTGCAATATCTGGAAACACTGATCCATAACGGATCGTATCTGGGGATGGATCGGTTCGGCATCGATACAATCCTTTCGTTTGAAGATCGGATCAACACCGTGGTAGCGCTGTGTCAACGAGGTTATGCCAACAGAATGGTATTGTCCCATGATGCCGCCTGCTTCCTACACTGGCTGCCCGAACGGGCGCTGCCAACAATGCTGCCCCGTTGGAATTACCTCCACATTCACAATGATGTCATCCCGGCATTAAAGCAGAAGGGTGTGAGCGAGCAGCAGTTGAACGAAATGCTCGTTGAAAATCCTCGGCGCATCTTCGAAAAGCAGGGAGCGTACTGACCCGCCATGTTCGGGGAGTTATTAGTTCCGCACGCTGGTAGCCTGGTTCACCTCCCTGTGAAAACTGGAGCCCGCTTTTCGAGGAAGTGGGCGATGCCCTCTTTGAAGTCTTCGCTCTGCAAACTCGCCGCCATCTCCACTATGGCGAGATCAAAGGACTCGCCTAAAGTCTGAAACATTGCCGTATACACCTGGCGCTTGATGACCCGCAAGGAGCGCGGACTGACGCGTGAGGCGAGGTCAGCGGCATACTCGTTGACCTTGTCGAGAAAGCTATCCTGAGGAAAGACGCGATTTACCAGTCCCATGCGCAAAGCTTCGGAGGCGTCGATCTGTCGAGCGCTGTACAACAGGTCGAGTGCGTTAGGCAGCCCGACGATCCGCGGCAACATCCAGGCCATTCCATACTCGGCAATCAAGCCGCGTTGGGCAAAAGTAGTGCAGAAGCGAGCCGCGTCGGAGGCCAGACGCAGATCGCAATAAAGAGCAATGACCAGACCGAGACCGACCACTGGACCGTTGATCGCCGCCAGGATCGGCTTTTCGATTCCAAGGAAGTAGCAATGCTTCCTTTGGAAATCGGGCAGAACGCCCTCGCGCTGGAGGCGGTTGCCAGCCAACCGCGAAGCGGTCACTCGCTCTCCGTCGACCGTGCCCTTTGTTGCGACTGAGTTCAGCAGAGAAACGTCGGCCCCGGCGCAAAAACCGCGCCCTGCGCCAGTCAGCACCACGAGACGGACGTTGTCGTCATGCTCCGCCTCTTCGAGGCAGGAGCGCACTTCCTGCTCCATGATGGCCGTCCAGGCATTGAGCTTGTCCGGACGATTCAAAGTGATGGTGGCGACTCCGTTTGCTACTTGATAGAGGGTCTGTTGCAAGGACATGGGACCTCCGATTTCGATTGAGTGGATTACTAAGTCACTGGACTCCAGCCTTCTCATGTTCTGCGCTGACACGCGTGGATGACAGAAAATCGAGCAGAGCCCTGTGTGCGGCTTCGGTCTGATCCGTGGAGAACAGGTGTCCTGCTCGATCAAGCAGAACCAATTGCGCTTCCGGAATGCGGGCCGCGATTATTTCGGCGTTGCCGGCGGGTACAAGCTGGTCAGCCTTTCCGTGAATGACAAGTGTTGGGGCAGTGATCTGGGGCAAGCGGCTGAAACTCTCCCAGCCGATGATGGCTAGTAATTGAGCAAGGTAGCCTTCCTTCGTCGCAAACCACGGACGGCGGATTGCGATGTCCTCGTCGATAAGGCGTCGTGGCGTAGCGGGGTCGTAGAGGAAGGGAACGGCGGCTTCTGCGGCCTGCTCTGGAGCCATGCTGCTAATCGCCTGCAGCGTCGCGAGCACAGCAGGTTCAGCGAGTATGGCAGTGGAGCTGCCGGCAGCCGTGCAGCCAAGAATCAGGGACTGCACACGCTCGGGATGCTTCAGGGCGAATTCCTGAGCGATCATGCCGCCCATCGACACGCCGAAGACATGGGCGCGTTGGACCCCGGCAGCGCCGAGCACAGCGGCGGCGTCCGAAGCCATCGCGGCGATCGAATACGGGCCCGGAGGGACATCGCTTCGTCCGACACCGCGGTTGTCGAATGCGATGGTGCGATAGGTCGCCGATAACACGGGGCGGGTGCGATGCCACATGCACGAGGCGTAGCCCAGACCCATGATCAGCAGGATTGGTGCTCCAGCACCGTCCTCATCCCAGTAGATCTTTGTCCCTTGATTGATAGCGAACGGCATGCTGACCTCCCATCTCGAGTAATTCCAAGCCGACATCCCACCGCAGACTAGTATTCTGCAACTTTCAGAATGAGCTTGCCGAAGTTCTCGCCTTTGAACAGTTTCAGAAGAGCATCGGGGAAGGAAGAGATCCCTTCGACGATATCTTCGCGCGACTTGAGCTTGCCCGCTGCCATCCATCCCGCCATCTCGCGGACAGCGTCCTTGTAGCGATCCATGTAATCGAAGACCAGCATGCCCTTCATGGTCGCGCGGTTGACTAACAAAGAAAGATAATTGCGCGGGCCTTGGATGGGATCCGTATTGTTGTATTGCGAGATGGCGCCGCAGATCACAATGCGCGCGCCGCGCGCCAGGTTCGCGAGGGCAGCTTCGAGAATGTCGCCGCCGACGTTGTCGAAATAAATGTTGATTCCCTTCGGGCAAGCTTTCTGCAACGTCGCCTTCACGTCCTCGGATTTGTAGTCAATCGCGGCGTCAAAACCGAGATCAGTCAGGAGGTAGCGGCACTTCGTGGCGCCGCCCGCGATGCCAACCACCCGG
>Ga0187769_10001080_pt1 | contig 15260 bp, 9 predicted proteins | sample 0116_SJ02_MP02_1_FD_133140 | JGI IMG/M metagenome (GOLD analysis project Ga0187769, IMG submission 133140) | Tropical peat soil microbial communities from peatlands in Department of Meta, Colombia - 0116_SJ02_MP02_10_MG | ecosystem: Environmental > Terrestrial > Soil > Wetlands > Peat | place... | reverse complement strand
GCAAGCAGGCCCCGCCGGGGCTGAAGGTGACCTCGAAAGCATTCAGCGTCGGGCGGCGGTTTCCCCTCGCGCAAAAGTACTCTGTATAAGCTCGCTATGCGCTATAGCCTAGGTATTGCCAGGCGCTCTTGCCTGGCACGGCGTGCCGTGCCCCTACGGGGGGAACAAGAACGCCTATACGCCGAGGACGGTGACAAGTTCGCGGACGGAAGCGGCGGACTTGTCGAGGGCGGCCTTCTCTTCGGGCGTGAGCTTGATCTCAATTATCTGCTCGATGCCTTTGGCGCCCAGCTTCACCGGCACGCCGACGAAAAGCCCCTTGATGCCGTACTCGCCTTCAAGATAGACCGCGCAGGGAAGAATCTTCTTCTTGTCCTTTAGGATTGCATCGACCATTTCCACGGCCGCGGCAGAAGGCGCGTAGTAGGCCGAGCCGGTCTTCAGCAGATTTACGATTTCCGCGCCGCCCTGGCGCGTGCGCTTAATGATGGCTTCAAGTTTATCTTTAAGGATCAACTCTGTGATCGGAATGCCTGCGACAGTGGAATAGCGCGCGAGGGGAACCATGTCGTCGCCGTGGCCGCCGAGGACGAAGGAATGAACGTTCTCGACGGAAACGCCCAATTCGGCGGCGACGAAGGTGCTCATGCGCGCGGAATCGAGCACGCCTGCCATGCCGATCACGCGGTTCTTTGGGAAGCCGCTGACCTTGAAGGCGGCCTGGGCCATGGCGTCAAGCGGGTTCGTCACGATGATCAGGATGGCGTTGGGCGAAAGCTTAACGACGGCTTCGACGACAGCCTTGATCACGTCGTAGTTGGCCTTGAGGAGGTCGTCTCGGCTCATGCCGGGTTTGCGCGGGAAGCCGGCGGTGATGACGATGACGTCACTGTTGGCCGTCTCCTTGTAATCGCCCGAGGCGGTCGAAATGCCCGCGGCGTGGGCGTCGCTGCCGAGGATCGGGCCGGACTCCGCCATGTCCAGCGCCTTTCCGGCGGGGACACCTTCGAGAATATCTGTAAGTACGACGTCGGCCAGGCCGGCATCATGAATTCGTTGAGCTGTCGTCGAGCCGACAAATCCGCCGCCAACGACCGTCACTTTCTTGCGCATTCAAGTGTCTCCTTAAGGTCATGACGAGAAATGAAGGGGCGCAGAGAGCAGCGCCCCTACGAACGAAACGATGGCGGCAGCAGCTAGCGGCCGACCGGAGCGGGGGCGGCCATGTTCTCGATGATCGAGCTGGCGAACTCGCTTGTGCTGACCTTGGTCGCGCCGGTCATGAGGCGCTCGAGATCGTACGTGACGCGCTTTTGCTGAATCGTCCGCTCGATGCCCGATTCGATCAGGCGGCCGACTTCCTTCCATCCCATAAAATCGAACATCATTACACCCGAGAGCATCACCGAGCTCGGGTTGATGACATCCTTATCCGCATATTTCGGCGCGGTGCCGTGTGTCGCCTCGAAGCAGCCATAGCCATCGCCGATGTTCGCGCCGGGCGCCATGCCGAGGCCGCCGACCTGCGCGGCGCACGCATCCGAAATATAGTCGCCATTCAAGTTCGGCGTGGCAAGCACCTGATATTCATTCGCGCGCGTGAGAACCTGCTGGAAGATGGAATCGGCAATGCGGTCGTTGACGAGAATCTTTTTCTTCCACTGGCCCTGCCCGTGGGTAGCGTAGATCGCATCGAGGGTCTGCTTGACCTCGGCAGCGATCTTTTTCTTGAAATCCTCGGTGGCCTGTTCGAGTCCCGGCTCGATCAGCGCGGCATTCTTCTCGATCGAGATATTCGGGTCGCGATCCTTGTTGTCGAGGATCCAGCTCTCGCGCTCGGTGACAATCTGGCTGCGGAATTCCTGCACTGCAAGCTCGTAGCCCCAGTCACGAAACGCGCCCTCGGTAAACTTCATTATGTTGCCCTTGTGCACGAGCGTGACGATGCGGCGATTGCTTTCGATGGCATATTGAATGGCGCGGCGCACGAGGCGTTTCGTGTTGAATGCGGAGATGGGCTTGATGCCGATGCCCGGGTGCTCGGGCAGGCGTTTGCCCGTGCCCTTCAGCATTTCGTCGTTGATGAAGGCAGTGATTTTCTCGGCTTCGGGCGTGCCGGACTTCCACTCAATGCCTGCGTAAACGTCCTCGGTGTTTTCGCGGTAGATGACGACGTTCATTAGTTCCGGACGCTTCACCGGCGAGGGGACGCCCTCGAAATAGCGAACGGGCCGCACGCAGGCGTAGAGATCGAGCAATTGGCGCAGAGCGACGTTCAGCGAGCGGATTCCGCCGCCGACGGGAGTGGTGAGCGGCCCCTTGATCGCAATGCGGAAGTCGCGGATAGCGTCCACGGTATCCTGCGGAAGCCAGTCTTTGAATTGATTGTAGGATTTCTCGCCGGCGTAAACCTCGAGCCAGGCGATCTTGCGCTTGCCGCCGTAGGCCTTTTCGACAGCGCCATCGAAGACGCGGCGCGAGGCCTTCCAGATGTCGCGCCCTGTGCCGTCGCCTTCAATGAACGGAATGATCGGACGGTCCGGCACACGGAATTCGCTCCCGACGTACTCGATGACCTTGCCGTCGGACGGGACCGGCACACCGCTATAAGAACTCTTCATCGATCTGCGATTTCCCCCTCCCTACGGTGAAGCAGAACTGCTGCTGAGACTTCAACAGATGAACCGAATACCTTAGCACAGTCGCCGCCGCGGTTGGAGTGCGCTTGAATGAAACTTTTCAGAAAGGAAATCGCCGAGCGCGGCCATGCAAGCCCGGCGGGGAACAGCAGTTTGCCAAGCGAGTTGAGAAGAATTTGCGGGTGGTTAAGGCAATTCTCGAAGCCAGGCGCGAGATGGGCAAGTGGAAGAAATTCATGCGTTACTTTAGTGCGACAAAGGCTGCTCGTGCGCCATTTCAAGCTTGCCTCGAGTTGTCGGCATGTCGACGGATAATTTAAGAACTACGCGAAGCTGCGCGACGGCGAGCCCCGACTGACTTTCACGCCCAGCGTAATCAGCGCGCCCATTGCAAATCCGCCGACGTGCGCCCACCAGGCGACGCCCCCTGTATTGATCGCGCCGAGCGACCCCAGACCGCTGAGGAACTGCAACAGGAACCAGATGCCGATGAAAACCCACGCCGAAATGCGCGCCGTAAACCAGAAGAAGAGGAGAGGTACCAGCGTCAGAACCTTGGCGCGTGGGAAGAGGATTACGTAGGCTGCAAGGACTCCCGAGATCGCACCGCTTGCTCCTACGGAGGGAATATGCGAGCCCCAGGAAAAGGCGACCTGCGTGATGCCGGAAACGATTCCGCAGAAAAGATAAAAGAACAGGTAAGGAACCGCGCCGAACTCGTCCTCCACGTTGTCGCCAAAGATCCAGAGGAACCACATGTTCCCAATAATGTGGAGGAAACCGCCGTGAACAAACATGCAGGTGAAAAGGGGATAGAGAGCATCCATCAACGTGTAGCGGCGGCCGGCAAGAGCCATCTGAATGTGCGAAGGAATCACGCCGTATGTGTTGATGAACGCATCGAAGGCCTTGGGCGGGAGAGTGATTTGGTGGATGAAGACGGCGACGTTTGCAGCAATGAGGAACAGCGTCATCACCGGAAACGTGCGGCGCGGGTTCAGGTTCTTTAGCGGAATCATGAACGCGCCCCGGAGATTGCGGTGACGGCGGCTCTCCGCAGTTGATTGGATGTGTAAGCGCGTTCGGAACGATCGCCGGCGCGGCGCAAGGCGGAGATCTCTCTGAGCGAAGCAATACGGCCGCGCGCGCCAACGGCCGTGCATTTCAGGGCCGCGGCAGCGCACGCGAATTCAAGTATCTCTTCAAGCGGCCATCCGCGGACGAGTCCGTAGAGGAACGCGCCGTGGAAGATGTCCCCGGCGCCGGTGGTGTCCACGGCCTTCACGCGGAAGCCGGGGCAGAGAAGGAAATCTCGACCATCCCATGCGAGGACGCCGAGCCGGCCGAGCGTTGCAGCCGTCAGACGGCACTTGAGGTCGCGCTGAATCTTGGGGAGAGACTTCAAGAGATCCAGCTCGCCAGTCAATCGCCTCGGAAAGTCTCTTGAGGCAATGACGAAGTCTACATGTTGAAGTAACGCTTCAACTCCGGGATAGCGATTGTCGAAGTCGCCGACGACAGGGATGTCTACTTCGCGCGCCCATCGGGCCGCGAGCGTTGCGGCAGCCGTATCGTGGCCGTCCACGAGCAGTGCGCTCGCGCCGCGTATCCAGGAACGCTTTAGATCGGCAGGACGGAGGGCGATTCTCGGATCGCGCCGCCAGAGGACCGTGCGGTCGCCCGATCGTTCATCTACGAGAATAAAGGAAGTCTGGCTGGCGCGTCCGCGCGATACGATCCAGTGCGCTTCGACCTTTTCGCGCTTCATTTCCTTCATTTGCAGCCGGCCTGCAGCATCGTCGCCGATCTTCCCAATGTAGAGAGAGCGCAGGCCCCACCGGCGGCAGGCAACGATTGCGCTCGCCACTTGCCCACCGGGGCGGATGTCCACAGAGCGAACCTCGACTTTCGAATCCGGAGCAGGGAAGTGCGGGAGGCGAATGATCGTGTCTGTTGCGTTGATGCCGACTCCCACGACGAATCCTTCGGAGCGTTGCTTCAAGCGGCGCATCGCGAAAACACTGTAGCTGAGGGCGCGAAATTTTCAAATGCCGCGAGGAGATTTTGCGCGTGTTTAGCAATTGCGCGGGGTCGGATGCTGTGGTAGAAAAATTCGTTCGCGCGTTTTGCGCGCTCGCATCAGGGCCGAGGGTCGGCGAGCCGACACTTCACATGCCACTTCATGAATCGGAGGCCATCGTCCTACAAAGCTACGCGCTCGGCGAAGCAGACAGGCTGGTGAGCTTTCTCTCGCGCTCGATGGGCCGGATGCGCGGAGTGGCCGCGGGAGCACGAAGGCCAAAGAGCCGGTTCGGCTCTACGCTAGAAAAGCTGTCGCACATCCGCATCTGGTTCTTTGAACGCGAGACGCGCGATCTGGTGCGCATCAACCAATGCGAGATGATCGAGTCGTTTCTCGAGGCATTTCGCGATTACGCCTCAAGCATCGCTTTAGCAATTCTTACCGAAGTGACCGAAGCCGTGCTGCCAGAACGCGAGGCGTCGGATGCCAATTTCCGGTTGCTCCTGCTCTCTGCGCAAACGGTGAAGCGGACGGGCAAGCCCGAACTTCCCCTTGCATATTTCGCGCTGTGGACCGTGAAGCTCGGCGGGTGGCTCCCGGCGATGGACCGCTGCGCGCGCTGCGGCAAGGCGATCGGCCCGAACGACGCCGCGTATTTTTCGCCGAGTAGTTCGGCGATTGCCTGCGGACAATGCCGGCGTCCCGGGATGCGCGCGATTTCGCCTGCGGCGGTCGCTGCAGCCCGGAAGATGCTCGCCGAAAGGTTGGACCGGCTCGCAGCGCCGGGCGGCGAAGCGATTGACGTGCGCGCTGCAAGGGAATTGACCGAACTTATGCTCGATGTGATCGAACGTCAAATTGACCGCAAGCTTTCTTCGCGGGAACTCCTGGAGTCGCCGGCGTGAAGCGCAGTCCGAAAAAGACCAGCGGCCCGAAGGTGAAAGGGCTCACGTTTCAGGACCTTCTACTGAAACTTGAACATTATTGGGTGACCCGCGACTGCATTCTCCAGCAACCATACGACATTGAAGTGGGCGCGGGGACGATGCATCCCGAGACGTTTCTGCGTGTTCTTGGGCCCGAGCCGTACCGCGTGGTCTACGCGCAGCCGAGCAGGCGACCAACGGATGGACGCTATGGCGAGAATCCGAATCGCCTCTACAAGCACACGCAGCTTCAAGTGGTGCTCAAACCATCGCCCGCGAATATTCAGGATTTGTACCTCGCGAGCCTAACCGCAGTCGGAATCAACCTGAAAGAACATGACGTCCGATTCGAGGAGGACAACTGGGAGTCGCCGACGCTGGGCGCGTGGGGAATCGGCTGGCAAGTGCTGCTGGATGGGCTCGAGATCACGCAGTTCACGTATTTCCAACAGTGCGGCGGCATTGACCTCGATCCGATTTCAGTGGAGCTGACTTACGGTCTCGACCGAATCGCTGCGTATTTGCAGGGCGTAGACAATGTTTTCGATGTGCGATGGTCGGAGACGATGACCTACGGGCAGGTGCGGCTGGCGGAAGAGCAGCAGTTTTCAGCTTACAGCTTCGACGCGGCGGACGCAGCATCCACGCGAAAGCAGTTCGATCTTGCGGAAGCGGAGGCGGCGCGGCTGCTTGCGGAATATCAAAAGCTCAACGGCCAGGCGAAGGTGCGTTTCCCTGTTCTGCAGGCCTACGACTTCTGCCTGAAATGCTCGCACCTCTTCAACGTCCTCGACGCACGGGGAGCAATATCGGTGACGGAGCGCGCGGCATTGATCGGGCGGGTACGGAAACTTGCGACGCAGGTCGCTGAGGCGTGGCTCGAGCAGCGCACAGCCGTTCGGGCGGTGGGAGCGTCAGCGTGAAGGCGCGGGCGAACGCGAACGGAAAGACCGCCACGGCCGAGCTTCTCTTCGAGATCGGCTGCGAGGAGATTCCTGCAGGGATGATTGCAAGAGCTTCGCAGGAACTTAAAGCGATACTTGTGAGGCATCTGTCCGCGAACAATCTTGTCGACGAGCCGACAGCTCAACAAACGATTGAAGCATTCGGCGCGCCTCGCAGGCTCGTCGCGATTGCAAAGCAAGTTCGAGTGAAACAAGAGGATGTTTCGCGCGAGACGCTCGGCCCTCCGAAGTCAGTTGCCTTCGACGCGGCCGGAGAGCCGATGCGCGCAGCGATGAGCTTTGCGGAGAAGCAGGGCGTTCCTCTAGGAAAACTTTCAATCGTCGAAACCCCAAAGGGGCCGTACTTGGCAGTCAGGCAGATTGTGAAGGGAAGGACCGCCGCGGAAATTCTGCGGGCAGCACTGCCGGAGGCGATGCGGGAGATTACATGGCCGCGCTCAATGACTTGGGGCGGCGCGCAGGACCCGAGATTCATCCGGCCGGTGCGGTGGGTCGTGGCTCTCCTCGGTGGGAAGACGATTCCGTTTGCCTATGGCGATGTGCGCTCTGGGAATCACACGGACGCGCACCGATTCCTCGGCAAGCGAAGCATTGCCGTCAAGAACGCCAAAGACTATGAGTCGAAATTGAAGAAGAACTTCGTCCTGTGCCGGCCAGAGGCGCGGCAGAGGAAGATCGAGTCTGAGTTGCGCGCGGTCCCCGCGCGAAAGGGCCTCCACGCACACGAGGACGCGCATCTACTGGAGATGGTGACCTATCTCAACGAGTATCCCACGGTAATTCAGGGCGATTTCGATTCGAAATTCCTCGACTTGCCGGAAGAGATCTTAATCACGGTGATGCGCGGGCATCAGAAGTATTTTGCAGTGGAAAATCGTTCCGGCGACCTCGCGAACCACTTTCTCGCGGTCATCAATATGGCGGGCGATCCGAAGGGGCTGGTGCGCCAGGGGCACGAGCGCGTGCTGCGTGCACGGTTTGCCGACGCCCAATTCTTCTGGGAAGCGGACCAGCGAACGAAGCTGGGCGATTATTTGCCGAAGCTGAAAGCGGTGACCTACGAGCGGCGGCTCGGGAGCTATGGGGACAAGGTCGAGCGAATTCGTGCGCTGTCGCGGTGGCTTGCTGAGCAATGGTTCTCCGGCGGAATCGCCCAGGCGGACGTGGCCGGGTCCCATCGCGCTGCGGAGCTTGCAAAGTGCGATCTGGTAACGGAGATGGTGCGCGAGTTCACCGAGTTACAGGGAGTCGTGGGCGGCCTTTACGCGCGGGCGCAGGGCGAACCGGAAGGTATCGCGACGGCCGTCTACGATCACTATAAGCCGCTCGGCTTGGACGATCCGATTCCGCGGAATCTTACGGGTTGCGCGGTTGCGCTCGCAGACAAACTCGACTCGATCGTGGCGTGTTTCTCAGTTAGCGCGATTCCGACAGGTTCAAGTGATCCTTTCGCTTTGCGCAGAGCGGCGCTGGGAATTGTAAAGATCATTTTGGAGAAAAAGCTGCCGCTTTCCATTTCCGCGGCAATTTCCTCGGCTGGGAAGGCGCTGCGCGACCATGCGCCGCACCTGGAAGTCACGCCGATGGTTGAGAACCACGTCCTTGAGTTCCTGCTGGAACGCGCGCGATATATTTTGAAGGAGCGGCGAGAATTCGCATACGACGAGATCAATGCGGCATTCGCAGCGGGCGCGGACGACTTGGTGGACGCAGTCGAACGGGTCGCCGCGGTGAAGGCGATCCGGGACACGAAGAATTTTGCGCCGCTCGCCGCGAGTTTCAAACGAATTCGTAACATCCTGGAGAAGTCCGCCGGGAAGGATGACAAGAGCCAGGTCGGCGTAAAGCAGGAGCTACTTCGAGAAGCGCCCGAACTTCAATTGTTCACGGCGGCGCAGAGGATTGGTGAAGAGGCTGCGCGCAGGAAGAAGGAAAAGAGATATCGAGCGGCCCTTGAGAAGATTTCCGAGCTGCGCCCCGCCGTGGACCTGTTCTTCGATAAAGTTCTAGTGATGGCTGAAGATGAGGCCGTGCGGAGAAATCGAATCGCGTTGCTGGGTTCTTTGCTAAAGGAATTCTCTACTATCGCCGACTTCTCATTGTTAGGAGCAGAAGAAGCTCGGTAGGAATGTCACGCGCTACTTGAGTTGTGGGCACGCCGACATATTCGAGGCTTACATAGGCCGGAAGACCTGAGGAAAAGCATGAGATACGTCTACTTCTTTGGAGCGGGGAGAGCGGATGGGACGGGCGACATGCGCGAGCTGCTCGGCGGCAAGGGCGCCGGGCTCGCGGAGATGACGCGCATTGGCCTGCCGGTACCGGCGGGATTCACCATTACAACGGAGAGCTGCGATTACTACTTCAAGCACGGGCGAAAGTACCCGCGTCAGCTGCATGTGGATGTATCGAAGCATGTCGCACGCCTGGAAAAGCTCACCAAGAAAAAACTGGGCGATGCAAATGATCCTTTGCTCGTGAGTGTGAGGTCGGGTTCCGCGCGCTCGATGCCCGGGATGATGGAGACGATCCTGAATTTGGGTCTGAACAGCAAGTCCGTCGAAGGGCTTGCGAGAGCCACCAAGAACGACCGCTTCGCATGGGACGCTTACAGGCGATTCGTTCAAATGTATTCGACCGTCGTGATCGGCCTGCAAAAGGAAGAGCTTGAAACGAAGCTGCGCAATCTGAAAAGCAAACTGGGCGTGAAGGACGACACGCAGGTCTCCGCGGACGGTTGGCGGCAGCTGGTGGGCGAGTACAAGGCCTACTACAAGCAAAAGACAGGGAAGGACTTTCCGGAAGATCCCATCGAACAGCTCTGGGGCGCGATTGGCGCGGTGTTCGAGTCCTGGATGGGCGAGAAGGCCGTCACCTACCGGCGCGTAGAGAAGATTAGTGGCCTCCTCGGTACGGCTGTGAATGTGGTCCAAATGGTGTTCGGGAACACAGGAGAGGAATCGGGCACGGGCGTCTGCTTCACGCGCGATCCCTCCACTGGAGAGAAGACCTTCTTCGGAGACTTTCTCTTAAACGCGCAGGGCGAGGACGTGGTGGCAGGAATCCGCACGCCGATGCACTTGGACGAGCTCAAGACGAAGATGCCGAAGGTGTACCAGCAGCTTGAGCGTGTGCGCGAAAGGCTGGAGAAGCACTATCGCGACATGCAGGACATGGAGTTCACGGTCGAGGCCGGCAAGCTGTATATGTTGCAAACACGGACTGGAAAGCGCTCGCCGACGGCCGCCTTTCGCATGGCTGTGGACATGGTGAACGAGAAGCTGATCAAAGTTGAAGAAGCACTTGAACGCATCAAGGCGGAAGACATCGAGCGACTCTTCTATCCGGTGCTCGATCCGAAGCTGCCGCGCACGGAACTTGCGAGCCGAAAGATCGCGGAAGGAATCAACGCCGTGCCGGGCGCTGCCGTTGGCAAGGCCGTTTTCACTGCGGAGGATGCGGAGCACTGGGCTGCGCGTGGGGAGAAAGTGATTCTCGTGCGGCGGGAGACCAGCCCCGAAGACGTCGGAGGAATGTACGTGGCGCAGGGCATTCTCACGGCGACGGGCGGGAAAACAAGCCACGCGGCTGTAGTCGCACGCGGCTGGGGGAAGTGCTGCATCGTCGGCGCTGAGAAGATCGACATCGAGGCGAGCGCGAAACAGATGAGTGTGGATGGGCGTGTGGTGCGCGAGGGGGAATGGATCACGCTGGATGGTGGAGACGGCGCCGTGTATACGGGCGAAATTGCCCTGGTGCGACCGGAGCCGCCAAAAGCCTATGAAACCCTGCTGAAATGGGCCGACAAGGTGCGAAAGCTGGGCGTGCGGACGAACGCCGATACGCCCGTGGACGCGAGGGCCGCGCGCAACATGGGCGCCCAGGGGATCGGCCTCTGCCGCACGGAGCACATGTTCTTTAAGGACTTCGAACAGCCGGAAAAGAGCGTCGAGCGACAGGATGCGATTCAGGAGATGATTCTTGCGGACACTTCCGAGGCCCGGCGCAAGGCGCTTGCGAAGCTGCTGCCGTTCCAGAGGCGCGACTTCATCGGCATCTTCGAGGCGATGGACGGATTTCCGGTGACGATTCGCCTGCTTGACCCGCCGCTGCACGAATTCGTGCCGCACGACCCGGCAAAACAAGCCGAGCTCGCGAAGAAGATGGGAATCTCCGCCGAAGCAGTCGCGCGTCGCGTGGAGCAACTGCACGAAGCCAATCCGATGCTCGGCCACCGCGGCTGCAGGCTTTCGATCACCTATCCTGAGATTCTCGAGATGCAGGTCCGGGCGATCATCGAGGCGGCCATCGATTGCAAGAAGCGCGGTGTTAAAGTTTTACCTGAGATTATGCATCCGCTCGTTCTAGACAAGAAAGAGCTGGGGATTCTCGAACAGGCGACAAGGCGCGTGGCGGATGGAATCATTTCGCAGTCTAAGGTGAAACTTGAATATCTCGTCGGGACCATGATCGAGTTGCCCCGGGCAGCACTGCTCGCCAGACAGATTGCAGAAGTCGCGGAGTTCTTTTCGTTCGGCACGAACGACCTGACGCAAACGACGATGGGGCTTTCCAGGGACGACGCCGGAAAGTTCCTGCCGGAGTATGTGGACCAGAGCAAAGCCGCGATCTTCAAGGACGATCCGTTTCAGTCGCTCGATACAGAAGGTGTGGGAATGCTGATCGAGTGGGCCATCGAGCAGGGGCGGAAGACCCGGCCCAAACTGAAGATTGGAATTTGCGGAGAGCATGGCGGGGATGCGGAGAGCGTGAAATTCTGCCACCGGGTGGGGATGAATTACGTAAGCGCGTCGCCTTTCCGGGTACCGATTTCGCGGCTGGCTGCGGCGCAAGCGGTAGTCGAGGCCAGGAAAAAGAAGAACTAGGAGTTGGACCGAGAGAACCGAAGATGGGTTACTCGTAGCACGCCGCGGGAAGCTCCTCGGGATGACGATCCTCGCGGGATCGTCACGTCGGCATGCGAAGGAAGAAATAAACCGCAAGGAATCCGAAGATTGCATCCGGCGCCCAACCCGCGAGCAATGGCGGCAATTGGCCGACCGAACCCATCGCTTCAAATAGGGCTGACGCAGCCCAGTAGGTGACCCCGATTCCAACCGCAATCGCCAACCCTCCGACGGCGCCACGCGTTCCGACGAGAAACGCGAAAGGTGCGCTCAGGAACACGACAATTGCAGCGATTAGGGGAAATGCAAACTTCTTTTGCCATTGCACCGCAAGGCGCGACGTGTCGAAGCCGGCCTGTCGCAGCCCTTCGATATACTGCCCGAGTTCCCGCCAATTCATCTGGTAATACTGGCGGACTTCGCGGCGGAAGTAGCTGGGCTGCTCGGTAAGTTCTGCAAGCGAAGTGGCCTTAAATTGCTCGTAACGCTCGATGCGGCCGTTCGGGCCGAAGTCGCGCACCCAGCCTCCCGTGAGAATCCAGACGTTCTCTGTCGCCTCCCAGGTAGCGCGCGTGGAGTAGATGCGGCGGCGGATCTGGAATGTTGTGGGGTCGAGCTCGAAAACGTTCAGCCCGCCGAAGAGCTGGCGGTCGGGATCGAAGAGCTCGTAGTTGTAGATCTTTCCGTTCTCTCCAAAGATCCACTGCTGCGCGGGCTGAAAATAGGTCTGCGCGGGCCGACCCTTGATTTCGTTGCGAAGCGCGTCCTGTCTCTGGTTGGCATAGGGCAGAATCGTATCATCCAGCAGGAACATGCCGGCGGCGACCAGGCATCCCGCAAACAGGAGCGGCATAACGAGGCGATAGAGGCTGATGCCGCTCGCCTTCAGCGCGATCACTTCGTTGTTCTTCGCGAGGATCGCCAGCGTGACGAGCGTTGCGACCAGTGTTGCGAGCGGCGCAAGCTGATAGACCATCAGCGGGACGAGATAGCGGAAATAGCTGAGCACAGTGAGCCCAGGGATGTGGTTGCGCGTGATGTCGGCAAGAAGGTCGAACAGCGTGAAGGCGTCGAAAATCAGGACGAAGCCGACGAGTAGGACGAAGAAGTAGTAGAAGAACTGCTTCAGCAGATAGATGTCGAAGATCATCAGAAACACCGTATCCGCCACAGGGGCGCGAGCCGGCTTGCTGATTCCGTTGGCGGGTCGCGCGATCGCAATTGTCCCGTTTGGCGCGGTCGCAGCAGGAGCGAGGCGTTTCGCGTGCATCCTGCGGGCTGTCCACCATCTTTCGAGGGCCGCGAGGATGCGGCTCGGCCTGCGGATATTTTCGATCCGCCGCAGGAGGAAAAGGCCCACAAGTGCGGCGACGAAATTCGCCGCCCACACGCCTACCCACGGGGTGACGCGTCCCTGCGCGGCCATATGATTCCCGTAAACAAAGAAGAAGTAGTAGCCGCCGATCAAAATGAGAGCGAGGATCAAGCCTGCTGCGCGGCCTCCACGCCGCGGCCGTACACCGATCGGAACCCCCAGAAGGGCGAAGATGACACAGGCGGCGGGGAAGGCAACGCGGCGCTGGAATTCCGTCCGGGCCTCGCGCCAGTCGGGGCTCGCATCGGTTACGAGCGACATTACGGACCTTTCTGAAATCGTTTCCGGAGCGGTCGTCTCCGGTAGCGCGGCCGCGGAAACGTCGATGGGGATCTCGCTTTCGCCGAAGGTCGTGACGTTGTAGTGGCCCGGATCGTGCGGGTCGTATTCATGCGTGCTTCCGCTGCCCAGGTGAAGCTGAAGCTGTCCCTCGCCCGTGCCGGTGATGAGCAGTGCATTGCTCGCAACCGTGATAGCGGAACCCTGCGGTCCGCCGGAGGAGGCGAGGAAGACTCCACGCCAGCGAGTCGCTGCGGCTTCCACGTCTTGCACGTATAATACGAGCCGCGGAAAGCGTTCGTCGAAGACGCGCGGCTGGATCGAAAAAGGTGCTTGCGAGGCGAGAAGCTGCGCTTGCAGCCGGCGAAGCGTGCGCCAGGAAGCGGGGCTCAGCCAGAATGTCGTGGCAAGAGTTGCGAGCGTGGCGATCGATGCGACGAATCCGATCGGCAGTAGCAAGCGGCGCAGGCTGATGCCGGAGGCATGGAGTGCGACGATCTCACTGTCTGCTGAGAGACGTCCCAGGCCGATGAGCACTCCCACGAGCACGGCCATCGGAATCGTGAATGCGAGAACGGGTGGCAGAGTGCAGAGAAACAGCAGGGCCACGGTCCCGAAGCCGCCGGAATGACGAACCACGAGTTCCATCAGCCGCACGAGCTGTGGGACGAAAAAGACAAAGGTGAATACAAAAAGGCCCAACACGGCGTGGGAAACCACTTCGCGGCAAATGTAGCGATCCAGCAGGCGCATGGCAGCGCGGGACATATTCTAGCATCGAGCAGGAAAAGATACAGGCGAGAGGGATATACGGATTGAGCCGAGTGAATCTGGTCATCCTGTGGCATATGCACCAGCCGCAGTATCGCGATCCGTCCACAGGGCGGTACATGCTGCCGTGGACCCGCCTGCACGCCACCAAGGACTACTGGGGCATGGTGAAAATGCTCGAGGAGTTTCCCGGCGTCCACATGACCTTCAACTTCGTCCCCCTGCTTGCGGAGCAGATCGAGGAATATGCGAGCGGGCAATTCCAAGAGCCGTGGTTTGACATTGCTTTTGCGCGAGCGGAATCGCTGGCGGCCGATCAGAAGCGCGAGGCGCTCGAGCGCGCTTTCCAGGTAAACGAAAACTTCCTCTACCGCTGGCCGAGATTCGGCGAACTCCAGTCCCAGGCGCAATCCGGAGGGAGGGAGGCTTGCGTCGCGCACTGGAGCGCGCGGGATTGGCGCGACTTGCAGGTGCTATCGCAGCTTGCGTGGATGGATGAAGAATATCTGGCGAAGGACGCGATTGTTCGAAGGCTTTCCGAAAAGGGAAAGAACTTCACGGAAGAAGACAAGGCCGTGCTCCTCGACAAGCAGCACGAGCTGCTGGCGCTGGTCCTACCTGAATACCGCCGCGCTGCCGCGCGCGGCCAGATCGAGATTTCGACGACGCCGTATTACCACCCCATCCTGCCCCTCCTCTGCGACACCGATATCGCAACTATTTCTAATGCCCACACGCCGCTGCCGCATCCGGCGTTTCGCCATCCCGAAGATGCGCGGGAGCAGCTTACCCGCGCCCGCCATTTCCACGAGAGAGTTTTTGGAAAGCCTCCCGTGGGATTGTGGCCGTCGGAAGGCTCGGTTTCCGATGCCGCGCTCGAAATCGCAATGGAATTGGGATTCCGCTGGTTCGCGACAGACGAAGGTGTTCTGGGCAGGACGCGGGGAATCGGCTTTTGGCGCGACGCGGCGGGGTACCCGGAAAACGGCCCGGAACTCTACACCCCCTGGCGGCTGGAATCCAACAGCAGGGGCATCAGCGGGTTCTTCCGGGATCACTATCTCTCCGATCTCGTGGGATTCGTTTACAGCCGGATGGGAGCGGAAGCGGCGGCGGACGATCTGATTACACGCATCCGGGCGATTGGAGACCGCGAGCCGCAAGGCCGGACGGCAACGGTCAGCTTGATCCTCGACGGTGAGAACGCGTGGGAATACTACCCGGAGAATGGGCGTGATTTTCTACGACGGCTTTACGGACGCATCGAGCGAGATCCCGAAATTCGGGCGCTCACCGTGAGCGAGGCCATCGAGGCGGTGCCAGATCAGCCGCGGCTGGGAAAGATATTTCCGGCGTCGTGGATCAACGCCAACTT
>Ga0187769_10001078_pt1 | contig 15265 bp, 10 predicted proteins | sample 0116_SJ02_MP02_1_FD_133140 | JGI IMG/M metagenome (GOLD analysis project Ga0187769, IMG submission 133140) | Tropical peat soil microbial communities from peatlands in Department of Meta, Colombia - 0116_SJ02_MP02_10_MG | ecosystem: Environmental > Terrestrial > Soil > Wetlands > Peat | place... | reverse complement strand
TGCTCGGCGCCCCCGAGGGGGTCACGGTGAATGACTGGGAGCTCTTCGACATCGAGGTGAAGGGTACGAAGGGCGGGAAGCCGGTCGTCCGCCACGCGATCGGAAGGTTCCCGCCCCGCCCCGACTGGCATCTCACGGCCACCGAGTATGTGGTCGGCATCGCCGGGGCGGTCGGTGCGGAGCTGATCGTGCAGGGAAAGGTCCGCGCCGTCGGCGTTGTGCCGCCCGAGCGGTGCATCCCCCCCGAACCGTTCCGCACCGCCCTCGCCAAGCGCGGGGTCGAGACGACGATCACGCCGCCCGAGCCTCCGCTCCCGCCCCGGAAGACCAATTAGCGGTCCCGCAGGCGAAATCCAACCATTTCCGGCTCAAACATCTGCTATCAGAAGGCGAAATCCATAGGTTGGGCCATCGAAGTATCATTTAGTGTAGCGCTACTTGGTGTTATCGGGGGCAGTTTCCCGCATTCTTGAGCCGAGCCAATTATATATAGCCCCCTCGAGGTGGCTCGCACGCCCGGAAAGCGTAGTTTATGGCGGAGCTGGACCCCGCCCCGGTGTCGAGCGCTCGGAGCCGCGAGGGTGACCCCGGTCCGGAGGATGCCGTTCCGGGGCCGTCCGACCTCGTCCGGCTGACCGCCGAGGGTTCGGCCATCCCTCCTCCGTCGGTCCCGTCGCCTCCCGCGGGCGAGGAAAAGAAGAAGGAAACGCCCAAGGAGACCCCGAAGGAGGCCCCGAAGGAGTCGGCAAAGGAGACGCCGAAGGAAACCACCCCGGCGGCGCCCGAGCCCGAGCCGCTACCGATCCCGATCGCTCGGCTCGTTCCGAAGCTCAAGAAGAGCGCGAAGCTGTTCGAGGAGGCGAAGAAGTACCTTCCCAACGGGTCGAGCTCCCTCATCCGGACCGCGTCGTACGACCCCTGCCCCCCGTTCATTGCCAAGGGAAAAGGTTCCCGACTCTGGGACGAGGACGGCAACGAGTACCTCGACTTCAACCTCGCCTACGGCGTCCTCATCAACGGCCATGCCCCCGAGGCGCAGGTCAAGGCGATCCAGGAGCAGGCGGAGCTAGGCCTCAACTTCGGCGCGACGAGCGAGCTCGAGGTCGAGGTTGCGAAGCTGTTCAAGAAGATGGTGCCGAACGCGGAGCGCGTCGCGTTCTGCACGAGCGGCTCGGACGCGACGATGAACGCGATTCGGATCGCACGCGCAGCCACGGGCAAGGACGCGATCCTGAAGTTCGAAGGCCACTACCACGGCCAGCACGACATCGTGCTGATCAGTGCGGAGGCGCCGCCGATGGTGGCGGGGATTGACGAGTACCCGCGCCCGCTACCGAACTCCGCGGGGATTCCTCCCGGCGTCACCGACTACGTTCTGGTCGCGCCGTACAACTCGATCGACGCCTTCGAACGGATCGTCCGGCGCTACCGGAACCGCCTCGCGTGCGTCATCCTCGAGCCGATCATGGCGAACTCCGGGGTCATCCCGCCGGCGCCGGACTACCTGAAGCGCCTCGTCGAGGTGGCCCACCAGAACGACATGCTCGTCATCTTCGACGAGGTGTTCACCGGCTTCCGGGTCGCACCCGGCGGGGCGCAGCAGCTCTACGGGGTCGAGCCGGACATCTCCTGCTGGGCGAAGGCGCTCGGCGGCGGCGTGCCGGTCTCGGCGGTCTCGGGCAAGGCCGAATACATGGAGCTGATCGCGCCGGGACGGATCAGCTTCGGCGGCACGTACAACGCGAACAACCTCACGATGGCGGGCGCCCTCGCGAACCTGCGGATGCTGAGCCGCGGGGGCGACGAGCTCTACGCCCGGTTCGGGCGGCTCACCGAGAAGCTCCACAAGGGGCTCGAGGAGGCGGGGCACGACGCCAAGATCCCGACCCTCGTGCAGTCCGTGAACGGAATGCTCCAGTTTTTCTTCACGCGCCGGAAGAAGATCGTGAACTACCGCGAGTCGCTCCAGATCGACTGGAATCTGTTCCTCCGCCACCACCAGCTCCTGCTCGACAAGGGGATCTACATTCACCCCGACAACTACGAACGGATCACGCTCTCGAGCGCGCACACGGAGAAGGACATCGAGAAGTTCGTCTCGGTCGCCACCGAGACCATGACGGAACTCAGGACCCTGCCGCGCGATTACCTGCCGTAGTCGCCGAGACGCCGACCGACCTCTCACGAGCGGATTAATATGGGAAGGCGAATCGGGGGGAGATGCTCGGGCTCGGCGTAGGCCTGGGGCCGCCTCCCTGATTCGGAGGGTCGGGGAATGGGACGGAATCTCGAGGACCTTATCATTTTCATCGGGAAGAGATTCCTCCAGCTCCTGCCGGTGCTGCTCGGCGTCATCGTCCTCACGTTTCTGGTCACGCACGTCGCCGCCGTCGACCCCTGTCCCCGCTGGTACCCGAAGGCGTCCCACAACGTGCTCCTCGCCTGCGAGGCGCAGTTCAAACTGCCGTTGTGGACGCAGTTCTGGGACTACTTCTCGCAACTCTTGGTCGGCAACTGGGGAACGTCCCAGCTCGGGACGCCCGTCTTCCCGGTAATCGCGGCCGCGGTGCCGGCGACCCTCGAGCTCGTGATCGCCTCGATGTTCCTCATGATCGTCATCGGCATTCCGCTTGGGGTGATCGCCGCCCAGTACGCGGGCCGCTGGGGCGACCACCTCGTTCGCGTCCTCTACCTGAGCGGCTGGTCGGTCCCGACGTACGTCGGGGCGGTCGTCGCGGCGGTCTACCTGGCCCCGGCGGTGGGATTACCGACGTCGGGCGAGTACAGCGTCTACCCGCCTCCGTTCCCGCAGGTCACCCATATGTCCATCCTGGACGCGATCATCGCCGGAAACTTTCCCTACACGATCGATGCGATCAACCATCTGATCCTCCCGGCGGGGGTCCTCGCGTTCATCAACATGGGTATCGCGACCCGGATGACCCGGGCGACGATGCTCGAGGTGCTCCCGCTCGACTACGTGAAAGCGGCCCGGATGAAGGGGCTCTCGAACTTCATCGTCCTCTACAAGCACGCTCTTCGGAACGCGCTCATCGCCACCGTCACGGTGCTCGGCCTGACCGCCGGCGGCCTCCTCGCGGGGACGGTGGTGATCGAAGAGGTGTTCTCCTGGCCGGGGATCGGGGCGTACGCCTTCGAGGCGCTGGGCGGGGCCGGCGTGCCGAACTTCGACGGCGCGATCGCGGTCGTGGTGGTCTTCTCGATCGGCGTGGTCGTCGCGAACCTCCTCTCGGACATCCTCTACGGCATCCTCGACCCCCGGGTGGAGTGGAGGTAAACCCTCCGGATGGACGCGTACGCATCCCTCCCGGCGCCGCGTCGACTCGCGAGCACCGCCGGACGGACCCTCATCAACTTCTACAAGGTCATGCGGGCGAACCCGCTCTCTTTCGCCGGGTTCGTGCTGGTCTCGATCACGCTCATCCTCTCGGCGATCGTGGTCATCCACCCGGCCCTCATCGTCCCGTACAGCGCGACGCAGAACACGGGCGTCTACAACGAGCCGCCGACCATCCTTCGGTGGCCCCCGTCCTTCGCCCACCCGTTCGGCACCGACGAGGGCGGCCGGGACATCTACTCGGACGTCCTGCTCGCCCTGCCGCTCGACCTCGGCATCGGCATCGGGATCGCGGGGATCTCGGTGTTCCTCGGCGGGTTCCTCGGGCTCGTCGCCGGCTATTGGGACAAGCCCGGGACGCTCGGCGGCGCCACGTCGACGGTCATCATGCGGGTGACCGACGTGTTCCTCGCCTTCCCGAGCTTGCTGCTCGCGCTCGCGCTCCTCGCGTCGATCGGGCGCGGGGTCGCCACCGCCTTCCTCGCGATCTTCATCACGTGGTGGCCGTTCTACGTGCGGCTCGTCCGCGGTGAAGTGCTCGCGGTCAAGCATCTGCCGTACGTCACCGCGGCCCGGGCGGCCGGGGTCAAGGAGACGCGGATCCTCACACGCCACGTTCTCCGGAACGTCTTCGACCCGATCATCGTCTACTTCACCCTCGACATCGGAACCGTGCTCGTCACCTTCTCGACGATCTCGTACATCGGCGCCGGGATCCTCTGGCCCGGACCCAGCCCCGAGTGGGGCAGCATGATGTCGTACTACCAAGGGGCCGAGCCGATTTTCATCTACTGGTGGTTCATCGCGGCCCCGGCGGTCGCCATCTTCATGACGGCGCTCGCGTACAGCCTGCTCGGCGACGGTCTCCGGGACGTACTCGACCCGCGGACCCGCCGCGCGCTCACCCAGTCGGTCACGACCAGCGAGCCTCCGCCCGAGGAGCCAGCGCTCGCGAAGGCGACGACCGAGACCTCGGCCGAGGCGGAGGCCGCCGAGGAGAGCGAGATGAGATCATGACCGAACCGGTCCTGACGGTCGAGAACCTCTCGGTCGAGTACGAGGTCGGCGCCGGGCGGTTCCAGGCCGTATCGGACGTTTCCCTCGTCATCCCGCCGGGCCGGGTCGTCGGGATCGTGGGCGAGACGGGGTGCGGGAAGAGCACGCTCGCCCAGGCGATCCCCCGGCTCCTCCCCGAGCCGCCCGCGCATATCCGGTCGGGCAAGGTGATCTTCCAAGGTACCGACCTCGTGCCGGTCCCGAAATCGAAGCTCCCGATGGTCCGGGGCACCGGCATCGGGATGATCTTCCAAGAGCCGCTCAACTCGCTCAATCCAGCGTACCGGGTCTTCGACCAGATCGCGGAGTCGGTCCGGATGCGCCATTGGCGGGAGACGGGCATCCTCCCGTCGTTCCACCCCGGCCCGACCCCGTTCGATTATTCGCGTCGACCCCTTCCCGAGACCGCCGACGTACTCTCCCACCCGGTCGTCCCGCCGAGCGCGAAGGACATGGCGAGCCGGCGGTCGCAGCAGATGGCGCGCCCGGACCTGCGCCGGGAGGTTCTCGACTACCTCCGGCTCGTACGCATCAACGACCCGGAGACGATCCTGAACCTGTTCCCGCACGAGCTTTCCGGCGGAATGCGCCAGCGCATCATGATCGCGATGGCGCTCTCCCAGAAGCCGGCGCTCCTCATCGCCGACGAGCCGACGAGCGCGCTCGACGTGACGATCCAGGCGCAGGTCCTCACGCTGATGAAGGAGCTGATCGACGAGGTGAGCGCCTCGATCCTCTACATCAGCCACGACCTCGGCGTCGTCGCCGAGACCGCGGACGACCTCGGTGTGATGTACGCCGGGCGGCTCGTCGAGTTCGGCCCGGTCGCGGAGATCTTCGAGTCGCCGCGCCACCCGTACACGAAGTCGCTCCTCAAGTCGATCCCGACGCGCTACAAGTCGGATTGGCCGATGCCGACGATCCCCGGGTCGGTGCCGAACCTCTCCCAGCTTCCCCGGGGGTGCCGCTTCCATCCCCGCTGCGCGCTCGCGAAGCCGATTTGCGCGCGCGAACCCGCTCCCGAGTCGCGAGTCATCGGAACGGTACGGGAGTCCGAGACCCCCCACAAGAGCGCGTGCCATTTCGCGGAGGAGGTCGCGAACCTTCCGTGACCGACGAGGGCCCGCCGCTCCTAGAAACCCAGGACCTCACGAAGTACTTCCCGATCGTCCGGAGCATCAGCGAGGTGATCGGCCGCAAGCCCGGTCGCGCGATCCACGCGGTCGACCACGTCAACCTCACGGTCCGGACCGGCGAGACGGTTGGCCTCATCGGCGAATCCGGTTCCGGCAAGACGACCCTCGGCTGGGTCGTCGCCCGCCTCCACGACCCTACCGACGGGGCGATTCGGTTCGAAGGGAAGGACATCCTCAAGCTCGACCCGGCGGAGCTTCGGCACTGGCGGCACAACATCCAGGTCGTCTTCCAGGACCCGGTCGGCTCGCTCGACCCCCGGCTCAAGGTCTGGCAGGTCGTCGGGGAGCCGCTCCGGGCCCAGAACCAGACCGACCGCTGGTTCGCGCGCTACGAACCGAAGCGGGTGATGCGGGAGTACCGCGAGAAGGTCCGGCAGGAGAAGGAGCGTCTCTACCTCGAGTGCCATCCCGACCTCAAGGCCCGCAAGTTCCTGAAGCAGGAGTACGAGGCGGCCGCCGCGATGCGGGCGAAACAGCGGCTCGCGCATCGGCAACGGATCGAAGGGGCGTATCGCGCCTCCCTCGACGTGGCGGACTCGAAGAAACCACCCACGGCGGAGCTGCCTCGCCTCGAGCGCGAGTACCGGGCGGCGCTGCAGAAGGCGCGACGCGAGGGGATGCCCGCCGAAGAGCGGAAGCTCCTCATCTTCCAGTTCCGCCCGGACCTCGAGGAGCGGGCGAAGCGGACGGCCGAGTACCAGGCGACGGTGGAAGGGTTACCGAAGCTCTACGCGGAGGAGGACCTCCACGCCCAGCAGGAGTACAAAGCCGCCCTCGCCCGCACGAAAGAACGTCGGCTCTCCCCCGAGGAACGGACACGGCGCGAGGCCGACTACCGCGCGTTCCTGAAGCAGGGGTTGCCGCGCCCCACCATTCCGAAGATCCCCATGCCCCGTCTCCTATCGAACGCGGAGATTCGTAAGCGGGTCGCGGAGATGCTGCCCCTCGTCGGCCTCATGCCGGCGATCCTCGACCAGTACCCCCACGAGTTCTCGGGCGGAGGGCGGCAGCGGATCTCGCTCGCGCGAGCGCTCATCGTCGACCCGAAGCTGATCGTGCTCGACGAGCCGACGAGCGCCCTGGACGTCGCCGTCCAGGCGCAGATCCTGAACCGTCTCATCGAGCTCCAGCGGGAGCGCAGGATCGCCTTCATCCTGATCACGCACAACGTCGCCGCGGTCCGGTTCGTGGCCGACCGGGTGGCCGTGATGTACCTCGGCCAGATCGTCGAGCTCGGACCGGTGCGCGAAGTGCTCGAGCGCCCGGTCCACCCGTACACGAAGGCGCTCCTCGCCGCGCTCCCGGTCGCGGACGCGCGACGTCGCCGGACCCGCTACCGGATCGGCGGCGACATTCCGACGCTCGTCGACCCGAAGCCCGGTTGCCGGTTCGCACCGCGCTGTCCGTTCGTCGAGGACCGTTGTCGGGTCACCGACCCGGAACTCCAGCCTCGGCCCGGCGTGCCCGAGCACCAGGTCGCCTGCCTGCGCGCGGAAGCGGTCGCCTCGGTGTCCCCGGCGGAGCTCCTGCAGGAAGGGGGACCGCCCCCGCTCGCCTCCTCGACGGGGGCCGCCGTGGCCGCGTCCGCCGCCCCGGCTAGCTGAGCCACTGCGTGTTGAACAGGAGCTGGTACGGCTCCGCGCTCCCCATCGCGTTGATGATGACGCCGTGGAGGTTCGTCGTGTACACCGCGAACGAGGTCGGGACGACCGTCCAGATTTCGCTGTAGTTGTAGTAGATCAGGGTCTCCATGGTCGTGTAATCCCGGGTCAGGTTCGCGGGGTTCGATTCCCCGGCGGCCTTGTACGTGAGGTTGGTGACCGTCTGGTTGTTGTAGCCCGCCATGCACATGTTCGCGCTGCCGGTCGCCGAGGCATCGTTCTGGGTCCAGTCGTCGGGGGAAACGTAGTCGGAGGTGTAGAACTCCTGACCCATCGGGAACGGCCCGCCGTTCGCCTTCGTCGCCGAGATGCAGACCCCGGCCGAGTTCAAGCTCTGCTCGTCGTAGAGCACAGGGAGCGAGAGCTCGACGGGGCTGATCGTGATCCCGATCGCCGATAGGTTGTGGACGAGGTCCTGGGCCATCTCTGCCCAGTCGTCCCCCAGGTCGAGGAACTCGTAGTTGAGGGTCTTCCCTGCACACGCACCGTTCGCGCACGGGGAGTCCGCGATCTCCTGCTTCGCGAGCGTCAGGTTGTACTGGTAGAACGGCAGCTTCGCCGTGGCGTTATTGTCGTAGGGATAGGCCGGCGGGACCGGGCCGACCCACTGCTGGGCGTAGCCGCCGAACGCGTGCTGGATGATGTCGTTGTAGTTGATCGCATGGGCGATCGCCTCGCGCACGCTCAGGTTGCTGAGCGGATTGACGCCGCTGATCCCGGGGAAGCTCGCCGATTGGTTCAGGTAGAGCCACCAGGAGCCGCTGGTCGAGCCGACGACCGTGGGCAGCGCGTCCACGACGACGTTGGAATAGCCGAGGAGGTCCTTAATCGTGGACGGACCCGTGTACGCGAACGACGCCTCCGCGACCTTCCCGTGAATGAGGTCGCTGATCGTGACGTCGATGGTCTGCTGGAAGATGACATCCACGGTGGTGTTCGCGGGCTGGAGGTTGTTGTCCCACGGCTCCGCCGCGGCGGCCGCCTTCCCCCAGTAGTTCGGGTTCACCACGAGGTCATAGCCCCCGCCCGAGACGGGGGCGTAGTTTTCGAGCAGGTACTGTCCCGTGCCGAGGGAGTGGGTGGTGAGGTAATCGTTCACCGCGCCCGGCGTCACCCCTCCGTTCGCGTCGACCCAAGCGGGGTCGACCGCGCACGAGTTCGGCGCGGAAATCGAGGCGAGGAGGTAGGTGTAGTTCGATGCGAGATACCCATAGCCGAGGTTCAACTGGATGGTGAGGTTGTCGACGACCTGGAACGACTGGTACGGCTCCTCCATCAGCGCGATTTCGGACTGGGTCGGGTCACCGAAGTTCCAGCTGTTGAGGTACCCCGCGAGCGTGGCGTTCGCCTTGGCGTCGTCCAGGGCCGGGGAGGTATAGTTGAGGGGCAGGGAGGTGTCGAAGTTGGTCGAGTAGAAGTTCTGCTCGAGGATGAACTGGGGTCCTTGCGCCAGGAGGAGAGAACGGTAGAAGGAGTACCACTGGACGTAGGCGTTGTACGGGTCGCCGTTCGAGAAGTGGGCCCCGGAGTAGAGATGGAAGACCCAGCTGTCGAACCCGGTGAGGTTGTTAGAGAACTCGCTCCAATTCTTCGCGAGCTCACCGGTGAAGGTGGTGACGCTCGACCCGTTGTACTGCACGAGGCCTTGGTAGACCTGCTGGACGGCCGCCCAACCGGGCGTCGAGAACGTCACCTGGGGGTCGAGCGTGTCGGGAAGCTCGGCCTGGTCGACGCAGATGGTGGTGCGCTCACTGCCGCCGCAGGTGGCCGTGACCGACGAGCTGCGGAGGGCGAAATAGCCCCCGATCCCCGCCGCCACCAAGACTACGACCACGGCGATGACGATTATGTTCCGACGCCTTGGGTCCATGGAACACCCCCAAAGAAGAGCGCCGCAAGAAGCTCCTGCGCCCTGATATAGTTCTCGAAAGGGAGACCCGCTCCCCCGGCCCCGCTTTCGGCGTCAATACTTTAGCGGTTCCGACCTTCCCACGGCGGGGTAGGGTGCCATGGACCGTACGATGCTGATTGGCGGCGAGTGGGTGGCGGCGTCCCGTGAAGAGACGATGGCGGTCACGAACCCCTACGACGCCTCACCGCTCGGGACCGTTCCGAAGGGGTCCCGGGAGGACGTCCGACGGGCGATCGACGCGGCGCGGGAGGCGTTCGACAAGGGACCCTGGCCGAAGCTCCCGCCCCGGGCCCGGGGCGAGGTGTTCCTGAAGGCGGCGTCCCTCCTCCAGCAGCGGCTCGGCGAGATCGCGGAGCTCGAAAGCCGCAACCAGGGCAAGACGATCAAGCAGGCCGCGGACGCGGACCTGCCGTTCTCGATTGACAACCTGATTTTCTACGCGGGCGCGGGTCGGACGCTCGACGCGAAAAGCCCGGGGGAGTTCACCGGGGACGGAACGACGATCTTCCGTCGGGAGCCGGTCGGCGTCGTGGGCAGCATCACCCCGTGGAACTACCCAATCATGATGGCGGTCTGGAAGGTCGCTCCAGCCCTGATCGTGGGCAACACGGTGGTCCTGAAGCCCGCGAGCTACACGCCGCTCACGAGCCTCGAGCTCGGCCGGGCGTTCCAGGACGCGGGGCTTCCCGCGGGCGCCTTCAACATCGTCACCGGGCCCGGCGGGGAGGTCGGGGACGAGCTCTGCCGAAACCCGAAGGTCGACATGGTCGGCCTCACGGGCGACACCGTCACGGGCCGAAAGATCATGGAGGCGGCGAGCGGGACCGTGAAGCGGGTCCAGCTCGAGCTGGGCGGCAAGGCACCGTTCGTCGTCTTCGACGACGCCGACATCGCCGCTGCGGTCGAGGGCGCGGTGGTGGGGGGCTTTGTGAACGGGGGGCAGGACTGCACCGCGGCGACCCGGCTCATCGTGCACAAGGACGTCCGCACGAAGTTCGTTCAGCATCTCCTGGAACGCGTCAAAACGGTCCGGATGGGCGACCAGCTCTCGCGGAAGACCGACCTGGGGCCGCTCGTGAGCCCGATCCAGCAGAAGCGGGTGCTCGAGTTCGTCGAGAAAGGGAAGGCGGAGGGCGCGAAGCTCAAGATCGGCGGCACCGACGACCAGAAGAAGCACCCGAAGGGGTCGTTCGTCACACCGACCGTCTTCGATGGGGTCGCTCCCGACATGACGATCGCCCAGCAGGAGATCTTCGGTCCCGTGCTGGACGTGCTCGAGTTCTCGACGTTCGACGAGGCGATGGAGGTGGCGAACGGGGTGGCGTACGGCCTCGCGGGGAGCGTCTGGACGAAGGACGTCCGGACCGCGGTTCGGGCGGCGAACACGCTGAGGTTCGGGGACGTCTGGGTGAACGACCACCTCCCGCTCGGTTCCGAGACCCCGCACGGCGGGTTCAAGCAGTCCGGCTTCGGGAAGGACCTCGGTACGGACTCCCTCTACGACTACACGGTCGTGAAGAACATCTACATCGACCTCACCGGGCAGGCCCGAAAGGGCTGGCACTACACCGTCTACGGCGACCCGGCTTGAGGGGGAGGGGAGTGTGACCGCGGGCGTTCCCGGTGGTGGCCGGGGGGCGCTGTTGATCGGCGGGGAGTGGCGGCCCCCCTCGAGCGGCCAGTACGTGCCGGTGACCGACCCTTCGACCGGCCGGACGCTCGGCGAGGCACCGGTCGCGACGGCGGACGAGGCGCGAGCGGCCGTCGAGGCGGCCGCGGCCGTGGAGGAGTCCTGGGGCGCGACCCCGGGACACGTCCGCGCGAAGATTCTGCGGGCGGCGGCGAATCGGCTGCGCGACGATCGGGAGACGATGGCCCGGCTGATCGCCTCGGAAGTGGGGAAGCCGATCGTCGACGCGCGCGTCGAGGTCGACCGCGCGGTCGGCGTCTACGAGCTCGCCGCGGAGGAGGTCCGACAGCTGACCGGGGAGAGCTTCCCGGCCGACGCGTACGAGCGGCCCCCGGGGAACGAGCAGCGGTTCCTGTTCACCGTCCGTGACCCGATTGGGGTGGTGGTCGGGATCGGCCCGTTCAACTTCCCGCTCAACCTCCTTTCCCACAAGGTCGCGCCGGCCCTCGCCGCCGGGAACCCGGTCGTGGCGAAACCGACCAGCGCGGCACCGTTCACGGCGCTCAAGCTCGCCGAGCATCTCCTCGCGGCCGGCGTGCCGAAGGGCGTTCTGAGCGTCGTCGTCGGTCCGGGCCGGACGGTCGGCGATACGCTCGTCGAGCACCCGAAGACCCGGCTCGTCACCTTCACCGGGTCGACCGAGGTCGGCAAGAGGATCGCCGAGAAGGCCGGCCGGTCGGCGAAGCGGGTAATCCTGGAGATGGGCGGGATGGACCCGTTCATCGTGCTGGACGACGCGCCGCTCGACCTCGCGGTGCCCGCGGCGGCGCGGGGAGCGTTCGGCTACTCCGGCCAGGTCTGCACCGCTTCGAAGCGGTTCCTCGTCCAAGAGTCGGTCGCGGAGAAGTTCGCGAAGGGCCTCGCGGAGCGGGCGAAGTCGCTCAAGGTGGGACCCGCCCTCGAGGAGTCGACGGAGGTCGGTCCGCTGATCGACCAAGAGTCCGTGGGGCGGATGGAGTCGCTCGTCGAGGACGCGCGGAAGAGGTCCGCGAAGGTGCTCACCGGGGGCAGCCGACCCGAGGGTCCCGGGAGCTTCTTCCGGCCCACGGTGCTCGACGAGGTGCCCGAGGAGGCCCGGGTCGCCCGCGAGGAGCCGTTCGGGCCGCTCGCTCCGGTGCTCCGGTTCCACGACCTCGACGACGCGGTGAGGATCGCGAACGCGACCCCGTACGGACTCCAGTCCGCCGTCTACACCCGGGACCTGGTCCGGGGGTTCGCGCTCGCGAAGCGGATCCGGGCGGGCGGGGTCCACCTCAACGACCCCACGACCCTCCGCTGGGACGCGCTCCCGTTCGGCGGCGTGAAGGAGAGCGGGCTCGGCCGGGAGGGCCTGCGCTACGCGATGCAGGAGATGACCGAGGTGAAGCTCATCTCGGTCAACTTCGCGTCCCGCTAGCGGGGTCTTCGGCTACCGCCGGCCCTTCGCCGACTTCTCGTCCTCGAGAGTCCGGCCCGGGAAATCCGGGACGGCCGGGGTCGGGATCGGGTGCTCCGGCAAGAGGTGCGGGTAGGCCGTCGGTGAGGCGGGAACCGTGGCGTGGGGTGCCGGCGGGGCCTTTTCGGGCGCGCTTTCGAGGCTCATCAGCGCGTCCTCGAACGCCGCGAGGCCCCGGTCGAGCAGCTCATCCTCGATGACGAGCGGCGCCATGAACCTCAGCACCTGGTCCCACGCGCCCGAGGTGTGCATGAGCACCCCCCGGGCGAGCAGCGCGGAACGCATCGCCTTCGCCCGGTCGCCCCACGGAAGACGCGAGGCTCGGTCCCGGACGAACTCCACACCGATCATGAACCCCTTCCCGCGGGCGTCGCCGATGGGGAGGTGCCGGCCCGCGAGGGAGCGGAACCGGTGGAGGAGCTTCTCCCCCCGCGACCGGGCCCGGTCGATGAGGTCGCCCTCTTTGAGCACCTTGACCGTCTCGGCGCCCACGGCGAGCGCGAGCGCGTTCGCCCGGTACGTACCCAGGTGGAACCCGCGCGGAAGTTCCTTCACGAGGTCGGACCGGTACGCGACGACGGAGAGCGGGACACCTCCCCCGATCGTCTTCGCGATGCACATGATGTCGGGCGTCACCTTCGCGTGTTCGACCGCCCACATGTGTCCCGTCCGGCCGAGGCCCGTCTGCACTTCGTCCGCGATCAGCAGGATCCCGTGGCGGTCGCAGAACTCGCGCAAGGACGGGAGGAAGTCGTCCGGCGGAACGACGTACCCACCCTCTCCGAGGATCGGCTCGACGAGCACGGAGGAGATGCTGTCGACCCCCGAGTGCGGGTCGTTGACGAGATGTTCCAGGTACGAGATGGTCCCCGCGGAGCCCTCGTCCGCGCCGAGGACCGACCGGTACGGGTCGGGGTACGGGACCCGGACCACCACCCCACCGCCGAACGAGGAGGTCGCGTGGTAGTTGCGACCGCTCGTGAGGCTGACGACCCCCCCATGGACCCCGTGGTACGCGCCCGAGAAGGCGACCGTGCCGCGTTTCCCCTGGGCGTGGTCGGCGAGGTTGACCGCGGTTTCGACGGCGTCCCCACCGGTGACGGTGAAGAAGATGCGGGCGTGGTTCCGAAGGTGACCGGGCAGCACGCTCTCGAGTTCCTTCAGGAACCGAATGCGCGCCTCGGTCGGCAACTCGAGGGTGTGCCAGATCGCCTCAACCTGGGACTCGATCGCCGCGACGAGCCGCGGATGCCGGTGACCGAGGTTGAGCACACAGATGCCGCCGACCCAATCGACGAACCGGTTCCCGTCGACGTCCTCGATGGTCGCGCCCTGGCCGACCTTCGGGGCGATCGGGAAGTAGTGCGGATAGCCGACCGCATCGGTCTCGAGCCGAGCCTGTTCGGCGAGGAGCTCGCGGGAGCGGGGTCCGGGGGGTGGGACCACGATGCGCGGCGCGTCGGGAAAGCTGAGCCAGTCGCTCTTGGCCGTCACGGTAGGCCTCGCCGTCCGCAAGGGATACGGGCCCATATCAAGGCTGGGCGAAGAGTGTATCCATGAGCGTCCATCCCCGAACGGGGGTCGGGGCGACGGACGCGGTTCCGCGGGTCGACGCGCATCTCCACCTGACGCGCTGGTGGCCGAACCTCGAGGCCACGGGATACCGCCGCGGCCTCGACTTCACCGTGCGCGGGCTCCTCCACGAGATGGACGATAACGGCATCGAGTACGGCATCCTGATCCAGAGCAACGACGCGCCCAACACCCGAGACGGCCTCATCGAGGCGCGGGCGTCCGTACGCGAAAGCGAGGGACGGCTCCGTCTCGTCTCGACCGTCGACCCGACCGCGACCGACCCTTCGGTCGAGGAGATGCTGCGCCTCTGGGACGAAGTCCCCGAGCTCCACGGCATCAAGCTGTTTCCCGGCTACCACCCGTTCTACCCGCACGACCGGCGGCTCGATTCCGTGTACGAGTATGCTCACCGCCGGAAGATTCCAATCCTGATCCACACCGGCGATACGATGGACACCCACGGGCTGATCAAGTACGGCCGGCCGATCGAGATCGACGAGGTCGCGGTCCGCTTCCGCGACGTGCCGATCGTGCTCTGCCACTTCGGCAACCCGTGGATCGAAGAGGCGGCCGAACTCGTCTACAAGAACGCGAACGTCTACGCGGACACCTCGGGCCTCCTCGCCCACCCGTCGTACCCGCTCTTCGAGCAGATGGTCGCGCTCTCCCGCCGACGTGTCCTCGAGGCGATTCTGCAGGTCGGCTCCACGGAGCGGGTCCTCTACGGTTCGGACTGGCCGCTCCTCGAGATCCGCGTCGCGCAAGGACTCGTCACCCAGCTGCCGCTGCCCGAGCGGGACCGCATCGCCATCCTCGGAGGGAACGCCGGTCGGCTGTTCGGCCTTCCGAGCACACGGGTCGCCGGGCCGGGGCCCTCATAAACCGAGACGGGCTCAACCTCCCGACCGGACGGGGGCACGCCCGGAGGTGGGTCCGATGGACGGTGACGAGATTCGCAAGGTGGTCCGGGAGACGAACTACGTCACATGGCGACGCCAGGAAGGCTGGGAACCGCTCGTCGTCGCGCGCGCGGAGGGCTCCCGGTTCTGGGACGCCAACGGCAAGGAGTACCTCGACATCTCCTCGCAGCTCATCGCAACGAACCTCGGACACGGGAACGCTCGCGTCGCGGAGGCGATCGCGACCCAGGCTCGAGAGCTCGCGTACGCCGCGCCGAGCTTCGCGACCGAGGCCCGGGCCCGGGCGAGCCTCGCCCTCCTCGAGGTCCTCCCGAAAGGCCTCAGCCGGATGTTCTTCTCTACCTCGGGGACCGAGGCGAATGAGGCGGCCCTGAAGATCGCCCGGGCGGTGACGGGACGCACGAAGGTGATGGCCCGGTACCGGTCGTACCACGGATCGACCGCAGCGTCGATCTCGGTCAC
>Ga0187769_10001077_pt1 | contig 15268 bp, 26 predicted proteins | sample 0116_SJ02_MP02_1_FD_133140 | JGI IMG/M metagenome (GOLD analysis project Ga0187769, IMG submission 133140) | Tropical peat soil microbial communities from peatlands in Department of Meta, Colombia - 0116_SJ02_MP02_10_MG | ecosystem: Environmental > Terrestrial > Soil > Wetlands > Peat | place... | reverse complement strand
TTCTTCGGTGCCTGGGCTCAGGTTGACCAGAACGATTGCTCTCTCCATGCCGGTGCGCATTCAACGGAGGGGCTGGGATTAAAGATTATGCTCTCTTTAGATTCCGCGCGACACAGTTCTCTCTCAAAATCGACGCTCAGCTGTCCTAAGCAGTGCTAGGTTCTCCCACGTCCTCTCAGACTCGACCTTCTAGACGCCTGTCTGGTAACTACGGCAAGAAGGAATCGAAGGCTTAAGACGCCATACTCATTCTGAGAGAGATAGACTCAGTTGGCCTTCGTGGTTTTTGAAGACTTGGAAACCAAGAGCTACATAACCAAGCCAGGCGACGCTTCCGTCAAGATCCACAGGGACACCTGCCGCTTCTATACTGGCAGGAAGTTGAGCGCAGGCACCGTCAGGTGGTCCGACGTTTTTGAAAGTCTTGAGAACGCCGAGTATTTCGCCCGGCTGACGGGAAAGGTATGGGCGCGTGCCCGTTGCTGCCCTTAGGAGAGCGGATTGTCCCACACCTTTGCCGTGTCGATCTCACGCATGCCCTTGGTATTTCTCATCACCACGGTCGCGATTGCAGGTCTGATTGGCATCACGGCCGCTGGAGACTACGCCCGTAGTCAGCCTGGTTCTCAGGGAGTCTCACGCCAGGCTCCGGAAGGACTGGTTTTTGGGACTGGTTACGGCGCGACATCAGACGGCTTCAGGTTTGCCGTCCTTGATGAAGATATCGCGCAAGTCTCACTCGATTCGGTCTATGTCAACGAAACAAAGGTTGGCTTCGCAATCGCTCCTGCTGACCCGGGAGCATACTGCAATGGAACCACGAACACAATAAGGCAGGGTGACCAGTGTCTGGTAACGGTAGCGGGTTATCCGGGCACTTTTGGCGGACTTCTGGTTGTGAGGCTGGTGTCGTCAGATGGAGAAAACTTCATCGGCTTGCTTCGGCCCGGTATGCCGCAGGTCGTTTCTTACAACTCGACTTCGGCGCTTTCTAGCTGAGTTGGAAGGTTCGATTCCAGATTCCTCTAGGATGGCTGCATGGCAGGAATCAGGCTCTTATAGCCAAACGGAGTTAATTTCAACCTCCGCGGGCCCGACGGGAACCGTCACGAAAATGTGACCAATGGTGGGCCCAAACGAGACAACTGGATCAGCGCCCAAGGGCGGGGCAGTGAGAGTTGACCTCCACACCGATGCTGTCTGAAGGATGTGTCCAAGCGTAGTACTGTCCGTTCAGCCAGAGACCACCAGAACCGAGAAGACAGTAAGACAACGACGAGTACCCGCCGAAGGGAATATCGAAGGACTCGCAGGCGATGCTGTTCCCGGGCTGTGGGAAGTCCAAGCAGGCCCTGTTGGGTCCAGTCATCGGAGTGGTTACCACAACGAGGTTGATGGGAAGGAGAAATAGGGCCAAGGCACCGGCAACGATTCCCGTACAAAATAGAGCGCGCGCCTTTTTTTCAAACTGGAGATACTCCTTTCGTTGGATGTGGGTAGATATACGCCTGCTCATGAGAACGGTTTCTGCGGATTAGATTGCGATAGGTCGCTAGGCAAACCCGAATCCTGAAGGCGTGACGAGGTAGGTTCCTAAGCCCAAGTAGTATGCGGTTAGCGACCAGTAGACACTATGACCTGTGATAGGTGGCCGAATCATCAATGGACACGGTAGCATTCCCCTTGCGCACACAGGACTAGAATTGGTGTCGAATCGTATCACTGGAACGAGGAAGAGGAAGGCAACCACAGCCACGATGGCGAGACTGATGGCGACGTTCCTGCGTCTCATGCCTCAGAGGGTAGCCTCAAGGGGTGTATAGTGCTACGCATGAGAACGGCCTAGTTGTTGGGTTGGATAACTAGCTAGTCCCATTGGGGTAGAATGTGCTGTGGTAGAAACCCACACTGGTCAGATTGAACCCGCCGGTGGGGTTCAGATTGACTGCGGCTCGGATGAATGGAACACCTACCCATGACCCGCCGCTGGTGCAGTATGTCGGTAGGGGCATGAACCAGAAGAACCATGCGGCAGGATAGTAGATAGTTGTGGCGTACGAAACGGCGCCGTTCGCCATAGTTGTTCCGCCTACGTAGGCTGTCTCGACGCCGCCATTCTGATAGGCGCTCACAAGAGAGTAGTTCACCCCGCTTTCAAGTTGAATGAATTTCGGCAGGCTTTGGATTTGGTTTGCCAATGCTATCACTGAGGGAGAGAAGTCACAACGAGTGCCTGTCCATGATTGGGTCGTCCCACTTGCAAACGGCCCTAGAAATGCAAAAGCCACTAGAGCTGCAACAACCAATGAGGAGAGCGCAATGAATAGCCCGTCGTTCGATTTCTTTGGCAACTACGCCGACGAGTCACCCACACTCATGTTTCAGAGGGTAGCCTTGTGGGGTGTAAAGTTCTACTTGTGAGAACGGCCTAGCGATCTTGGTGGGGTTAGATGCACTTCAAAGGTGGACTTGGTAGGTGTTGTAGTAGTAAGTTCCACCATAACCCGTCCAGATGTAGGTCATCGAGACCAAGTACGCTCCCGCAGCCAAGTGAGCAGTGCAGGAAGGAACGTCATGGGGACACGTACTCACTTGCTGAAAGGGTGGGTCGTAGACTACAGGGACGAAGAAGACAAACAAAGCAATTCCTGACAGGATAATTAGAACGGCAATCCTTCGTCTCATGCCTCAGAGGGTAGCCTTGCGGGGCGTATTATCCTACTCATGAGAACTAGTTTGCGATACTTGGTGGATTGGAAAGGTCAACTCGGCTAATGAACTTATGCCTACGTGAGGCAAGAATAATTCCGACCGAAAGAGCGACCCACGCTACAATGCCAATAGCAGAGAGATACAAGGACGGTGTGGGCGATTCAAAATTCACAAAGGGAAGGAAGACAAATGCCGCAATCAACCCCATGAGTATCAGCGTCAGGCCGAATGCCCTCTGACGTCTGGTTAGGGAGGCTAACCCAATGACGAGGTAGGGGACATACATTATTCCGACCCATAACGGGGGGGAATAGTAGGTTTGGACTTCGGCGAAGAGAAGGCCGTGAACCACCACGAACATGGCAAGGAAGATGCTCCCTGAAGCGAGGATTCCACTGAAGACCTGCGGGAGCGTGCTGCCTGTGGGCTTCATCCCTTGAACTATGATGGGCTGCGGGAAGGAAAGTGCCAAGCCGGCTAGTGATAAGGCACTCACTCCCATTCCGATAAAGGGCAGTGCGGCGAAAAATACTCTAACGGAATATGGAGACGCCTGACACGAAGGCCCTAGGCAAGGGGTGGAGGGCCAGTATGTCATGAGCAACCCGACTGCAAGAATCGCCATTCCAATAACAAGACCAACGACGAGATTCCTGCGTCTCATGAGACGTATGAATGGCTAGGTTGGATATACGGCTACTTATGGGAACGCCCTAGCGATTTTGGTGGGGTTGGACAGCGCAGGGCGAGTGGGGCCTAGTTCGCTTTGATGTTGATGCTGGCCTGATCACCGGAACTGGCGCGCTCCCCTGGTGGCCCCAACCAACAGTAAACCATGACGGAGTAGGTCATTCCTGCGTGAATGGGTATCGTCGAGTTCGGAATGGTTAGCACCAACACCGCTGGCTGCGCAGATGTAACGTTCAGGGGAATATTGCCGGGTGGCTCATACTCGGACGCCGGCGGGACGCCGATGACTGTTGCATTAACATAGACTGTTGCGCTTCCGATGTACATGTTGCCTAACTCGGTTAGAGTCAACTGAAGAACGCTATAACTTCCGTTCACCGTTAGACTGGCTGAAGTGATGTTCGATCCGCCACAATATACCCCTGGTGAACCGCAGGGGAGCGCGATGGTATCAATGCTACCAGATGACTGGGTTGAAGCCGCTTGCGTTGTTGTATTCATGGGGCCAATAAGCGTGGTAGTCTGAATCGTGTGCAGGGTGGTTGTTTGGGTCGAAGTCAGGGTTATGGTTCGCGGGAAGAAGACCGTCCCGAAGGCTATCCCTACGATAAGTGCTACAACCAACAGAGATGCAATCACCCCGTTCTTCATGCCCCAGAGGGTAGCGGATTGGGGTGTAAAGTTCTACTTGTGAGAACGGCCCGAAGGGTAGGCGTGCAGAACGTGCGGAGCGATTTTGGTGGGTTTGGACACCCTCTAACCACTACTTCGTATGTCGAAACTGACGTTCGGGATGGGGTTGGGCTGATTCACCGTCAGTTCATAGGTGTACAGCCCGCTCTGTTGTGCAAGGAACCGCACCCCGTAGGTTGTAACTCCAGTCTGATTCGTAAGGAGGTGACCGTAATTTGTGGATTCGTTCAACCAATCTTTGGCATCAAAGCCCGTCCTGTTGTCCAAGTAGACGCGGAGAATGATGGGCGAAGTCGAGTTCATCGATACTCTGATTGCCTGCCCAGACTCCAAGTAGACCCCGAAGAAGACGTCCTGCAACGTGCCTTCCGCCGACGTTAGTGTTCTTTGGGTGCCTCCGCCGCTGAACGAACTCAGCGTGAATGACATGGGCATGCTCACGGGGCCGATGGAGACGGAACAGACGCTTCCACCGTTCGGCTCACTAGGTGAGAAGTAAACGATAGTGCAGCTATTCTCGTAAACAGGAAGAAGGTTGGGAGTTGTGGATTGAGTCTTCTCAGAGAAAGACCCTGCTGAGGTGGGGCGAGTGCTGTTGACCCCGATGGAGTATCCAACGCCTGCACCAGCGATGATAACCACCACCAGCAGAGAGGCGATTGCCCAGTTCCTCATGCCTCAAAGGGTAGCCTGATGGGGTGTAAAGTTCTAATGGTGAGAACGTCACTTGCTAGTGTGGCAAAACGACTCGTTTTCGCGTAGGGTTGGGTCAGTTTGTGAGGGTAAAGTCAGTTACCCTTCTTCGGGCTTGTGGAACGGCACTACGAGGATGAGGTAGGTAAGGATGCCAGCAAAGATGAACCAATAGACGAAAGGAAGCATCTGAAAGAATGTGCAATTATTTCCTGTCTGGCAGTGCTCCAAGACGTAGGTAAACTCACCCGAACGAAGGTATACAACAGTAGCTATGGCGAAGGCAATAACGCCCCCAAGAGCAGCGAGCCATGGCCCGTTTATCTTTCGTTCATGCTTCACGACGCGCGCCTCAGTCGGCGGATTGATCGTCCGCGCTGTCAATATTCCGCCAGACGTCAGGGTCCAATCGTGGGGCAGAAGGAACTGAGTTGGAATGCGTAGCTAGCCCTTGGACTGGTCATCGCGTAAAAGGTGCCATTTATCCAGAGAACCCCCCTACCAAGGTAGCAGTAGGAAAGGGATGCGTAGCCGTTGTAAGTAATCGAAATTGAGGTGCAACCTACGAGCGTCCCGTTGCTCGGCTGTGGTTGTGGACATACCACCTTACTGGGGGTATTGGGACTTGACACTCTCACGGGGTCGAGTGGAAGAAACACAACGAATAGTACGAGTGCCAACAGAACCGCAATCGCTAGCCCAGCGGTCTTTCTCTTCATCGGCCCACAGCACGCCCTTGTTGGATTTACGCCTACTCACGAGAACAGGGCAGTGATTTTGGTGAGGTTTGATAGGCCTAGTTCGCGGTGAGTGCTATGTGCAGTTCCGTGACCGCTTCCCCACTGACGCCAGTTTCGTAGTATATTGAATCTATTATGACCTCGTATTTCAATCCACGAGTCAAGGGATAGGAGGTGGGAATAGAAGCCCAGTATGTCCTCGTCGGCCCAACCGCTGCGGTCTGAAGAACGTTGAGGTATCGGGTGGTGCCTAGGGGTTGAAGGTAAACCTCTAGGGTGGTGTTCTCGTAGTTGCCTGTATGGACTAACGTAAGAGAAAGAACCCCGTTTCCTAGTGAGTTGGTGGAAGGAGACACAGTTAGGCTGGCATTCGTTACGACGAGTATCCCCTGGGAACTGCCAGTCCAGCCACATGGTAGTGATGCGGAAACCGAGCATTGGGGAATCGTCGTGTTGACTATTGACGATGATTGCTGAGACGATGTCAGCTGGGTTGCTGGCATGGGTCGGGCGGCGGTGTAGATGAGAAACCCAATTGCCAAGGCAACAACGACTAGAATCGCAATGAAACCCCAGTTCCTCGATTTCCGTGGGGACGCCAGCGGCGATGCATCACCGGCGCTCATGCTTCAGAGGGTAACCTCGTTGGGTGTATAGTTCTACTCGTGAGAACGGCTCGGGGGCTAGTGAAAGGTCGGCACCTTTGCGGCTACCTGAACGAGCCGCAATGCCACCCTACAAAGGTGGAGTTCTGAGGAGGATTCAACTTTGCTACCCCGCTGACGTTGTTCCAGACGACCCCGCAACCGAACAATCGATACACTGGAGTAACCTGAGCACTCCAGTTTATCGTTTCATTCAGAGTGCAAGGCGAGTGCATGAAGCATATGGGGTAGTTCGGAACCATGTATTGGTAAGTCCCGCTTGAAGTGGATACCGGGGCGAGGAAGAATACCAATACCACAGCAACTGCAATCAGCACGACGGTGAGCGACTTCCTCATTCCCGCATTAGGATGGCCTGTTGGGTGTATAGTGCTATTCATGAGAACGGCCTACTGATCTTGGATCGGGCTGGCTTCTAGTGAACAAGGCCTTATCAGGGGCCTGCCGTCGGAATTCGCCAATGCCCATCTGCCCGAAGTGCGGGAAGTTAATCAGCGCCAAGAAGTATGAACGGCACATCAAGCGCTGCGGGACGACGCACAAACATTCGCCGAGGCCCCTGGCGGAACACGGCCCTGCCGACAGCGCAGCTCTGTACTTGGGGCAGCATTAGTCGAAAGATCGTCCCTCGAACCTGCTCCGTGATTCGCCTTTCGGCCCCAGCTCCCGAGCAGGGTTCTGCCGGAAGCAGAACAGGTGGGTGGAGCACCCGCAGTCAGAAGAGCCGAAGCCAGGCGCTACGACTCTGCTGCCGGGAAGTGCTCCGACCCTCCGGCTTAACTCGCACTCTGAATGTCGGCCACCGTGGTACCTCTTCACTTCGACGATCTTGGCCTGTCCGAGCAGGTAGTCGATGTGCCACCGCATCCTCTTCTCCTTTCGCAGGTGCCGCGCTAACCTGGATTCGAGTCTCCGCTTGGCGCTCCCCGTGTAGACATAGTAGCCTGACGGGAAGACGAAGCACCCGAGATGGCCGACGTCGATATTCTGCCTCCTTCCAAGCCGAATGACGAGTTGGTACAGGCCTGAGCTGGTGGCACGCATATTCCATCCGACGGCCTTCGTTCTTCGGAATAGAACTATGGCCCCCTCCTGGATAGCTCAGGTCATGAGACGCGCTTTTATCCTGGGGATTTCGCTTGCCGTCGTTCTCGCCTTCATGTTTTTCGTCCCGGTCGCCCAAATAACGTTCTCAAACCCCCCTATGGGGACGCAGACTTGCACAAATTCATCGGGCCAACTCACCGGCTTATGTTCTTCTGTCCTCCTCGTGCGGGGATACGGCTCAATCACCTACTGGGTGTTCGGCACTGGCGGGTTCTACAACACTATCTCGAGCCAGTACAGCTTCAGTTAACGCGTTGGAGCTGAACGGGGAGCTCCCACTTCGAACCCGTATCCGGACCACCGAACTAGTGCCCCGATAGGGCAGTCTCATTGCACGGCCCTAAGTAAATCCGCTGCAATCGGAGGTGAGGTAGTACCGACCGTAGAAGGTGGTGTAGCTTCCGAAGCCAAGTACAGAGCAAGACAGGGAGTAGTCATGAACACAAGCAAGACCGCCAGCGCAAGGACCTGGAGCTTGCATGACGGGCATGAACACGAAGAAGGCCGCAAATCCGATCAGAATCGAGACACCTACGACCGCCATCCTGGGCTTCAAATTGCGGTCAGGAATGCTCTTCCAGACACCATAACCGGCCGAAGCAATGCCAACCAAGAATAGCAGAATCGCCAGTTCTGCGAAGAAACTGTACGCTGACACATCAATCGCGAGCGCTAGTACAATAAACACTATGCCGACCATGAGGCTTTGGTTCAGTCTCGTCATATTAGCGCCGAACTGAGATCTAAAACTGGCCCATAAGACTATCGAACCCTCGTGTCCAGGCTGGCAGTCGGGAGAGCCTCCAACAGAGACTACCGAGAACTAACTAATCCGATTCATAGGGTACGTTCCAGCAACGAAAGTCACACCGTTCTATCAGATAGAACTATACACCGTTGTTGCAAGAGAGAACCAGGATGCGCCAAAGAACAGGGATTGGAGGCCTGGTCACGGCCTTGGTCCTAATAGTCGCCATTGTCGGAGCACTGGGGGTTGGAGCAGTCTCATCCAACCAAACCACCCTGGCAGGGAATAGTCAGACAACCACTTCACGGGTTCCCACTGGGATGCCCGCGTTTGCCTCCCTCAATTCGACTGGATACTCCCTAGCCGGACTGACTGAGCAAACCGCTCCATTCAGGGCTCTCGCAGACGGGAGGCCCTACAGCATTCGGCCGTACCAAAGCTTTGGATATGAATGGGGAGCGACAATCCCCTCCGAAGAGATCATCACCTTCTTCTCGCCCAATGGCCTTCTCACAATCCAAGTGTATGTGATAACCGCGCCTGCCCCTGAGACAGCCTCAGTCAATCAAAGCCAGATTGCGTATGCAAGGCCGGAGACTAGTGGGAATTCCACCTCAGGTGAAAGCCTATTACTGGATTTGCCCCTGAACCTGAACGGAACATCCATTGCGCCAGCGTTCACTTCAATCATCGTGTTAATGATCTATTCGAACAACACTGGATATCAATTCCTCGGCTAAGGAAAAAACCGATTCCCCCTATTCAGGCGTGACGAAATGTAAAGCAAACCATCTGAAGGGTAAGAAGAGGACAGAGGACGCAGGGGTGAAAGCCTAGTGATGCTTCAGGAGTGAGGGGTCGGCCAGATTTGAACCAGCGATTATGGCGTCAATCTCTGTCGCAGTCAAGTAGTCGTAGTGCAACTGACAGTTAGGTTCTGCGAATCATAGTAGCGCGTGCTGTAAGTGGTCTTGCTGAGGTCGTATCCCGTGGGCAGTAGGTAAATCGTTGCATCGATATAATAGGTAGGATAAGCCGTAGAGTTACTACAAACGTTGAAGGGGTGAGCCATGTCTGAGGTTTCAAAATCGACAGCAAACCGAGTTCCATTCACGAGCGAGCAGCTATAGCCAGCGTCGGAGTATGACCTGTTCTGTGCCAATTCCAAGAACTTTGGCTGACTCATTATGTTCGACCGGAGTGTGTTCATCGCCCCGCTACTCTCCCAATCCTCTCCACGAGAGCAAGCCGAAGAGGAATTGATTGCAGATTCTACGATAACGGCTGGAGCACCTGAAGTTACGTTCTTCGCGGGGCTAGCTGTATTCTTACCACCCCAGGTAGGTGCCGAGGTCAGGTAGAAGTAGCCGGCCCCAAGACTCACAATCACCAACGCCGCCACTACTGGTGCTAGAACTCCCTCCTTCATGATTGAGAACGTCCAGGCAGTTGGTAATACGCCTACTCATGAGAACGGCTTGGTGTTCACAGCCGCTACTACCTGAACTGATACCCACCTGCTATCCAGACTCCCCCGATGCCAAACCACTGGTAGGTTAGCGAAGCAGTCAGAGGATACCACGGTGCAACGCATCCTAATGTCGGGCATATGGCCGAAGGCGGTGGGGGCACGAACTCGCCGCCATCAGAAGCGATGGGAACGAAGAAGATGAAGACTAAGGCAACCCCGAGAACTAGTCCCAAGAAAGCGAAGCTTCGTCTCATGCCTCAGAGGGTGGGCGCATGGGCCGTATTATCCTACTCATGAGAAAGGAGCCCTTCGGGCCCTATCTCTGAATCAGACGAGTCATCGGACATCCTTAGCATCGATTTCCCTTTGGCAGCAGATAAGCAACTCGTTAAGGAAGTTATATTAGGAAAAGAGGCAAATCAATCACCATGCCTTGCAATCCATCAGTCCACGGCAAACAAACCAGCCCGACTGCTACGCCCGTGGTTTCCCCAGGCGCCTTCGCAGTTGCTTTCGGCAATCCAGCGAACGCAGGATATCTCTACGGTTTGACCATGCTCGTAGACCTGCACACACAAGCGGCAATGAACCAAACGGACGCCTACCCACAAGGGGCGACCGACAGGTTAGTCGAATCTGTGGGCGTTCAAGGAGCTGAGCCATTGGCTTCAAGGATGAAAGACTTCTTGCACGTCCAAATCGAGACGTTGACGCCTACGCAATTCCTCGACGGCGCCGAAGGCTTCCTCGACAACGTTGGTGTGAACGGCTTCACCGAAGCGAGCATCGACTACCAACCAATTCAATCTGGAAACTCTGGCAGACTGAACCTGCAAGAGGCTATTCGCTTATGCAGAGACAGAATAACTGAAGGAGATTTGGTCCGGGCCATCGAAATAAGCTCAACCGGTAGGAACGAAGAGTTCTCGCTTTTGCTGAATTTCTTTTACTCACGCAGGCACAGGTGGGACCAGCCTCCGGTAAAGCTCGAGGTAAGGGCAATGTCAAACGAGCTAGGGCCGAAGGAAGGCGAGTCATTCTCAGATTACAGAACTCGCATGAACGCTACTGACACGGATATCCACAGGAGGGCAAGAATCTACGATGTCATCGAAGCAGAGAAGAAAGCCCTCTACTCTGACTTTGCTCATCACCTAGCGGAGGCATTCCCTGGAGTTAGACTCCAGCTTTACGAGGGCATCGCGACCCAGTAAGCTAGGTTGTCGCCGTGCTCGTGGTTGTGCAGTCTATTGGAGAACCATCCACTTGAATCACTGCGCTCGACCCGGCAATTGTTACATTCCCTGATGATGGGTCGCCATAGCCGCTGGGAGGAAAAGATTTCCATTGATAGGTTCCGTTGCCGACAGGAAAAACAATCGCAGATAGGCTTGCGTTGCTAGTGCTATAGTAATAGGCAGGTGGTATACTCGTGTTGGGCGGTTGGACTTTCTCAGTGGCATTGTCCAAAGTAACAGCCCAAGGCAGCATCCACATTATCGGCGAGCAGACTCCTCTTTGTCTAAATGTCAGGGTATACGGCCCGGAAACAATGGTGATGTGTGATGTCGTCACAAGAGGTGTGGCCGTGCGCTGGCTAGAGGAGCCGATGAGATACCCCACCCCTGCGCCGACCACGATGGCCACAATCAGGAGAGATGCCATGGCCCTTTTTCTCATGCCTCAGGTGGTAGCCTAGAAGGGTTCAAAGTTCTAGCGATGAGAACGGCTACTCAGCCTTCCCAAGTCTTGAGATAAGCGGTAAATATCTCGACGGGCTGTGTAAGCGCGAAAAACGGCGGGATGACCACTACAAGCGGCATAAGGAACTGGAGTGGGTTCATAGCATACTGCTTGTTAATCGTGGCCGCCACCGTAGTGCTATACTGGCTGGGTTTTTCGACCTACGTCTTCCTCGGTGATGCGATACTAATCACTGGTATTGCGCTCGGCGAACATTACAGACGCAGGCCGAATATTGCGGTAAATCGGGCTGCATACATCGTGCTATTTGCCTGCTGGGTCGGCCTCGCAGTCTTCTTCCTTCTCTCAGTCCTTTTCGTCAAGAGCGGGATGCTGCACCCTTCTGCCCTGGGAGTCGCGACATTTGCCATCATAGGCTTGGTGGTAGGTGGGGCAATAGGAGATTGGGTGGGAAGGCGAAGAGGCTACGAATTGCCCAGCTGGGATTAGCATTCCTTGCTGGCGTGTATTAGCGGCCTAGCGATTTTGGCGGGGTTGGAAAGAACTCTTTCTTTCTCCTACGGACACGATGAGGTAACTTAGTCCAGCGTTTGTGAGTAACTAATTGTCTTTGATAAGGGACGTTGCCCTATTCTTCTAACTTGGTGCTGATATGCAAGTCACCGCTTATAGGTCAAAGCCGTAGTGCCACTGAGAGCTTACTGTTCCGTTACCCCAGAACCTTACCCCTCGAAAGTATCCGCCCACACCAAGGAGGTAATGGGTTGGCGAGATGAGATAAACGGAAGTGGCATGGCATACCACTGGAGGAGTGCCACAGGTTGGCGGGTTTACGACGCCGTCTAACTCTGGTATGACTGGTGCGAAAAGGAAGAACACAAGAAAGACTCCGATTGTTATGACCACCAATGCCATCCGTGTGGCTCGCTTCATGCTGGCGGTTACTGGTTCGGCTGGATATACGCCTACTCACGAGAACGGCCTAGCGAATTTTGGCAGGGTTGATCAGTATTGCGCTCTATCTATGGTTTGGGTGAGATTGTTTAGAGCCAAATTACGCCAAAATCTGGCGAGTAAACGAGTCCCACGCCCCATACGGAGTAGCTCAATGACCACCATAGGTGATACGTAATCATTCCCGACGGGTTCTGGCTCGATATGGGGCCGAGAGGACAGGGGTAGCCTTCAAGGGCACATGGCATGGTTGCATTGGTGGTGAATGTAGATGGAACTATAGGGACGAAGAAGACAAAGGCTAGGATGACTGCTACTCCTATGATTACCGCCTTTGTTGCTCGTCTCATGCCTCGGAGGATAGCCTCAAGTGGTGTAAAATTCTACTTGTGAGAACGGCCGTTACTATTGGGGTGAGCCCTTCGACGATGTGGCGCTTGCTGGCTACGCCCAGGCGAATAGGCGGGAGATCGCGAGAATTCCCGAGGGGGAAGACGGCAAATACAAACTCAGGCTGTTCATTGTCGTAGAATCGACGTGGAGAGAAGCGAAAGAGATAGCGACATTTGGTTATGACGCCCGTAGCTCCACGCGCGAACAGGGGCGTGAAGTCGCCCCCGCATCCATTCCTCAAACCTGATCCTGTCTCTAGCCGCACCTACCGCACGCCTACCCTTCGGGCGTTCTCATGAGTAGGCGTATATCGCAGAGGAAACAAAATTCTGCCAATCAAAGATGGCACGCCTAGTAGTTGGTGTCGTCGTCACAGTGATAATCGTAACAGCGGTATTCGCGGCATACGAATTCTCAAGCGTGCAGAATCCGCTGCCCTCTACCACCAAGACCACGTCAAGCACAACAACCACCGCCTACGTCTCCACAACATATTTCTCGACCAGCACTTACGCTAGTCCCTACTACTTTTACTTCAACCAAGCAGCTACCAAATGGTTCGCTAACTTCAGACAGGCCGCCTTCAGCTTCAGTGGCAATACATCGCTAGCTTCAGCCTTCAACCTGACCATAGGGTACGTGGTCGTTGGGAGAACAACGAACAGTTCGAACGGCCTCACAATCACCATAGTGAACTTCACCGAAAAAGGCCAGATAGGAGGGTCGCAAGTTGACCGTTCAACTCTCGTCTATTACAACTCTACTCTGTACGCCCAAGTCATCACCGAGAACAACTTCAACGAGACCGGTACTCAGGCTCTGAAATCAGCTTCGAGTGCTACGCTATACTGGTTCAGGGTCTTCACACTGCCTTGGGTAGCAGGGGCCCCGCTGCAAACGGGCGAGATGTATCACAATCCTGTCAACGAGACGTTTGGTAGCACAACCATGCCTGTAACCAACTTTACCTCTCCGAATTATGTTGCCTACTTTTGGTGTTCTGAGACTTCATGTTCGCCTGAGAACTTCACATATACCAATATGCTGGTCTCCTACGGAAACTACTACCAAAACTTCTTCCCGGTGTTGGCTCACTTCTCTGCAGATGAAGTGTCAATAGCAGGAAGTGATTTCGGCGCAATCTCACTTCAACTAGTGTCGATAACAGGAGAGAATTGAAGTCAGTTCCAAAGACCTTCCAACCCCACCAGAATCGCTCGGCCGTTCTCGCAGGTAGAACTATACGCCTTGATCATGTGACCCCAAGCCGTGAAGGGGCAGATTGCGGTAGTCCTGATAGTTGTTGCCCTGTTCGCAGGAGCGGGAGTCGGCTACTTCGGCGGCACTGCCTTTCAGACGACTGTCACCAAGACCTACACTCTCCCCCAAGACACGGGATTAGAGACGTGCGTTGTGACACAGTATGTCATGTGGTCCATTGAATCACTTCACAACGGCACTACCGTAGGCGAGACCTCGACGGCGACAAACATAGCCAAGACGTTCCAGACTACTGGATATCCGAGTTCGACTACAAGCACCTACTCAGGCACCACGACAGGAGCACTGGCCTCTTGGAATGTCACCAGTTGCAATGTCGGCCCTCAGACTTCTGCTTCAGAGAGCAACACCTACCTCACGAGTTGTACGATTACCGGAGTCGGCGGGTTCGAGTTCCGAGTCGTCTCCGATTCTACAGGGGCATCTCTTAGCGGTGAAACAATCAAGGCCATTGACAGGCTCGGATGCAAGGTGCAAAATCAGGTAGTCTATCTCGACAACTTCTCCGAAAGCCAAGGAGGCGGCGGCTGGCTCGTGCCAGACTTCCCTAGCGAAGCCACACCTGCAGGCCAACTGAGTTTCACCATCTTATACCAAGGGGAGACATACTACTTCACCACCTATATCGCACCTGTCGGAACCAATTGTGCCACCTTCCACATTCCCTCGGGCAACATGACGACAACTCTTGTCGCCAACGGAAGCGGGTCCTACTGCTCCTGAATCGGGCTGCCCAACTCCCACCAATGTCGCTCCGCACCTCCCTCGCGTCTGCCTAACCGCGCCTAACGACCACTAAGCATGCCCAAGACGTAGGCTCAACGCGCACGCAAGCCCCGGAGGCCGACAGCAAAAGACAGTAAGAGCCGTGCGGGTCCGGGAGACCTCGCTAGCTATGCACCAGAACAAGCCCCGTTAGGCTAAAGGGGTGTTCGTTGCATGATACAGAACGTAGGCAACTGTCGAAGAAGAAGGCCCGGCAAAGTAGCCGTTAACTAGATTCCCCCCCGGTCGTCATAGCGACAAAAGATGCCCCTGTACATGACGCAATTCTCATACACGTCCGAAGGCTGGGCGGCCCTTGCCAAGAAACCCGAAGACAGAAGTAAATCAGTAGGCGCACTCGCCAAAGCGCTAGGTGGTCGGCTTGTCAACCTCTACTACCATTTCGGTGAGTACGACGGATTTGACGCGCGGCTGTGATCGGGATCGGTTTCGGGTCCGGATTTCGGTGCGGGAGAGAGATGTGGCGAGGAATCTAAAGAGAGGATTAACGATTAAGCCGCCTGCTCATGCGCCGCCCAAACGATCCAAAGCGTCTGCAAGAGGCAGCAGCTCCTCCCTGCCGCTCTTCATGTCCCTGAGGGTCACCGACTCTGATTTCGCCTCCTTCTCCCCGATTACAACGGTCCAGGCC
>Ga0187769_10001076_pt1 | contig 15275 bp, 14 predicted proteins | sample 0116_SJ02_MP02_1_FD_133140 | JGI IMG/M metagenome (GOLD analysis project Ga0187769, IMG submission 133140) | Tropical peat soil microbial communities from peatlands in Department of Meta, Colombia - 0116_SJ02_MP02_10_MG | ecosystem: Environmental > Terrestrial > Soil > Wetlands > Peat | place... | reverse complement strand
GCTTTGATCGCTTCTTCCCGGATGAGGGTGAGGGCCTGTCGCTTCAACGTGAGGAAGGTCTCCGACGCCTTGAGTTCGTAGCTGCGGGGACGCTCCAGGGGGATCCCGATCTCCGCCTTGATCCGCCCGGGTCGGGCCGTCATGATGAAGACCCGGTCCGAGAGGAAGACGGCCTCTTCCACGTCGTGGGTCACGAAGAGGATGGTCTTGTGCAGCTCCTCCCAGACCTGGGTGAGGAGCTCCTGCATGAGGGACCGCGTCTGGGCGTCCAGGGCCCCGAAGGGCTCATCCAGGAGGAGGATGGCCGGGTTGTTGGCCAGGGCCCGCGCAATGGCCACCCGCTGCTTCATCCCTCCGGACAGCGCCTTGGGGTACGCCTCTTCGAAGCCCCGCAAGCCGACCTTCTCGACGAATGCTTTCGCGATCTGCTCCTGCTCAGCCTTTGGGACTCCGGAGAGGCCGAGGCCGAACTGGATGTTCTCCATCACAGTGAGCCAGGGGAAGAGCGTGTAGCTCTGGAACACCATGCCTCGATCCCGGCCGGGACCGCCGATGGCGCTCCCGTCGAGCCGCACCACACCGCGCGTGGGCTTCATCAGCCCCGCCACGATCCGAAGGAGGGTGCTCTTGCCGCAGCCCGAGGGGCCGAGGATGGTGGCGAACTCCTTGTTCCGGATCGCGAGGTTGATCTCGTCGATGGCCACCACCTCGTGGCCGCTCGACCGGTAGACCTTCGAGAGATCCTGGATGTGGAGCTTGGTCAATTCTTCCACGCGCTCACTCCACCCACGGGAACAGCTTCTTATAGAGCCACTTGAAGAAGTAGTCCGTGATGAGGCCCATCATCCCGATGGTGAGGATTCCGAAGATGATGCTTCCCGTGCGCAGCATGCGCTGCGCGCTGATGATCATGTAGCCGATCCCCGACGCGGAGGCGACCAACTCGGCGACGATGATGTAGGTCCAGGCCCACCCGATGATGATCCGCAGGGTGTCCAGGATGCCGGGGAGGCTGGCGGGAAGCAGGACCCTCCGGATGACCTGGAAGCGCTTGGCCCCCAGTGTGTACGCCGTCTCCAGCATGTCCGTGTGCACGTTCTTGGCGACGACCGCGACCATCAGGACGAGCTGGAAAAAACTTCCGACGAAGATGATGGCGATCTTCTCGACGTCGCCGATCCCCAACCAGAGGATGAACAGGGGGATGAAGGCAGAGGCCGGCATGTACCGGATGAAGCCGACCATCGGCTCGGTCAGGGCCTCCGCGACCTGGAACGTTCCCATGATCAATCCCAGGGGGACGCCGATGATGGCCGCAATGATGAACCCCATCATCACGCGGTACACACTGTTGAAGATGTCGATGGTGAAACTGAGTTCCAGGAACAGGTCAACCCCGGCCCGGAAGACCCGTCCTGGCGAGGGGAGGAAGAGGGCGTCGACGAACCCACCGTACGTCAGGACCGACCAGATGACAAGGAAGAAGACGAAACTGCTGAGACTGAGAACGAGGTAGAGGCCCGGGGGGATGGGCTCCTTCGGATTGAAGAGATCGCCAAATCTCCGGGGGGCTCTCTCGGGCTGCTCTTGGTCCTTGGCGGCCATGGGTATCCAAACGTGTCAGCGAGACGAGTTGCCGGCACGTACGGACGCCGCGGGTCAAGGAAAAGCCGATCGAGCCCCGGCCAGCGTCTTCCGCGGCCGCCGTACGTGCCGGCAACGCAACGCGCTTCACGTCGCCGGGGATCGCCGCCCGGCGATCCAAGCGACTACAGGAATGAGCCGTCGATCAAATCAGCCGCCTTGGGCTTGGTCTTGATGAACTTTAGGTTGAACCAGAGGTCGGCGGCGCGTTGAGTCACGGTGTAAAGCAGGCCGGGCTTCTGGGCGGTGCCGAAGTACTCCTTGTTCTCCTTGTCACCGTAGAACCTCACCCCGCCCTTCTCCTTGGTGAACTCTTCGGGCTTCTGGTTCGTGAACTTCGCCATGATGGCATCGGCGTCTTTCGGATTCTCTGCGGCGAACTTCACCGCCTCGTTCCAGGCGGCGACGATTTTCTTGACATCGGCGCCGCGGGACTTCAGGAAGGCCGGCTTGAAGGCCAGCGAGTCCACGATGATCCCGGGGGTCTTGTCGCTGGCAAGCAGGACGCTGCCGAAGGGCGTCTCCTTGGCCTTGGAGAGCCAGGGCTCCCACGTCACAGCGGCATCCACTTTGCCTGCGACGAAGGCTGCGCCCGCGTCGCCCGCCTTCATGTCGACGGCCTTGAGGTCGCTGAGCTTGAGGCCGTTCTGGTTCAGGACGTAGTTGAGCCAGAAATAGCTGGCCCCCGCGCCGAGCTGGGCGGCCACCGTCTTCCCCTTGAGGTCCTTGATCGTCTTGATCTCCTTCTTGGCCACGATCCCGTCGCCACCGTGGGAATCATCAAGGGCCAGGACCTGCTTGACGGGGATCGGATTCTCCGCAGCCGCCGTCATCACGTGGGTGTCCACGGTCGTCGCCATGCCCTGGATCTTGTCGGCCGCAAAGGCGGCCCGCCGATCCGCCGGGCTTTCGATCACGACGACCTCCACCTCGATGCCCCGCTTCTGGAAGAAGCCCTTTTCCTTCGCCAGGTACAACGGAGCATAGCCGAGCCAGGTGGACATCCCCAGCTTGATCGGCTCGCCGGCAAAGGCGGCCCCCCCGATGAGGAGCGCCAAGACCATCGTCCCCACGACCCACGCCTTTTTCATGCCTCTTCCCTCCTGTGAGTTTGCCCTGCCTCCGGGACGCGTATAAGGCCTTTGACAAAGGCTGCCTAGGCGCGCGGATGGTATCACTACCGCTCGGGCTGTCAATGGCAAAGTGGGGCGCGGCAGGCCGGGAAACAGGCTATTGGCGCCTTGTATCCGCTGCCGCGAAGGGGGTTGGGCCCTGGAAGATCCCGCACAGAGTCCACCGCAGCATCGGGCGCTGGAGCTTTTGGCTTGACGCTTCGAGGGAATTCGCGTAATAGACGCGTCTGCGACTCTTCGCCTTGTGCGGTGGATCACCTAACCAGTGGTGTAATGACATCATCATGACCATGACTCCAGTGGCGGTCAAAGTGGACGGTCTGACCAAGACGTTCGGGACGGGGGCGGCGGTCGAGGACCTCTCGTTCGAGGTCAGGGAGAACGAGTTCGTCACCATCGTCGGGCCGAGCGGTTGCGGCAAGTCCACCACGTTGCGGATCGTATCGGGGCTCGTCCCGCCCACGCAAGGGAATGTCTCCATCCGGGGAAAGCAGGTCGACGCACCGATCGGGGATGTCGGCATGGTGTTTCAGTCCCCCGTCCTCCTGCCGTGGAGGAACACCGTCAGCAACGTGCTCTTCACGGCGGAGATGCGGGGGGAAAGCCCGAGCGCATACCGCGAGCGTGCTCTCCATCTGATCAAACTGGCCAGCCTCGAGGGCTTTGAGCAGAGGTATCCGCACGAGCTCTCCGGCGGGATGCAGCAACGGGTGGCGATCTGCCGGGCGCTCCTGCTCAACCCGTCCCTGCTTCTCATGGACGAGCCGTTCGGCGCCCTCGACATCATGACCCGGGAGAAGATGGGCTTCGAGCTACTGAAGATCTGGAGTGCGAACAAGACCACGGTCCTGTTCGTCACGCACAGCATCACCGAGGCGGTCCTGCTGTCGGATACCATCATCGTGATGACGGCCCGACCGGGGAAGGCGAAGGCGGTAATCAGTGTGGACCTTCCCCGGCCGCGGGATGTGAAGACGCTGAGGGACCCGCGATTCCTAGAACTCGCCGGGGCTGTTCGGGATAACATCGAGGCCCAGTGGGTGGAGTAAAGGTGGGTCGCAGATGCCAGAAGAACGTTCGGAACGCATGGAGCGGGCCCGGAGGGTGGCGGCAACGCTCTCGGGCTTTGCGGCCATCCTCGTCGTCTGGCAGTTCGGCGCCCGCTTCACTCGTCTGCCGGAATACATCCTTCCCGTCCCCACCGTCATTGCGGTCAGGTTTTGGCAGACCCTTGCCATCCAGGCGCACCATCTGGGCGTGACCGCCACGACCACGACGGTCGGGCTCGCCATGTCTCTCATCGTGGGCGTCCTGCTGGCGCTGTCCGTCATCTACATCAAACCCTTGCAGGCGATCGTCTTGCCTGTTCTGGCGGCCTTCAACAGCATCCCGAAGATCGCCATCGCCCCGCTCTTCGTGATCTGGTTCGGCTTGGGTCTGGAGCCCAAGGTGTTGCTCGCCTTCCTCCTGGGGCTGTTCCCGATCTTCGTCAACTCCGTCACGGGGCTCGGGGAGATCGAACCGGACGTCCTGGACTTGGCCAGGCTGGCTGGTGGAACCCAATGGCGAATGTTTACGAAGGTGAGGCTAATGCATGCCGTTCCGTACATCACCGACGCCTTGAAGGTGGCCTTCCCACTAGCCCTGGTCGGCTCTATTGTGGGCGAGTTTATTGGCGGAAACAGCGGCATGGGCTACCTGATCCTGTCAGGGCAGTTCAACATGGATACGCCGCTGGTCTTTGCCTGCCTGCTGTCGATCACATTGTTTACAGGGCTGGCGATAGGCGTGGTGGCTCTGGTGGAGAGGATCTTCCTGAAGTGGCGTCCTTCCCGGCGGAAGCGGTAAGAGAATACTGGAGCCGCGGGACGGCCGCCGATCGGGTCGGCTGTCCCAGCGGCTCCATGCATTCCGTCGGAATCAGCGGGCGACGAGTCCGCTGGCGTAGATGTCGTTCGGCGTCAGCTTCACGTCCAGCTTGAAGGCTTGGCTCACCAGATCCACGGTCCGCTGCAGCCGATCCGGCGTCGCAATCCCGTACCCATTCTTGGCCACGTATGGCGTGTTGATCGCCTTGATGGACTGGCTCCACTGGGCGAGGGTCGTGTTGTAGTCCAGGGTGGGGTTGTACTTCACCATGATCTGCGCCGTCTCCTCGGGATGGTCGATGGAGTACTTCACGGCCTTGGCCGTGGCCGCGGCGAAGGCCTTCACCTCTTCGGGGTTCTTGGCGATCCGGTCCGCCGTCGTCACCAGGAAGTAGCCGAAGACATCATACCCCCAGTCGGCAAACGAGGAGAAGTACACGGTCTTCCCCTGGGGACCAGCCACCTTCATCAGCGCCGGCACGTCGCCGTCGATGGAGGCGGTGAAGAGATCCACCTTCCCCTCCAAAATCAAGGGGAAGTAGACCCCGGGGTCGGCGGCCTGCCATTTGATGGCCGAGGGATCCAGGCCCTTCAGGCTGAAGATGATCGGCAGGATCACCCGGGCGCTATCGGTCTGCGAAGCCGCAACGGTCTTCCCGACGACGGATTCAGGCGTGGGGAAGGGCGCGAGCGACCCCAGCCCGCTGGTGGTGACGTCCATGAAAACCTCGAAGCCCCTGGCCTTGGCCCCCTTGGCGACGGCCTGGACGACGGACGTGGACTCCGCCATCCCGTAGTCGGCCTTCCCTCCTTCCAACGCCGCGATGACGAAGCCGCTTCCCGTGGCGGGGGCGATGTGAATGTCGAATCCCGCCTCCTGGTAAAAGCCTTTGTCCATGCCCACGAAGAAGGGTGAATGCCTTCCATGGAAGACGTAGTTGGTCAGGAAGACGACCTTCTTCAGCGGTTTGTCGGAGGCGGCGGCTCCGGCCGCCGTAACGGCGACGCCGACGGCTAGGACGAACGCGAGCACCAGCAACCCTACCGAGACGAGGTTCCGCTTCATTTTCATTCTCCCTCTTGCAGACATCGCTGCTAGGTTAATTCACCACAGCCCGCCCCCGGGGACGGGCGATGCGACGTTCGAGCGGAATCAATTGCCTCAATAGATTACGGCTTAGCTTAGTGGTGATGCCCCTCGCAGAGATCCTCCGTCCGGGCGTTCCGGCCGGTGACGGCTCCGCTAAGACCTTGCACATCGCCGGCCTGTAGAGTGACTCCAAGACGCACTTCTACCCGAGATACTCACGCAAGTCGAGATGGGTCCACAGGCTCCTGGGGGGCTCTGCCACCTCGGGGAAGGAGGGGTCCAGGGGCTTGGTGGCGTCCACCCCGAGCCGCGTGCTGAGCAGGCGGTCCCCCGTGCCGCCGGATTGCCAGGGGGCGTATCCAGTGGGATCAACCCGCGAGATGTAAGAGCCGGGGACGGTGAAGAAAGACCGGTCTGCCTGGGTCCGAGTCATCATCGCCCAAAGGACCTTTCGGTCGTCGTAGATGTCGATGTCATCGTCCACCACGACGGCGCATTTGAACCGGTAGGCCCCCAGGGCCGCCAGGGCCGTATTGATCCCCAGGCCCTCGAAGTCTTTCTTGATCTGAACGTACACCAAGTTGCCCGAGCCGGAAACGGGAACGTTAATAGCCGTCACCTGTGGGACGAGCTGCTGGAGCTGAGAGAGGACGACTCCCTCCATCCCCAGGGAGAATAGGACCAAGTGTTCGGGGCCCACGTTGAAAATGTCGTGATAGATGGCGTCGCGCCTGCGTGTGATCGCCGTGACTTCGAATACGCGGGCCTTCTTCGGCGGCGCGTAGTACAACCAGTAATCCCCGAAGGGACCGTCGTCCTCCCATCGGTCGGTCCGGATCCTTCCCTCGACCACGATCTCGGCGTCGGCGGGGACGAGCACGTCCACCGTTTCGCAGGGAACCACGTCCACAGGCTCCCCCAGCAGGCCGCCCATCGTCTCGAGTTCGAACTCGGAGAGCTGGCCGCGCTGCTGGGAAGCCATCCCCATCGCGGGGTGGTGCCCGATGACGATGGCCCCGTCCACGTGCTGCTGGTGGGCCTCGGCCTGAGCCGCCACCTGCGAGGCGTGGCACAGCGGCGCCATGTTCATCGTGACCGTTTTGGGGGAAAGGTAAAGGTTGCGATAGATGCCCGCGTTCAGGCAGCCAGAGGCCGGGTCCCGGATGATCGTCACTCCGGACGAGATGTAGGGTCCAGCGTCCTTCTCGCAGTGTGTCACGATGGGAAGCGTCCGCAGGTCCGCCTTGTCACCCGTGAGGATGATGTCCTTGACCGGGCCGGATTTCACTCCCCTGGGCTTGATGCGGTTCTTCTGCGCCTCGGCGAATCTGGTCACGACGTTCTGGGGGGATGTTTCCAGGGCCAAGGCAAGATGCCGCTTCGAGGCGAAGAGATTCGTGACGACGGGCATGTCGTAGCCCTGGATATTCTCGAAGACCACGATGGGTAGCCGGTCTTCCGCTTCGAGCTTCTTCTGCACAGACGACAGCTCCCACCGGGGGCTGAGCTCTTTCTCGATCCGGAGGAAAAGCTCTGGCGTTCTCTCCTCCACGGTCTTCAGGAAATATCGCAGATCCTTTTTCATTCCTCGTGTCATCCGCGAACCGCGGTGGTAAGCGAGTCCTGCCAGGCCAGCGTGGGCGGACGATAGCCCCTTTCATTTATCGTGTCAAGGCGATAGCGAAGCGAGGGAGGGGCAGGGCAGAGGGGCAGGGGAGCAGGAGAGAAATGAAGGAACAGCGAATCGGGAAATCGGGGAGCCGAGGAATCGGAGACAAGGCGACAGGGGGATAGGAGGAACCGAGAAAGCGGAGAGGCGGTAAACCGGGGAAACGGACAACCGGCACTGGAATTCGGGTCCCCGATTCCACAAGCTGGCGAGGCCAATCGGGCGTGGACAGTCGGTTCACGAGCGCTCAGTGCTGTGGGCGGGCCATCACGTAGCGCGGGTGGGAGACACCACTCTCGATGCTCGGCGGGCGGCGCCGGTCCGGTCCACGCCGGTCCCGCTCGTACGCCTGGACCCGCTGCCGCCGCTCCCCCTGGCGTCGGTCCAGGAGGACCTGCACATCCTCGTTGGCCGAGAAATGTTGCGTCAGAGATTGCCAAAGATCTGGCTCGTCTCGCGCCACGACCACCAGGGCTCGCATTATCCCTGTCGGCTGTGGTTTCGGCGACCCGCTTTCGACTGCCATATGCCCTCCCTCCGGACCGAGTGGTATTCAGGCAATCCGGCCCGTGGATATTTTCCTACTCCCGGGATGGTATCCGAGGATTAGCTCGCAAGATATATATATTCTACTACTACCCCTCCCTCTGCTGCAAGGGCAATAGCACAGGATAGTGGCCCGGTATCGGCTCGAAGGGCTGGTGTGGGAGGAAGGATGGGGCTGGAGGAGAGACGCCTAGTTCCTTCCGCCAGGGTGCGCGGATCTCTCAGGTAAAGTTCGGAGTTCGAGCCCTGCCTGGATCGCCGACATCGAAAGGCATGCCATCCTCACCGCCCTGGAATCCACGCACGGCAACAAAACACGAGCCGCAGGGCTCCTCAGGATCACTCGAACCAAGCTCCACACCCGCTTGGAAGGCTTCGGAATCACTGCAGAGTCGGCCGTCTAATTCTGCACGCGTCCGTCCACCGTTACGCAGCCAGCCGCACACCCATACGCACCTCACCATTTCTCATTCTGCGGCCCTCCTCCTCGAGGGAGCCGTTTCAATGAGTTAGGCTGCTGCCGGCAAGTGGCATCAGCACTGCAATACTCTTCCCGTGGAGGCACCCCGCTGGAGGTGGGATGGTGCCAGAACGTGGCAGACACATTATCACATGGAGGAATAACTCATGAAATCACGAATTGTCGTTCTTCTGGTGTGCCTGGTTGGTGCGCTCCTCACCTATGCCTATTCGGCGGACATCGCAGCAGGTGCAGCCACAGCAGCCACAACCCAGAATCATGTTGCAAGCGCGCCGGCATCCCTCCCGGGATGGACAGAGACGGGGTACGCCCTCTACGCGGATTGAGAAACAAGGCCAGCAGGGGGGTACGAAGGGGGTGGGGCTCAACGAAGCCGGTTGGAGTGCAGGCCGCTTGTTGCCCACCGCCGAAAGAGAAAGAGGAGGATTTGTTATGCTGCATCACATGAAGTCGAGAGTGGCCGACCTGATCACCCTGATCTTGATCTTCAGCTTCGCTTTCGCGATCCGGCTCGGCTGGGCGCTGGAGATGATGCGCTGAGGAGACTATGCGATCCGGGGAAAGCACATCAGCCCTGGATGGTCCTGTTCACTGTGCGGGATCGGGGTTGGAGAAGAGCCCATTGGAGGCTGATGGAGGGGTAGAACAAACACCGCAAGACGACCGCTGATCCGGAATCCTCTGGCGGTTTCTCGCCAAATTGGGAAGGAGACCACATGGAAATCGCTCTGGGATGGCTTACTCGGGTGTCCGGTGCCGTGATATTCGTGCTGTGTACGGGGCTGGTGATCGGAGCCCTAGTGCTCCTGAGCGACTGGTGGGGGAGCCGCCGTCAGGAGATGGTCCGGCAGCAGATCGCGCTCACCGATGCGATCTACGAGCGGTTTGGACCGATCGCCTCGCCGGTAGTGAAGAAGTCGCTGTGGGGCCCGCGGCAGATCCGGTTTGCAGTCCGACCTGGCGCGGTCCACAAGGTCCTCGTGGCAGTGCAGGAGGCACTCTCCGTGGCTGACCGGATGAAGCTCGGTCGCTACGAGATAGTACTGATCCCGCAGCAAGCCCCTGCCCTCGGGGCGCGGGAATCCCGCGCAGACCAGCCCGCGGTGCGATGGTCGAGGGACACCAAAGCCGCCGCCTGAAAGGCCATGATCTCTCGATCGCATCCCCTGAGACGGTGTGGGCCTCGGCTTCATCCCCTCGATCCGATTCCTTCTCTCTGCCCGGCTGTTGTACCAAGACCGGTACCACACCGCCGCGGGGGGTCGCGGCGATGAAATGGAAGCGGCACTTTCACATTCACGGACATGTCGCGGACGCCAGGGGACGGATGTACATTACGAAGATAAATTGATGGATCCAGATTCTTTGGCAGGCGCGCTCGACCATTGAAGCGCATGGTTCGAGTCCAATGCGGTTCCCCATGCAGGGCGAATCTGGACGCTGAGAAGAGAGCCTTCCGATACCTGAGGACGGTCCCGCGGCTGGCTTGCGATCGGATTCCCGCCGCCGAGGCACTCGTTGCCGGCGCGCCCCGGGGCTGGCGGCAGATTACATCAGATCTATCTTGGCAGCTAGGGTTCGTAGGTCCGGCACTTCCAAATCCGGGTGGGCCCGGGCTACGGGCGTCGCCCCAGATCCTTCCTTATCATGGCGTCTGTTGACCCACACGGTTGACAGCCCCAGCGCATTCGCCGGCGCGATATCGTGGAAGAGGCTTTGGGCCACATGGAGTATCCGCTGCCGGGGCACCCCGATGCGGTCGAACGCCAGCCGGAAGTTGTTCAACGAGGGCTTGTAGGATCTCGCCTGCTGGGCCGTGATGATCCAATCGAACTTGGTCTGGATCCGCTCAGCCGAAAAGGCGAAGAGGTCGTCGTCGATATTGGAAATGATGGCGAGGCGGTATTTCCGGTGCAGCGCCTGCAGCGCCGGGGGGGAATCCGAAAACGCCGGCCAGTCCTTCACCGACGTCGAGAACCGCTGTAGCTCCTCTGCCGTGGCCACAAACCCGAACCGTGCACCCAGCCCCTCCAGGACCAATCGGAGGACGGTCTTGTATTCGCGGTACTCCCCACGTTCCGCGGTAGACTCCAATTCCCCGTACACCTCCAGCACGCTGTCGGGGATCAGCTCGATCCGATGAGCGGCGAAGATGGGCCGCAAGGATTCCAGGATCCCGGTCTCCCAGTCGATCAACGTGCCATAGCAATCGAAGGTCAGCACTTCAAAATCATTCCACTGCAACATGAATCTCCTCCGAAAGATGGTGATGGAATGGGCCTATCAATGAGCCGTTCCGGTGCAGGCGCTTCGCATCGGGTACCTGCCTTGGAGTCAGGGTCCTGAACAGTGAAGCGCCGTCACCGAGAATGGTGCAATCCCAAATGAGACAGGTGAGTCAGGTTTTCCGGCGCGTGGATTGTCTCAGGAAGCCGTTCGTCAGAAATTGGCACACCGAGGACCGCCTGGACTGGAAGTATGCCGGCCCAGACTGGCCAAGTGTAATCTTCCTCGTCGTCCTTCGGGGGCCCGGTCCGGATCTTCGCAGAGCCTTCCAGGATCGGCATGTATAGCACGGTTGTCGCCTTCAGCTCCTGACTGGTGACCGGACGGAGCTCTGCCCACCGCCCCGGCAACATGTGCTCGACGAAGTCCTCCAGCGCCTTGGTCTTTGCGCCCTCGTCTTCGAGCTTGTGCGCCCTGCCGAACAGCATCACCGAGCGATAGTTGATCGAATGATGAAATGCCGAGCGTGCGAGCACAAGACCGTCCACATGCGCAACGGTCATGCACACGTCCACGCCTGTCTCCAGTGTTCGAAGCATCCGGCTCGCGCTGGAGCCGTGCCAGTACACGTGCTCTCCATTCCGCCAGTACGCGGTTGGTGTCACGTAAGGTTGCCCGTCCATGACGTAGCCGACGTAACAGAGGAAACCCGCGTCCAGGATTGAGGCGATTGTCCCGAAATCGTAGCGACCGCGATCGGGAAGGCGCCTCACCCGGGAGCGCGGGGTGGGTGTCAGGTCACTCATCATCGCCTCCAGTTCCAGTGTGCACTTCTGTGGACTTCTTGTTCTCGCAGAAGCTACCTGAGCAGGAACCCCGCGTCAAGCGGTCCCCCCAACTCGGCCTCGAACTAGCAGGGCAGGGGAGCGAGGGTCAAATGCGGAATGCGGAGTGCGGAATGCGGAATCAAGAACGTGGCGAAACAGGGGACCAGTCAAATCGGGCGGTCTTCCGCTTCAGGGCGGGGAGGATCTTCTTGCGCAGGCGGAAGGCCTTGGGGGTGACCTCCAACAGCTCGTCCTCCCGGAGGAACTCCAGGGCCTGTTCCAGGCTCATAGCCCGCGGCGGGACGAGCTGAACTGAGGCCTCATCCGTCGAGGCCCGCATGTTGGTGAGCTTTTTCTCCTTAGTGATGTTGACGTCGATGTCGTTGTCGCGGGAATTCTCCCCCACGATCATGCCTTCGTACACCTCGTCGCCTGGTACCGCGAACAGGATGCCGCGGGGCTGCAGATGCCCGATGGCATAGGCCGTGGCGCGCCCGGGCCGATCCGCCACCAGCGCCCCGGTGGCGCGGTGCGGAATGTCCCCCTGCCAAGGTTCGTATCCATCGAACAGGTGGTTCATGATGCCGGTGCCACGGGTGTCGGTGAGGAACTCCGTCCGGAAGCCGATCATGCCGCGGGAAGGCAGGCGGAACTCCAGACGAACCCGGCCGGTCCCATGGTTGATCATCCTGGTCATCCGCCCGCGGCGCACCCCGAGCTTCTGGGTGATCACCCCGATGAACTCCTCGGGGCAGTCCACCACCAACGACTCCATGGGCTCGTGCCGCTGCCCTTCGACCTCCCGGGTGAGGACCTCGGGCTTGCCCACCGCCATCTCATAGCCCTCGCGCCGCATCATCTCGATCAGGATGGCGAGCTGCAGCTCACCGCGCCCGGAGACCTTGGAGGTATCGGGCGAGTCGGTCGGCTCCACACGGATGGAGACGTTGGTGAGGACCTCCTTGGCCAGCCTATCCTTGAGCTTGGACGAAGTGACGTGCTGCCCCTCGCGCCCGGACATGGGGGAATTGTTGACGGAGAACATCATGGCGATGGTCGGCTCGTCCACCGTGATCGGCGGGAGCGGCCGGGGATCTTCCGTGTCGGAGAGGGTCTCGCCGATGCTCGCCGCATCCAGACCCGCCACCGCCACGATGTCGCCCGGCCCCGCCTCGTCAATCTCGATCCGGCGCAGACCCTGGTACCCGTAGAGGTTCGTGACCTTGGCCGTGACCCGGCTCCCGTCCAGGCGGCACAACGTCACCTCCTGCCCCTTCTTGACCTGCCCGTTGAAGAGCCGCCCAATCAGCAGGCGGCCGACATAGTCGTCGTAGTCGAGGGTGGTCACCAGGAGTTGCAGCGGATGCGACAGCACGTACGTTGGTGGAGGGACCGTCCGCAGGATCTCCTCGAACAGGGGGATGAGGGGCTCGTCCCGGCCGTCCAAGCTCACGCGGCAGAGCCCCCTGCGGGCGTTGCAGTAAAAGACCGGGAAGTCGAGCTGCTCCTCGGTGGCATCGAGGTCTATGAACAGGTCGTAGACCTCGTCCAGCACCTCCTTGGGCCGCGCGTCTGAGCGGTCAATCTTGTTGATGACCACGATGGGTGGGAGATTTTGCTCCAGGGCCTTGCGCAGGACGAATCGCGTCTGGGGCAGCGGGCCCTCGCTGGCGTCCACGAGCAGCATGACTCCGTCCACCATCTTGAGGGTGCGCTCCACCTCGCCGCCGAAGTCGGCGTGTCCCGGGGTATCCACGATGTTGATGCGGGTCCCGCGGTAGGAGATAGCGGTGTTCTTGGCCATGATGGTGATGCCCTTCTCCCGCTCCAGGTCGATGGAGTCCATGACCCGCTCCACCACGTACTCGTTCGCGCGGAAGATGCCGCTCTGCCACAGCATGGCGTCCACCAGCGTGGTCTTGCCGTGGTCCACGTGGGCGATGATGGCCAGGTTGCGGACGTCGTTTCGGGTTTCCTGCCGCATGAATCCGTGCCTCCAGGAGGATACGCGTGAGTCCAGGCGACGATGACGGGTGGCGGATCAGAGAAAGCAAAAAGCCGCGAGGGGACATGGTCCTCGCGGCATCAGGTGTCCGTCCAATCCCGTCAGAACCGGTACACAGTGTACAGGGGCTACCCCGCCGGGTCAAGGGCCAACTGCCGATTAGGGCAGAGCCGAGAGCCGCGAGCCGAGAACCGGGTACCCGCCGAAGGCAGGTGGCCGTGGGCCGGGGACTCAGAAGATCAGGCTCTCGCAGAGGAGGGTGTCGAAGAGTTCCTTGGGCCGGTTGAAGTAGCCGATCTCCACGCGGGGGAATTCCCGGCGGATGGTCTGGAGGACCGTCCGCATACCCACACATTTCCCCCGGGCCGGCGGCACGGTCTTCAGGTACAGCTCGGGATCGATGCTGAGGTTCCGCATCTGGATCATGTCCAGACCGGTCTCGCGGGTGAGACTGAGCAGCGCCTCCAGTTCCTCCTCCCGGTCGGTCACACCGGGGAACACCAGGTAGTTGATGGTGGTGTAGAGGCCCAGGGCCTTGGCCCTGTGGATGGATTCGCAGACATCCTCCCACCGGTAGTAGCGGGGCTGGTAGTAGGCGGTGTAGGCCGGAGCCTGGGCGCTGTTGGCGCTGATCCGGATGCTGTCCAGGCCGGCCCGCGCGATCTGCTCGACGCGCTGGGGCAGGCTGCCGTTGGTGTTGCAGTTCAGGGTGCCGCGATCCGTCGCCGCCCGGATCCGGCGGATGGCCTCGGCGATCACGTCCGCCAGGAGGAGCGGCTCCCCCTCGCAGCCCTGGCCGAAGCTGGCGATGGCCTCGGGGACGGCGGTGAGAAACGGCAGGGCCACCTCGACGATGTCCTGGGCGCTGGGCGCATAGCGGATGCGCTCGTGCGAGGCGGGCGAGGCGGTGGATGGCTGCCACGAGATGCATCCCACGCAGGCGGAGTTGCAGGCATTGGCCACCGGGAGAGGGGCCTCCCATCGGCCCAGGAAGAGGTTCTTGGCGGCCAGACAGTGATACTCGGTGGCGCAGCGAACAAGCTGGCGCAGGATCGGGTTGCCGGGCGCTTGGCTCAGGCGATTCTCGATCAGAGGCAGGAGTTCCCGATCGTCGTAGTGGCGGGCCGCCGAGTGGTCCATGGGATCGGTGCGGATGGCGGCAGCGACGAATGCTTCCCCGTCCCAGCCCACTGCCCCATAGGGCCAGAGCGGGAGGGACGGCTGGGGGGCGGGATACGATGCCGCCGGGAGCAGGGTCCGGGTGTAGCCCGGGGGCAGGAAGGCCGCTACGGTGGTGCACGCGAATGCACGCCTCCCGATCCGGACGCGAGACAGAGGCCGGAATTCATGCCGCCGGCCGTCCCAGGCGACCGGACGGCTCCCGGGCATGCTGAACAGCTTGGTCCCTTCGGGGACACGGAGCAGGTCCTCGGCGGGGACCTCGACGACATCGGGCCCCGAACGGCCCGCCATCCCGAGGGATGGGTGGTCCAGGATCTGGCCTTTTGAATCTGCGACGACCAAGCGGGCCATACGATGCTCCTGTTTGCAAGAGCTAGAGTATATCCTCTTACTGTGCGGTGCGCAAAATAGGCGACAGTCCCTCCCGGACCGCACAGTCCGGGGGAGAGTCCGAGGAGGGGCGGCGGTCCGCCCCTCTCGGTCGGGTACCCGCGACGAAGGCGTGGGTGCGTGGGGAGGGCTGAGCCCTTGCCGCGGGTTCTGTGCAAGGCCGAGGGCCTTCCCCGCGAACGAAGCAGCGCGGGGAACCGCGGAGCCATTATTC
>Ga0187769_10001075_pt1 | contig 15276 bp, 12 predicted proteins | sample 0116_SJ02_MP02_1_FD_133140 | JGI IMG/M metagenome (GOLD analysis project Ga0187769, IMG submission 133140) | Tropical peat soil microbial communities from peatlands in Department of Meta, Colombia - 0116_SJ02_MP02_10_MG | ecosystem: Environmental > Terrestrial > Soil > Wetlands > Peat | place... | reverse complement strand
TTCTCCTCATTGCTCTTCGTTGAACTCGAATTCCTCGTCGGGGAGTGCAGGAGGCATGCCGAGCCGTTGCAGCAGGGCTTTGAATTCGGTCTCTAGAAATAGCGGTTTAGCCATCGTGGCGGCCAGCTCATTTGCCCGATGCTCTAGTTCGACAACCTTTTCCGGGGTTTGGGCGGCCAGGTTGTTCTTTTCAGAAGGGTCCTGCGGAATGTTGTAGAGCTCCGCTGCAGACGGCAGCGGCGTGCGCCAGATAAGCTTCCAGTCGCCTTCCCGCACGCCGGCGCGGAATGGCTCCACATTGTAGATAACCTCGGTGCGAGGCGATGGTTTGCCCTTGCTAAGCGTGGGCCACATATTCAGTCCGTCGAGCGGCTTGGCTTTGGTGGTAGACGCTCCGGCAAGCGCTGCGATCGTCGGATACATATCCACGACGTGGATCATACCGTCGACCGTGGCTCCCGACCTGACGTGTCCAGGCCAGTTCACCAAAGCGATGACACGAGTTCCGCCCTCATAGAGTGATCCCTTACCCTCGCGATAGGGGCCGTTGTCGCAAGGGATGACGACCTTGGCCATGTCGCCTTCGCCAGCAAACATCTTGTTGCGAGTGCCGCCATTATCACTCTGGAAAAAAATGATCGTGTTGTCGCGCATGCCTTTTTTCTCGAGTGCTTCAAGGACTCGTCCAATCTGGTTGTCCATGGCGGTGATGCTCGCGGCATACGCACGTCGGCTGGGATCGGCAATGTCCGCGTATTCATCGAGATACCCCTGGGGAGCTTGATAAGGCGCGTGCGGTGCATTAAAGGTCAAGTAAAGATAGAGGGGCTTCGATGTGTCGTGCTCATTGATGAGCTTGACTGCCTCATTCCCCAGCAGATTCGTGGAGTAACCCTCTTCCTTGACCACTTTGTTGTTCCTATACCAATCCACGACGCCGTGCTGCTCATGCGTGAAATAGTCGATTTCCCCGATGAGCGGGCCATACTGATAGTCGAAGCCTCGCTGCAGCGGCCAATATCTGGGATCGGCGTGACCGAGGTGCCATTTGCCGATGATGGCGGTGTAATAGCCTGCCTCCTCGAGCGCCTGAGGCAGTAGATACTCGTCGGTGGCAAGACCGTAGGTAGCACCAGAGGGGATAACAAGAGTCTGTAGGCCGTAGCGGAAGGGGTAGCGGCCGGTCATCAAGGCGGCGCGCGTTGGCGTGCACATGGGCTGGGCATAAAACTGTTCCATTCGAGTACCGTTAGCGGCGAGCTTGTCGAGATTCGGCGTTTTAATGTTCGAGCCGTGATACCCGACATCCTTCCATCCCTGATCATCGGAGACGATATAAACAACGTTGGGCCTCGGAGTTTGCGTCTCGGCGGCAGTAGGAGTAATCAGAGTCGTCCAGAAAACCGCGGCAACGGCGGTCAGGTTAACGATCGAATGCCATAGTTTCATCAAACTCACCTCAAATGAGAACTGCCCCTTTCGAAATCTCGGCGAGGCATGAAATTGGTGCCGGAGTCGACAGCATTCACCGAAGGGTTGGGCACGGCTTTTCGAACGGCAATGTCGAGAAGTCACTCACCTTTATATCCAGGATGCTCCAGCAAAAGACAAGACGATACTGTCAGGACTACCAGATGGTCCTAACCCATGGCTTTGATGAGACGACGCCCTGTCCCAAGCAATCGTATTGCTTTTTCTTAATTCGACACAAGGCGCAATGGGAGCCTCCGCAGTTTCGCCCCAATCGAGGGATCAGCGAAAGGGCCTGCAGACCGTCAGATTTCCGCGGTGCTTCCTGCCTGGGACACACCTGGAATCGATTGACAACGAGTCGCCCGGTGTGCCAACACTGGGAGGCGATGGAGCCAACTCCGCGGAAGTTAACTACCGTGCAGATGGCAGTGCTCATTCGGGTGCTCCGCGAATTTCCTGACCAACAAGTTGACCTCTGCTATCATCCCTCGGCGCAAGATGCGCTCGGCTACGCACGCGATTTCCTAACCGTCTTCAAGGCCATTGGATGGAGACTGAATGATGGTGCGCCGGTAGAGGTCATGAACGGTCAAGCCACAGGTCTGGCGTTTGTCATAAGCGAACCAGGAAACTTGCCTCCCAGTGCCGAGGCGCTGCGAGACACGCTACGAATCTACGGGATCGAAGTCGGGACGTTTTGTGACCCTGCTTGCAACGCGGCGCCCGGTGGTTTCATTCTCACCATCGGCGGCACGGCATAAGGGATTCGCTGAGCGTGGCGACTGCCCGCGGGGCTTACCAACGCCTGCGTTTTCCAAGAAGATACTGGCTCATGCAGAAACTGGCTCAATTATTGGCAGTAGTGATTCTCGCATGGGTATGTGCAGACATACCGGGAACGCTGGCACAGTCGTCGCGCGATCCCGGCGGATCGGGTGAAGACTGGCCTTTTTACGGTCATGACGCGGGTGGAACACGCTACTCGCCTCTTGCGCAGATCAATCGCGAGAACGTTGCGCAACTCAAAGTCGCGTGGGTGTTTCACACAGCTGACATTTCTGACGGCACTGGCGGCAGAAAGCGGAGTGGCCTTGAAACCACGCCGGTCCTGGTGGATGGAACTCTCTATCTGACGACCGGGTTCAACCGCGTTTTCGCGGTGGACGCCGAAACCGGAAAGCAGCTGTGGGTCTACGACCCGAAGATCGACCTCAACGGAAACTACGGTGATGGCCTGATCAATCGCGGCGTCGCGGTTTGGGTCGATCCGCTCCGAGCGAAAGATAAACCATGTCGTCGGCGAATTTTCGAGGCGACTCTGGATGCGCGGCTCATCGCGCTCGACGGCGCAAACGGTGAGCCCTGCCTCGATTTTGGCGACCACGGGCAAGTAAGTCTTCGCGACGTGGCGCGTTACATCCCAGGTCAATATCACATGACCTCTCCGCCCACGGTCATTGACAATAGCGTTGTAGTGGGTTCGGCCATTGACGACAACTCGCGTGTGGAAATGCCCAGTGGCGTGGTGCGAGCGTTTGACGCCCGCACGGGTGCGCTACGCTGGAAATGGGAGCCCGTGCCGCCCAATGTAACGCCATCCGATAGGACAGACAGCGGAAAAACCTGGCGCACCGGCGCGGGAAACGCATGGTCCGCTATGGTCATTGATGCCGACCGCGATTTGGTCTTCGTGCCGACCGGCAGTGCGAGCCCGGATTATTACGGCGGGCTCCGTCCCGGCGATGACAAATGGGCGGATTCGGTCGTGGCGCTGCGCGGTCGAACCGGAGAGTTGGTCTGGGGATTTCAGCTCGTGCATCACGATCTCTGGGACTACGACTCCGCGTCGCCTCCGCTACTGGCCACATTGCAGCATGAAGGAAAGAACGTTTCCGTTGTAATCCAGGGCAATAAGACCGGCTTTCTCTTCGTATTAAATCGCGACACAGGCGTGCCGGTGTTCCCCGTCGAGGAGCGCCCGGTGCCGCAAAGCGATGTGCCAGGCGAAGCCACTTCACCGACACAACCCTTTCCTGTGGCGCCTCCCGTGCTTGCGCCTCAAAAGCTATTGGCCGATGACGCCTGGGGCCTCACGCCGGACGATCGCGATGATTGCCGCGAGCGTCTCAAGAGCCTGCGGAATGATGGACCTTTTACTCCGCCCAGTTTACAGGGCTCGCTCGTCGTCCCTGGGAACGTTGGCGGAATGAACTGGAGTGGCTATGCGTACGATCCTCGGCACGGCTTGCTGCTGGTGAATACGAACAACCTACCCGCCAAGGTGCGTTTGATCCCAGTCACCAAATTCTGGGGCGAAGCAGCCAAACCCCCAGAAGACGGAGAGTATACGGCGCAGTGGGGTGCACCGTTCGGCATGTTTCGAACGTTCCTGTTTGCGAAGTCGCGTCTTTTGCCATGTGCGCCTCCGCCGTGGGGAACGCTCTTTGCAGTGGACATGAATCGAGGCACGATTCGCTGGCAGGTGCCGCTCGGCTCATTTGCCTTAAATGACTCGATGGTACCGAAAGGTGTGCCTAGCCTTGGGGGACCGATTGTCACGGCCGGAGGACTCGTGTTCATCGCTGGCACTATGATCGATAGGTCGATTCGAGCCTTCGACATCGAAACGGGGAAGGAGCTTTGGAGGTACGATCTGCCAAGCAGCGGCGGCGCCACGCCGATCACCTACCGCACTCACAGAGGCGGCAAGCAGTTTGTTGTGATTGCCGCCGGAGGACACCCAAAAGTCACGCAGGAGCCGCAGGATGACTCTATTATCGCTTTCACACTACCTTGAGTGGCCTCGCATGACAAAACATCGCGCCGAAAACTCCCCCCTCTCTCGTCTCATTGAGATTGTGCTTGCACTCCCGGAGGCCAAGTACGAAAGGAAGGGGTCGCACGCACAGTTCACGGTCCGGAAGAAGACCTTCGCATATTTCCTCGACAACCATCACGGTGATGGCATCGTTGCAGTCGCGTGCAAGGTATTGCCCGGCGATAACAAGGCTTTGACAGAAGCCCAGCCTCGCAGATTCTACTTGCCCGCGTACATCGCTTCGAGGGGCTGGGTCGCACTGCGGCTCGATGTAGGCAAGGTCGATTGGGGCGAGGTAGGGGATCTGCTATTGGGCAGTTACGCGATGATCGCACCTAGGCGATTGGCGGAACGCGTGAAGGTAAAGGAGTGATGCGGTTGGTTTACTCCACTCGCCTCCGCACGTCAAATCAGGAGACCGCGCCTTGGCGTAGGTCCACTTCCTCAGTTGGAAAGGTCCTCTACTACGCGTCCATCGAGCAGATGGACTGTGCGATCGGCGATGCTGGCATAGCGCGGATCGTGCGTAACCATGCAAATTGTTGCGCCTTCCCGATGTAGCTGCTGCAACAATTCCATGACGCCTTCGCTGTTCTTCGAATCAAGATTTCCCGTTGGCTCGTCCGCCAGCAGGATGGAGGGCTGGCCCACCAAAGCTCGCGCGACGGCTACGCGTTGTTGCTGTCCGCCAGAAAGCTGCGCTGGATAATGCTTCGCGCGGTGTGCCATGCCTACTCGCTCCAGCATCCCTTGAACGCGCTTCTTGCGTTCGCCCGTGCCGATGCTGCGATACGTGAGGGGAAGCTCCACGTTTTCGTAGACGGTGAGATCACCGATCAGGTTGAAAGCCTGAAAGACGAAACCGATTTCGCGATTGCGGATGCGGGTTCGCTCGGAAACCGAAAGGTTCTCGACGTGATCACTATGAATCCAGTAGTGCCCCTGGGTAGGCGACTCCAACAGCCCTAAAATGGAAAGAAGCGTGGACTTCCCGCAACCGGAAGGTCCGGCAATTGAAACGAACTCTCCCGGTTGGATCTCGAGATGCACATCGCTGAGCGCATGAGTCTCTACCTCATCGGTACGAAATATCTTACTAACACCTTCCATGCGAATCAGAGATTGCTCCACGCGGTTCATCTCTTCCCCATCCTTCCTATTTCAGCTCGACCCGGTCGTAATTGTCTGAGGCCGACATGTCCGACAGAATGATGGTGTCGCCAACGGTCAAACCCTTTCGAATTTCGATTGTGTTTACAGATTCGCTGCCGATTTCGACCGGAACTCGCACTGCCTCGCTGCCTCCATTGACCAATTTGAACAATCCGACGGTGCTATGGGGGTCGCCGTGCACCGGGCGACCAACGTAAAGAACATCGGCGAGTCGTTCAATTTCGATCGTGCCTTCAACACTCAGGTCCGGCACGGCGCCTTGCGGCAGCGGGCCATCGAGTTTTACGTCCACCGTGCGGGTACCGTTTGCGACGTGCGGATCGATGCGTATCACACGGCCCGCGATCACGCCGTTGTGCGTATCGACGGAGGCCTTTTGCCCGATCTGAAGGTCCTTCGCTTGCGTCTCGGCAATTTGGAGCGCTGCTTTGAGCTGCGTGGGCTGCGAAACCTTTGCCAGCGCCGTTCCTTGGGTCACTCGCTGGCCTACATCGACATCGAGCTCTTGCAGAATGCCGTCCACGCCCGCGCGAACGTGCAACTGGTCGACTTGGGATTTCTTCAATTCGTATAGTGCCCGTTTCTGATCGATCGTCGCTTGCTGTACGGCGAGTTGCGCGGTGATGGAGCTCGCAAACGTCTCGACCTCCTGCTTGGCGAGATCATTCTGCTTTGCGAGTTCCTCCGCCTGCACTTCGGCGGTTCTTACATCGAGATCGGATTTCAACCCGAGCTTCCCGAGGCTCTCGAAAGCTTCCTTCTGCATCTCGGCAGTGCGATATTGAGAAGAAACACTGGCGGCCTGCGTGCGCTTGTCCATCAATTGGTTTTGCAGCTGCGCCTTCGTTTGCTCGTAGGCCGCTTCGGCTCCTTTCAGCTGGTATTCGGCGTCGAGCGCCTCTTGCTGTAGCTGCGGATTGCTGAGATCGACGATCACCGTCGCCGCTCTTACCTGCGTTCCCGGAAGCAGGTAGCGTTTCTCGACGCGTCCATCGGTCGCCGCGGGAATCACCCACACGGTTTCGGGCACAAGCGTTCCCAAACCGCGCACTTCGCGCAGCATCGGCCCGCGCTTCACTGTGTCTGTCCAGATGGTGGATCGATCTACCGTTGGCGCCGCAGGCTTAAGCCGCGAAAGAGCGCCCGTCGTTAGCAATACCAGCGCAAGGCCGCCCCCAGCGTACGCATAGCGCCGCACCAGCTTCCGTCGCTTCGCATCCGGCCGCACTATGTCCATAGAAGTTGACTCACTCGTACCTCAAGGCGACCATCGGATCGACTCGCGAGGCACGCACCGCCGGCACGTAGCACGCGAACCATGCAACAGCGCTCAAAACAAACGCCGTAATCACAAACATGATCGGGTCCCATGGTTTTACGCCGAAAAGAAGGCTGCGCATCACCCGCGTAAGAGCCAGGCCCCCGGCGGTCCCTAATATGACCCCGATGAAGGCCAAAATCATCCCCTGGCGGACCACGATACGCCGAACATTCTGGGGACTTGCGCCCAGCGCCATTCGGATCCCTATCTCCGAGGTCCTCTGCTGCACCGAATACGCCATCACTCCATAGATTCCGATCGCCGCCGAGAGCAGTGCAATGCCCGCGAAGATCGTCAACAGAGTCATATTGAATCTCTCGCTCGCCAACGAGTGCGCAACCACTTCATCCATCGACTCGATCGTGCCAACCGCCAGCCCGCCGCTCGCATCACGGAGCTCGCGTGCGATTTGTGGAGCGAGAGAATGCGGCTCTACCCGTGTACGAATCACCCATTGCATCGGTATGAGCGTGGCATCGAGAGCTGTCAAGGTGTCGTTCATTTGCGCCAGCGGGACGTACATTGTGGGAATGGGGTCGAAGTTAAGACCGTTGTCTCGCACGTTGCCGACCACTCCGATAATTTCTCTCGGCGGATCGATGAATGCCGGTCCTCCAAAGCCCCCGATCGTAATGCGCGCGCCGATTTCGTCGCCTTTTGGCCAGTATTGCTTTGCCATCCCTTCGTTGATCACCACGACGGGCCCGGCAGGGCCATCGTCACCGTCCGTAATTGTCCTTCCGCGGAGCAAGGGAATGTGAAAGACATCAAAGTAGCCCGGAGACACACTGCGCCAAGATCCGCCGCCCGTAAACGGGCCATTTGTCGGTGGTCGGCCCACGATGGTAAACGGCAGCCCGTATCCGCCCGACAGCGGAAGGCAACAAGCCGCAGCAACGGCTTCCACGGCCGGGACGCTCTGGATGCGCTCACGGCCGTTTCGGACGACCTCGTTGACCGCCGAGGTCTTCTCAAACCGCATTCCTCTCAGAGACATATTCATCGTCAGAATGCTGTGAGTCTGAAACCCCGGGCTGACGGTCAGCGAATCATGAAATGTGCGGATGAGCAAAGCGGCGCCGACCAGCAAAATCATTGCGAGTCCCGTTTCGATCACGGCGAGCAGTGAGCGCGTCTTGTTATGACGGAAACCCGCGCCGACGCGCGCGCCGCCTTCCTTGATCGCGTTTGCAAGATCGGCCCGCGAAGCTTTGATCGCGGGAACGACTCCGGCGACGACTCCCGTCAAAATCGAAACCGCCAAGCCAAACAACAGCACACGCCAGTCCATCGTGATCGCCGCGGCGTGTTCGCCTATTCGTGGGATATTTCCCTGGAACCCATTGGGGTCGCCCGAGTTCAACGCCAGAAGCGCGCGCACTCCGAAATAGCCAAGATATAAGCCTATTGCGCCGCCGATCATGCTCAACAACACGCTCTCCGTTAGGATTTGCCGCGCAATTCTTCCGCGACCCGCCCCAAGCGCAGCTCGGATCGAGAGCTCTCGCTTTCGCAGCGTAGCCCGCGCGAGCAGAAGATTCGCGACGTTTGCGCATGCAATCAGCAGGACAAAAGAAACGGCTCCTAGAAGCACCAGTAGCGCCGTTCGCACTCCAGCGACAACCACATCCCGCAGGCGGTCGACCGTGAACGCCTCCTTCGGGCCCATCGTATTCGGGTACTTCTTGCGAAACTCTTCGCCCACAACATGTGCAGCAGCCTCTGCTTGAACCAGCGTAACGCCGGGTTTGAGTCGTGCGGCGCCGAACAAATCATGGCCCTGGTTATCGCTGTTGGGGTCGGCTTGCATCGGCAGACACATGTCTCCCATCGGGAGATCCGGAATGTAGAGCGGCGCCATCACGCCGATCACTGTGTATGACGTAGCGTCGAGGTTCAGTGTCTTTCCTACAATGTTTGGATCGGACCCGAAACGCCCTTTCCAGAGTCCGTTGCTAATCACGGCGACGGGCGGCCCTCCCGGGGAGTCTTCTTCTGCGCTGAAAGTGCGCCCTAGAACGAGCCGTATGCCAAATAGAGAAAAGAAATTCGTCGAGACTTGCGTAGCCCGTAATTGCTCGGGCTGATCGCCTCCAATCAAATTGACGCGAAGACTCCCTGGAAAGCCATAGAGCGCCGCTTGCTCAAGGACGCGGGGTTGATCACGCCACGTCATAAACTCCGGAATCGAAATTATGGGACTTCGGCCGTTTTCGTAGGTCTGCGTCAAAACCACGATATGATCCGGATCAGGGGCAGCATACGGCTGCAAAAGCACTTTATCGACGACAGTAAAGATGGCAGTGGTCGCGCCGATTCCGAGGGCAAGCGTAAGGATTGCAACGGCGGTGAATCCGGGGTTCTTGCGCAGTACGCGGAGGCCGAAGCGAACGTCGTTGAGAAGAGTTTCGATCCAGGAAAACGCAGAGCTGCTCGCGTGCTGTTCGACCTGCTCGCTGAGGGTGCCAGCCGCATCGCTCATAAAGATAGCTTCGCTCAAACGGCCTGGGTGCTGTCGACTGTTAGCAAACGCTCGCTGAGCTTTTATAGCACAATGACCACCCGGCCATATATCACCGTTATCTCTGGATCCGAGACGGAGAGGCAGATACAGACAGCCTCCACGGGTATATACCGACGATGGGGCAAAAGGTTACACAGTTTCGTCAAAGCTTCTGTATTGCGTCAACGATTCGGGACTTTGAGCTTCGAGGAGGATCTGTTGTCTGTGCTGCTGGGCAGCCTTGTCACCCGTCGGCTGCGTAGGTTAGTTACCGCCTCGTTTCAGTTCGGCCAAGAGCTCTTCTGGAACGAAGCACTCCGCAAAGCCACAGGCAAAGCAAACAGCCAACGTCCCCTGAAGTGAGCAAATCGGTATGGCGTTTTCGCGTGCGAATGTTAACTCCGCACTAAGTTCGTCTACTTCGGTTGATCCACAGCGGAGGCATTTCCTGGCCATGATCGGGCCCCTTGTCTCAGAATGTGCCTCGCAGCATGTCGAGGACAAGGCAAACACGCCGTGATCCACGTCACCACGCTGTGTGATCTTATGCCGCCACACGCAATGCGCTACGTTAGCACCACTGTAAGAACTGACAGTACGCATGTTGAGATTTGCAACGTAGGATCCGGTTTGCCTAGCACTGAGAGGAACCGGATACGTGAAACAGCCTTCGTTAATTGGCAACCCGCGCGGCAGACGCCGCCAGAAACACCTCACGCCCCGTCAGCGAGAGGTCGTCCAACTCTTGGCGCAAGGGAACACGTTGAGGGAGGCCGCCGCCGCGTTGAACATTACCCCGCGCACCATAGCCTTTCATAAATACAAGGTCATGCGACAGCTCGGCCTTAAGACCAATGCCGACCTCATCCGCTTTGCCGTAAAACGGCAAATCGTCGTCGAATGACCTTGCCTAGGGACCAGCGGATTCGCCTAACCTGCCGATGTGGCGCGACGCGTACGCTCAACAATATTAAGGATCTTCGCTCTCAGTGCACGAACGACCGTTGCCGCATTACGCTAAGCATGGCCCAGGAAGAACTTTGGGAGTTCCAGGAGAGCATGGCGGCGCTCATGGCGGCAATGGGCCTCGGACGCGACTACGCCAAAGAGTTGGGCAACGCACGGAGCGTGTCGATAAAACTCTCGTCTCCCTACACCATCGACATCGTCGAAGTTCCGGAATGAGTGAGAGAAATCTTGAGCGCGTGACGCTCGTCACGCTGTCGTGTGACGTGGGTCACTGAGTTTGTAATGTGCTGCGGCTAACAAGGACCTAGGGAAGGAGGAGATACGGTCACGGGAATGAGCTGCCGAGAAAGAAAAAACGGTCGGCTCTACCTCCAAAAAAGCGAGGCTTGACCTGACAGATGATCCCCTTCTCACGTGAAACAGCGGCGGGCCTGAAGTCCATGGGAAGCGCCCAGCAGACTCGACGCACCGGCCATCGGGCCGGAAAATGCTTCGGGCCCGGCTGCTGCCTCCGAAATAGTTGATCGCCACTGTTAAGGCGAGAAGGAGGGGTTATGAGATACCCATTTGGAGAGCTGCTTGGTCTCCGTCGTGATTTCGATGAGATGTTTAATCGAGTGCTGACCGGAAGGCCGTTGGCAGAGTGGCCCGAACTACCCACGTTTAACAAAGAGTTCGCGTTTACTCCTGCCGTCGAGGCCTATCTGGACAAAGAAGCTAACAAATATGTTTGCCGCGTAACACTGCCGGGCATTGAACCCAAGGAGGTGGAAGTCGGAACGCAAGGGAACGTGCTCACGATCCGTGGCGAGCGGAAATTCCCGTATGGTGGGAAGAAAGTAGAGTTGATCGAGCACGAGGTTCCTTACGGCAAGTTCGAGAGGGCTGTTACGCTTCCCGAAGGTGTGAATGTTGAGAAACTGACCGCCGAGTACGTGAATGGCCTGCTAGAAATCACGGCCCCGATCGTCGTGGCTGCCTGGCCGCGAAAGATCGAAATCAAGACGACCCCGGCGGTGAAGCAAGTTACTGCCTAAATGGAGCGCAGTAGGAACGGCCCGGGACTTAGTTTCCGGGCCGTTCTCTTTTTGTAGGCGGACAAAAGATCCGCGCAAGCACACCAAGCGACCGATCCCTAGGAATGATTGCGCAGAAGACTTTTATCTATTTCACCTGACGTGATTTGATGTAATTGGTCAGGTCAGCAATACGCTGTGTGACTTGTGCGGAACTCAGCCCTTCTGCTTCCCTAAAGTCCGTCCCCCAAGTTGGCATTTCTGCCGGCCCATGAGCTGGCATCACCACGCCATTGCGAAGAACCTTTGAGACATACGCAGCGGGAAATTTTCCGCCGTGACGGCGAGCCAGCGTGGTTAAGTCTGGCGGCGTTCTGAATGGATAAGGAGTAGGGCCGGTTCCCTTCAAGTCCATTCCATGACAGACGGCGCAATTCTTTTGGTAGAGCTCCGCGCCCGAAGGGGGCTTAGAAGTTGAGGGTTCCGGCCCCTGCGCATGCAGGCACGGGAACAGCAAAAGCATAATGGGAGTGAACAACAAGAATTTGAGCCGGTTGCGAGTCACTCTGTCCTCCTACGGGACCGGAGCCACTAGTTATGGTCTGGCGAGCGAACTCCCTCTAGGGTGGAATGTCGGTCTCTTTTAGCCTTCGTTGCTCGCAGGATACAGACGTTCGAACTCTGGATCGTCATGCAGGCAGCTCAGGTCCGGATCGCGACGCACCCAGTTCGCATCGCGGAAGCCCGCTGCCTTGGATTTCGCCAACATATCAAGTGCTTCCCGCTTGTTTCCTAAAACGCCGTAGAGACACGCCGCGTTGTACAGGATGCTGGGATCATTCGGCCGAAGGGCAACCGCCATCTTCATCTCCGTTTCTGCTTCTTCCACTTTGCCCAGATGTGCATACCGGTTCGCGATCAAGTTGCGAGCGCGCAGATCTTCGGGGACCGTCTTGATCTGTTTCTCCAGGATTTCCACCTGTTTCTGTATGAGCATCGACGCTTCCTGTTCCTTGTGCAGCGCTTGGACGGCATTGATGAATGGAACGTAGGTGTTGTAATCGTCGCCATTGGCTTCGAGTGCCTGCGGGACGACGTCGAGGGCTTCCTGCCAGCGATCGGAGGCAAAGTAGGCCGAGCCCAGGATGTGGTACACGCCGTCGCAATGGGGTTTGCGCTGAATGGCTTCGCGGGCGCACCGTATAGCTTCCTTATAGTTCTTGTCCGCGTAAAAGACCCAGGCTTGGGCGACCAAGGCTTCCGCAAGATTCGGTTGAAGAGCGATCGCGCGCCCTGAAGCCGCGCTGCAGCGCTCAATCCAAACCGGCTCACGTTCAAAAGTGTCGTAGATCCTGGCACAGACAAAGGCAACACCCGCGTAAGCCAGTGCGAAGCTGTGGTCCAGCGCCGTGGCGCTTTGAAACATCTGCAGGGCGAAATTCAGGTCCTGCTTCGTACCCTGTCGCGTGTAGCTTCGGCCGCGCAAGTAGAGGTCATAGGCCTGCAAGTTATCGGTGGGTTTGTCGGCCAGCGCTATCTCCTCCTGGGGAGTAAGCGTGATGCGCAGGGCCTCGGCAATCTTGCGCGCGATCTCATCTTGCAATTCAAAAACATCTTTCACCTCGCGGTCATATCGCTCTGACCACAGCGGAAAATCGGTGCGCGTGTCCACGAGTTGCGTGTTGATGCGTAGGCGGTTTCCAGAGCGGCGCAGGCTTCCTCCCAGGATGTAGGCTGCGTGGAGCTGCTGACCCACTTGAACCGAGGTGACAGCCTTGTCTCGATACGGCAGCACGGTGGGGCGGGGGATGACCTTCAACTCCCGGATCTTGGAAAGCTCGGTGATGATGTCCTCGGTCATTCCATCGCGGAAATACTCATCTTCTTTGGAGCCGCTGAGGTTCTCAAAGTAGAGGACTGCAACGGATTTTGCCGCTCCGTGAGCGGCAGCGCCCTTGCCATTGTTTTCTGCTGGCCTGCGCCCGGAATCGAGATCACGCTTCAGGCGCAACAGGTCAGATCTGAGTTCGGCGGCGGTCTGGCAACGTAAGACACGGTCCTTCTCCAGCGCCTTGGCGATGATGCGTTCGAGTTCCGGAGGCAGACTAGGATTCACGCGTGCGAGAGACGTCGGCGCGCGATTGAGGATCGCGTCGAGCACAATGGCCGAGGTGTTGCCCGGGAACGCCACCTGCCCCGTCGCCATTTCGTATAGCACCGCGCCAAAAGAGAACAAATCGGTCCGCGCGTCCAGCTCTTCGCCTCGTGCCTGCTCTGGGGACATGTACGCCATCGTGCCGACAGTTGAGCCAGGACTCGTCAGGGCTACGTCCGGTGCCGCTGTCGGACGCGCCGACACCCCCACAACCTCGGCAAAGGGCGATAGCTTCGCCAGTCCAAAGTCCAGAATCTTGGCGTGGCCACGCTCGGTAATAAAAAGGTTGGCAGGCTTGATGTCTCGATGAATGATGCCCTTGCTGTGAGCCGCATCGAGGGCGTCGGCTATCTCCGTGGCCAAATTCAGGAAGTATTCGAGAGCAAGAGGCTTGCCTTCAATGCGATCCTTCAGAGTTTGGCCATCCAAATACTCCATGACGATGAACACCATGCCGTTCTGTTCGTCAATCGCATGGATGGTACAAATGTTTGGGTGGTTCAGGGCTGAAGCGGCTTGCGCCTCTCTCTGAAAACGGGCCAGTGCTTGCGGATCTTTCGCCACATTTTCTGGAAGGAATTTCAGAGCGACATTGCGTTGGAGCCGCGTATCCGCTGCCTTATACACGACGCCCATACCGCCACCACCCAACTTCTCGATGATGCGATAGTGAGAGACACTCTGCCCGATGAGTGATTCTGGAGCCATTCGTCGAGAATCTTAAGTTGCGACCTGAGGTAAGTCAACGAGGCTCTCGACTTGAAAAGTCGAATCGTGCGTTCGGCGTAGTTTGGTGGGTGAGTTACGGGTGATCCGACATTGTTAGATACGTTTGGGCGCGAATTGCGAAAAAGGTGTCCACTCGATTGACAGCCCCACCTCGCCGCCTATAATGGACCGAGGTTTGACTGTGCGCCTCATCCTGCGGCTAGTCCCGCTAGCTTTGGTTTCGGTTGCAGCATGGGGTCAGACTCCGCAGCAAAAGAAGGTAGCGGTTTTCGATTTTGACAATGCCGCCGTGCAGGGCGGAATTACCAACCCGTTTTTTCAAACCAGCACTCCGAACGTAGGAAAAGCCGCAGCCGATCTCTTGATCACGCGCCTGGTCGAAGACGGCCGTGTACGAGTGATTGAGCGCAGCGCAATCGACAAGCTTCTTGCCGAACAAAACCTCAGCAACACAGAACGCGGCGATCCTCAGACTGCGGCAAAGTTAGGTAAGTTGTTGGGCGTCGACGCAATCATCTTGGGTACCATTACGCACTACGACTATGCTGACAACATGACCGGCGGCGGAGGCTCCCACTTTGGGGGCACTTCCATGAAGACGAAGCACGATATCACCGCCAAAGTGGAGATCAACACTCGCTTAGTAAGCCCGGATACGGCGGAGGTGCTGGCTGTTTCAAAAGGCGCGGGAGAAATCGACAAGAAGGGTGTGAAAGAAGACATACGGGACAGCAGCAACATCAGCAAGATGATGAACGGCAATGCGAACAATCCCATTTTGAATGAGTGCATGGACAAAGCTATCGCACAACTTGCCGCGCAGCTCGAGCAAGAATTCGTAAAGATGCCGCATCGCGAGCCGGTGATTGAAGGAATGGTTGCCGACGTCAGTGAATCTGGACAACTGGTGTTGAATGTCGGCGCTCACGATGGCCTGAAAGTTGGAGATCATCTTCAGGTGTGGCGCGCAGGAAAGGAAATCCGCGATCCGGTAACTGCCAAGCTCCTGACCCGCGAGGACACGCTGCTGGGAGAGGCCATCGTGACCAAGGTAAATGACAACTTCGCGGTTGCGACCTATAAAGGCACGGAAGCAGTCAAGGTCAAGGACTTGGTTAA
>Ga0187769_10001073_pt1 | contig 15280 bp, 15 predicted proteins | sample 0116_SJ02_MP02_1_FD_133140 | JGI IMG/M metagenome (GOLD analysis project Ga0187769, IMG submission 133140) | Tropical peat soil microbial communities from peatlands in Department of Meta, Colombia - 0116_SJ02_MP02_10_MG | ecosystem: Environmental > Terrestrial > Soil > Wetlands > Peat | place... | reverse complement strand
TTGGGGAAACCCATAAACTTAGATTTTTTTCCATAACCAGCCAGTTCATCCTTCACAGTGCTTCCTATAAACCTCTGGATGGCTCCGGAGTGCGAGCGCAACGAGTTGTCAGCGCTGTAAACACTGGCTCCGAAAAATACCTTCTCAGACGCCATAGACATCCCGTAGGCTAAGTCGCTTGAAGTCAGTGCTGCCGCTATCTGTAACTGGCTTGGTTTGTTTCTATCAAGAAACGCTTTCCTGGCAATTGGAGTTGGAAACTCTGTCTTTACCTGGCCGATCTTAATTGTCCCACCCAAATCTTCTATCGCCAGGTTAGCGCCTGGTTCTATATCAAGGGCAAAGAATTCCTTAGAAAAAAATTTTACACCAAAACCTATCTTCTTAGCGCTCAAGTAGGCGACAATCTCTGCCAATGAAAGTCTCCAGTTTTTCCCCGAAATGAATAGATTTGTTAGCATCTGTTAATGAAAAAGTTGACTAAGTATATAAGAAATCGCGCGCTTTTCAGCTGGAACTTGTTTCTAATGTAAATAGTGATACATTGAATCTTAACGGAATTGTTAAGGTGGGATTTGCAAATCGTTTAAATACCGCTGGTCGCGTAACCTAAAACGGGATATTTGTTATGCATGCGAAGAATTATCGGCACGTGAAAAATCGGGCGTACACGAGGAAAGAATACGCCAGAGGTTTTCCACCCCCAAAGATTGTAAAATTCACTATGGGCGATACAAAGGCGACCTTTGAAATCGAGGGTCAACTCATCGCCACGGAACGAGCTCAGATACGCCACAGCGCCTTAGAAGCGGCTCGCGTGGCAACGAACCGGGTCTTGATTGACAAATTGATAAATGATTACCTCATGGTTGTTCATCCCTATCCCCACGTAATTCTTAGGGAGAACAAGATGATTTTTGGCGCGCATGCAGATCGGCTTCAACAAGGAATGCGACGTTCCTTCGGAACGGCCATCGGCACCGCGGCAAAGGTAGAGGTAGGTCAAACCATCATAACGGTCAGGGTAAAAGCTGGCGCTGAGGAAACGGCCAAAGAAGCCCTTAAAAGAGGCAGCGCGAAACTTCCTATCCCATGCAAGATAGTTATCTCCAAGATTGAAGCTTCTCCAGACGTAACAGAGAAGGAACAAGCGGAGACGGAGACAGCTTGAACTCAAGAGAAAAAGAACTGGTTTTATGGTTTGATGATGTAAGAAATACTGATGTTCACCTCGTTGGCGGCAAAAACGCCAGCCTCGGCGAAATGATTAATTCGGGACTTCCTGTTCCGCCAGGTTTTGCGGTAACGGCTTATTCTTATGAGAAGTACATTAAGGAGAAAAACATCGCTGAACAAATTTATGAAATAATTAAGGAAACAGTCACTGACCCAAATGATCCCAGACAGTACGACGCAGCGTCTAAGAAAATTCGTGAATTAATCGAAAAAACTCCAATGCCTAGAGAAATCGAAAGCGCGATTAGAACAGCCTACAAGGAACTAAACCAGAGGCTTGAGTTAAAGGACGCCTTTGTGGCTGTACGGTCAAGCGCCACGGCTGAAGATTTGCCTGACGCATCTTTCGCGGGCCAACAAGAAACTTACCTGAACGTCAAAGGAGCCGATGACCTCATCCTTAAGGTCGTGAAGTGCTGGTCAAGCCTGTTTACGCCAAGAGCAATCTTTTACCGAAACGAGAAAGGCTTTCCTCATGAGAAGGTTTTCATAAGCGTTGGCGTTCAAAAAATGGTCAATTCCGGCTGCGCTGGAGTTATGTTCACAATAAATCCGGTAACTGGAAACCAAGATGAAATCGTTATTGAAGGCAACTATGGCTTAGGTGAGACTGTAGTTTCAGGTGTGGTTAATCCAGATGACTTCGTCATTGACAAGGCCACGACAACCATTAAGGAGAGAAGAATTTCCAGAAAAACGGTGGAGTACCTCCGCGATCCCAAGACGGGCAAAACGGTTCACTTAGAGATTCCTGTGGAGAAGCAGAAAACAAGTTGCATGTCGGATAAAGAAATTTTCACGCTCGCCGAACTCGCAAAAAGGATTGAAAGCCACTACAAAAAGCCCATGGATATTGAATGGGCAATCGATCAAGACCTGTCTTTTCCACAGAATGTGTTCATAGTTCAAGCTCGCCCAGAAACAGTTTGGGGTTCAAAGAATATGGACGTACCAATGAAATCTGAAGATCATAAAGTCGGAGAACAAATGAAAGTAATAGTAAGAGGAATTTCAGCCGGAAGAAGAGGCTATGGCGTAGGAAAAGCAAAGGTAGTCCTAAATCCTGAGGACGCAAGTAAAGAAATGACCAAGGGAGACATTCTTGTAACAGGCATGACTGACCCTGACTTTGTTCCGTTCATGAAAATGGCAAGTGCCATAGTCACTGACAAAGGCGGAGTCACGTCTCACGCAGCAATCGTAAGCCGGGAACTCAATATTCCCTGCGTCGTAGGAACAGAAATAGCCACGCAAGTGATGAAAACGGGTAAAGATTACACTGTTGACTCAAGGAACGGCATAATTTACGAAGGCATAATGGAGATGGCTAGTCAACCAGCCGCAAGACCAGACTCCGCCATCGTTATTCAAGCAGCAGAAGCAGGTCCAGTAACGGCTACAAAAATCTACATGAATCTGGGCGCTCCAGAGATGATTGAGCAATACAAGAACTTGCCTTTTGAAGGCATCGGTTTAATGCGTATCGAATTCATCTTGGCTAGCGCTATAGGTAAGCACCCAATGGCATTTGTTGACGCAGGTGAAGGACAACAGTTCGTTGACAAACTGGCTGAAGGCATTGCAACCGTTGCTAGGGCAATTCAGCCCAAACCCGTAGTTGTACGCTTCAGTGACTTCAAAACCAACGAGTACCGCGGCTTAAAGGGCGGAGAAAAATACGAAATCGTCGAAGAAAACCCAATGCTGGGCTGCAGAGGTTGCAGCCGCTACATAAGCAAATGGTATGATAAAGCCTTCCGACTTGAATGTCAAGCCATAAAGAAATGCCGTACAGAATGGGGTCTTAAAGGTGTCTATGTTATGCTTCCGATGGTTCGCACGCTATGGGAAGCTAAAAAAGTGCTGGATATTATGAAGGAAGAAGGCTTGGAACGCAGCCGAGACTTCAAGGTATGGTTCATGGCTGAAACTCCGTCTATAGGCATAATGGCTGACGAATTCTCCAAGTTAGCTGACGGCTTCTCCATAGGCTCAAACGACATGACTCAAGGCGTTTTAATGATTGATCGCGACTCTGAACGTTTAGGGCAAATGGGCTACTTCGATGAAAGAGACCCAGCAGTGAAAAGAATAATCGCTCACCTTATAAAAGCTGCACACGAAAACGGTTGCACCGTGTCGATTTGCGGCGAAGGGCCATCAAACTATCCAGACTTCGCAGAGTTCTTGGTCAGAGTAGGAATCGATAGTATATCAGTAAACAATGACGCTGTAGTATCAACAAGAAAGAACGTTGCGAGCGTAGAGCAAAAGATAATCCTTGAAAGACTTTCAGAACAAGCAGCTTTAGCTCGTGGGCAACCAATCAAAAAGCCAGTTCAAGACTGGGAGTGGCCACGCTAATATAAGCGCTTTCACCTACTGCCCCTCAGCTTTCCCTTTTACGTTTCTTTTACCGTCAGTGGTCGGAGTGAGCCTTGAAAGGTTTTGATTTTGAAGAAGAAAGACTGAAGAAGGAGATAATTAGACTTGGCGCCAAGCGGGTTCTGTTGCAGTTGCCAGAAGGGTTGAAACCCGAGGGTCTCCTTTTAGCTAAGATCATCGAGAAGACTGGTGCTCTTCCATTTATTTCTGCTGACCCATGCTACGGTGCCTGCGATATTGCTTTTGACGAAGCTGAAAGCTTAAGCGCTGATTTAATAGTGCATTTTGGGCACTCACGATTCTTGACTCATGAGAAGGTTCCAGCAGTTTACATCGAGGCAAGGGCAACTGTGGCCATCGACAAGGCAGTCGAGCAATCTTTGCCGCTTTTGAGCAAATACCCTAAAATCGGCTTAGCCACTTCAGTGCAACATTTGCAGGCGCTTATCCGAGCAAGAGACATCTTAATCAGCGCTGGTAAAACAGTGGCAATCGGTCAGAGTGATCAGGTGAGTTATCCTGGCCAAGTTTTGGGCTGTAACTACGCCAATGTGAAATCAATTGCAGATGAAGTGGACGCTTTCCTGTTTATTGGTGGGGGCTTGTTCCACGCTTTAGGCGTTGCGTTAAGCACATCTAAACCAACATTTATAGCTGACCCATACGATAACCGTGCGTTTTCCATCGATGGTGAAGCGCAGAAAATCATCAAGCAACGTTGGGCCAGCATTGAGGAGGCAAAAGGTGCAAAAACCTTCGGCATTATAATAGGCTTAAAACCAGGGCAAAAAAAAGTTGATTTGGCATTAAAGATTAAATCCTGGGCAGAAAAGCATGGTTATGCTACTTACCTTTTAGCGTCGAAGGAAATTACCCCTGAAACACTTATGCAATTCCCCTCCATCGATGCATACGTTAACACCGCGTGCCCACGAATTAGCCTTGACGCTTCAGAAAAGTTTTCAAAGCCAGTGTTGACTGTTAACGAGTTTATGGTGGCTGTTGGCGAATCGTCATGGGAGAACATGCTCAAAAAAGGATTATTCGGAAGCTAGATTTGGAGGTTTTTCTCTCAAAAATTGCTCCTCAGCCTTCGCCGCGACGCCATCTTGAACAATACATTATTTCAGAATCGGTTGCTTCAAACTTGCTTTACCTAGCTGCCTACGCAAACAACGATGTTGTGGGGAAGACCGTGGTGGATCTAGGCTGCGGAACAGGCAGGCTCGCTTTAGGAGCCTCCTATCTTGGCGCTCAAACAGTGGTTGCGGTTGACATTGATAAGCGGGCTGTGGAGACAGGTTCCAAGAATTCAAGGATTGTTGGTTTGGACCATATCGTTCAATGGGTTATCGGTGACATTGAGGCCATCGTAGGTAGGTTTGACACTGTCTTGCAGAATCCGCCTTTCGGAGTGCAAAAACGTCAGGCTGACAGGGCATTCTTGGTTAAAGCTTTAGAGTTGGGTCATTCGGTCTATTCCCTTCACAATCATCCCGAGACTGATAGACAGTTGATTAAGCAGCTTAAGGTGTGCGGGGGCTTTTTGCGGGTTCAGCCGTCTCCATTCCTAGAGCGGTTCATCACCAAACGTAACGGGCACGTCAAAGCAGTTTACGCCATGCTCATGACAATTCCCCGAATTTTTGATTTTCACAAAAAGCTTAAGCATGATTTTGTTGTCGATTTGTACGTGATTGAAAGCTTACGCACTTGACTGGTTTTCTAGCCATACGGCGGGGATAAATTAGTACATTTATCAAAAGGTTTATTGATAAGATTGAAAACTAAGCATATGCGTTTATCAAATAGCCTGTTCAGCTTATTTAAACATGTAAAAAGGGAAACTGTTATGGGTCTAAAGTCACCTGAACAAAAAAGCGGACACTTAGTTGTGCCTGGCGAACGTCTGGGCGTTATTGAAGAGTTCATTCCTGATTCTGGAACATTCGTTAAAGACGGCGTCATCTTCTCAAAGATTGTGGGGCGATCCCTCGTTGATCTGCAGAATCGACGTGTCTCCGTTTACCCTGCAGTTGAGGGAGCTGTTGTGCCCAAAGTCGGCAGTATTGTCGTAGGACAAATCGGTAATGCTCAATCAGACAATGTTCTTGTGCGAATCTTCAAAGTGGGAAACAAGAAGATTTCAGGCGAGTTCGGCGGTATCCTGCATATTTCAGATGTCTCCGATAGGTACGTTACCGTGATGGGCGACGTGTGTAAGACTGGAGACATCGTTAGGGCTAAAGTCATCAGTGAGAAAAACCGCATCTTCCACCTGTCAACGAATGACAAGAGCTTGGGGATTGTTGATGCTTTCTGTTCAAGGGACGGTACGTTACTGGATCCTGACCGTTATGACCTTCGTTGTCCAAAATGCGGCAACATTGAGAAGCGAAAGTTGGCTCCTGACTACGGGAAGGAAGCTATTTAGTGAGGATTGATGTGGCGTGAAGATTAACGTTATCAAGAAATCTGGGAAGGAGCTTAAAATAGAAATTGTGGGGGGCAGTCACGGTCTTTGCAACTTGCTGACGAAACGGCTTTTGGAGGATAAGACTGTTGACTTTGCTGGCTACGACGTTCCGCATCCTTTGGCGTCAAGCCCGAACATATACTTGAGAATGAAGGGGAAAGCTACACCTGAGGACGCGTTGCTCAGAGCTGCTGAGAAAGTTCGAGATGCGAATGACGCTTTTAGCAAAGAGTTAAACCGCGTTCTTAAAGCATAATTCGCTTCAGCTTGATTTCTTTTTGGTGTGTAGACATCGTACTCGAGAATGAGCTTTAGCTTCAGTTTAAAAGCGAACTAGCGCATTAGCTTTCAGGGAAGGTTTTGGAGCCAAAAAAGTTTCGAGTAATAAAATCTGAGATCCGTATCTTAGGCGTAGACGACGGCAAATTTGTACCTCAAACCGAGGGTTCGGCGATCGTTGTAGGCGTGGTTTTCCGTGGCGGCTACGAAATCGACGGTGTCATGCATACTCACGTGGAAATTGATGGTTTCGATGCGACGGAAAAGCTTGCTTCAATGATCAACAGTTCGCCCCACCGTAAACAGCTACGTCTAGTAATGCTGAACGGGATAACATTTGCCGGCTTCAACGTTGTAGACATCAAAAAACTCAACGAGATCACCGCCCTCCCCGTTATCGCCCTAACACCTAAAGAACCTGATTTGGAGGCAGTTCAAAACGCGTTAAGTAACTTGCCCAAAAGCCAGGAACGTTGGAAAATTATTCTTGCCGCAGGCGAAATCCATGAATTTCGTTGCAAAGGAAAGAAAATTTACATGGAGTTAGCTGGGATTTCGCTTGTTGATGCCGAGGAAATTGTAAAGTTGACGTCGATAAGCAGTTGTTTCCCTGAACCGCTTCGTGTGGCGCATCTCATTGCTTCCGGTGTTAGTTTCTGATTTCGCGTGATTTAGAAAAAGGTTTAAAAGATACAGTGCTAAGGGATTCAAAAACGGATACAAATATTGGAGTTGGGGAAACATGGAATTCTGCCCTAAATGCGGTTCTCGCCTTGAGCCAAAGAAATCAAAGAGTGGCAAAGAAGCTTCTCTGGTTCTAGTATGCCCCAAATGTGGATACAAGAAGCCTGAAGCTGGCGAAAAAATTGAGGTCGCACCCAAAATCATTCAACATACTCCTCAACAGCTTGTCGCCGTCATTGGAAAGGAAGAGCAGAAACTAAGCACCTTGCCAACTGTTCGAATTGAATGCCCAAGATGCGGAAACAACACCTCTTATGTCTGGCAGGTTCAGACCCGGGGCGCAGATGAGTCTTCTACTCAGTTTCTGCGCTGCACGAAATGCAGTTACACTTTCAGAGAATACAGCTAAACGCACTATTTTTCCATTTTTCCCAGTTTTTATCGGTGATCTAAGCGGTTGCTCCATTTTCTTGCTTCTATGTTAAAGGCGCATGTTTTCGGCTTGCGAGTATGACAATTTTTATTAGCAAAGAGAGCAAACACAAGTTATATAACATCACCGTATTATGCAATAGGCGAGGAAGAGAAGAAAAAATGTTCAAGCTTAAAGTGTCTGACGCTAAACAATTAAGAGACATGGCCACAGCCATCTCAATCCTAGTTGACGAGGCAACCTTCAAAATTGATCCTGAAGGACTGAAACTTCGAGCCATGGACCCATCGCGGGTTGCCATGATCGATTTTGAATGGCCCAAATCCATCTTTCAGGAATACGTCTCCACTGAACCAGCAAAAGTATGCTTAAACATCAGCGAACTGCTCAAACTTCTCAAACGCGCAGGAAAAGATGAGGCTGTAGAGCTATCTCTTGACGACAAAACCGGTCGATTGCTGGTTTCGGTAACCGGCAGGTACAGCAGGAACTTCACGATGCCTACTCTGGAAGCCTCGGAAGAAGAAGTACCGACCCCGAAAATAACCTTCAATGTCAAAGCCAAAACAACAACCCAAGGCTTAAGCCAAGCAATTGAAGATGCCCAGTTGGTAAGCGACCACGTGCGAATCGAAGCCGAACCCGAGAAATTGACTCTAAGCGCTTCAGGCGATCTGATGGGCGCAACGATAACTCTCCAGAAAGGCACCGACGCGCTTCTCGATTTGGAAGTTAAGGAAAACGCGAAGGCAACCTTCAGCTTAAGCTACCTCTCTGAAATCATAAAAGCTGCTTCAGCCACATCTGAAATCGCCACGCTTGAGTTCTCCACGGACATGCCTGTGAAAATAGACTTTCAACAGACAAAAGAGGGAAAACTGACTTTCTTCTTGGCACCAAGAATCGAAACAGAATAACGTGACTGTATTGCAAGTTGAATCGGCGGGATTCACCAAGAACGATTTAGCAAAATATCCTTTCTTAAAAGAAACAGCCGAGTATATTAGACCCCTAGATCTGCAAATCGACGACCTCGCAAGCATGGGCACTGAGCTCGTGAAACGTGCGGAAGAAAGAGTTAGAGAAGCCCTGATTAATAGACGCGTGACTCGAAACACAAAAAGAATAGACATTGAAATTCCTTCCTTTCCGCTGGCGCTGCTGATTGTAATTGCAACTGAAAACTCTTTTATTAAGAAAAGGTACGCTTTGGCTGAGGCTAAACAGGCATCTAGCGATTTGGTTTTGGAGCAAAAAGAAAAAATCCTGAAAGTAGCTCAAGATTTCGGCTGGAAAATAAACCTTGCGAGGGAAAACGCTGATTCTCCTTTGGACTTCATTATCAGCTTTACAGATTATTTGAGAAACTCAGCGCACCTACATGACAGAAAATGGAAGTTGACCAACAGCATCTTGTCGCATGGCAAAGTTTACCTTAACAAAAGGGACGCCGTCAGGCTGCTGGAAGAGGAAATCCGGAGGCGAATAGAGAAAAGATTAGACGTTAAACTGCAAAAATGTCCTGAACAATTGAGGCTCATAGCCGGCCGAGTGAAGAAACTTGCTTCTGAGGTGATTGGAGAGCCGGAAACTGAAGAACTTCCTAAAGTCGTCGTTCAAAGCGCTTATCCGCCCTGCATATTTGTCTTGCTTGAAACCGCCAAATCGAATCATCATCTATCTCACATAGAGCGGTTTACCTTGACGTCATTTCTGGTTAACATTGGAATGTCCACGGAGAACGTGAATGATCTGTTCAAAACCTTCTCAGACTACAATGAAAGACTAACTCGGTACCAAATCGAACACATTGCGGGTGAGCGCGGTTCTGCAACACGCTACACTCCGCCTCAATGCTCCCTCTTGCAAACCCATGGCGTATGCAAAAACAGAGATAATCTATGCTCCAGAATTTATCATCCTCTTGCTTACTATAAACTCAAGCAAAAACTTGCTTCGGGGTAATTACTTAAGATTTATATGTGGACCTCCACTAAAGTGACATGGAAGCCTTATGAATTACCAACTAATTGGACACGAGGTGCCCGGCGCAGAAATCGGGATAATCCTACCCACTTATCGAGAAGCCGAGAATATTTCTAAGTTAATCGACGATATCGAGAGTCTAAAATTAAACAGTACTATCCTTGTTATTGATGATTCAAGCCCCGACAAAACTGGGGAAATAGTGCGGGAAAAACAGAAAAAGTGCAGTAATGTTATGCTTTGCATTAGACCAAAAAAAAGCGGTTTGGGAACTGCAATAACTGATGGCTTCAAGTTCTTCTTAACCTTAAAGTTGCCACCAAAATATGTTATTACAATGGATGCAGACTACTCGCATTACCCCAAAGCTATCCCTCAGCTATTATCTACTATGCGAAAAACTGACTGTGGGATAGTCGTCGGAAGCCGGTACATAAAAGGCGGTGCCATCACAAATTGGCCTTTCACCAGAAAAGTAATTAGTCGAGTTGCTAACGTCATAGCCAAATTTTCTCTCGGTTTAAAACCTCATGACTGTACCAGCGGCTTCCGTTGTTACTCCACAAGATTTTTGAATGCAACCATCAGCAACTTTCATAGTCACACATATGAGATTCAGATAGAAACAATTAGGCAAGCCCATTTGAAGAACTTTAACGTTACTGAAACACCGATTTTGTTCGTCAATCGAAAAAGAGGGAAATCCAAGTTAAGCTGGAACGAAATCCACAGCTACATAACCTACACTTTGAAGGCAATTTCGCGGTCATAAACTCGTTAACAAACCTTTGCTAGCGCTAACAATTAATAAACGTTGACTTTTTTAGATCAGGGATTCCGTGGTTGATGAGGCGCACGAAAGCCAAGATTGCTTTATTCGCTTGCCTAATTGTCTTAGCTCTAAGTGTGATTCTTGCCGTTATAAGTTTGTTTCCAGGCGGAAGCAAATCATATGTTCTGAATAGTACATTCACTTTAACACCAGGCGAAACCTACGAGCAAGGCTTAGGAATCCACAACGGAGAAAACGTCACGCTTTGGGTTCAGTCCCCCGCTGCTTTTCAAGTAAATTTCACCTTGATCAAACCCGAAACCGTGGACTTTGTGATAAATAACATTTACGCTGCATACTCCAAAATAATAAAAACAGACTTTAACTACACGTTCATCGCAGCTGGCAGTTCTTATGAAGCGGTTTTTGTCTCCGGCGCAAGTTTCGCGGAAGTTGTTAATTTTCATGCATCTGTTCAACGGTCCAGTGAAACTGTTTTTCCTTATTCTTGGCTTAGTGAATCCTCAAAAATCATGTTTTTCATGAGTTTAGGGCTGATTGTATTTTTGACCTTAAGAATGGTAATTTCCTCGCCTGTCAATTCAAAGAAATCTATTCTGCCTTCTTTGAATAAAAAATCCCTTCGATATCTCGCAATCCTGCTTTTGGTTTCGACCGTCGTTTGGTTTTCAATTCTTGCATTAAACAAAAACCCCCTTGCAAACTTCGAAAGCTGGTACACTGATAACGCCAGAGACTCCTACGTTGCATATCTTTTTGTTAAGGATGGCTTTTCGGTTTTCAGTCAACCTTTGGGCAAGCTTGCAAACCTTGATTCTTCGCCCTATAAGTTTGTAACATGGCCGGAAACTCCGCATCTTTACCCATTAGGCAGCATTTTCTTATTCTTACCCTTCGGTATACTCCTCGAAAATGGTTTGAACTCAAGCTTAATATACAAAATTGAAATAGCCATCTTCATCGCTTTCGCAACTATCGGGGTTTACTTTTTTTTAAAGTATTTTATGCAGAAAGATATGGCTCTAATTCTTAGACTACTGGGGGTTTATCTTATTTACGTTAGTCTTGTAGTTTATGCCGCTGACGGCCAGTTTGACTCAGTTGCCTTTCTGTTTTGTTTGTTTGCAATATTCATGTTTTTGGCTGAACGTTACGACTATTTCTTTCTGGTTTTTGCAATTTCATTTTTCTTCAAATATCAAACAGGCATTTTTCTTTTCCCACTTGTTTTAGTTGGGTTGATACGGCTATTCAAGGAAAACGGGGTCCGAAAGCTGGCAACAAATAAAGTTGTAATCGTTGGGGCACTCTTTGGGGTCGTCAGTCTTTACACTGCTTTTCTGAGCGCACCTTACTTCATGAAAACTACACCTCAGTTAATCTCGAACGGAATCAACATTTTCTCCGATAACACGCTAATTCCTTGGTCGCTTCAGGCTCTCTCGATTTTTGTGACGCTTGCCGTAACCGTTGCATATGCCCTTTACATGTTAAACAAGAATAGTTTGCTTTCTTTTTCTGCGCTTTTCTTGCTGCTTCCAAGTTTCTTGCTACCTTACTTCCAGATCTGGTACATGCCCTTCATCTTTATTTATGTCTTGATTCCACAGCGGAGGAACGAGTTAGAAGCCACAACCCTCTGGCTGGGATTTTTGATTGTAATACTTGCTGTTTCTGGGTCAAATTATGAACCTGTTCCCCTGATATCTCATTATCTACAGATGCATCTTCCTTTTTTGCCGTCTCCACTGTCTCTTCCGCATTATATTAAAGACTTAACTGGTGCGGTTTCAGCTTAACACGTCAGGACAATAGATTTTCTTTGTTTTCTATACAAAGATAAATTTGGGAAGACTAGATACATAACGAGACAGGGACTGAGGGAACTTGGAGGCTTCCAGAGACTTCGTTTACCAAAATTTCTGCGAGTACTACCGTAACCCCTCAAACGTTATTCCCGCACCTATTTTCCCTGAGCAAAGGGAATTCGGCTACTTGACCTTCAAAGACCATTTCATGATCAGGCATAGAAGATTCTCGGCAGCAAACAGTTTACGGCTGGCTCTCAACCAGGTTGTCCCCTCAGACGTTTACCATTCCTGTGCTTACTATGAAAACCCAGATTTCGACATGGATAAAAAAGGCTGGTTAGGCGCAGACTTAGTTTTTGACATCGACGCCGACCACATCGAAAGTCAATGCAACAAAATCCATGATGAATTTACGTGCGCCAAATGCGGTTTCAGCGGCAAAGGAATAACTCCAGAAGCCTGCCCCGTCTGCGAAGGAACAAAATTCGTCACTAAAACTTGGCCATGCGAACTCTGTATACAAGCTGCCAGAGAAGAGACTGCCAAACTCATTGACATGTTAAGCAACGATTTCGGGTTTTCTTCGGATGAGTTACACGTGTTTTTTTCCGGACACAGGGGCTTTCACGTGCATGTTGAAACCGAAGCTGTGCGTTCACTGGATGGAATGGCGAGGAAGGAAATCGTCGATTACATCACTGGTTTAGGTATCGCTGTTTTGGAAAAGGACGTTAAAGAGACAGGGAGAAAGCGAGGATCGAAAAAATTCAATCTTCACAATTTCGGCTGGAACAAGCGGCTCAAAGTAGGGATGCAAGGCTTTCTGCAAAAAGCATCCAAAGAAGACTTTAAGCTCATAGGTATAAAGAATAATGCACTTCTAAACAACAAGGATGCCGCCATCACGCGCTGCATAAACGAGGGCCGATGGGAAAGCGTCAGCGGAGTAAGCGTTCAAACCTGGCTAAGACTTGCAGAATATGCGAGAGATATGCAGTCAGCCAAGATTGACACTGTCGTAACAACTGATGTTCACCGTTTAATCAGAATGAATGGGACGCTACATGGCAAAACGGGACTCAAAAAAGTGGAGTTTCCAGCAAAAAACCTGCAAGACTATGACCCGTTCACAGGAGCCGTAGCTTTTAAAAAGGGAGAAGTCAGAGTGTTGATCTCCGAGGTCCCTGAGTTCAAGATGGGAGGGGAAACTTTGGGTCCATACAGGAATGAGACTAAAGAGTTGCCTGTAGCAGCGGCAGTCATGCTTATCTGCAAAGGAAGAGCTAAGGTGGCGAACTAATGTATAACGAGCTTTACGCGGCTTGGAGAATAGAAGTTGAAGAGGCTACCCTGGGGAGACTAACGCCTGATTTCTACGTTAAAATAGTTGACTACCTGAACCGCATAAAAGGAGAGAAAATGCTGCCAGACCAGAAATCTGTAAAGGTAAGCCTCCTTAAGCACGAAGCGACGAACGTTGTGTTGATGCTTGAAGAACTGCTTTCGGCTCGATATCGCAAGATGGTTGAAACAATCAGCCAAAACCAAACGCTGCCAACTGACTCGTTAACAGATGAAGAAGCCAAGATGGGAAGAAACTTCGTGACTTTTGCGAATTCATACCAAAAATTCACAAGAGACCTTCTGCAAGGTCAAAATAACCAAGCATCGATCCAACCTGTTGTTATGCCGCCTGTTGCCGCGGCCGAACTTGACGTGAACCACAAAAGGGTTGCTTTGAGGTTTACAAAGTCCATTCCGGCGATTGTGGGGTCGGACATGAAGTCTTATGGGCCATTCCTGGTTGAGGATGTCGCTTCCCTGCCTGTTGAGAACGCAAAGATACTGGTTAAACAGGGCTTAGCTGTGCTGGTTGAGGTATCATAGGGTTACCAGCATCGGTTGATTTTCCCGTTTTCGTTTTTCGCCAAATGATTTGGGTTGAGAAGATGATTAGTGGATATAACATGATCCATATTATCGAGTAGAGTGGTCCGAAGTAGAAGTGGAAATTTTGCACTTGGTTTGATTCTGCTCCGTACTGCATACCGATATCAAAGATTGTGACTATCCGTAGCACGTTTATGAAGTATGTGACTACCACGCCTGCCGCGAAGTATCCTGCTTTAGCCTTCAGAGAGATGTGCATCTGTTGAAGAAAAACCAGAATAACCGCTGTGAAAATGAGGAAGCTTTCGATGCCTGCGCAAGGCCACGCGATCGAGAACTTAGCTGTTCCCAACGGTCCCGTGGCTTGAAGGGTCGGCATCCCACTTACGATAGTTAGAGAAGTGGCGCATCCTTGCCAACTCAAAACCTTGGCTGCAAGAGTCGCGGTAGTCGGAACCATAATTTGAAAAGGCGTGAACTCCCCGTTAGGAAAAACGTTATCGATGAGGTATATGATGCCCACTAACCCAACAAATAAACCAGGTAAAGCCAACTTTGCAAGGCCTTCTTTCCCGAAGTAGAAGAACGCAATTGCGCAGAAGAGAACAGAGAAAGCAAGGTACTCAAGCGAAAGCGGCATCGAATCGTAGAACGCAACTCCATTGGTCATCGACCAGTTTGCGATGGCACCGTTTAAACCGAGATAGTACTCCGAAAGCACGTAAAACGTGGGAAGTAGCAAGGCGACTGCGAAAGCGGCGAGGCTCAAAGACTTCAGTTTTCCCAATTTTGGCTTGAAGACATCCCAGTTGAGGATGAACTCAAGAAGTATTAGCCAGACAAAAAACAGTTGGAAGGTTCTGCCTTTCCACATTAGTGAAAAGGACCCTTGTACACTGACCTGAAGGTAAGGGTCCGCGGGATTCAGAAAGAACAGCAAGGCTAGGGGTGCGGCGAAAGCGAGCAACGGCAACAATTTCACTATAACGTCTGAGTGCTCTTTGATTTTTGGAAGAATCTGCATTACTGCATTACCGGCATAGATATAACTTTAAAATTGGTTCGGTTTAAAAAAGAATGCGCTTTTTCGTCAGAGTTTGTCAAGTCAAGCTGTTGGAGCTAAGATTTAATCCCAGATGCACATTGACGGCAGACACGTTGTGGGTTTGGTTATATGTCGACTCTATATGACGCGGTAATTAAGAATTATGTTTGTAAATCGAGCGATAATTATGCTCACCTAACTGTGAGCAATCCGAGCAATCTTCTTAAGTGGCAGTTACTAAGTTTTCATTCCTTTTAGCTAG
>Ga0187769_10001072_pt1 | contig 15281 bp, 15 predicted proteins | sample 0116_SJ02_MP02_1_FD_133140 | JGI IMG/M metagenome (GOLD analysis project Ga0187769, IMG submission 133140) | Tropical peat soil microbial communities from peatlands in Department of Meta, Colombia - 0116_SJ02_MP02_10_MG | ecosystem: Environmental > Terrestrial > Soil > Wetlands > Peat | place... | reverse complement strand
GCGTGGGTGCTGATGTCGGCCGGCCTACTGATGATCCTCGGGGTGCGGATACCCGTGCTGGGAGGAGGTTTCGTCAACGGGCTGTGGCTCGCTTTCATCGGCTGGTACCTCAACAACGCCGCGCTTCTGAGTTACCAGCAGCTGCTGCTCCACGACGCGCTCGAGCATGTACCGGTTCGAGAGCTGATGCAGACCCGCTGCGTGCATGTCGATCCGCAGATGCGCATCAGCACCCTGGTCGACGATTACGTGATGGCGAGCGGACAGCGTGTCTTCCCCGTCGAGGCTGCAGGACAGCTCGTCGGTATCGTGTCGCTGCGCGACCTGCAGAAGTCCGACCGCAGCAGCTGGGAGACCACCGCCATAGGGGCGATCATGACACCTGCCGCCAGCCTGAGGGTGATTTCTCCGGACCAGGGCGCCCTTGAGGCCTTGACGCTCATGAGCCGGCTTGACCTCAATCAGCTTCCGGTCGTCCGCGGGAGCGAGCTCCTGGGTCTCCTCCGCCGCGAGGACATTCTTAAATGGCTCTCGCTGCACACCGCGCGCAAACCCTCCTAGCTCCAGCTTCAGCCTGCGCCTCGCGGCGGTAGATAGGTAGATTCGCGAATTACGGGGACCGCGGAATCTGCGCCAGCATTTTGGGCGCATTCCGAGGAGCAGGAACATCCCTTATAGCCAGAACATCGATCTGCCCCCTGCGGTTCGCAGCCATCTTCCGGTGCATGCCCAGGACATATACCGCGAGGCCTTCAATCATGCGTTTGCCGCGCACGCCGGGGACCCGAGACAGGAGGAAGCCGCGCACCGCATCGCCTGGGCTGCCGTCAAACGGCGCTACGTGAAGGAAGGCGACGTGTGGGTTCCGCGCACCTGAGCGCGATACTCATGCGGCGCTGATGCGCCGCCCGTGCCGGCTGTCAGCGCAGGCCTGCTGCTCTACCGCCGGCGCAGCTCGGGCGCCGAGGTCTTTCTCGTGCATCCCGGCGGGCCCTTGTGGGCCGGAAAGGACGACGGTGCCTGGTCGATCCCCAAGGGGCTCGTCAAGCCGGACGAAGACGAATTCGCAGCCGCACAGCGCGAATTCACGGAAGAGACCGGGTTCGCTGTCAGCGCGCGCGGCGCGCGTGATCTCGGAATCTTTCGCCAAAGGAGCGGCAAGCGCCTGCACGCCTGGGCGCTCGAGGGCGACTGCGCCCCGGCAGATCTGACCAGCAATCTCTTCGCGATGGAATGGCCGCCGAGATCGGGACGAACGGCGCATTTCCCCGAGGTCGACCGCGGCGGTTGGTTTGACGCAGCGCAGGCCCGCATCAAGATCACCGCGGGGCAACGTCCCATGCTCGAGAAGTTCTACGCCGAGTTGGATTGACCGCCGTGAGCCGGCTGCCGCACTCAGCTCACGACACGCGTGATCCACTCACCCAGGAGCTTGCTCGCCAGAATGACGATGAATGCGAGCGCGACGTGCCGGGCAATCTCCGGCCACACGCGCACGCGGCGCTCGCGCGCCACGAGTATGGTGAGAATGACGAGCAGGCTCACGCCCCAGGCGAGCGCTGTCCAGAGCGCAAGCGACGGGGTGAGGCCCAGCACTATCAATACGAAACTGAGTGTCACTGCCAGACGCATCGCGAAGTTTGTCGCCGTTGCACGGAAGGCCGCGCGCTGCTCGAGGTGCTCGGCCTCCTGGTACACGTGAATGCTGAGAGAGTCCGTCAGATTGTCGGCGAGCGCGAAAATGAGTAACCCGGCGATGATCGAGCTACGCCGCCCGGAGGCGGCTTCGAGCCCGGCGATCAGCGCCATGCCGGTGACCACCGCCGATGTCGTGCCGTAGCTCACCTGCCGCAGATTCATGAACGACCTCGTAGGGCGCAACCGCGCCGTCCTGCGAAACCCATCACTGAATGAGTGAATAGCCGGGATATGATGTTAACTTGTGCTTGGCAAATGGTTCAGTCTGCGCAGACTCATGCGCATGTCGCATGCACTGCCAGCAGAGCTGCCGGTCGTAGTGGTTGAGCGCCTCCGCGCCGAGGGGGTAGCCACGCTCGAAGCTTGGCTGGCGCTCGGTCGCCGCCGGCGACAGATCTTTGGCGTCACACGCGCTGCAGTCGCGCAGCTCGACGCGCTTGCCAAAGCGGCTTTGCAACCCAAGTCCTGAGCCCTGTCCGCGCGGGATCAGCTTTTCGTGCGCGTGCGCGCCGCAAGGCCCGGACGCGAGCCGTGAGTCTCCGAGAACGTAAATGACCCACGGCGCAATCGTGAGCTCGGACTCCCAGCGGTAGGGCTCATCTTCCCGGCCAAGGGGTCTGTGGCACGCGATCAGATCCAGGCCGGATGCCGCAAACAGGCGCAGGTAGTCCTCGTGAGTCCACATGAAATCCACGATGGGGCGCCGATCTGCCACGTCCTTCATCACGATGCGCACGGCCTCGCCGCTCGCTGCCGTGCGATTTTCCGGAAACTCCCGGGTGGTGAACGAAACCCACTCTTGCAGGTAGATCTCGGGTGTCGAGTCCAGCAGGACGATGCGCCCATCGCGGTTCAGCAACCGGCGCAGGCCACGCAGAAGCCGGGCGCGTCTGGCGGTGTCGGGAATGTTGTCGAACGCAAATGCCGAGAGAATAAGGTCGCAGCGCGCGGGCTCGAGCCCGCTGAAATCGCCCTCCTCGACTAACACGTACGATCCCGCCGGGTCAGCCTCCTTCGCCAGCTCGATCATGCTGGCCGAGATATCGAGGCCGATGGCCGCAAAACCCAGCTTCTTGAGGAATCTCGTGGAGCGGCCGGTCCCGCAGCCGAAATCGAGCGCAACTCGTCCGGTGACCTGGGCCGCGATAAGAGCCGGCAGGTCGCGGTAGGCGAGATAGTAGGTCCCGGGAAACTCGAGGCTGGCATAGGCCCGCGCTCTTCGCGCATCGTCGTAAGTATTGGAAACCGGCGGCGCCTCGTGCACGGGGCGTGTACTCAGGCCTCGTAGACCCAGCGGCCACCCAGCATCGTGCGCTCGGGCTTCACGCTCATGAGATCCATAGGGTCGACCTTCAGCAGATCGTGATCCCAGACGACGAGGTCGGCGAGCTGGCCCGGCTCGAGCCTGCCTTTGATGTCCTCCTCGAAGGAGGCATAGGCGCCGTGCACGGTCGAGCAGCGAATCGCCTCCGCAACCGTGATGCGCTGGTTCGCGCCCCAGGTGTGACCGCTGGCGTCGGTGCGCGTGACCTCGGAGCGCAGCCAGAGCATCGGCTGTGCCGGGCTCGCGGTGTAGTCCGATCCGGGCGCCGCCTTGATGCCGGCGTCGAGGAAGTCGCGCATCGCGAACATGTGCTTGAGGCGCTCGTCACCGTAGAAATGCATCTTCTCGCCGTGGAAGTAGACGTAGCCGGCGAAAGGCAGCGGAATCACCCCCGCGGCCTTGATACGCCGCACCAGCTCGGGCGTCACGAGCGTGCAGTGCTCGATCCTGAGGCGCGGGTCGCGCCGCGGGAACTCGCGCTGCAGCTGCTCATAGACGCCGAGGATGGTGTCGATCGCCACGTCGCCGTTCGCATGCGTCCCGACCTGCCACCCGGCGAGATACGCCGTGCGCGCCTGCTCGTACAGCATCTCGCGCGAGGCGCGGCTGATGCCGCGGTAGTCGCCGAGGCCGGCGTACGGCTCCGACAGGAGCGCGGTGCGCTCGGAGATCGACCCGTCGGCGAACAGCTTGACGGCGCCGACGCGCACCCACTCGTCACCCAGGCCCGTGTGCACACCCGCGGCGATCATCTTGTCGAGCTGATCGAAGTCGATGTGCGTATAGAAGCGCCCCACGAGCTCCCCGGCATCGCGCGCATCCTGGTAGCCCTGGAGTATCTCCGGGTTTCCGTCGGCCTCGCAGGCCGAGGTGATGCCCTGGCTCGCGAACTGTTTCGAGATCAGCGCCGCGCCCTTGCGGAAGTCCGCGCGCGCCGGCGGCTTGCGTGCGAGCGCGAGCATCGTGTCGGTGGCTTTCTCCGCCACGCGGCCGTTGTGACGCCCGCTGGCATCGCGGAAATATTCGGCGTGTGGAGGATCCGGGGTGTTTTCCGCGATCTTCGCGAGCGCGAGTGCGCGCGAGTTGACGAATGCGGTGTGCCCCCGCGATGCAGCACTATCACCGGATGCTCGGGAGCCGCGGTATCGAGGTCGGCCCGGTCAAGGGGTCGCGGCGTCTTGGTGTCGTCGTACAGGAATCCGACTACCCACTCGCCCGGCGGCGTAGCCGCCGCCTTTGCGTGCAGGGCCGCCTCGATGGCCTCGATCGAATCCATCTCGAGCGGCACTTGAGTGAGGAGCGCCACGCCGCTGTCGCAGGGGTGCGCATGCGCGTCGTTGAATCCAGGTGTCACGCGCTTGCCGCCCAGGTCAACGCGGCGTGTACCCGGCGCTGCGAGCGCCAGCATCTCGGCGCTCGTGCCGATCGCGAGCACGCGCGGGCCGGCGAGCGCCAGCGCCTCGACCTCCGGCTCGCGCTCACCCATCGTCAGGATCTTGCCGTTGTGCAGCACCGTGTCCGGGCGGGTCTCCCAGCGGGCGAAGGCGACGGCGCCCGCGCCGAGCCCGGCGGCAATGAAGCTGCGGCGGCTGAGCTGCCGGCTCACGGCTTTCTCTTTGTCATTGCCTGCAAATGATGCACCGGCGCGACCTTAGCATGGATTCGCCGCGGTAACTCCCGGGCTCGGTTGATACCGCGGGCTTTCCGGGCGGATACTGTTTCATCGGGCGCGCACGTTCCGTCAACAACAACTGCAAACGAGGAGCGAGTCATGAACAGTATCGTTGCCCATCTGTCTTCCACACTCTCACGCGCCTGGTGGCTGCTGCTCCTGCGCGGCCTCGCGGCGGTCGCCTTCGGTGTCATTACCTGGGCCAAGCCCGGTATCTCACTCGCCTCACTGGTCCTGGTGTTCGGCGCCTATTGCCTGGCGGACGGCATACTCGGTGTCTGGACGGCACTCTCGGGCGCCCGCGACCACGAGTACTGGTGGCTGCTGCTGCTGGAGGGCTTGCTCGGCATCGGGGTCGGCGCCCTCACTTTCCTTGCCCCCGGGATCACCGCCCTCGCCCTGCTCTTCTATATCGCGATCTGGGCAATAGCCACCGGCGTTCTCGAGATCGCGGCAGCAATCCGGCTGCGCCGGGAGGTCGGCAACGAGTGGCTGCTGCTGCTCGCGGGCATCGCCTCGGTGCTGTTCGGTGCCCTGCTCGCCTGGCAGCCGGGAGCCGGCGCACTTGCGGTGCTGTGGCTGATCGGCTCCTATGCGATCGTCTTCGGAGTGCTCCTGCTGGTACTGGCATTCAAGACACGCAGGTTCGCCCACTAGATCAGCTGGCGGGCGCGCTGCACGGTGAGGTGAGGGTTCCGGAATGGCCGCGGTGATTCCCCTGCGCGATGCCTCCCGGCGGCCGACACGATTCCCGGGTGTCACGGCCTCCCTCATCGTGATCAACGTCATCGTCTTCGTTCTCGAGCTCTCGCGCGGGGAGGCGTTCGTGACCCGCTGGGCGGTGATTCCTGCGGATATCAGCTCCGGGCATCATCTGCTCACCATCGCCACGGCGCTGTTCATGCATGGCAGCTGGCTGCACATCATCAGCAACATGGTGTTCCTCTGGGCCTTCGGCCCGGTGGTGGAAGATCTGATGAGCCCGGGGCGTTACCTGGCGTTCTACCTGCTGGGCGGGCTCGCCGCGACGCTGGCGCAGGTCGCTGCGGCTCCCGTCTCCACCGTACCCTGCCTGGGCGCAAGCGGCGCGATTGCGGCGGTGATGGGGGCATTCCTCGTGAGCTACCCCCGTGACAGGATTCGCTCGCTGCTCGTGATCGTGGTGTTTGTCACCGTCACCTACGTGCCCGCCGTGCTCCTCATCGGGGTGTGGTTCCTGATTCAGTTCCTCAGCCTCGGGGCCGTCGGTCAGCAGTCAGCCGGTGGCGTGGCGTACGCGGCGCACGTCGGCGGCTTCATCTTCGGGGCCATCGCCGTGCGGCTGTTCGAGGGCCGGCCGCGGCGCACCTCGGGCTGACTCGACGGCAGCGGCGCGGGACCGTTCGCGCGGTTCAACCCGAGCGTTCTCCGGCGCCGCCGGACTCGCGCCAGCCTTGATGGCTCGAGGTACACCCGATCCCAGGGTTGAACTGGTTGCGAGGATCCAGGGCGCGGTAGAAGGCTGCGAGCACCGGCTTGGCCTCGTACAGATGCCCGACGTTGTGCTCGGCCGGATATTCAGCGCCCCGTCGATCGAGCAGTTCTCGCATGTGGTGCTCGAGGGCCCGGGCATCGTGGCCCTTCGCCACGATGTAATCCTGGTGAAAGACGTGGCAGAAAAAATGCCCGTAATAGATCTTGTGCACGAGGGCCGCCTCGATTTCCGGCGGCAGTGTCTCGAACCATTGACGCTCGTTGCGCCGCAGGGCGACATCGAGTGAGATGAGGCTCTCGACCTCGGCTGCGTGCAGCACCCGGTAGCGCACCGCCGCGCCCGCGGTGACGAAGCGGTGCAGAAACGCCCGGGCCGCTTCATCCGGGGTGCACTCGAAAAAGGCCCCCGCCGCCGACGGATAAATCGCGGCCAGATAGGTCCGCGCCTCCGCGATGCCGTTGCCGGACATCTGCAGCATGAGATGGTGCTGGTAGCGCTCGCGATACTCGCGCAGGCGCCGCGGCAGGTGCGTGGGAAACAATCTGCCGATAGCCTGCAGCAGCCGGTCGCTGAAGCCCGGCCCGGTGATGCCCCAGCGGTCGCCGAGCGCATCGAGGTGCGCCTTCAGGCGCAACAATTGCGGCAGCCGCCCGGTCCCCAGATACCTGATGGCAAGGAACATGTCCTTGCCGTAGGCCGCGGAGATATCGAATGCGGTTCGATGCAGATACTCAGCCGCCACCGGCAGCTCCGTGAAGGTGCTGAGCATGTGGCGTCTGAGGCGCGTGAGCTCCGCGGTGTCGTTGGATCCGACGTAGAAGAGGACGGTCGCGGATTCGCTCGCGAAGGTCTCGAGGCGAACCGCGAACAGGATCAGCCTGCCGGCGCTCCCCGAGGCTTCGAAGAGGTGCGTGGCGTCGGCGTTGAAGCGTGCCGGCGTGTCCGCATCGACATCACGGACACGCTGCAGGTAGTCGCGCGCCGAGATTCTGCGCGCCGGGTCGTATTCGATGTCGCGCTCGCCGTAAGCGCGCGCTTCGAGCCGCTGCAGTATCGATTCGGGCTCGGTTCCGAGATTCACGCCCAGATGATTGACGAGTCGCAACTCTCCCGCCGGGTCCAGTTGCGCGAACAGTGCCATTTCCGTGAAGGCGGGACCGCGGCGCACGAGCGCACCGCCGGAGTTGTTGCACACCCCGCCGAGCACGGATGCCCCCACGCACGATGAGCCGATGACCGAATGCGGCTCGCGCCCGATCGGTTGCAGGGCGCGCTCGAGCTCATCGAGGGTCGAGCCGCCAAGGCAGATGACCTGGCGGCCTGCGTCGATCAGGTGGATGCCGGTGATGCGCCGCGTGCTGATGATGACGACGGCCCGATCGTAGTCATCGCCGTAGGGGGTGGATCCGCCCGTGAGGCCGGTATTCGCCGCCTGCATGATGACGATGACATTGGCGGCGACGCACGCCTTGACCACGCGCCACTGCTCGAGGAGCGTGCCGGGCCGTACCACGGCGAGCGCGCGACCCGAGCCGTAGCGATAGCCGGTGCGGTAACGGCGGGTCTCCTCCCCACCGGTGAGGACATATCGCGCCCCGACGATCGATCTCAAATCTTCAATGAGCCTGGACGTCTGCGCCACCAAGTGCTGTCCCCTTCTGACGCGCCCTCTTTCCGAGCCGACGGGAGAATACCGTTCCCAATTTCGTTGCAGGGCCGCTGGGCTTGCTGCTCTGCACCATGATAGTGCGTCCGGCATATGGGCGGAGCCTTGCCAGCCGTCTGCACCTCTGGCACTTTTCAGAGCAACGACGCCGCTGCTTGTGCGGTCGTCTCACTCGCGATCAGGGGGCTGTGACCATGGAATCGACCATTCTCGCCGCGATAACAGCAGCGTTCCGTCCACGCACTGACATCGGACCGATACTGGGCCGAGGCCGCGGGGCTGCGCGCGTTTGCACGCTGTATGGCAGCGCTCTCGCGGCGGTGTGCCTCGCGGGGCTCGCCGCCACAACTGCCCCGGCCGTGGCAGCCGGCGCGAGCACCACTCCGTCGGATCAGGGTCTCGCCGAGGTCGTCGTCACCGCGGAGAAAGTCGTATCCACGGTGCAGGAGGTGCCGATCAGCCTCACGGCGCTGGACGGCAGCGCATTGCAGTCTGCGGGCATCACCAGTGTGCAGGACATCGCACACGACGTCCCGGGTCTGTCCATGCGTTATGCCGGACCGGGGCTGACCGAGTACGAGGCGCGCGGCCTGGCATCGAACGGCGGCGCAGCGCCCACGGTGGGCTTCTATCTCGATGAGATCCCGCTGTCACCGCCGGCATTGTCGCAGTCCGGCAAGGTGGTGATCGACCCCAGTCTCTATGACATCGCGCGCGTCGAGGTCCTGCGTGGCCCGCAGGGGACACTCTACGGCTCCGGCTCCATGGGCGGCACGGTGAAGGTCGTCACCAACCAGCCCAAACTCAATACGTGGGAAGCCACGTTCCAGGGAGGCTTGTCGGACACGCAGGGTGGCTCGGGCAACGGTGGCGGCAGCGCCATGGTCAACATACCGATGGGCGATGTGCTCGCGCTGCGCGTCGTCGCGAGCGATCAGTACCGCAGCGGCTGGATCGACAACATCACGGTACATCCCTTTCCGGTCACGCTGGGAAACCCTATCCAGGGCAACGTCCAGTCGGCGCCCATAACGAACGATATCCACGACGCCAACACCATGAAACTGACGGGCGTGCGCGGACTCCTGCTGTTCCAGCCGAACGATGCCGTGTCGATCACCGCGACGGCAATGGGACAGCACATGATCCTCGGAGGGTATGACCTGCTCGACGGCAGCCCGACCAGCTCGTTGCCGAGTCGCGTCTATGACGCGCACTACGAAGCGTTCCCCTACCGCGAAGGTATCCACGACGACATCGCGATCTACGGGCTCACCGGGACCTTCAACCTCGGCTTTGCCGACCTGACGAGCGCGACCTCGTACTGGGACCGTCTCAACTGGCAGACCCAGGACGCCTCGGAATCGCTCTACTACACCAATAACGGCGGCACACCGTTCGTGCTCGTGCCGTACGGCGAGAAGGACCCCTCCCATCAGATCAGCCAGGAACTGCGGCTCACTTCGCACGACACCGGACGGCTGCATTGGGTGACGGGTGTGTTCTACAGCTCGCTGCGCTCGGTATGGATCGAGCTCAGCAGCAACCCTGCGGTTGCCCAGGTCGACCCCCAGGTACCCGATGGCTCGTATTTCACCTCCTACAACCCCTACACCGTCAAGCAGACGGCGCTGTTCGCCGACGGGTCCTACAAGCTGACGGACACCCTGAAGCTCGCCGCGGGCGTGCGCTGGTACACGTACAAGAGCCAGCAGGATGAGTACTCGTGGGGCTTCGACGGCCCGTTTCCCACACCGCCCCCGGCACCGGCGATCACGCGCGCCTCGGACAATGGCTTCAATCCGCGCATCAACCTGTCCTATGAGCCGAGCAAGGACTTCAACAGCTACATCACGGCCTCGCGCGGCTTCCGGCCGGGCGGTGCGAACCAGTTGCTGCCGCCGCCGAATGAGTACCCGTTCTGCTCGAAAGGCGCGCTGACCTTCGGTCCGGACAGCGCCTGGAATTACGAGATCGGCGAGAAAGCCCGGTTCTTCAACAACCGGCTGACGATCAACGGCGACGTCTATTACATCAAGTGGAATGGCGTGCAGCAGGTATTCACGCTGCAGTGCGGCTACCAGTACTACGATAACGCCGGCAACGGGCGCTCGTTCGGACCCGAGCTCGAGGTCAACGCCAGGCTTGCCGAGGCCTGGACCCTGTCGCTGAGCGGAGCATACACCGACGCCAAGATCACCAGCCCCAACGCGGAGTACCACACCTACCTCTCCACCCTCGTGTTCGCGCCGGATGGAGTCACGCGGCCCTGTCCGGTGGTCGGCAATTGCGTCGTGCCCATCATGAACGTGCCCAAGGACACCGCCAGCGTCGCGCTCACCTACGGCACGCAACTGTTCGGCGATTACCAGCTGACGGCGCGGATCGACGATGCGTTTGTCGGCACGACGCCCGACGTCGCGTACTACTTTGGCTATACGCTGCCCTCGTACAACATCTCGAACCTGCGCTTCAGCCTGGCGCATGCCAGCTGGTCGGCGAGTCTGTTCGTCGACAATCTGACCAACAAGGTCGCCCTGTTGAGCGCCAACAATACGAGCTTCCAGTTCAACATCCCGCAGGTGGTGAGGTACTCGACCAACCAGCCGCGAACCTACGGCACGCAGGTCAACTACCGCTTCTAGAGACGGATCGGTGAGATTCCGTGTCGCAGGAGTACTGGCTTTCGCGCTCGCGGGCGGGGTGCCCGCGGGCGGCACCGCCGCCGCTCAGGACGATCTCGACCCGAACGCCAGGCTGCAGCTCGCCGAGCCGCACGTTACCGCCACACTCACGCCCACTCATCAGCGGCGGCTGTACGTGCTCGATACGGCGTTTCCGGCGGCGGAGGCGGCCAGAACCTACATCCTGGATGGCGCCACCGGGGCCATCGAGGGGATGTTCAACCAGGCCTACTGGCCGAATTTTGCGGTTTCCCCCGACGGCAGCGAGCTCTACGCGGTGGACTCCTATTGGGAGAAGCACACCCGCGGCAAGCGCAGCGATTACATCGTCGTGCGTGACGCGCGCACCCTCGAGGTCAAGGAAGACATTCCGCTGCCTGCGGGACGATTGCTCATCGTATCGAAAAAATACAACTTCGATGTGACACCCGACGGGCACTATGGCCTTACCTACAACCTCGCGCCACAGACCGCGGTCACCGTCACCGACCTGCGGACACGCCGCTCCGTAGGAACGATCGGCATTCCGGGCTGCGGCCTGATCTTCGCCCAGGCCGCAAACCGCTTCTCGACGCTGTGCGCGGACGGCTCGATCGTCACGGTCACTTTTGATGAAACCGCCAGGAGCAGCCTCAAGCGCGCGCCGCAGGTCTTCGACGCCCGCAACGACCCGGCTTTCGAGCACTCCGCCTGGGACAAGCACGGCCAGATGCTCTACCTCATCACCTACCACGGAAGCGTCGTGCCCGTGAGCCTCGCGGCCGATCAGGCGGTGGCGGGCGTACCGTGGTCGCTGACGACCGCGGCCGAGCGCGCCGCCGGGTGGCTGCCAGGCGGCTGGCAGGTAAGTCACTTTCACTCCGCGAGCCACCGCCTCTATGTCCTCATGCACCAGGGGCGCTATTGGACGCAGAAGAGCTCGGGCAGGGAGGTCTGGACGTTCGATGCACCGAGCGGCCGGCGGCTGCAGCGGATCCGGCTGCCGGAGCCGGCACAGTCGCTGGCAGTCTCTCAGGATGCCGATGCTCTTCTGTATACGATCACCGACAGTGAGCGGATTTGCGGTTTCCGCGCGGCGACCGGCAAGCTGCTCTATCGGACGGAGCCGCTCGGCTTCACGCCGCAGCTGCTGACCGTGTGGGGTGACTGAAGACATGAACCCGGGTTCCACCACGCGGCTGGATCGCTGGTTCGAGGGGCTGAGCCGCACGGCCGCGCGCCGGACGTCCCGGCGCAGTTTCCTCGCGCGCTGCGGCCTGTGGCTGTTTGCCAGCTCGGCGCTGCCGCTGCTGCCCGTGGCGCGGCCGATCGATGCAGCGGAGCCCCCGGGCAAGCGCAAGCCGGCGGCAAAATTCGCTTCCGAGTTCGCCAATCATGCACAGACCCACGATCCCACGCGTTGCAATTACTGGCGCTACTGCGCGAGCGATGGCTACATGTGCGCCTGCTGCGGCGGCGGACCCAACACCTGCCCTCCGGGAACGGTGCCGGCGCCGACCTCCTGGGTAGGCACCTGCATCAATCCGGAGGATGGCAAGACCTACCTGATCGCCTACCGCGACTGCTGCGGCCAGGACTCCTGCGGTCGCTGCCCTTGCCTCGGCCAGGAAGGGGACATGCCCTCGTACCGGCCGCAGGTCAACAGCGATATCGTCTGGTGCTTCGGTGCCTCGAGCATGGTGTATCACTGCTCGAGCGCGGGTCTCGTGGGCCTCGCGGAATGAGCGCGCGCTGGCGAGCACGGCGCGCGGGAAGCCTGCTCGCCTGCTGTGCCCTGTCCCTCCCGGGTTACGCTCCCGCCCAGAGTGCGCTGGCGGTCAGCAACGTCCCCGATGTCATCACCCGCCGCTCGGGCCTTCGGGTCGCGCCCATGTCGCGCGCCGCGCAGATCTATGCCGGCAACTGCCAGGGCTGCCACGGGGATCTCGGTTCCTCGGCCCGGGAAATACCGCCGCTCGCCGGCAGGGTCGGCTACTTTGCGCGACTTCCGGCGGGGCGGCGCTACCTCGTGCAGGTGCCCAACGTGGCGTTGAACGCGAGCTCGGACGAGGACATCGCCGCCGTGCTCAACTGGGTTCTCATGACTTACAGCCGCGCACAGCTGCCGGCAGACTTCACTCCCTACACGGCCGCGGAGGTATCGCAGCTCAGGCGGGCGCGTATCGACGTGGTTGCCGAGCGCGCGCGCGTGGTCCGCGAGCTCGTGAGCGCGCGGCAGATCCCCTCGGCCGAGGCGCTGGCGCTGCCGCAGATTGCGCTTTACTGAGGTTTTCGGGGAGCCCGCTCGGATGTCGTGCTCCGCTCTCCGCGCCCTCACCCGGGCTGCTGCGACCGCGCTCGGCGCTCTTGCGGCAGTTGCGCCGGCGGCGCCCCCTGACGGCATCGCCCTCGGTCGCGAGAAGTTCGTGCAGTGTGCGCCGTGTCATGGCGCCGACGGGCGCTCGACAGTCGTGCCGCAGTACCCCAAGATCGGCGGACAGTCCGCGGCCTACGTGGTCATCGCGCTGCGTGCATATCGGGAGGGGCGCCGGCTCGGGACCTTTGCCGCGATGATGAGCGAGGTGGCGAAGCCGCTCAGCGACGCGGACATCGACAATCTGGCTGCCTACGTCGAATCGCTCGATAGCGGGAAATGACCCCCGCTGCCGAGGTAAGGGGATCAAGCTCATGGCAAAACTCATCCACTCCATGATCCGCGTGCTGGATCTCGGCCGCTCGGTCGCCTTCTACGAGCAGGCTTTCGGCCTCAGGGAGTCGCACCGGCTCGAGTTCCCGACCTTCACGCTGCTTTATCTGCGCGAGCCCGAGAGCGGCGCCGAAATCGAGCTCACCTGGAACAAGGGTCAGTCGGAGCCCTACACCCATGGAACCGGCTACGGTCATATCGCGTTCTGCGTGCCTGCGCTGGAGGAGCACCGCCAGAAGCTGCTGCAGGCAGGCTATGCGGCCGGGGACATCAAGTCGCTGAACGCAGCGAGCGGTTCGGCGCGCTTCTACTTCACCACCGATCCCGACGGCTACAAGATCGAAGTGCTCGAGCGCGGCGGTCATTACGTGTGAGTAGCGCGAGGGCGTCAGTGGACACGGCGGCTTCGGCCAGGCTGCACACAGGCGAGCTGCAGCGCACGCTCAGCTTTCACGATCTCGTCATGTACGGCCTGGCGTACGTTTGCCCCGCCGCACCTTTCCAGATCCTCGGATTCGTCTGGCTGAAGTCCGGTGGCCTGATCGCGCTGGCTTACATCCTCGGTGGCGTGTGCATGTACTTCACGGCGCGCAGCTACGCGGTGATGACCGCGGCAGTGCCGAGTGCCGGCTCGGTCTACGGCTTCGCGCGTCACGCGCTCGGGCCGTTCGCCGGCTTCATCGCCGGCTGGATGATCCTGCTCGACTACATGCTGATCCCCGGCTACATGTACGACGTGATCGCCGTGGCGCTGGAGACGCTCGTGCCGCGCGTGGATCGCGCCATCTGGATCGTGCTGGTATGCGCGCTGACCCTCGGCATCAACTGGTTCGGGCTCAAGGTCACCACGCGCGTCAATCTGTTCTCGGTCGTCTCACAGCTGCTGCTGATCGCCGTGCTGCTGGCGTTCTCGGTGCTGGCACTGCATGCCGGCAAAGGTAACGGCGCGCTGACGCTGAAGCCGATCTTCTCGCCGCCGCTGTTCAACCTGCACGGACTGTTCGCCGCGACTTCCATATGCGTCATGTCCTTTCTCGGCTTCGACGCCGTCTCGACGCTCGCGGAAGAGGTCAAGAGCAACGACCGCCGCCAGGTAGGACGCGCGATCGTCTGGGTGCTGATCCTCTCGGCCACCCTCTTTACCGTGATAGCGTGGGTACTCGGGAATCTCCTGAGTGGCCTCACGATCAAGGATGCGGCCGCAGCGAGCTATGAGCTCGCCGCATGGTCGATCGGCCCGTGGGCTTCGATCACCCTTGCCTGGGCCACGGCGACCGTCATCGGGATCACCAACGTGCTGCCGATGCAGGTGGGCGTTGCCCGGATACTGTTCGCGATGGGCCGCGACCGCCAGCTCCCGCAAGCGGCCGCCCGCATACATCCGAAGTACGGCACCCCGTATGTCGGGATGCTGGTCACGGGAGCGATCACCGGCACCGTGGCGCTCATCATGCGCTACCACGTGGACGAGATCGCCTCGCTGGTGAATTTCGGCGCACTGAGCGGCTTTCTGCTGCTGCACGTGTCGGTGCTCGCGAAGTTCGGCATCCGCGCCCGCTCCGGTGAGCGCTTCGCACACATCGCCGTGCCCGTGCTGGGCGCCGCCGTCGTGCTCGCCGTCATGACGGGGATGAGCTCGCTCGCGCTCACGCTCGGCAGCGGCTGGCTGGTCGCGGGCCTCTTGTACGGGGCGGTCCTGCATCGCGGCCGCCGGGACGCACTGCCGGTCTGAAGCGCTGCAGGCACGCACCGGGCGCCTGCAGAGGGTGCCTCACCACATCATGAACGGGGCCACGGCCTCATCACGGACGACGCCGCGCGCAACGTCGCTGAGCGCTTGGTCGATGATCGCAGCGCCCTCGTGGGCTTCCGCCTCCGTGAGGGTGAGCGGCGGGGTGAGCTCGAGCACGTTGCCGCGCAGCCCGACGTAGAAAAACACGGCCCCGAGCTGCCAGGCGCGATAGACCACCTTGGCGGTGGTGGCCACCGCTACCGGCTCGCGGGAGTGCCGATCGCTGACCAGCTCGACGCCGATGGTCAGTCCGCGGCCGCGCACGTCGCCGATCATCGGCTGACG
>Ga0187769_10001071_pt1 | contig 15283 bp, 19 predicted proteins | sample 0116_SJ02_MP02_1_FD_133140 | JGI IMG/M metagenome (GOLD analysis project Ga0187769, IMG submission 133140) | Tropical peat soil microbial communities from peatlands in Department of Meta, Colombia - 0116_SJ02_MP02_10_MG | ecosystem: Environmental > Terrestrial > Soil > Wetlands > Peat | place... | reverse complement strand
GCGGTCGCGGCCGCCCACAGGAAGCAGGCGAGCTCGCGGGCGCACGCGACGGTGATCACGTTGCCGGGCTTCTTGCGTTCCTGCATCCGGCGATGGACCCGGTACAGGCGGGTCTGGGCGCGCCGGGCGATCTGCAGGACGTGGTCGGGCAGCCCCTCCTGGCGCTCGTAGAGCGTCTTGCCGATCCGCGGTGGGCGGGCGTAATGCCAAGCAGCCTCGACGAGGATCCGCCGCGCGTACTTCGAGCCGGTCTTGGTGATCGACCCGTTGCGGTCTGACTCGCCGGACTGCTCGCGCGAGGGCACCAGCCCAAGCCACGATCCGAGCTGGACCGCGCGCGGGAACCGGGTGAAGTCGGCGACCTCGAGCACGAGGATCAGCGCCGAGAGCGTGTCGATCCCGCGGAACGCGCGCAGCCGGCGCACCAGCGGCCAGAACTCGGGGTCGGTCGCGACCCATGAGAGCCGCTCGTCGAGCGTCTGTTTGCGGGCGGTCAGCCCGTCGCAGGCGGCGAGGTTGTCGATGAACGCCAGCTCGGTGTTCTGATGCGCGAAGGTCTGCGATCCCAGCCACTCGCGGTGGACGTTTGTCCACGTCGAGCGATCCCAGACGCGACCGTGACGCAAAAGCCGCTTCGAGAGCCGGTGCCGGCAGCGCATCAGATCGACCCTGACCTGCTCGCGTGCGCGAGCGAGATCGCGGGCCGCCTCGAACGTCGGCGACGGGACCACGATCGGTGTGAGCGCCCCCGCCATCAACTGCCGCAGCAACAGGTCGGTATCGCGACGATCGGACTTGTGCCGATCCCCCGGCGGACGCGGCGTCTTGGACGGCGCGATCACCTGACAATCGATCCCCGCCGCCACCGCCGCCCGATACAACCCGAACCCGGTCGGGCCCGCCTCGTAACAGCAGCGCACCGGCCCCGGCAGCGAAGCCAGCCATCCGACCACAGGCTCCACCGCGCCCGTATCGAATCGTTGACGCGTGAGCTCGCCGGTGATCACATCCATCGACGCCGCGTAGGTCGAGCGCGCGTGGACATCCATCGCGGCCCATGTCATCGTTCCGGTCACGGCCGGACCTCCTTCGTATGGGGTCAGCCGGAGCCACTCTCCGGCCAGTCAAACCCCCGCACAATGCGTTCGAGGTCCGGCCTTCAACGCCTGCGCGAATCATCCCCCATATCGTCTAGAGCACAGACGGTCTCGGACCGTCGGACGTCGGGTTGATCTACCGGCCTGACGACGGGCCTGAACAGGCGGTGATCGCCGCCGGCCCCCGGCGCGTCAGCGAGCGACGCATGCGAGCTCGCGGGTCTGTCGCGAACGACGGAACGTCTGGATCTACGCGGACGCGCCGACCTGCTCGATGCGGGCCCGGAATCTCTTAGTTGCGATTTACGCGCACCGGTACTCGAGACGGCTACGCTCCTACCGCTAACTGGAGCGGATCGCTGGGATCGGCTTCGACCGCCGAGGGGGTCTGTAGCCGTGATCGATCAAGCCGTATCCGTGCCAGCGGGCGTGGTGTCTGCCGAGACCAGCCAGCGGGCGGGCGACGTGCCGCAAGCGCCCGGGTTCTGGCGAGAGACGCTGTCCGTGTACGCGAGGCCGCGCCCGCTGCGCGGTGCGGTGGATTTGGTCACTTCGGTCGTCGCGTACCTCGCGATGAGCGTTGCGATGTATTTCTCGCTCGAGGTCTCGCCTGCGCTGGCGCTGGCGCTCGCGCCCGTAAGCGCCGTCTTCCTGCTGCGGACGTACATCATCTTCCACGACTGCTCGCATGGGTCGTTTCTCGCGTCCCGACGCGCCAACGCGTGGCTGGGCACCTTCTGCGGCCTGCTCGTGCTCTCGCCGTTCGTCCGTTGGCGCCACGACCACGCCGTTCACCACGCTACCTCCGGCGATCTGGACAAACGCGGCGTCGGTGACCTCCCGACGCTGACGGTCGCCGAATACCTAAACCGTTCGCGGCGCGGTCGACTCGGCTACCGGTTCCTCCGCAGCCCGGTCGTGATGTTCGGGCTGGGTCCGGTGTTCGCGATGATCATCGGCCCGCGGATCGTCGCGCGCAACGCGACCCCGCGGATGCGCAACAGCGTGCTCAGGACCGATCTCGCGCTGGCCGTGATCGCCGGCGCCCTGTTCTGGGGGATCGGGATCGGGGACTTCATGCTCGTGTGGGGTCCGGCTGCGCTGGTCGGAGGCGCCGTCGGGATCTGGCTGTTCTACGTCCAGCACCAGTTCGAGGACGCCTACTGGCAGCGTTCAGAGCGCTGGAGCTACGCCGACGCGGCGCTGCGCGGCAGTTCGTTTCTCAAGCTCCCGAAACCGCTGCAGTTCGTGACCGGGAACATCGGCTACCACCACATCCACCATCTCAGCGTCCGGATCCCGAACTACAACCTCCAACGCGCGCACGAGGAGAACCCGATCTTCCACAGCGTGCCGACCCTGTCGCTCCGGGACGGACTGCGCGCCGTCACGTTGAAGCTCTGGGATGAACAGCGCGGGCGTCTGGTGACCTTCGCGCAGGCTCGCGCCTGCCACGCCTAACCCGTTGGCACGGACTCAGTGCCTCCGCCGGACTGGCGGCCAAGCGAGAGCGTCGGGCGACCGAACGTGCGGCGTGAGCGGTAGCTGGTCTTGGTCAGGAGCGCCGGTGCTTTCTCGGTCCCTTTTGCGGCTGAACTGGCTCTTGAATGCCCCGTGGCCGCACCTGTCTCCAAGAGCGAGCCCTGGCCGGAGTGAGTCGGCGACTTCCCTGCCCCGCCTAGCGGCAGGGAAGGTCGACCCCAACCTCAGAGTAGGGCGAGCGCGACAAACATCCGGGAGGATCCGGCCGTGCGAGTGGTCGATCAGCTCGCCAGTCTTCGCCACGAACGCGTCCTCCATTCACTGGCCGCTTCGGCTCGACCGCGAGCATCCCGCCCGACTGATCGCCGCGTCCGCACTGTGGCTCGCGTCTAGGTTCGGTCCCGGAGCGGGCCTGGCGGAACGCCGGAAGGGGGTTTCTACGTCGTCGCGCAGCTTCTGTGCTTCGCGGATGGTCTGGAGTTTCTTGAGCGCCTGGTGCTCGATTTGGCGGATGCGCTCGCGAGTGACGTTGAACGTGCGGCCGACCTCGTCGAGTGTGCAGGGGCGCTCGGTGCCCAGGCCATAGCGCAGCTCGAGCACGCGGCGCTCGCGGTAGCTGAGGTTCTCCAGCGCCTTCCGCAGCGCTTCCCTGGTGAGGGTATCCACGGCGCGCTCGTACGGCGACTCGGCGTGCTCGTCGGCGATGAGCTGGCCGAACTCGGACTCCTCCTCATCGCCAACAGGCTTCTCGAGCGAAATCGGCGCCTGCGCGGAGCGCTTGATCGATTCGACCTCGTCGGGCTCGAGACCGGTCACCTCGGCGATCTCCTCGACCGTCGGCTCGCGGCCAAGCCCGGTCAGCAGCTTGCGCTCCGCCCGCCCGATCTGGTTGAGCTTCTCGACGATGTGAACGGGGATCCGGATCGTGCGCGCCTTGTCCGCGAGCGCTCGGGCGACTGCCTGGCGGATCCACCAGGTCGCGTAGGTCGAGAACTTAAAGCCGTGGCGGTAGTCGAACTTCTCCGTGGCGCGGACGAGGCCGATGGTGCCCTCCTGAATGAGGTCCAAGAACGGCAGCCCCTGGTGGCGGTAATTCTTCGCGATCGAGACGACCAGCCGGAGGTTCGCCTCGACCATCTGCTGCTTGGCCTCGAAAGACCCGCGCTCGATCCGCTTGGCGAGATCGACCTCCTCCTGGGCGCTCAGCAGCCTGACCTTGCCAACGCCCTTGAAAAACAGCTGCAGACCGTCGGTCGTCGCCTCGGGCTTGAGATCCAGCGGAGCCTTGCGGCGGGTGCGCTTCTCGGACGCGCGCTCGACCTTCAGGCTCGCCGCGGTGGCTGGGTCGATCTCCTCGACCAGCTCGATCTCACAGCGCTCGACCAGACCGTGCAAGTCCTCGACATCGGTTTCGTCGAGGCCGAGCTCGGCCGCGGCGGTCGCGATCTCCGCGAAGGTGAGCACGCCGACCTGCTGCCCGCGAGCGATCAACCCCTTGACCTCTTCAAGCTCCTTCAGGTCCGCCGCCGACATCTCGTCGTTCGCGTTCACCTCGCGCGACTCAAACCGACTCATGACGGCGCGTCACGTGCGCGCACCGAACAGGTCGACCGTGACGTTCGCGGGCGCCCCGCTTGGCGGTGACGTCGTCCTCGCGAGTTGACGGCAAAGCCGAGTGCATGTTCATGACTCGCGGTCCGTGCCGGCGGCTCATGGGGGGCAAGTGACCAGGTACGACGCCCCAGCGGAAGGGAAGCTCAGCCGACAGGTTGGGCGGCAAACCTGCCTCATGACCCGACCCTTTCCATAGAAGCCTGAAGGCGAGTCTACGCCTCTCCGTAGATCGGGCCCAAACGGACCCTTGCGAGCACCTCCGCCCAGCTCGGACGCGGGCACTCTCGGTGCTCGGCACGCTACGCTTGCCGCTGTCCGTGCCGGGCATGTCGCCCGGCGACGAAGTGCCAGCGTTCGTAGTTGTTGCTCTCGCACCTCCCGCGTTTCGCAGCACGAGAGCTCCCAGGAGGGATTGCATGGCAACCGGAACGGTGAAGTGGTTCAGCGACGAGAAGGGCTACGGATTCATCACGCCCGACGACGGCGGCAAGGACCTGTTCGTCCATCACTCCGCGATCGGCGGCAACGGCTTCAGGTCGCTGACTGAGGGCGCAAAGGTGTCCTACGACACCGAGCAGGGCGCGAAGGGCCCGGCGGCAGCGAACGTGCGGGCGCTCTAGCCGTCTCGGATCGCCCCGCCGCGGACGCACCGAGTCGCTGCGGGTTCGGGAGGACTGGCTGGTTCCGCGGCCTTTCAATAGGGCTGTGCTCGTGCTCGCGGGTGAAACTCCACGACGAAGGAGGGCCTGGCATGGCCTCAGGCGGCAGGAAGAAGACCACGTTCGAGAAGCTCGCGCGTGAGAGCAGGCTTCGCGAGCGTCGGCTCGAGAAGCAGGCTAAGAAGGAGGCGCGCAAGCGGGCGGCCGACACGCAGCTTCCGCAGTCCAGCGACAAAGGGCCCGGCGAGGACGGTAATGCTCGTGCCCACGCGTCGCGCGACGGCGACGGCGGGTAGGCCCCGGGTGTCGTCGCCTGGATCGGCTGAATCATCTGCATCACAGGTGAGGGCGTGGCGCGGCGGTCAGGTCGACGGATGCCGAACCTCGATTCTGACGAGAATCGAGCCATGCCTGGCGCTGTGACGCAGATCTTGATGGGCCGGCGGCGATCGCGAGGGTCCTTCACCGGCGGGCGGTTCTCGTGTCGCTGACCGCTCGCTCAGGCTCGTGTTGCAGGCTGGGTTCTACGCGGGCCCGGGCTTGCGAGGGCGATCGATGGGTCGAGTCGCCGTTGTGTTCGCTAACGAGACAGATCACCTTCCTAGGAGCCGGCGGCTCGGAGCATCATCACATGCTCAGGATTGATGGCCAGGGCCTCTCCTGTTTCGGCCTCGGTGAGCCATGCCAGCTGCATGATCGAGCCGCGAGCCGCGTCGATGATGATCCGTTCGACGTCCCGAGCGTCCCCCTCGACGTGGTATCGGTCGCCGGTCAGGACGGTTATAAACGTTGTGTGGGTCGCGGGCTGCCGCGACCCCTCGCTTGAGCTCATTGGGTTCAGGTTTGCCGTGTCAGCACCGGTTGCGTGTCGGTGGCGGCATCGGGGTTAGTCAGACAGTGAAGTCCTGTTCGAGGGCCAGAACGGATGAGAGGCTATCGTCACGCCGCCGGCGTTGGAGGCCTGCAGCCGGTGCTACGGTGAAGCGTGCGGGTGGTGTTGCCGCCCGTGAGGTTCTCCCCGCCGACGCCGCGAATCTCCCTCCGACCACGTGTGACCGCGCCGGCCAACGAAGGAGATCGATGCCCACCCACCGCCACCAACAGCTCGTGGCGTTTCGCTTGAACGGGGCGAGGCAGGAGTCCGGCTCGGCGGACGGAATCACTTTGATCGCGCACGCTCGTCGGGTGATCCGGTGAAGACGACGCGCGAGAAGGCCGAAGAGAAGCGCGCGGCGAAGCTCGAACTGGTCCGCGAGCAAGTCCAGAGCGGTTCGCTGGTGATCCGGCAGATGACCGATGCGGAGCGCCGCCGGTATCCGCCTCGCCCCGCTCCGCCGAAACGCCCCGCTCGCGAGCGCGGGTTGTAGCACGCGTGACCGCGTTCTTCATCCCCGGAATCGCGGACGACCCGCCGATCCGCGAGGACGCTTATCGTGACTTGCGCACACAGATTGAGCTTGAGATGGGGAGTCTTCCCTGTGCTCGCCGAATCGTGAAGCTGTGGGCGCGCCGGGGAAGCGTGGATTGCGTCACCGAGGTAGGCCAGCGTGACCCGTTGCGCGGCGGTACCGTGATCGCGATTTTTGACATGGGCCCGCATCGGCCGTTCGTCGTCTGCTGGCAGCAAGACCTCGGGAGCCGACACGGCGTCCGCGAGATCCTGGGGTGCAACGCCTACTCCGTGCTGGAGTTCGACGCGTGAGCTCGACCAAGACGATCGAGCAGCCGCAGGCCCGAGGCCGACACTACCACGACCGGGTCACGCTGCCGCGAGCCACGCTGTACAGGCGGGGCCTCACTCCCAACGCGCGGCTGCAATCGCTCGAACGGGAGCTTGAACGCGCACAACGGCGCCTGCGCGACGCGCGGCTGCGCGCGAAGCCGTGATGGCGGCCTGCTAGGTTTGCCTGAGCGCTCGCCGCCGCCGCCGCGAGCCAGTTTGTGTGGGTCGCACTGTTCGTGGTTCGGGTCGGCCGTCGCCTCCCGAAATTGGAACCTACTGACGGATCCGTGGGTTGTGTCACCGGTGGGGGAGCGAGGGGCAGAGACCGCCGAGTCGATGAAGTCGATCAGCACCCGGACGAACCGGAGCGGGTCGTCGAGGTGCGGGAAGTGGCCTGCGTCCGGAAAGACCTCGAGCCGGCTGCCCGGTACCAGTTGGTGGGCCGCGCGCGTGTGATCGACCGGGATGATCGGGTCGTGCTCGCCCCAGACAAGCAGGAACGGGATCGCTTCCGCCAGGTACAGGCGATCGCTGGCGTCGACCCGCTGCCCGCCGAGATCGACGATCGTCCTCAGCGTGTGAAGGAACGCTGAGCGCGCCTGGCGATCCGACAGGGAGGCGTGACCGCGCAGCACCTCTCCCACGTCGGTGTGCACCCGCAGCCCGATCCGGCCGAGCGCGCGTCCCACCGCCTGGCCGGCCGCGAGCACCCGCTCGTTGACCAGCAGCGGGAGCAATAGCTCCGAGCCCGGAACGCTGGCGGCCCGCAGCAGCGGGGTGATATCGCGACCCAGGCCGCCGCTGCTGACGAGGACCAGCCGCTCGCATTGCTCGGGGAACTGGTAGGCGAGCTGCATCGCCACACCGCCGCCCAAGGAGTGCCCGACGAACGTGGCTCGCTCATGTCCCAGCGCGATCAACAGATCACGGACCCCAGAGGCATAAGCACCAAGCGAGTAGTCCCCTCGCGGCTTGGCCGACTCGCCATGACCGAGCAGATCGGGAGCGATCACGGTGAAGCGCTCGGCCAGATACGGCAGCACCTTGGCCCACGTCGCCGACGTCGAGGTGATCCCGTGGACCAGCACGACCACCGGGCCGCTGCCAGCCCCACGGTAAAACACGCGGTGGCCGTGCAGGACGATCTCGTGCAGCGCGTCGAGCCCCGGCGCGGCCACACCCAAATTCCGGTCGGGCGCTCGCTGCGCCGGTCCCGGATCGGGCCCCTCCGCCCGGCTGCTGCTCTCCGCGTCTGACATCAACCGCCGTCACCCTACACACGTGGCGAGTCATCGGGGAAGGACATACGATCGGGCCGGATCGGCGGGCTGAAGACGCCGAGCCCGGTATCGGGACTCTCGGGCTACAGCCGCTTGACGTTGACTGCCTTGGCCCCTTTGCCTCTGAACTCCACCTCGTAGGAGACCCTCGCGCCCTCGGCCAGCGAGCGATGGGGGTTCCCCGCGATGCCGGTGTGATGGACAAACACGTCATTGCTGGGTTCATCAGGCATGATGAACCCGTAGCCCTTCTCATCGCTGAACCACTTCACCGTTCAACTAGCCATCGCTGTCCTCCAGGGTCGACCCTTCGCGAACCGGCGGGATCTCGCTGCTCGCGCCACCGCGCAAGCCCAGTTCCGTAGTTTGCGCCTTGAAGCCACGTGACAGAACGGATGACCCGCCGACCAGCGAGCAGCCGTCGTCGCCTGGCGAGGAGCAGCATCGTCGTGCACCCACCCCTTCCGTGGTCAGCGAGCGTGATCGAGCAGCCTGACACCAATAGGTTCGATGCGACTCGCGCCGCACGCCGCGGCTGCCAGGCCCACGACGCCCACGCCGCGGCCGCGCAGCGCGCCGCCGCCGCCGCCGCGCACGAGGACTCGGCCAGCGGCCCACGAGCGCGCCGCCGGGTTCTGGGCGCCGCGGATAGCGGCGTCAGCAGGGCGGGTCGAGGAGCTGCTCGAATGGCCGGCCGAGCGGGCGTGCCAGCGGTGGCGGCTGATCGAGTGCTCGACTGTCAGGGCTCACGCCCCGAACATGGCGGCGGGCCGGTTTCGCCTGGCGTACGGTGCGAGGAGCACGATCACACGGCGGACGGCTCGATCGAGCGATGGCCCACTACGGCCGCTACGCCCACACGCGGCCGCCTGGCTTGGTCCAGATCGCCGCGGTGACGCGGTTCCTGACGGCCCACATGGAGCGCCCGGAAGAGCCTGAGGACGGCATGGCGTACAGCGATTCCACGAGCTGACCACGCAGATACGCGCTTACGCGCATTACCTGCGGGCCGAGCACCTGGAGTTGGCGGCACGGTGCGCGGAACGTCGCCCAGGCGGCTCGACGAACTGGCCGCGCACGTGAACGAGCGGCTGCGCTTCCGGATCCGCGCCGCCGCGCCGGAGCCGTTGTTGCGCCGCGCGAGCGGACTGCTGGACTCCGAGCACTCCCAACCACAAGACCACGGGCCGGCCATGTGCGCGCGGACAATGGCGAGTGCCAGCTCCCCGAGCGCGACCGGCGGCTCTCGCCGCACAGCACCCTGGCGGCGCTAACGGGCGCTACCGCTGCGCACCGGGGTGGGCGCAAACCTGCCTGCCTCTACGGACCGTGAGGCGGGGAGGTCCCGATGCGCGTCGGGAGGTGGGCAGCGTAGCGTGAGGGTGGATCCGCCACGAGAAGGAGCTGTGATGAGTGCACAGCGAATGAATAATGCCGACGCGGCCTGGCTGCATATGGACCGGCCGACGAACCTGATGGTCGTCAACGCGCTGCTGTGGTTCGAGGAACCTGTCGATGCCGACCGCGTCAAGGAGATCTTGCGATCGCGCCTGGTCGAGCCGTTCCCACGGTTTCGCCAGCTAGTGGCGGAACCGCGTGTGGGGGTCGGGGTCCCGTCGTGGGAGGATGATCCGAACTTCGACCTCGATCTTCACGTCCACCACCTCGCCCTTCCGGCGCCCGGGGACAAGCGCGCGCTCGAGGCGCTCGTCAGCGACTTGATCGCGAGTCCGCTGAACCGTCGCAAGCCGCTCTGGGATTGGTACATGGTCGACGGGTTCGGGGCCGGGATGGCGATGATCGTGCGGATCCACCACTGCATCGCCGATGGGATCGCGCTCTCGCGCGTGTTGCTGTCGCTGACCGATACGCACGCCGATGCCGGGATCGCGCCTGCGCGCGACGGCACCGGGCGGGGTCGGCTGGGCTCGGTCGCCGCGCCGGTCAAGGCCGGTGCGCGGCTTGCCCAGGCGGGCGTCCACGAGGGCATTGAGATTCTCACGCACCCGACGTCCGAGCTGCCGGCGCTGGCGTCACGCGGGACGGCGGACGCGGCGACGCTGGCGAAGCTGCTTTTGACCGGGTCAGACGCGAAGACCGTGCTGAGCGCCAAGCCCGGGGTCGCGCGGCGCGTGACGTGGTCTGAGCGGATCCCGCTTGACGACCTCAAGGCGATCGGGCACGCGACCGGCACGACCGTCAACGACGTCCTGACCGCGGCGATGACCGGCGCGTTGCGCCGCTACCTGCTCGGCCGCGACAGCCTCGTCGATGAGATCCGCATGACGGTTCCCTACAACCTGCGACCCCTCGACGAGCCGCTCCCGCGCGAGCTGGGTAACCGGTTCGGCCTGGTGTACCTGACGTTGCCCGTGGGGATCGCCGACCCGGCCGACCGCCTGGCCGAGGTTCATCGCCGGATGGACGCGATCAAGCACTCGCGCGAAGGCGGCCTGTCGTACGCAATCCTCGAGGCTGTCGGCCTGACCCCGCGCCAGATCGAACAACGCCTGCTCGACGTGTTCACGCAGAAGACCAGCGGTGTGCTGTCCAACACCCTGGGCCTGCGCGAGCCGGTCTATTTCGCGGGCAGCAAGATCGCCGGGGTGGTCCCCTGGGTCCCGGCCGCGGGGACGATCGGGATGGGCATCGACATGATGAGCTACAACGGCGGTGTGTCGTCAGCCTGCAGGTCGACGCCGGCCTCATCCCCGACCCGGAGAAGATCATCGCCGACTACCAGCGCGAGGTCGAGACGCTCCGCCAACTCAAGCCCGCCAAGCCCGCCACGCGAGAAGACCGCGCGACAGCCGCCAAGCCGACCTAGCCCGCCGCGGGAGAAAACGGCGCGGCAGCCGCCCCGGCAGTCGCGCAAGCGAAGGGGCCGCTCGGCCAGCGAGTTCGACCGCGCGGCGGGCGAACAGGCGCTCGCCCGGTGGCGACGAGATCTCCGACCGGTCACCATCTTCGGCTGGGGAACGATCCCCCGACCAATACGGCCGCCTGCGCGACGGCGACCAAACATGACCAAGCATGATCCCCGGGCCGATCGCCGATCACGCTTCCTTACCGGGCGAGGACCCCTAGAGACGAGGCCAACTCACCGGTCGCTGTCTCGGCGCGAGCTACGGCCGGACCGATCGCCGCGTTCCCAGCGCTCGTTCGCGCCCTCGGCGACGTACGGCAACAGCGCAAGCTCGCGCGCGCGCTTGACAGCGCGCGCGACCTGGTTCTGATGGCGGCGGCACGCTCCCGTGATCCTCCGCGAGCGGATCTTGCCGCGCTCGGAGATGAACCGGCGCAGTGTCGAAATGTCCTTGTAGTCGACTCGGTCGACCTTGTCCCGGCAGTACGGGCAGGGCTTGCGCCGACCAGCGGCCAGTCCGTCCTTCCTGTCGCGCCGGGGGCGAGCCGGCCGTTTACGTTGCTTTGCCAACCGGGATTCCTTCGATTCTGTGGGTGGGTTGCGTTACGGGACGGGCGACAAACAGCTGTCCGGTCAGACTGACCGGCCGACAAGGAACAAAAAGAGCCAGCGCGCGCCGCCATCCCGAAGATCTACCGGCCAGGTCGGAACGTCACCGGCCCTTGACCAAGCACCGTGACCTTACCGTGCGGAGCATGCCATCCGAATATTGGCCACCTACTTGCAGCCCCGGCGTTCAGCGCGTCGTGTTGCGCCTAGCCGTTCTGGCCCCCGGTCGACGACCCACCTCGCTCGGTGCCGCACTTCACAGACGTCGTCGACGCACTCGAGCGCTGGCGGGAGCTGTGCGACGAGGTCCCCGAGCTGGCCGACAATCCATTTCTGTTCCCGCGGCTTGGCCGGCGCCGGCGCGACGGCCTCATTCCCGGACGCGGACGGACAGCTGTCGATCACCGCGGTGATGAGGATCGTCGGACCGATCATGCTCGCGGCCGACATGCCGGTGAGCAGGCGCAGCCGCACGCGCTCAGGCACACATTCGGGCGGCTCCACTTGGCGGCGCCGAAGGCGGAGCTTTCGAGGCTGCAGCGGATCATGGGGCACGCTTTGCCGGAGACGACGAGTCGCTACGTCCACCACGACGATCACGAGCTCGCGGCCGAGGATCGCCGGATCGGGCGGCTGCGGCGCCGACCAGCTCGCCCGCCGCGCGGAGCGTCGGCGGGAGCGAGCCGCCGGCACGGCGGCGTAACAAGCGGGCGAAGTAGCCGCGGGCGCGAGGGAGGACGCGCGCCCCTTCACAGTCGCCGTCAAGGTCGTGATCAAGCGCACTTGGCCCTCTCCTCGGGCCTGCCCCAGGGGCAAGTGGAGCTGGCGGAATCGCTGGCTAGGCGAGGGCGGCTGAGCCGGCCAAGAAGAGCAGCTCGGCGCGTTCGGGGCTGATCCTGAACACGATCGTGCTCTGCAACACCATCTACGCCCAGCATGCGCTCGATCACCTCAAGGCCGTCGACCGCACCCGACATTCTGCCGGGCTTTGCGTCCTCAGCGAGCTCGCTGCCTTCAGCGAGCACACTCTTTCGATAGGCGGGCAAAGCGACCGGAACAGGTCGACCCTCCGCGCAGGTCTCCCCCGATGCGCGTCCATAGTGGTGATCATCGAGCTTTCCGGCGAAGCGCTATCCGTACCCTGCCTCGCGTGCGTTACGCCGCGCTCGGGAAGCGCCCCCGGTTCGTCGTGCCGTTGCTCGTGAGCGCGGGCTCGGCGATCGAGGCGGGCTGGGCGGTCGAGGTCAAGTGAGGAGGGGATGGGCGCGCGTCGCTGAATGGGTGGTTCCCGCGGGGAGCCTCGAATGGGAAACTAGTTGCCCCCTCGGCGATCGCGATGCCGCGCTCAGCGAATCGTAGAGGTCTATTGATCTATGTCACGAGCGAATAGCACGAACCCGGGCGAGGCGCGCGGTGCGGGATCGTCGGGGCCGCCGCTGGAGGCGAACGTGGATGAGCCCGCGCCCGGGCTGGCTGGGTTGCACGAGCTCATCTTGCATGGGCATCGCGTCTTTTACCGTTCAGCCGGCAGCGGCCCGGTCGTCGTGCTGGTCCATGGGATCACGTCGACATCGGCGACTTGGGCCAACGTCCTGCCGTATCTGGCTGAGCGGTTCACCGTTATCGCTCCCGATCTACTTGGTCATGGCGAATCGGCCAAGCCACGAGGTGACTATTCACTGGGCGCTTATGCCAGCGGGATCCGCGATTTGTTGATCGCGCTCGGGCATGACCGAGCGACATTTGTCGGACATTCGCTGGGCGGCGGCGTGGCGATGCAATTGGCGTACCTGTTTCCGGAGCACTGTGACCGGCTGGTTCTCGTCAGCAGCGGTGGACTCGGGCGCGACATCACACCGCTCCTGCGGGCTGCGAGCCTTCCGGGCTCTGAACTGGTGCTTCCGCTGCTGGCCAACGAGCGGACACTCGCGGCCGGCCAAGCGGTGGGACGCGCGCTCGGCCGCATCGGGTTGCGCGTACACACAGATTTGGGGGAAGTGCTGCGCGGTCACGCCTCACTCGCGGACCGCGAGGCGCGCGCCGCGTTCCTGACCACCCTGAGGACGATCGTCGACTTCGGGGGCCAGCGGGTGAATGCGGCTGATCGCCTGTATCTCACCCAAGCGATCCCGTTCCTGCTCGTGTGGGGCGAGCGCGACCCGATCATCCCGGTCGAACACGCGCTCGCCGCGCATGCGGCGCTGCCGGGGAGCCGACTTGAGCTGTTTCCAGAGGCGGGGCACTTTCCGCACCTCGACGATCCGCTTCGATTCGTACGGGTGCTGGTCGACTTCATCGACTCGACGGAGCCGGCGCAAATCCAACCCGACCGCTGGAAAGAGGTGCTGCGGAGCGGCGTTCAGCACGTCGACTCTTCGCCGTGATCGCCCGTCGGCGCCCGCCGCCAACCCCTATCCCTTCAGGGCCGCGGAGTCGCCCGTCGGCTACCTCAACGGCGCACGGGCACATCGCCTTGACGGTCGCCTGCTCCTGGTCGGGGTGGTGCACGGTTCTTACCGACACTTCGGGGGCAGGGAGTCGTTGACGGCACAGCGGGCGCGAGTCTCGCACGGCGACACGTCAGTCGGCGTGACCGTGACGGCGATGTACGACGAGAGCCCAGCGGTGCTGGGGTGGTATTGGCCCGAGCGTCTCGAGGTCGCGGCGGAGATCGTCAAGCTGGTATCGGCGGCGGTTGACCGCAGCCGCTCCAGTGCCTCGGCGACGGGACCCGCGAAGTTCGCGGAGTGCTCGTCGAGCACCGCGGTGAGCTGTTCGAGGATCGGATCGAGGACCGACTCGCATGCGATCAGGGCGGCGGGGTTCGAGTTCATCGTTCGCGTCCTTGCCGGGCTCGGGTGGCTGTCGCAATGTCCAGCCGCTCCGCGACCACATCCACAACGAGCAAATGCCCCAGGCTCTCAGCGAGCCGGTCGGGGACGAGCGTCCGGTCCTCTCCGGTCGCGGCAACCGGTGCTGACGCGGACACCCTGAACCCAATGAGCTCAAGCGATCGGTCGCGGCAGCCCGCGACCCGCACCACGGAGATAACCCTTTCGACCGGCGAGCACTACCACGTCGAGGGAGACGCCAAAGACGTCGAACGGATCATCCTCGACGCAGCTCGCGGCTCGATCATGCAGCTGGCGTGGCTCACCGAGGCTGAAACGGGACAGGAGCTGGCAATCAATCCCGAGCATGTGGTGATGCTCCGCACCGCCGGCTCCTAGAAGGCGGTGATCTGCCCGGTTACCGACACGACAAACGACATGTCAACGCATAGATCGCCATCGCAACCCGGGCCCGTTCGACCTAGCCTGCAACACAAGCTTGAGCGAGCGAGCGACACGAGAGCCGCCCGCTGGTGAGGGAGCCCCGCAGTCGCGGCTTGCGCATCAAATCTGCGTCAGGGCACGCGCATCGCTCGATTCTCGTCAGATTCGAGGTCCGGTATCCGTGCCGGCCCGACCGCTGCGCCACGCCCTCACCGGGACGCCGGTGATCAGTTCGATCCGGGCGATGACATGCGGGGCGCTGCCCGCCCTCGCGTCACGCGACGCGTAGGTACGAGCATTACCGGTCCTCGCCCGGCGGCCTGTTGCTTGGCTGGGGACGCTGCGTGTCGCCCGCTCGCTTGCGCGCCTCCTTCCTAGCCTGCTTCTCGAGCCGACGCTCGCGAAGCCTGCTCTCACGCGCGAGCTTCGAAAAGGTGGTCTTCTTCTTGCCGCTCGAGGCCATGCTTCTCCCTCCCTGGTTTGGAGTTCACGGGGCGAACATGAGCCGACACTCTTGCGAGGCTGGCGGGATGTGTTCGCCCTCCGACACTCCGACGCCAAGCGCGATCTGTCGGCTGGGTCGCCCGGGGCAGCACTGGTCCTTGAGCGGGCAGGCGCCGCACGCCGCTCGTGAGATCCGCGCGGTCCGCACGCCCTTCTTGGAGGTCGTGATCGTCG
>Ga0187769_10001069_pt1 | contig 15292 bp, 13 predicted proteins | sample 0116_SJ02_MP02_1_FD_133140 | JGI IMG/M metagenome (GOLD analysis project Ga0187769, IMG submission 133140) | Tropical peat soil microbial communities from peatlands in Department of Meta, Colombia - 0116_SJ02_MP02_10_MG | ecosystem: Environmental > Terrestrial > Soil > Wetlands > Peat | place... | reverse complement strand
CGATGGTCTCGGCAAGCGGCAGCAGCGCTTTCATAAGTCGCTCCTGCCGATTTCGCACAGCGCGCGGAAGACGCCGATTTTGGCGTGCGGAAATTGCTTGGCCAACTGCGCGCCCATGGTCTCTGCAGCCTCCTGATAAAGCGTCTCGATGATGAGCGCGCCGGCGATCTTCTTGTCGCCGCCGCGTAATTCTTCTTCCTTCGATACCGGCATGTCGGCGGCCGCGAGCGCGGCCCAGATCTCGCCGCCGGCGACGGCCGGATCGGCGACCAGCTTTTCCAGCGCACCCGCCAGTGCCGTATCGTCTGCTCGACCGCTGAAGCGGGCGACCACGGCGAAGGCGCCGCGGAAATGCCCGCGCCGCGCCAGGCGCCGGCACACCGTGCGGTTCATGTCGACGAACACGTCCGACATCATCTTGCGCGTTGCCGGCGTCGGATTGTCGAGCCGTTGCAGATAGGGCTTCGAGGTCAGCACCGCAGGCGCCTCGACGAGATAGAAGCAGAAGTAGCCGGGGGTGGGCGCGACGCCCTGATAGCGGCGGCCGAACACAAAGCCCGGCACGGCCAGCCGCTCGATGAGATGCTCGCCCTGGTACCAGGCTTCGAATTCCGCCTCGTGCCCGGCGCGGCAATTGTGGAAGATGGCAAGGATTCCCGCCGTCATCGCGCGGCTACCACCATGATCTCGACCTTATAGTCCGGCGAGGCGAGCCGCGCCTCGACCGTGGCGCGCGCCGGCGCGTTGCCGGGCGACACCCAGGCGTCCCATACCGCGTTCATCTCGGCGAAATTCGCCATATCGGTGATCCAGATATTGGCGGAGAGGAGTTTGCTCTTGTCGGTGCCGGCCCGGGCGAGAAAGCCGTCGATCTGCGACAAAACGCTTCTGGTCTGCTCGGCCGTGCTTTTGCCCTTGGGGGCGTCGGCGACGATGCCGGCGAGATAGACGGTGTCGCCGTGGACGACCGCCTTGCTCATGCGCGGGCCGGTTTCGTGACGTTCGATTTTCATGGCTGATCCTTTCTATGTTTCCTCTCCCCGCGTGCGGGAGAGGTGAATATCAGGAAACGCGTGCGCGACGACCTTGCGCATCAGGCTGGGCAGCGCTTCGCCGGAAAGCTTCGGAAGCGCCACCCAGCGCGTGCCCTTGGGCGCCGGCGTGCGCGGGGGAACGTCCGCCGCATAGACGATAAGTTCCAGCGGAAAATGCGTGAAGACGTGGCGCACCAGGCCCGGCAGCCGGCGCCAAGTAATATTTTGTTCCCTCCCCCTTTGTGGGGGAGGGGCAGGGAGGGGGGGAGGTTGCACTGCTTTCGCGGATCGCACCCCCTTCCCTAACCCCTCCCCACAAGGGGGAGGGGAACATGCCGAGGACGCGGCTCCGCTTTTCTTCGACCTCTGCGTCACGCGTGGAACGACAAAGCGCGGCGCGCTTTTGCCAGCGTCCCCGTCGAACTCCGCCGTCCATTCGGTCGTCGGCACCTCGGTCATGCCGCCGAGCAGACCCTTGGCCGGCCGCGTGCGAAGGAGCACGCAACCGTCGGCGCGGCATACGACAAACGCGGCGCCGCGCCGCAACGCGCCTTCGCGCTTGGGCGTGCGGCGCGGGAACAAGTCGGCTTCCCCGCGCAACCGCGCCGCACAGCTTTGGTTGAACGGGCAGAACGCACAGGCCGGCGTCTTCGGCGTGCAGACGGTGGCGCCGAGGTCCATCAGCGCCTGGGCGAAATCTCCGGCACGGCGGCGCGGCGCGAGCGCGCGGGCTAGCCGAGTGATTTCCGCTTTCGCCGCCGGCAGCGGCGTCTTCACCGCATAGAGCCGGGCGATCACCCGCTCGATATTGCCGTCGACCGGCGCCGTCGGCACGTCGTAGGCGATCGCGGCGACGGCCGCGGCGGTATAGGGACCGATGCCGGGCAGAGCGCGTAAATCGGCTTCGTCGGCCGGAAATTTGCCGCCGTGCCGCGCTACCACGGCGCGGGCGCAGGCGTGCAGATTACGCGCACGGGCGTAATAGCCGAGCCCGGCCCAGGCCTTGAGCACTTCGTCGAGCGGCACCGCCGCCAGCGCCGTCACGTCGGGCCAGCGCGCCAAAAACCGCGCGTAATAGGGCGCGACCGTCTTGGCGGTGGTCTGCTGCAACATGATTTCGGACAGCCAAACCCGGTATGGATCGGCGCGTCGGCCGGGCGGCGCCCGCCACGGCAGTTTGCGACGGTGGCGGTCGTACCAGGCGAGCAGAGCGGTGGGCTGCGGGGACAGAATCGCCACCCCGCGTTCCGCGCCCTGTCGCCCGGCCGTCTTCGCTGCTAGCGTTGCCGCCATGCTTCGGCAGGGATGACAGAGCGCCGCGCCATGAACAAGTCCGCCTTCGCCAGGCCGCTGCGCGAGATTGCCGGCAAGATCGTCGGCGATACTTTTACCCGGCAAGGATTTGCTTCGGCGGAATTGGTAACGCGCTGGCCGGAGATCGTCGGCGTGGAAATCGCCGCCCATAGCGAGCCGATCAAGATCCAATGGCCGCGCCCGGCCGAGGGCGAGGAGCGCGAGCCGGGAACGCTGGTGCTCCGCGTCGAAGGTCCGGCGGCGATCGAGATCCAGCATCTCGCCGCGGTCGTCTGCGAGCGCGTCAACCGCTTCCTCGGCTGGCGCGCCGTCGGCCGGCTGGCGCTGCGCCAGGCGCCGCTGCGGCGCGCCGAGCGCAAGGGCGCCCGCGTCCCGGCCGCCGCGGCATGCACGCCCGAAAACCTCGCCGACGTCGCCGACGAGGAGCTGAGAGCGGCGCTGGCGCGGCTTGGCGCGGCGATCAAGTCGCGATGAGCGTTGTGCCGCAGGGACTTGTAACGGCCCTTGGCGCGGCGGCGCGCTAATGCCACATTCCAATCGCACCAACTCCCTGATTGACCATTTCGCGCAAAAACGGAGCTCCCCGTGACGCTTAATCGTCGGCAAATCCTCGTGACCGGCACGGCCGTCGCCCTGTTCGGCGGCGCCGCGGCCGGCGGTGTGCCCTGGTTCGCCGCCCCGGCGCGGGCCGACGACACCCCCTCGCCGGCCGATTTGGCCGATGCCGGTCCCAATGGCGACGTCATGCTCGGTTCCGACAAGGCCCCGGTGACGATTATCGAATATGCCTCGATGACCTGCCCGCATTGCGCGCATTTCTCGGAGACCACGTTCCCCGAGCTGCAGAAGCGCTACATCGACACCGGCAAAGTCCGCTTCACGCTGCGGACCTTCCCGCTCGATCCTTTGGCGGCGGCCGGCTTCATGCTGGCGGTCTGCGGCGGCAAGGACAAATACATGCCGATCGTGGAGACGCTGTTCGCCAAGCAGTCCGAATGGATCGTCAAGGAGCCGGTCCCCCCGCTCAAGGAGATCGCCAAGCAGTTCGGCTTCACCGAAGACCAGTTCAATCAGTGCCTGGCGAATCAGAAGGTGCTCGACGCCATCCAGGAGGTCCGCGATCACGCGGTGGAGAAGCTCGGGGTCAATTCCACGCCTACTTTCTTCATCAACGGCAAGAAATTCATAGGCGACCTTTCGATCGACCAATTGGCCAAGGAAATCGACCCCTATCTCAAGGAAGGATAAGGGTTTTTGGCTTTAAGCCCGGCGCCGGCCGGCGGCCCGGCGGCGCCGCCGCGAGCCCGCCGGCTGGCGTCGAAGCCTGGATAAGTTTGTCCCCCGTGTTGCGCTCAAAGTCCCGACGATTCATTCTCCGCGCCGATGCGGCAGCCCTCCCCGCGCCACGAGCCTTGAGCTTTTGGCGTGAGCTTTTAATGATTCCCCGCGCCGCCGCAGCGAGGAACATGGACGTACCAAACGAATGAAGCTCACGCGGCTGCGCCTGATCGGCTTCAAATCCTTCGTCGAACCGACCGACTTCGCGATCGAACCCGGATTGACCGGAGTGGTCGGCCCGAACGGCTGCGGCAAGTCCAACCTGGTCGAAGCCGTGCGTTGGGTCATGGGCGAGGCCTCCTACAAGGCCATGCGCGCCGCCGAGATGGACGACGTCATTTTCTCTGGCAATACCGAGCGTCCGGCGCGCAACCACGCCGAAGTCGCGGTGGCAATCGACAACAGCGACCGCAAGGCGCCGGCCGCCTTCAACGAATTCGACACGCTCGAAGTCTCGCGCCGCATCATGCGCGAGCAAGGCTCGATCTTCCGCGTCAACGGCCGCGAGGTGCGCGCCCGCGACGTCGCCATGCTGTTCGCCGACGCCTCGACCGGATCGCGCTCGCCGGCGCTGGTGCATCAGGGCCGCATCGGCGAGATCATCCAGGCGCGGCCGGATCAGCGCCGCCGCGTGCTCGAAGAGGCGGCCGGTATTTCCGGCCTGCATGCGCGCCGCCACGAGGCGGAGCTGCGGCTGAAAGCTGCCGAGCACAATTTGGCGCGGCTCGAAGACGTCATCGGCCAGCTCGCGGCGCAGGTCGCCGCGCTGAAAACCCAGGCGCGGCAGGCGGTGCGCTACCGCAATATTTCCGGCCAGGTGCGCCGCACCGAGGCGCTGCTTCTGCATCTGCGCTGGATCGCGGCGCGTACCGAGCTCACCGACACCCAGCGCAGCAAGGACGAAGCGGTTCGCCTGGTCGCTGCACGCACCGGCGAGCAGGCCGCCGCCTCGACCCGCCAGGCCAACCTCGCCTCGGCGCTGCCCGGCTTGCGCGACGCCGAGGCCAAGGCCGCCGCCGGCCTGCAACGGCTCATCATCGCTCGCGAGACGCTCGACCGCGAAGAAGCGCGCGCCAGGGAGCGCATCGACGAACTTAATCGCCGCATCGACCAATTCGCCGCCGACCTCGAGCGCGAGCGGGCGCTCCTCGCCGACGCCGAGGCGGCATTGGGCCGGCTCGCCGGCGAAGAAAAGGCGCTCGCCGCGGTGGCGCACGAAACCGATGCTCGGCTTAACGGTGCCAACGAGCGCGTCGCGGCGGCGGACGCGGCGCTGGCGACCTCCGAAACATCCTTTGCCGAGCTGACCAGCGCGCTCGCCGACCTCACCGCGCGACGCAACCAGCTGGAAACGGCCGTGCGGGAGTGCGGCGAGCGCGCGGCGCGGCTCGACGCCGAACTCGCCAATATCCAGAGCGGGCTCAGCGCGGCCGACAGCGGCGCACCCGATCTGCCGGCGCTCGACACGGCGCTCGCCGGCGCCCAGGTGGCGCTTAAGGAGGCGGAGACAACCGCCCATGAGGCGGAAGCCGCGCACAGCCGCGCCCGCGAGGCGCTCGAGACCGCGCGTGCCCCGCTTGCGGCGGCCGAGCGGACCGTGCAGCGGCTGGAAACCGAGGCCAAGACCATCGGCAAGCTATTGGCCGTCGAAAGTAAAAATCTCTGGCCGCCGGCCATGGATGCGATCGTGGTGACCAAGGGCTACGAGAAGGCGCTCGGCGCCGCGCTCGGCGACGATCTCGATGCGCCGGTCGGCCAATCGGCGCCGATGCATTGGGGCGGCGCGGCGCTCGATGCCGCCGATCCCGCGCTGCCGGACGGCGCCGCGGCACTGTCGGCCTATGTCAAGGCGCCCACCGAGCTGGCGCGCCGACTCGCTCAGATCGGCGTCGTCGAGCGTGCCGAGGGGCCGCGCCTGGCCAAGCTCCTAAAGCCCGGCCAGCGGCTGGTTTCGCCCGAGGGCGATTTCTGGCGCTGGGACGGATTCGTGGCGGCTGCGCATGCGCCGACGGGAGCCGCGCGCCGGCTCGCCGAACGCGGCCGGCTGGGAACAATCGAGGGCGAGCTTGCCGCCGCCCGCGGCGACGTCGAAGCCAAGCGTCGCGCCGTCGAAGCCGCGGCAGCGGCGCTGACCGCGGCGGCGGCTGCGGAAACCGCGGCGCGCGCGCGCTGGCGAGAGGCGCAGCGTTTAACCGACGCCGCGCGCGAGGACCACGCCGCCGCCGAGCGCGAGATCGGCCGCAATGCGGCGCGAATTTCCGCGCTCACGGAAGCCAGGCAGCGTATCGGCGCCGGCCGCGACGAAGCCAGGCTTGCCGGCACCGACGCGGCCAAGGCGCTCGCCGCGCTGCCCGCCGCCGCCGACATCGAGACCAAACTCGTCGTGGTCAACGCCGTGATCGCCCGCGAACGCAGCACCGCCGCCGAGCTGCGGGGTCAGGCGCAGGGCATTGCGCGCGAAGTCGAGCTTGCGAACCACCGATTGCAAGCCATCGCCGCCGAGCGGCAAGCCTGGAACGAGCGCAAGAGCAATGCGGCGGAGCAGATCGCGACCCTCGGCCAGCGCACCGACGAGGCCGCCGCCGAACGCGCCGAACTCACCAAAGCGCCGGAGAAATTCGCAAGCCAGCGGCAGGCGCTGATCGGCGAAATCGAAAGCGCGACCGCCGCGCGCCGCGAGGCTGCCGACCGGTTGGCGGCGGCCGAGACCGCGCTCGCCGAGGCCGACAAGGCCGCGCGTCGAGCCCTTGAGGCTGTCGGTGAAGCGCGTGCCGAAGCGGCGCGCGGCGAGGAGCGCCACGACGCCGCGCTGCGCCGGCTCGCCGATATCGAGCATGAGATTCGCGATGCGCTTACCGTCGAGCCGGCTGCGGCGGCGGAAGTCGCCGAGCTCAAACCCGGGGCGGAGCTTCCCACGATCGCCGAGGTGGAGGCCAAAATCGAGCGTATCCGCGCCGAGCGCGAGCGGCTGGGCTCGGTAAATCTGCTTGCCGAGCAGGAATTGCGCGAGGTGGAGACGCAGCAGCAAAAGCTCACCGCCGAGCGCGACGACTTGGTCGAGGCGATCCGGCGGCTGCGCCAGGGCATCCACAGTCTCAACCACGAGGCGCGCGAGCGGCTGCTCGCCTCGTTCCAGGTCGTCAACGACAATTTCAAGAAGCTGTTCAGCGAACTGTTCGGCGGCGGCAACGCCGAGCTGCAACTCATCGAGCATGAGGATCCGCTCGAAGCCGGCCTCGAGATCATGGCCAAGCCGCCGGGCAAGAAGCCGGCGACGCTGTCGCTGTTGTCCGGCGGCGAGCAGGCGCTCACCGCGCTGGCTCTGATCTTCGCCGTATTCCTGACCAATCCGGCGCCGATCTGCATCCTCGACGAGGTCGACGCCCCGCTCGACGACTACAACGTCGAACGGTTCTGCGATCTGCTCGACGAGATGACGCGCTCGACCGACACGCGTTTTATCATCATCACCCACAACCCGATCACCATGGCGCGCATGAATCGCCTCTACGGCGTCACCATGGCCGAGCGCGGCGTGTCGCAGCTCGTCTCGGTGGACCTCGAAGGCGCGGTGAAGCTCAGAGAGGCGGGCTGAGAAATACCTTCAGTGCACCGAACAACGCCTTCGGATCGTATTGGCCCTGATAGACGGGCGGCGGCGCCGGGCCGCGCTTGAGCAGGATGCGAATCGCCTCCCACGCCGAGCGGACGGAGCACTCGATGGTGAAGCCTATTTCCCTGGGCATGTCGACGTATTGGCCGATCAGTCCGAGATTGGTCGCCCCCTCTGGTACAGGGAAAGGCATGTCGCCGCGGCTCCAGGGGAGCCAGACGTTGTTGACGTAGGGCATGTAGCAAGGCACGCAAATCGATGACGCCATGATCGCGTCCAATTGTTTATCGAACCGTAGTTGCCGCAGCACTTCCGTCAGGATCTCCGCGCCGGTGCATTGATCCATGCGTTTCTTGACGTAATCGCCGGTGCGGTCGGGATAGAGACCGTAGCCCCACCACACGCTCGTACCGTCCGGCTGGCCGACGATTTCCGGCTGGTGAAACACGGACAGCGACAGCACCCACCCTGAGTCCTTCAGAGTGATAAGCCCGCCGCGTCCGGCCTGGCTGCCGGTCAGCGCGGCCATCTGGTTGACGAATTCGCTTCCTGTGTCGGTGACGGTGAAGGTCACCCACAGCGAGTCGGGTATCCGGGGGGCGCCGAAGAAAACGTCGGGATTGCCGAAATCCGTGCGCCCCTGCGCGAGGCGCTGCCACAGCGCCCAGGACCGTCCGGTCGGCCGTGGGACAGGCGCCTCGGTCATCGATCCCGCGGAAAGGTCGGCGGCTTGCGATCCGGTGGTCACGAGCACGATATCTTCCGGCGCGACCGCAACCGAAGTCGCGACGCCAGCCCGTTCATAGTCGAGCCGGTTGACGGTGATGCGGCCAGGCGACGGCGCAAAGCCGATGTCGCGCACGAAGGCGCCGGTGAGGAAGTTCACGCCGCGCGGGGTCAGCCATTCGACCAGCGGTTCGATGAAGTTTTGGTGCTGATTGAGCGGCGTGCGCATCACGCCGGTCATGTCGGAAAGGTCGCCGAACAAATACAGGAACCGGTTCATGTAGCGCCGAAACTCGATGGCGCTGTGCTGCGGCAGCGACCCCATGAGCGTCGACCACAGCAACCAGAATTCGGTCGAGAAAAATTGCTTGGAAAAGAACTCCTCGATGCGCCGCCCATCCAGCATCGATTCGGGCGTCAGCGACACCCGCGCGAGGCTTAAGCCGTCGATGAGGCTCAGTCCGAAACGCGGACCATGCACGATGCGACCGTTGCGATCGAAGATGTGGGCTTTGTCGTCGTATGGCTCGCCGTTATTGAAGCCGAAGAAATCCTCAGTGACGGAAATAGCGGGATTGCGCGCCGAGGGGATCGATTTGAGCAGATCGAACGTGCAGCGGAATTCCTTGTCAAAGATGGAGCCCGGCAGGTTGTAGCCGCTCTTCGCGCTGCCGCCGAGAAAGAACCCGCCGCCGAGCACTTCGTCCGCCTCGTAGATCGTGATGTCCGAGCCGGATACCTCCGCGTTGCGGATCAGAAGCGCGGCCGCCGCCAGTCCGCCAAAGCCGCCACCGACGATATGCGCCTTCATCGGTCTCCTCCGTGAACTCCGGGTGGAGGCCCTTCCGACCTGCGCGTGCTCAAGCAAGCAACGGGTCGTCAGCGAGAGGTGGCCTCGCCAAACATTTCCCTTCTCGGCGATGACAGTTGAGAAGGAGCATGGGCCCCATTCCTAGATTGGAAGGACTTGTCTCTGGTCGATAATTCTACCGTAAATTGTTCCTCCGGTAATGGTCTTTTTTGGCAAGGCCATGAAAGGATCCCGTGACCGCGCCGGGCGCCTCAGGGTGAGGAGGTGAGTCAGAAATAAGCTCAGCCGATGTTGCCGCGGCGCGCTCAATCGTTGCCCAGCTTGAACAGCCGCCGCGCATTGGTGCGTCCGATCTTGATGCGGTCCGGCTCGCCGATCGGGCAGGCGTCGAACCAGCGCGCGGCGTGGTCGATATTCTCGAACGGCCAGTCGGCGGAAAACATGATGCGGTCGGCGCCGATCACCAGCATGGCGTCGATCAGCGCCTGGGTATGGAAATTGCCCGACGTTGTGATGTGGAAATTGGCGCAGAAATAATCGCGCATGCGCTTCTTGGCCGGATAATTGTGGCGGTTCTCGATCCAGCCGTTGGCGTTGTCGATCCGCCACATCTCGTAAGGCAGCATCTCGCCGAGATGGCCGAGGACGATGTTGAGCTTGGGATGAGCGTCGAACAGCCCCGAGCCCATCAGGCGCAACGCATGCACCGCGGTCTCGTGGCCGAACGCCCAGATCGGGCCCAGCAGCCAGGCATGGCCCTCGTAGATCTTGGCGTCGCGCGCAATCGGATTGCGCGGATGCAGGTAGAACGGCACGTCGAGCCGCTCGACCGTCGTCCAGAACGGCCGGTACTGCGGCAGATCGTAATAGACCGTAGTCGCCGCGTCGCCGACCTGCGAAAAGCCGTTGACCAGCGCGCCGCGGAAGCCGAGTTCCTTGACGCAACGTTCGAGCTCGCGCGCCGCGCCGTCGGGATCCTGCATCGCCAGCGCGGCAAGGCCCTGGAAGCGATCCGGCCGCTTGCGCACCTGTTCGGCGAGATAATCGTTGGCCTTGCGCGCGATGTCGGCGGCGCGCGCCCTGTCGGGAATCGCCTGCACCGCCGGCGCGTTAAGCGACAACAGAAACAGCTCGATGCCGTTGGCGTCCATCTCGCGCAAGCGCCGGTCGTGGATGTCGAGCACCCGGCTTTTGACCTCCTGCCAGACCCGCTCGGGAAAGTAGCCGTGGGAATCCTCCAGCGTCTCCGGAATGGCGAAATGCTCCTCGAGCGCGACCTTGCCTTGCATCATGACCTCCCCGTTGCCGCCGCAGCCGCCGCTGCGTCGCTATTGGTCGGATTCTAACATTCGCATCCGGGTTCGGCAGCCTCTTGTGCGAATGTCAAATCCGCTCCACTGGCGCATTAATCTTAACACGGCCGGACCGCGCGCAAGCGCGCCGCGCATGGGCGTCGCGGCGGCCGCTGGCACGGTTCTGGCGAGACTGCGGCGCGACCACTCGCAACGTCCCATTTCGGGGCGGCGGCGGGATGCGCTCGCCAAAATGCGACAACCGGCCGGCCCCGGCGATGAACGTACAGTCCAGTTACACGCTGGTATCCCAGCCGCAGACAAGCCCGCTGCTGCGCGCCTGGGCGGCGTTGTCGCGCGGGACGTTTTCCGCCGCGATTTTCCTTATCGACGCCGCCGTCATCGTGGCCACCGCGTGCCTCACCGGCGCCGTCTATCACCGCCTGGTCTATGACGACATCGGGCCGGTCGTTTCCTTCGTCCAGGTCGGCGTCATAGCGGCGAGCATCTTCGCCATCTCCAATGCGTTTCGCGGCGAATACCGGCTGCCGAATTTCTTCGCCTTCAAACCGCACGCGCGGCGCACCATTCAATTGTGGAATGTCACCCTGATTTGCCTGTTGATGCTCGGCTTTTTGGCGCGCGTCAGCGTCGATTATTCACGCGGCTGGATCATGCTGTTTTATTTCACGACGCTCGCCGCCCTGATCGTGCTGCGCTTTGTTATCGTGCGCGTCACCGCGGTGGCGCGCGCCGCCGGCTTGATTTCGGCGCAGCGCATTTGCCTGATCGGCACCGGCGCCCATGTCGGCGCCTTCATCCAGCATTACGAGCCATGGTCGCTGGGGTTCAGCATCGTCGGCTGCCGCTTTCTGACGCCCGTGGCCGCTACCGCTCCGGCGGAAGTCCGTAACGCGACACTCGACCACGACCTCGCCGAAGCGGCCGCCAGCGTGCGCGCGCTGGAGCCGGACGCGATCTATCTGCTGCTGCCGTGGTCGGCGACCGAGATCATCGACCGCTGCGCCAAGACCTTCCAGACGCTGCCGGTCGAAATCCATCTCGGACCCGAGCAAATCCTGCACAAATTCGAGGACGTCGAACTCGACAAGGTCGGCCCGCTGGCCAGCCTGAAACTGATGCGGCTGCCGCTGTCGCGCGGCGAAGTGGTGCAGAAACGCAGCTTCGATCTCGTCGCCGCCTCGCTGGCGCTGATCGCGCTCACCCCGCTGCTCGCCGCCGTCGCCGTTCTCATCAAGCTCGACAGTCCGGGGCCGATCTTTTTCGTGCAGCGCCGCTACGGCTTTAATCAACAGCCGTTCCGCATCATAAAATTCCGCACCATGCGCGCATTGGAAGACGGCGCCGTGGTCGCCCAGGCACGGCGCGACGATCCGCGTCTGACCCGGATCGGGCGTTGGCTGCGGCGCTGGAACGTCGACGAACTGCCGCAGCTGTTCAACGTGCTCACCGGCGATATGTCGCTGGTCGGCCCGCGGCCGCATGCGCTGTCACATGACCGCGACTACGAGCGCCGCATCTCGCATTATGCCCGCCGGCACAACGTCAAGCCGGGCATCACCGGCTGGGCGCAGATCCACGGCTATCGCGGCGGCATCGACAGCGAGGACAAGATCAGGAAGCGCGTCGAATACGATCTGTTCTATATCGACAATTGGTCGCTGTGGCTCGACCTGAAAATCATCGCCCGGACGCTGTTGTCGCCCGACGCCTATCGCAACGCTTATTGAGATTACGCCCACGCGGGGTCGCCCGCGCAGCGGGCTTAGAGCTTATCCGGCCCATGCCGCCAGGGCGGCCAGCATGCCGCCGGTCACCAGCGCGGTCGACAGCCAGATCACGCCGATGAGCGGCCACAACGGCCGCGCCTGCGCAGCGGGCGCCGGTTCCGGCTTGTTCCAGGATTGCAGCGCCGGCTGGGCGCGCTGCAACGCGGCGCTGGCGCGTTCGATGTCGGCGAATTCGCGCGCCAGCTGTTCCTGCTCGAACCGCGTCAGCGCGCTGCTGTCCTCGGGCAGTTTATCGGTGGCGCGACGCCGCGGCGGCGCGGCCCGACGGCGCTCGAGCAAAACGTCGCCCGCTTGATCTGACGGTAAGGAATTATGCTCGAACATCGCGCACAGCCGAAGGCTATCGGCGATTTTCTAGACGACGCCGCGCCCCCACGCGATGTTGATCGACCGCTATACTTAATGGCCGCGTTAACCGTCCTATATTGTTGCCATCGCCTCGCCGGCGGGGCGGGCCAGCGCCGCAACGCGGCCGCTCGCGGCGGCCCTTGCGGCTATGCTATTGATTGCAATCCTAAAACGGCCGTGCCGTCGAACCAGGAGCGCCATTGATGTCCAGCTCGACCGTCATCATTCTTGCCGTGATCGTCGTCGTCATCGTCTGGGCGATCGCCGTCTATAACGGGCTCGTGGCGATGCGGCAGCGGGTCAACGAGGCCTTTGCCGACATCGACGTCCAGCTGCGCCAGCGGCACGACCTCATTCCCAACCTGGTCGAAACCGTAAAAGGCTATGCCGCGCACGAGCGCGGCACGCTCGACGAGGTCATCAAGGCGCGCAACGCCGCGGCGGCCGCACAAGGCCCGGCGCAGCAGGCGGCGGCGGAGAACATGCTCTCCGGCGCGCTGCGCCAGCTATTCGCGCTGTCGGAGAATTATCCCAACCTGAAGGCCAACGCGAATTTCCAGCAATTGCAGGCCGAGCTCGCCGACCTCGAGAACAAGATCGCGGCGTCACGGCGCTTCTTCAACAGTGCGGTGCAGGAATACAACACCGGCATTCAGCGCTTCCCGGCCGCTTTGTTCGCCGCCGCTTTCGGCTTCGCGCCGAAGGAATACTTCGATCTCGGCGCCGATCGCCAGACCGAAGTGGCAGCGCCGCAAGTGAAATTCTGATCGCCGGCAAAAACGCTCCGCCATGGCCGCGTACGGACTCTATAGCCATATTCAATCGAACCGTCGCCGTTCGGTCATCCTGCTCGCGGGTCTGTTCCTGCTCGTCTATGTCCTGGTTTATGCCGGCGCGCTGGTGGCCGAGAGCCTCTCGGTCAATGCCGACCTCAACACGCTCCTGCAGCTTGCCTGGCTCGACCTCCGCAACGCGGCGCCGTTCGCGACCGCCGGCACGGCGCTGTGGATCGTCGTGGCCTATTACTTTCATCAGAACATGATCGACGCGCTTACCGGCGGCCGCGAAGTGCGGCGCAGCGACCAGCCGAGGCTCTACAACCTGTTGGAAAATCTCTGCATCTCGCGCGGCATCGCCATGCCGAAACTGAAGCTGGTCGAGTCGGAGGCGCTCAACTCCTTCGCCACCGGAATGAATGCCAGGCAATATTCGATCACCGTCACCACCGGGCTGTTGCAACGGCTCGACGACGCCGAGGTCGAATCCGTGCTCGGTCACGAGCTCACGCATATCCGCAACGGCGATGTGCGCATGATGGTCATTGCGGTCATCATCGCCGGCGCGGTGTCGTTCTTCGTCGAGCTGATTTTCCGGCTGTGGTTTTACAACAGCTTTTACGGCGGGCGGTCGGAGCGGCGGGGCGGCGGCGCCGGTATTGCGATCCTCATCGCCGTCGCCTTGCTCGTCGTCGCCTATGTCCTGTCGTTCGTCATCCGGCTCGCCTTGTCGCGCTCGCGCGAATTCCTGGCCGATGCCGGCTCGGTGGAGCTGACCAAAAACCCCGACGCCATGATCTCGGCGCTGCGCAAGGTCGAAGGCCGCGGGGAACTGCCGGGCGCGACCTCCGCCGTGATGGAAATGTGCCTCGACAATCCGCGCGAAGGCTTCGGCGAATTGTTCGACACCCATCCCACCATCGAGGCCCGCGTCGCAGCGCTGGTCAAATTCGCGGGCGGCCGCGATACCGGCCCGCTCGCCCCGCCGCAAGACGAAGCGGACGAGGCGCCGGCCGGCCCGTGGAGTTTGGCCGAAAGCGCGCCGGATTCGGCGGCCGCCGAGACGCCGGGGCCGAGCGGCAGCGCCGCGGCTGCGCCGGGACCGTGGTCGGAGCCCGAGACCGGAGCGCCCGCCGCCCCGCCGGTACCGTCGTCCGACGGGCCGGCCGGGCCATGGGGACCGCATCGCCGCAGCTAGGCCGGCGCGCGCGCGAATTAACCTTAACGGCTTACAAATAGGGGCAAAATCGGCTTCGGCGCCCGCCCCCTCCACGATCAGGCTTCCAAACCGCGCCGCGGCTGTGTAGAAGCGAAATCAGTGGATGGCGGACGCGACGCTTCAGCGTCAGTGAGGGTTCGGTCATGGCTAAACCAGCATTAATCTTGGTCGGTGCCGATAAGGGAGGCGTGGGCAAGACGACGGTTGCCCGCACATTGCTCGACTACTTTACCGCGCATCACGTGCCGACGCGCGCGTTCGACACCGAAATGCCCAAGGGCACGCTGAAACGCTTCCACTACGACGTCAGCGAAGTCGTCGACGCCACTGCGGTGGCCGACCAGATGCGGATCATCGACACGCTGTCGACCACCGACGCAACCGTGACGGTTGTCGACGTACGCGCCGGACTGTTGTCGCCGACGCTGCGCGCGCTGCGCGACATCGGCTTTCTCGACGCGGTCAAGAAAGGCCAGATCACCTTCGTCATCTTCCACATTCTCGGCTCCTCGATCACCTCGCTGAACGAAATCGAGGAAACCGCGCCGTTTGCCGCCGACGCCAAATACTTCCTGGTCAAGAACTACATCAACAACACCACCTTCTTCGAATGGGACCAGGCGACCCAGGCCAACTATTTCAAGCGGCTGAAAGACGCCGTGATCATCACGATCCCCAAGCTCAACGAGATGGCTTACGAGCAGGTCGAGCTCGCCTCGGTGCCGTTCCTGACCTTCGTCGCCAACAAGAACAACAAGGGCGAGACTGCGAATTATTCGTTCGTGCTGCGCGGTTATGTGCGGCACTGGCTCGGCAATGTCTGGGCCGAATACGACCGCGTCAAATTGCTCGACATTTTCGACACTTCGGGCAGCGCGGCGATGCCGCGCACGCAGGCCGGCACCCGCTAGCCGTCGCCAAGTCCTTCTAGCGCGCCGTTCGCAAGCAGCCCGAGCCGTCTGGCGCAGCGCCGGCGCACGCGCTGTGGACACCGCTTGCCGGAAATGATT